>OIZE01000174.1_pt1 | contig 62692 bp, 70 predicted proteins | sample 1588421 | NCBI WGS metagenome assembly OIZE01 (sample SAMN03283251) | human gut metagenome | biome: human-associated habitat; material: feces | host: Homo sapiens | place: USA | collected 2013 | reverse complement strand
GCAAAAGCCGCCTGCTGGTGACCAACATCACCTATATCCCGGTGGTCAACCCGGAAATCATCACCGGCATCTCCCTGATGCTGCTGTTCGTGGCCTACCAGCGCTTTGCCACGCAGTCCGCATGGCTGCCGGACAACATCATGGGTCTGCCCACGCTGCTCATTGCGCATATCGCGTTCAACGTGCCCTACGTTATCTTTAATGTAAGTCCCAAGCTCAAGCAGCTGGATATCAAGCTGTACGAAGCAGCGCTGGATCTGGGCTGCGACCCCCGGCAGGCCTTCTTCAAGGTCATCCTGCCGGAGATCAGCCCCGCCATCCTGTCGGCCTTCCTCATCTGCCTGACCTATTCCATCGACGATTTCATGATCTCCTACTTCAACTGCGGCACCGTGGAGACCCTGCCCATTGCAATCTACTCCATGACCCGTAAAAAGGTCAGCCCGGAGATCTACGCGCTGTCCACCATCATGTTCGTGGTCATCCTCAGCGTCATTCTGGTGTCCAATGCCATGGAGAGCCGCAGCTACCGCCGGGATCAGAAAACGCTGCGAAAGGAGGGCGCATGATGAAACGCATTGCTGCATTGCTGCTGACGCTGGCTGTGGCGCTGTGCGCCGCACTGCCGGTACTTGCCGCCGGTACTATTGAGGTGACTGAGGATGTCTCGGTGTCGGACGATTACGACTGGACCCGCTTCAAGGGGCAGAACGTTACCCTGAACGTCTATAACTGGGGCGAGTACATCTCCAACGGCTCGGACGACAGCGTGGACGTGGTGGCTGCCTTTGAAAAGCTGACCGGCATCAAGGTGAACTACACCACCTTCGACTCCAACGAGTCCCTGTACGCCAAACTCAAGTCCGGCGCAGCCAACTACGATGTGATCATCCCCTCCGACTACATGGTGGCAAAGATGATCAACGAGGGGATGCTTGCACCCCTTGACTACGACAATATTCCCAATTTCCAGAAGATCGATACGGGCTACCGCAACCCGGATTACGACCCGCAGAACGCCTACACCGTGCCCTATATGCTGTGCACTACCGGCATCATCTACAACACCACTATGGTAGACGAAGCCCCCACCTGCTGGGCAGACCTGTGGGATGAACAGTACGCGGGCAACATCCTGATGTTCAACAACAGCCGCGATGCCTACGCCATCGCTGCGTTCAAGAGCGGCCACAGCATCAACCCCGCCACCCCGGAAGAGGTGGACGAGGTGGTGGAGGAGCTCAAGGCACAGAAGCCGCTGGTGCAGGCCTACGTCATGGACGAGATCTTTGATAAGATGATCGGCGGCGAGGCGGCCATCGGCGTGTACTACTCCGGCGATGCCATTACCATGATCGACGATAACCCGGATCTGGCTTGGGTGTTCCCGGAGGAGGGCAGTGTGCTTTCGGTGGACTGCATGGCTGTGCCCGCCGCCAGCGAGCACAAGGAAGCCGCCGAGATGTTCATCAACTTCATGTGCGAGACCGACATCGGTAAGGCCAACAGCGAGTATATCGGCTACACCACCCCCATGCACGATGTATGGGAGGTGCTGGACGAGGATCTGAAGACCAGCGAGATCGCCTATCCGTCTGAGGAGGACGCCGCCCGCGAGAAGGTGTTCACCGCCCTGAGCGATGAGGTAAACAGCGAGCTGGATCTGAAGTGGAGCGAGATGAAGAGTTACGACGAGGGCGGCGGCAGCTACCTGTTTTTGCTGCTGCTTCTGGCCATGCTGGCGCTGGCCTGCTTCAATATCTGGCGCAAAGTGCGCAGAAAGACCCGCAATCAGTATTGATCGTTTCAACCAAGGCTGCCGTCCCGGACGTGGTGCGGCGGCCTTTTTCCGATAGGAGGGAAAGAATATGGAACAGTTTTATTATCAAGGTACTGCCGTGGTAGAAAATGCCGATGCAGACTGCCACAGCCTGCTCAAGGCCAGCGCTCTGCTGCGCTATGTGGAGCAGATTTCTTCCATGCATGCCCGCCACTTTGGTATGGACGATAAGTTTTTTGAGGATCACGGCGTAGCGTTTCTGGTGGGCAAGCAGGCGCTGCGGTTCAGCCGTGTGCCCCGCCGTGGCGAGACTTTGACCCTCTGCTCCCGCTCAGAAAAGGCTCTCCGCGGTTCCATCAAGCGCGTCACCACCCTTATGGACGAAGCCGGGCAGGAAGTAGCCATGGTGGACAGCCGCTGGATCATGTCCAGCCTTGAGGATGGGCACATCCTGCGCCAGCCGGGCTGGACGGTAGAGGGATACTGGAACGAGACGGTGGAAGAGGAGCTGCCCCTTTTGCTGCATAAGCGCCGGGACAGCCTGACCAGCGCCGGTCTGGTTACGGCGCGCTACTCCCAGTGCGACCTGCACTACCACATCAACAACGCCTTTTATCTGGATATCGTCTGCGATGCACTGCCGCAGGAGATCATGCGCGATCATGTTGTGAAGTTCGCTTCCATCAACTATCATCGTGAAGTCCCCATGGGGCAGCAGGTGGAGGTTTTCTACACCCCCTCGGATGATGGCTGGTACTTTATTGCCAAGCACGCAGACAAAACGGCTTTCGAGTGCTATCTGGAACTGGAGCCGGTCAAACAGTAAGTGCCCGGAGGAAAAATGCCTATGTCCAAGACGAGGGAACTGTTCGGCACCTTTTTTAAGATCGGTGCCTTTACCTTTGGCGGCGGCTATGCCATGGTAGCGCTGCTGGAGCACGAATTTGTAGAGAAAAAGCGCTGGCTCACCCGGGAGGAGTTTCTGGATATGGTCGCTATTGCCGAGTCTACTCCCGGCCCTGTGGCGGTGAACAGCGCCACCTACATCGGCTATAAGCTGGCTGGCGTTGCCGGTGCGGCGGCTTCCACTCTGGCGGTGTGCCTGCCGTCCTTTGCAGTCATTTACCTTATTTCACTGTTTTTTGACCGCTTTTTGCAGCTGACGGTGGTGGCCAATGCCTTCAAGGGCATTCAGGCCTGTGTCATCTACCTGATCCTGTCCGCCGGGGTCAAGATGCTCAAAAACCTGCAGCGCACCCCCTTCAACACGGCAGTGGTGGCGGTGGTTCTGGCGGCCATGGTGGGCTGCTCTGTGCTGGCGGTAAAATTTTCCTCCATCTGTTGCATCCTGTTTTGCGGCGCAGCCGGGGTGCTGGCCTACGCAGTGGGGCAGGGGAAGAAAGGCGGCACAAAATGATCTTGCTGGAGCTGTTCTGGAACTTCCTTGTCATCGGTGCGGTGTCCTTTGGCGGCGGCTACGGCATGATCTCGCTGGTGCGGGAAACAGTGCTGGGGCACGGCTGGCTGACCGAGAGCGAATTTCTCAGCTTTATCGCAGTGTCAGAGTCTACGCCCGGCCCGCTGGCGGTGAACATGGCCACCTTTATCGGCGCTTCGCAGGCGGGGCTGGCAGGCTCCTTTGCGGCAACGGTAGGGGTGGTGTTGCCCTCTTTTGTCATCATTCTGCTCATTGCAGCGGCGCTGCACAGCCTGATGAAGTACGCCGGGGTCAACGCCTTTCTGGCCGGGGTGCGCCCCTGCGTGGTGGCTATGATCCTGGCTACCGCCTGCACCATGGGGCTTTCCACGCTGGGGGGCTTTACCACCCTTGTCGGCGGCTTTGCCCCGGATGTGCGGGCGCTGGCGGTGTTTGCCCTGCTGGGCATTCTGCATCTTGCCTATAAAAAGAAAACGCAGAAAGCGCCGTCCCCCATCGGGATGATCTTACTTTCTGCGGTGCTGGGCGCGGTGCTGTGGAGCATCTGACCCGGAAGGAGAGGTTGACAAAATGAACATTACCGTGTATCTGGGGGCAAACCTTGGCACCGATCCTGCACTGCCGCAGGCCGTGCAGCAGCTGGGGCGCTGGATCGGCGAAAGCGGCAATGCGCTGGTGTACGGCGGCAGCAAAAGCGGCCTGATGGGGCTTTTGGCCGACAGTGTGCTGGCTGCAGGCGGCCGGGTGACCGGCGTAGAACCTAAGTGCTTTCTGGACGCAGAGCTGCAGCACGAGGGACTGACCGAGTTGATCGTGACCGAGGACATTCCCGCCCGCAAGACCAAAATGATCGAGCTGGGGGATGCTTTTATCGCGTTTCCCGGCGGCACCGGCACGCTGGAGGAGATCACAGAGGTCATCAGCAAGTTGTCTCTGGGGCAGCTGGACGCGCCCTGCATCCTCTACGACCTGAACGGCTACTACCAGCCCCTGCATCAGCTTTTGCAGCAGATGATCACCATGGGGCTTTCTACTCCGGCGCGGCAGCGGAACATCGCCTTTGCCGCCGACCTTGCTCAGATCCGCGCAATTCTTGAAAAATGATACTGGGAAGCTTAGTTCTCAAACGCGAGGGACTGCTGTACATGGCTTTGTGCGGCGGTCTTTTTTCATAAAATGGGATACCGGGGCGTCCGCAGACGACCCGGTATCCCGAAAAAAATCATTCCGCTGGTTATGCCCATAGCGCACGCGGAGGGCATTTAAAATCTTTCTGCGCAACCAAAAAGGCCGCTGCACGAAATCAATGTGCAGCGGCCTTTTGCTATCCTGTTATGTATGCTGTGCGCGTTAAACTTAGGCGGCAGTGGTGGAAGCAGCCTCAGAAGAAGCAGCCTCGGAAGATGCAGCCTCAGAGGAAGCAGCCTCGGAAGATGCAGCCTCAGAGGAAGCGGCCTCGCTGGAAGCAGCCTCAGAAGAAGCAGCCTCGGAAACAGCGGTGCTTGCGGAAGCAGCCTCAGAGGTGGAGGAAGCAGCAGCGCTAGAAGCAGAACCACCGCAAGCGGTCATGCCAGCAGCCAAAGCCAGAGCAACAACAGCGATGCAAATATTCTTGAGTTTCATATCAATGATCTCCTTAGTCTTCTTGTAAATGTTTAGCAGCGGGCTTTCGGTAGCACCTCACTGCGATGCTATATTCTAATCCGTTTTTGAAAAAAATCAAGAGGATTTTGGTCGAAAGTTATAATCCATGTAAAGAATCTACATAGTTGTCATAAAGTTTCGCCAAAAGTCAAAGACTTTTTGGTAAAAATAAAGCGCGGGATAGAGCCTGTACCGCCGGGCGGGAAGTACAAAAACAGAAAAATTTGAAAAATACTCATAAAATCCTTTTTATTGTACTGTAAATGTGGATAATAGAGACACAACGAGGGACGGACATCCCCCGGAGGGCTGAACGAGAAAAATATTTGTGGAGGATACTACAATGAAAGACTTTGATTTTGGCTACTTTGGCACCGGCGACGAGGGCTATGCCCAGTACATGACCGCGTTCGAGCGCAATTTCAGCACGGACAGCACTGACAGCTTTGCGTCCGATGACGCAGACTGCGATGCAGACAGCTGCGACAGCACTGAGGACGATTTCTGAGCCTGCACCCTTTTGCCCGTTTGTGCATACAAAGGGCAAAGGGGGAATGCGGCTTGAACCGGATCGTTTTCACACTTTGTGTCTGGCTGTTCCCGGCGGCGTGTACCGCGCTGGGAGCAGCAGGGGTGTTTTTGCTGCGCAGGCAGACAAGGCCGGCAACCCGGCGCATTTTGTGCGGAATGGCGGCGGGTATCATGCTGGCGGCCAGCGTGTGGAGCCTGCTGCTGCCGGCCATTGCCCGGTCGGAGGGCAGGGCGGCATGGGTGCCCCCGGCACTGGGGCTTATTTTAGGCGCTGTGGGGCTTTTACGGCTGGAGGATGCCGCCGGGCAGCTGCTGGCTGGCGGCCCCGGGCATTGCGGGCGCATGGTGCTGGCGGTCACCCTGCATAACCTGCCGGAAGGCATGGTGGTGGGGCTGGCTGCGGCGCTGGCGCTGCACGGGGACGCGGACGCTGTAAGCGGCGCGCTGGCGCTGAGCCTGGGTATCGGCTTGCAGAACATCCCGGAGGGGGCGGCGGTCAGTCTGCCGCTGACCCAGAGCGGGCGCACCCGGGGGCAGTCCTTTGCCGCCGGGGCGGCCTCCGGACTGGTGGAGCCCTTGGGCGCGGTGCTGGCCTTTGTTCTGGCCGAGTGGGTAGGCGCAGCGCTGCCGTGGCTCATGAGCGCGGCAGCGGGCTGTATGGTGTGTGTGACCGCACAGGAGATGATCCCTGAGGCGGTGGAACCGGATGAAGTGGCCGGTGTTATCAGCATCGTGCTGGGCTTTGCGCTGATGATGGCACTGGATGTGGCCCTGTGATATAGTAAAAGCAGCGCCGGACAGACTTTTTTGGTCTGCCCGGCGCTGCTTTTATGCAAAAAGGATTTATACCGTCTGCTGCTGCTTCTGGCGCAGATGCCGCCGCACCACAAGCAGGCAGGCCAGATGCACCAGTGCGGTCAGTGCCCAGCTGATGGGGTAGCTGATGTACAGCATAAAAGGGGTGCGGTTCAGCTGGAAAATAGTGGCGATCCACACCAGCCGCAGCACGCACACACCCACAAGGCTTACCACCATGGGCAGCACGCTGTAGCCCAGCCCGCGCAGGCTGCTGGCCAGCACGTCCATGATGCCGCACAGCAGATAGAAGCCGCAGATCAGGCGCAGCCGCTCGGCGCCGGTGGCGATGACCGCAGTGTCCGAGGAGTAGAAGCGCAGCAGCTGGTGCCCCGCCAGTGCTGCGCCGCCACCCAGCACAAGGCCGGTCACCACGACACACAGCAGACAGTTGCGGATCACCCGGTCAAGATTGTGGTACTTGCGCGCGCCGATATTCTGGCTGGTAAAGGTAACAGCGGCCTGTGCAAAGGCGTTCATGGCGGTGTACACAAAGCCCTCCAGATTGGAGGAAGCAGAGTTGCCCGCCACCACCATGGAGCCGAAGGAGTTGATGGAAGACTGGATGACCACATTGGAAAGGCTGAACACCGTGCTTTGCAGCCCGGCAGGCAGGCCGATGAGCAAAATCTGCTTCAGCGTCCCGGCGTGGAAGGCCAGCCGCCGCAGGTCTAGCCGCAGTGCGCCCTTCTCCCGGACGAGCATCCCAGTCACCAGCAGCGCGGACACAGTCTGGCTGATGATGGTGGCCAGTGCCACGCCCGCCACGCTCATGGAAAAGCCGATGACAAAGACCAGATTCAGCACCACGTTGATGATACCGGCAGCGGCCAGACAGTATAGCGGGCGCTTGGTGTCGCCCACGGCCCGCAGCAGCGCACTGCTGAAGTTGTACAGCATGGTCATGGGCATTCCGATGAAATAAATCTTCAGATACAGGGTGGAAAGGCTGATCACGTCCTCCGGGCAACTCATCAGCTCCAGCAGACCGCGCGCGGCGCAAAAGCCCACCACCGCCAGCAGCACGCCGCTGACTAAGCCCAGCGCTACGGCGGTGTGCACCGTATCCTGCACGCCCTTTTCGTCCCGGGCGCCAAAGCACCGGGCTGCCACCACATTGGCACCCAGCGAAAGCCCGACGAACAGGTTGACCAGCAGGTTGATCAACGCGCCGTTGGAGCCCACGGCGGCCAGCGCCGTGCTGCCCGCAAAGCGCCCCACCACCACAACATCGGCGGCGTTGAACAGCAATTGCAGAATGCTGGATGCCGCCAGCGGCACGGAAAACAAGATGATCTTTTGCAGCATGGGCCCGCTGGTCAGGTCTGCGGAACGGCTGGTCGTAGCCATGAGTTGTCTACCTCCTATAATAAGCCTTGTGTGAACATAGCAATTGCTTATTATAGCGCGATATTAGGTAAAAAACAAGAGGTAAGGCGCCCTGTTCTCTCCAAAAGCGGCAAATATCGCCCGCCGGGTACAGCCTGCAATTGAAAAATGCTGCCCATACTGCTATAATAAGGCGGTAGACCCGTAGAAAACGGAGGAAGTTGGATTTATGTATCGGAATCGGATCAAACGGCTGCTGGATATTTTGCTGTCGGCCTGCGGCATTCTGTGCCTTTCGTGGCTGCTGCTGCTTTTGGCTGTTGCCATCAAGCTGGACTCGCCCGGGCCGGTGTTTTTCCGGCAGAAGCGTGTGGGCATCGGCAAGCGGCATTTCCAGATTCTCAAGTTCCGCACTATGCGCATTGATACCCCCCACGATATGCCCACCCATCTGCTGCACGACCCGGAGCAGTATATCACCCGCATGGGACGCTTTCTGCGCAAGACCAGTCTGGACGAGCTGCCCCAGCTGTGGAATATCCTTGTGGGGGATATGGCGGTCATCGGCCCGCGCCCGGCGCTTTGGAACCAGTACGACCTGCTGGCCGAACGGGATAAGTACGGTGCAAACGATGTACGCCCCGGGTTGACCGGCTGGGCGCAGATCCATGGCCGGGACGAGCTGGAAATTGCCGAAAAGGCAAAGCTGGATGGCTGGTATGTGGAGCATATCAGCTTTGGGCTGGATGTGAAGTGCTTCTTTGGCACCATTACCGCCGTACTCAAGCATGACGGCGTGGTGGAGGGCGGCACCGGCACCCTGCATGATGAAAAATGATCTATTATATGGAGACACCGGAGCCTTGGCTGACGCTCCGGTGTCTCCATTTTTACAGAAAGCACAGCACAGAGCGGCTGAAATTGGCATATCTCTTGATTTATCCCCTGAAAAGCGTATAATAAAACAGTACACAAGACGTTAAAGGAGGATTCCTGTATTATGGAACGCACCTATATCAATGAGGCTCAAAAGGCCATCGGCGGCACGGTGAAGGTGCAGGGCTTTATCGAGAACCTGCGCAACAGCAAGTATATGGCATTTATCGTGCTGAAAGATATTACCGGCAAGCTGCAGATCACGGTGGAGAAGGCCGACCACCCCGAGCTGGTGGATACCATCGACCAGCTCACCCCGGACTCTGTCATCACCGTCACCGGTAAGGTGATGGAGAATGACTACGTCAAGATGGGCGGCGTGGAGATGATCCCCGAGAGCATCGAGGTGGAGAGCACCGCCAATGCACTGCCCATCGTCCGCAAGGAGATCGCAGCCACCAAGAAAAAGAAGGCTGTGGAGCGCTCCAGCATCGACCAGCGCATCGACTACCGCTGGATCGATCTGCGCACCGACGAGAACCAGTTGATGTTCAAGGCACAGAGCTGCTTCGTCAACGCCATGCGCAAGTTCCTGCTGGATCGCAACTTCATCGAGATCCACACCCCCAAGCTGATCGCTGCTGCCAGCGAGAGCGGCTCTGAGGTATTCAAGGTGGACTACTTCGACCGCAACGCTTATTTGGCACAGAGCCCCCAGTTCTATAAGCAGATGGCCATGGCTGCCGGCTTTGAGCGTATCTTCGAGACCGGTCCCGTGTTCCGCGCCGAGAAGAGCTACACCAACAAGCATGCTACCGAGTTCTCCGGCTTCGATCTGGAGTTCAGCTACATCACCTCCTTCAAAGACGTGATGAAGATGGAAGAGGAACTGCTGACCGCCGGTCTGCAGGCCGTTAAGGACAGCTACGGCGACCAGATCAAGGAGTTGTTCGGACTGGAAGTCATCGTGCCCACCACCCCGTTCCCGGTGGTCAAGCTGGCAGACCTGTACAAGGCTCTGGAAGAAGAGTTCGGCTACACCGTGGACGAGAGCGAGAAGGGCGATCTGACCACCGAGGCCGAGCGCCTGAGCTACGACTGGGTCAAGAAGCACTACGGCCACGAGTTCCTGTTCATCACTGATTACTCTGCCGAGAAGCGCGCTTTCTACCATATGCGCGATGAGAACGGCGTGCCGCAGGGTTACGACCTGATCTGGCGCGGCGTGGAGATCACCACCGGTGCCCAGCGTGAGCACCGCTACGAGGTGCTGAAGAAGCAGGCTGAGGAGAAGGGTCTGGCCGAGGACGTCAAGTTCTATCTGGAGTTCTTCCAGTACGGCTGCCCGCCCCACGGCGGCTTTGGTCTGGGCATCGACCGCCTGACCATGCTGCTGTGCGGCCTGAGCATCAAGGACGCCGAGTTCCTGTTCCGCGGCCCCAACCGCCTGACCCCGTGATTTCATAAAACCTTTCTGAGAGCTGCTGTGTGTTTGCACGGCAGCTCTTTTTTGAGTCCCGTGAAAAGGCAATTGAGGAAAATCCGCAGATTTTCTTCAATTGCAATTATATAAAATAATTTTTCCGCTGATTATGCCCAGAGCAAAGCGGAGGGCATTCAAAACTGTCCCGGCATAATAAACGCTCCCTTTTCATACGATACAACGAGCACACCCACCCCTACGGGCGCGGTGCGCAGCGCAACAGGAAGGGGAGAAGGACCTTGGAGAAACAGGAACAGAACAGCATCTGTCGCGAGATCGGCGCACGCACCGGCGGGGATATCTACATCGGTGTGGTGGGGCCGGTGCGCAGCGGCAAATCTACCTTTATCAAGCGGTTCATGGAGCAGCTGGTGCTGCCCGCCATGTCCGGCTCTGCCGCCGCCCGGGAACGTGCCCGGGACGAGCTGCCGCAGTCGGCAGCGGGGCGCACCATCATGACCACCGAGCCGAAATTCATCCCGGAGACCGCCGTGCCCCTGCAGCTGGAAGGCGGCGGGGCGTGCCGGGTGCGGCTGATCGACTGCGTGGGCTACATGGTGGAGGGCGCTATGGGGCACGAGGAGGACGCAAAGCCCCGCATGGTCAAAAGCCCGTGGTTTGAGCAGGAAGTGCCCTTTGACCTTGCCGCAGAGACCGGCACCCGCAAGGTGATCTGCGAGCACTCCACCATCGGGGTGGTGGTCACTACGGACGGTTCGGTCAGCGATATTCCCCGGGCGGGCTACGCAGAGGCCGAAAGGCGGGTCGTCACCGAGTTGGAAGCGCTGGGCAAGCCCTATATCATCCTGCTCAACAGCACCCACCCGGACGCGCCGGAGACCCGGCAGCTGGCCGAGGGCATGGCGCGAGACTACCGCCGCACCGTGCTGCCGGTAAGCTGCGTGGACTTGGACGCCGCCATGCTGGGGGAGATTTTGCGGCGGGTGCTGTATGAATTTCCGGTGCAGGAGCTGGATTTTGCCCTGCCCCGCTGGGTGACTATGCTGGAACCCGGGCACTGGTTGCAAGCACAGGTGTACGCAGCTGCCATGCAGCTGGCAGAGCGAGTGTCCCGCATGAAGGATCTGCCCGCCGGAACAGACGCCCCTGCGCTGGAATGCGATGCCGTGCAGCGCTCGGCAGTGGCGGGGGCAGACCTTGCCGCCGGCAGTGTGCGGGTGAGCGTGGAGTTAAAGCCGGAGATCTTTTATCAGGTGCTCAGCGAGCAGACCGGGCTGGACATCGGGGACGAGGCGGGGCTGATGCCCTGCATCATGGAGCTGGCCCGGGCAAAGCGCGCCTACGAGAAGGTGCGCAGCGCCTTGGAGCAGGTGGAAGCCACGGGCTACGGTATCGTGATGCCCTCCATCGATGAGCTGCATCTGGAGCCGCCGGAGATCGTGCATCAGGATGGGCGCTGCGGGGTGCGGCTGCAAGCCTGTGCGCCCTCTATCCAGATGATGAAGGCCACTATCCATACAGAACTGAGCCCCATCGTGGGCACCGAGAAGCAGAGCGAGGACTTGGTGCAGAGCCTGCTGGCCGACTTTGCGGACGACCCGGTGCAGCTGTGGGAGTCCAACATCTTTGGCAAAAGCCTGCACGAGCTGGTGAACGACGGTTTGCAGAACAAGCTGCTGCACATCCCGCAGGAAGCCCGCACCCGCCTGCAGGAAACGCTGGAGCGGGTCATCAACGAGGGCTGCACCGGGCTGATCTGTATCCTGATCTAGGGTGTATCTGAAAAAATCCCCGCCCGCCGTAAGTTCTGCTTACAGCGGGCGGGGATCGTTCTGTCTTATTTTTCTTCCTCGGTCAGCTTGTTGATCAGCAGCTGATAGATCTCGTTGCCCTTCAGGATGAACTGCTTCTTCACCAGCTCGGCGCTCAGCCGGTCGGGCGCACCCAGTTCCAGACAGAACAGTTCGCTGTCCAGCCCCTTTACGGTGCAGCGCACGGTGCAGTGGCCGTCGGCCTTTTCGGTGATGCGGGCGCTGTACTTGGCCTCCTTGCGGGCCCATGTCTGGCAGCGCAGCACGGCAGCCACCGCCCGCTCCCGCACGCTGCGGGGCAGGTCGTAGGCCAGCTCCTGCGCCACCTTGCGGCCTTTATCGGTAATGGTGTAGCTGTCGCCGGTCAGGGTGACCAGCGCCTGTTTTGTGATATCGTCCAGACAGGAGCCGATCTCAAAATAGTTGACAAGGGCTTCCTCCATCAGGGCGTTCTCGATCTCCTGCCGGGTAATGGGGCCGGCATTTTTCACCAGATAGCACAGCAGCAGCCGGATCTCGGTGCTGCTGGTCAGGCCGCCGGGACGGACACCGGCGGTAAAAGCATCATTGGCGCTCATCGTTCCTTACATCCCCCTTGCGCTTTCACATGGTATCAAAGGTCTGCGCCGCTGCGGAAAGGGCGGGCAGCGGGCAGACAAAAACTCTTTCTATTAGTATAAAGGCTTTCAGCCCGGATTGCAAGCCGCAACGGCAAAATCTGTCTCAATACGCTTGGGGCACTCCGGTGTGGAGTACACCCACCGATCCAGATGTCCCTCGGTGATGAAGTACCGCAGCTCAAACCGGTGGGGCTGGCTCAGGGCGTGGTTCACGATGACCAGCTTGATCTTCATCTTTTCCGGCAGGATGTTTTTGATGTAGACACTTACCGCCTGTCCGGGCGCAAGACCGGTGCAGCTCTCCGCAAGCCCGGCAAGGTTCGGCGCAATCTCCACAAAGGTGCCGTATTCCTCCACGCTGCGCACAATGCCCACCACCGTTTCGCCCACGGTGAACCGGCCGGCGTTCTCTGCCCATGTGCCCAGCAGCTCCCGGATGGTCAGCACAAAGCGCCCCTGCGCGTCCCGGTTCTTGATGGCGCACAAAATCTGCTGCCCTACGCTTACTCGGTCGGCAGGGGAGGAGATGCGGCTTACCGACATACAGTCGATGGGCAGCAGGGCGCTGATGCCACAGCCTACATCACAGAACGCGCCGAACGGCTCGATGTGGGTCACGGTACAGGGCAGGATATCCCCGGGCGAAAGGGTGTCCAGATACTCTGCCTTGCACAGCCGCTGCGCCTCGGCGCGGGAAAGCCGGTAGCAGGGTGCGCCGTCCTCGTCCGTGTCCAGCCCCTCGATAACAAAACAGGTGGGGCGTCCCACCCGGGTCAGCACCGCAATATCCCGCACGGTACCGGTTTCGGCACCGTCCGCGCACTGGGCAAAGGGCATCACTGCCTTTACGCCGCCCAGCTCAAACCGCAGCTGCCGCCGGGTGTCAAAGGCAAGGGCGGTGGCCTGTAAAATCTCGCCGCTGGCCATGGCAGCCCGCAGCTCGGCAGGGGACAGACGGGCGGCAGAACGGTAACTGTTTTCGGTACGATAAGCTTGCATCATGTTTCATTCCTCTTTCTATATGGTTTTCGGGTCTCTGTGCGATGCTACAACGATATGCAGCAGTGTGCGCAGATATTTGCATTTTGTGCGGCTTTGCATTATACTATATCTGTATGCACAGCACCCGCTCAGCGGGCGGCGGCACACACTGGCTCTGCCGGGCATCTGCGCGGCAGAAAAGAAGGGAGAGGTCGGATAAATATGGACATCGCTGTGGGAGATACCATCCTCACCCGCAAAAAGCACCCCTGCGGAGCATCCAGCTTCGAGGTGCTGCGGGTGGGCATGGATTTTAAGATCCGCTGCACCGGCTGCGGACGCGAGGTCATGCTGCCCCGCGCCAAAATTGAAAAGAACATCAAAAAGGTGGTAAAGCCCGGCAGCGCACAGTAGCGCAGCCAACGCACCCGAACCGGAACGAATTTGTAAGGAGAACTGCAAGGATGCAAGATATTTCTTCCCGGATGGATGCGGTCTGCCGCCGCTTTGAGGAGCTTTCCATGCGGCTGAACCAGCCTGATGCCGCCGCCGACCCGGCACTGTTCCGCAAGTTAATGCGGGAGTACCACGACACCGAGCCGGTGGTGGAGGCTTACCGGGACTGGCAGACCGCGCTGGATCATCTGGCACAGGCCAAAGCCCTGCTGGAGGAGCCCGGTTCACTGGACCCGGACTTCAAGCAGATGATACAGCAGGAAATCAGCGAAAAAAGTCAAGATGTGGCAAAGCTGGAAAATAATCTCAAAATTTTGCTGCTGCCCAAGGACGTGAACGACGGCAAAAACGTCATCATGGAGATCCGCAGCGGTGCCGGCGGCGAGGAAGCCGCTCTGTTTGCCCACAGTCTGCTGCGGATGTACACCATGTACGCCCAGAACCGTGGCTGGACGCTGGAACTGCTCAACCTGAACGAGACCGAACTTGGCGGCGTAAAGGAAGCCATCATCTCAGTGGATGGCGCAGGTGCGTATAACCGCCTCAAGTATGAGAGCGGGGTGCACCGGGTGCAGCGTGTGCCGGAGACCGAGACCCAAGGCCGCATCCACACCTCCACCGCCACCGTGGCGGTAATGCCGCAGGCAGAGGAGGTGGACTTTGCGCTGGATATGAAGGACCTGCGCATTGACACCTTCCGCTCCTCCGGTGCGGGCGGTCAGCACATCAACAAGACCTCCAGCGCCATCCGTGTGACCCATATCCCCACAGGTACGGTGGTGGAGTGCCAGAACGAGCGCAGTCAGTTCCAGAACAAGGATAAAGCGCTGGAGATCCTGCGCAGCCGCCTCCTTGCACAAAAGCAGAAGGAGCAGCAGGATGCCATCAACGCCCAGCGTCAGGGGCAGGTGGGCACCGGCGACCGCAGTGAGAAGATCCGCACCTACAACTTTCCGCAGGATCGCTGCACCGACCACCGCATCGGCCTGACCGTCCACAATCTGGAAAAGATCATGGACGGCAATCTGGACGAGGTCATTGATGCCCTTGCCACCCGCGAGCAGACTGAAAAGCTGCAAAGGCTGGGCGGGTAAAACCCGGTTTTGCGGGTGCAAAACCATCCAAACGACTGCCAAGCAAATATACTTTACAGATAGAAAGAACGATGATTCGTATGGAAATCAAAACCAGAGTTTTGCCTGCCGATGAAGCAGGCGTAGCCGAGGCCGCGCAGCTGCTGCGGCAGGGTCAGCTTGTGGCCCTGCCAACAGAAACGGTCTACGGCATTGCCGCCGATGCCCGCAACGGTGCGGCGGTGCGCGATATCTTTGTGGCCAAGGGGCGCCCGCAGGATAACCCCCTTATCGTCCACGTCACCGGGCCGGAGATGCTGCCGGGTCTTGTCAGCGAGGTGCCGGAGCGCGCCCAGCTGCTGATGGCAGCCTTCTGCCCCGGGCCGCTGACCATCATCATGCCGCGCGGGCCGGAGGTGGCGGATGAGTGCTGCGCCGGACTGGATACCGTGGGCATCCGGATGCCCAGCCACCCGGTAGCGCGGGCGGTTATCCAGCAGAGCGGCTGTGCCTTTGCTGCCCCCAGCGCCAACCTTTCCGGCAAGCCCAGCCCCACCAACGCACAGGATGTGTTCACCGATATGGACGGCCGCCTGCCGTTGATTTTGGACGGCGGCGAGTGCGATGTGGGTGTGGAGAGCACCGTGGTGTCGGTGGTGGGGGAGAAACCCACCCTGTTCCGCCCGGGCCACATCACGCTGGAGGACTTGGAACGCGCCCTCGGCGAAGAGGTAGAGGTGTCCAAGGCCATTCTGGAAAAGCTGCCGGAGGGTGCTGTGGTGCGCAGCCCGGGCATGAAGTACAAACACTACGCCCCCAAGGCCGATGTGACCTTGCTCAACGGCACCTTTGCGCAGTTCAAGGCCTATGTGGACGCCCATAAAGACGAGAACCCCAGCTGCCTGTGCTTTACCGGCGAAAGCGCAAAGCTGGATGTGCCCTGCGTGGAATACGGCCGCGAGGGGGACGGTGCCGATCAGGCAAAGCACATCTTCCGCTCCCTGCGGGCGCTGGATGAGCAGGGCGACGGCGTAGTCTACGCCCGCTGCCCGCAGAAGGACGGCCTGTCCATGGCAGTGTACAACCGCCTGATCCGCGCCGCCGCCTTCCGGGTGATCGATCTATGATCACCTTGGGCATCACAGGGCGCAGCGGCTGTGGCAAATCCACGGTCACGGCGGTATTTGCCGCCCACGGCGTGCCGCTGGCCGACGCCGACCAGCTCAGCCGGGAAATTTTGCTGCCAGGCTCGCCGCTGCTGCCGCAGCTTGCGGCGCGCTTCGGCGGGGATATTTTAAAGCCGGACGGCACGCTGGACCGCCGTCTGCTGGCTGACCGCGCCTTTGCCACCCCGGAGGGCAAGGCCGCGCTGGACAGTCTGACCCACCCTGCCATTGTGGCACGCATCCGGGCGGCAAAGCAGGCGGCTCAGACCGCTGGTGCGCCCCTTTTTGTGCTGGACGGTGCAGTCATCGTGGGCACGGCGGCACAGGCTGAGTGTGACCGCCTGTGCGTGGTCACTGCGCCCTTTGAGACCAGTGTGGCGCGCATCGTGGCGCGGGACGGTATCTCGCCGGAGATGGCTGCCCGCCGCCTGAACGCTCAGACCCCGGAACAAACCCTGACCGCACAGGCAGACTACACCCTGCACAACGACGCCGGGTTGGAGGCGCTGCAAGCCGCAGCCGCCCGCCTGTGTGAGCGGCTGCAGGCAGAAGGGGGCGTGACGGCAGCGCTTTGAACGAACAAAATTATGAAAAAGCCTACGACCCCATCGCCGCCCGGGAGCGCCGCGCGGCGCGGGAAAAACAGCGCCTTCGTAAACAGCAGCGCCGCCGCCGGATGGTGCGGCGGCTGGTCGCTTTGTGCCTGGCTGTGGTGCTTACGGTGTGCGTGGTGCCGCCTTTGTGCAACCGGGCAGAGCAGCTTTTGTACCCCCGCAAGTACGAGCAGCTGGTGGAAAAATGGGCAGCAGACTATGAGTTGGATCCGCTGCTGGTCTACGCCTTTATCCGCACCGAAAGCGGCTTTGACCCGCAGGCTACCTCCAGCGTGGATGCCCGGGGCTTGATGCAGATGACTGAGGAGACCTTTCTCTGGATGCGCAGCAAAATTGCCCCGGACGAGCCGCTGACCTTTGCCGACCTGTACAGTCCCGATACCGCCATCCGCTTTGGGTGCTACTACCTGCACTTGTGTATGGTGCGCTACAAAGGGGATGTATCCACGGCAGCAGCGGCTTACCACAGTGGCTGGGGCACGGTGGATCAGCTGCTGCAAATAGAGGAACACTCGGCAGATGGGGAAACGCTGCAGGGCTTCCCTTATAACCAGATGCACCACTACGTCAACAAGATCACCGCCTGCTACCAGACCTATCAGCGTCTGTACGCAGGTCAATGATAAAAAGTTAAGGAGCGAAAAATCATGAGTGAGAAACTTACTGCAAAAGAGTACGCTGAAAAGCTGCTCTACACCCCCGAATACGCTGCTGACAAGCAGGCAGACGTAAAGGAAAAGGCTGCTGCCTTTGCCGAGGGCTACAAGAAATTTATGGACAGCGCCAAGACCGAGCGCGAGGCTGCCGTTGTCAGCGAGCAGATGCTGCTGGCTGCCGGCTACAAGGCTTTTGAGCCCAAAAAGGCCTACGCCCCCGGTGAGAAGGTCTACTTCATTCAGGAGAACAAGGCTGTTGTGGCGGCTACCATCGGCCAGAAGCCCTATGAAGAGGGCTTCCGTCTGGTCATCGCCCACATCGACTGCCCCCGTCTGGACCTGCGTCCCAACCCTCTGTACGAGTCTGACCACATGAGCTACTTCCGCACCCACTACTACGGCGGTATACGCAAGTACCAGTGGGCGACCATCCCGCTGGCCATCCACGGCGTGTTTACCCGCGCCGACGGCTCCAGCGTCAACTTTGCCATCGGTGAGGACGAGAACGATCCCGTGTTCTGCATCACCGACCTGCTGCCTCATCTGGGTGCCGAGCAGAACGAGCGTAAGCTCAGCGAGGGCATCAAGGGCGAGGAGCTGAACGTGCTCATCGGCTCTGACACCGTGGAGGAAGAGGACGTCAAGGAGGCTGTCAAGCTGAACACCCTCATCCTGCTGAACCAGAAGTACGGCATCACCGAGCGCGACTTCACCCGCGCCGAGATCGAGGTCGTTCCCGCCAGCAAGGCACGCGATGTGGGCTTTGACCGCTCCATGATCGGTGCCTACGGCCACGATGACCGCGTGGATGCTTACCCCGCACTGCTGGCCGAGATCGAGACCAAGGACCCTGTGCGCACCACCATCTGCGTGCTGACCGATAAGGAAGAGATCGGTTCCGACGGTGTGACCGGTATGCAGAGTATGTATGTGTTCCACTTTATGCAGCTGCTCTGCCGTGCTGCCGGTCAGGACGACATTCTCGCCTTCCGCAACAGCGTGTGCTTGTCTGCGGACGTGACCGCCGCCTACGACCCCTCTTGGGCAAGCGCCTTTGAGAAGCAGAACGGCACCTACGCCGGCCGCGGCATTGCCATCTTCAAGTACACCGGCAGCCGCGGCAAGAGCTCTGCCAGCGATGCCAACGCCGAGCTGCTGGGCGACATCACCCGGATGCTGGATGCCAACAACGTGGCATGGCAGATCGGCGAGATGGGCCGTCTGGATCTGGGCGGCGGCGGTACCATTGCCAAGTATGTGGCAAACCGCGGCATCAAGGTGCTGGATATGGGTGTGCCTGTGCTGTCCATGCACTCTCCCTTCGAGGTCATCCATAAGACCGACCTGTACATGGCTTACCGCACCTTCTCTGTGTTCTGCCAGTCTGCGGACTGATCCCCCGCGCTGACGGATATTTTGCATTGAAAAACCGAGCTGCCTGCACATTTTTGTGCGGCGGCTCGGTTTTTTGCGCAAAACCCTTGACCTTCAACCGGCTTTAAGGTGTAATGTAAGGGCGGAGGTGAAGCAAATGAACATCAAACAGGCTTCCGAACAAAGCGGCGTGTCCGCCCCGAACATCCGTTTTTATGAAAAAGAAGGGCTTCTCACACCGGCACGCAGGCAGGGCAATGACTACCGCGATTACACCGCCGGGAACGTCCGCACGCTTAAACTTATCCGTATGCTGCGGATGCTGGATGTGCCGCTGCCTACCATCAAGGCGGTACTGCGCGGGGAACAGCCCCTGCAACAGGCGCTGCAAGCCCAACAGACCGTGCTGGAGCAGCAGGCGGCGCAGCTGGCGGCAGCCATGCAGTTTTGCGCCGACCTTGCCCGGCAGGCTCCGCAGACAGACACGCTGGACGTGGACGCCTGCCTGACCCGCATGGAAAGCCCCGCCCCGCAGCAGGGGTTCTTCTCCGGCTGGCTGCAGGATTACTGCACGCTGGCGCAGGTGCAGCACCAGAAGCACTTTTTCTTTATTCCGCAGGGCAGCATCAACACCCCACAGGAGTTTACGGCGGCTTTGCAGGCCTATGCAGAGGAAAAGGAGATGCAGTTCACCCTGACCAAAGAGGGGATGTACCCGGAGTTTTTGCTGGACGGCATCGCGTATAAGGCCTACCGCAACCCGGGCAAGTACCGGGACGAGATCTGCTGTGATGCCCTGCACCCTGAGCAGCTGGACACCGGACTGCCGCCACAGCGGGAGAAGCTGCTGCATATCCTGCGCATCGCTGTGCCGCCGGTATGTACCTTTGCCGCCATTCTGGCGGCAGGCTGGGTGGCGACCGGCGGAGCGGACTGGCTCTGGCTGGCAGCACTGGCAGCGGCAGGGGTCCTGCTTGGCCGCGGCTTTGAACACCGGCTGTAACTGGGCCAGTCTGCTCAGCTTACCGGCAAGGCTTCGGCCACCGTCAGAAAGGTGTAGCCGTTGTCTGCATACCACCGGATAATGTCCGGCAGTGCTTCGGCGGTGGTGTGTGTGGAGGAAGAATCGTGCATCAATACGATGCAGTTCGTCTGCTGCCCGGTCTCGTGCACCACATTGCGGTAGATGGTGCCCGCGCTTGGGTGCCCGCCCACGGCATCCTCGGCGCACACGTTCCAGTCCACCCAATGCCAGCCTTTCTGCTCTACTTCGGCTTTCAGCTGCTTCATCAGGCCTTTGCCGCCGTAGCGCCGACTGACGGTGTTGGTGCTGCCGCCCGGAAACCGTAGATACCGGATGCTCTCGGCATCCACATAGGGCGCAATGCGCTCCTTTAAAAGGGCAATGTCCTCCCAATAAGCGTCGCTGCTGCGGTAGATATCGCTGTACTCGTGGGAAGCAGAGTGCAGCGCGATCTGGTGCCCGGCGCTGACCGCTTCGGTGAGCAGGGGCAGATACTTCTCGTTGTAACCGGTAGCCACCACAAAAAATGTGGCGTGCACTCCGGCCGCGTTCAGCGCGCTGAGCACATCCGGTGTGGTCTTGCTGGGGCCGTCGTCAAAGGTCAGGCAGACCCACTTTTCCGGCAGCGGCTGGGCAGCAGGCTCCTGCTGCTCCTGTGCCAGAGCCGAAACGGCGGGGGAGAGCATCGAAGTGTCCGGTGCCGGGGTAAGATCCTGCGCCTGACATCCGGTGACGACCGGCGGCGCAGCAGATACAAACCCCATAATGAGGGCGAACAGCATCACGGCCGCAACTCTGGCCCGCCTGCGCCGTGCGAGATATTCTGTAAGCTTCAAGAGCAAAACCTCCTTTGTCTGTTTGGTTTGCTCTTATCAGAATATGAACGACGGCGGATTCTATGAAAAAATCAGCCCACTCTCTGGCGTTTATCCAGCCGCATTTTATCAGCAATCATTGCAATGAATTCGCTGTTGGTGGGCTTGCCCCGCAGGTTGTGGATGGTATAACCGAAGTAGCTGTTGAGGGTGTCCACATCACCCCGGTCCCACGCCACCTCGATGGCATGGCGGATGGCGCGCTCCACCCGACTGGCGGTGGTGCCGTTTTTCTTGGCGATTTCCGGGTACAGGCGCTTGGTCACGGCGTTGATGTACTCCGGCTCGTTCATGGTGAGCAGGATGGCATCCCGCAGGAACTGGTAGCCCTTGATGTGGGCAGGAACGCCGATCTGATGCAGGATCTCGGTAACGGTCAGCTCATCGCTGTCCACACTGGTGTGCAGGATGTGCTTTTCCGGGCCAAGTGCCGCCTTGAGCACCCGTGCGGCAAGCACGGTCTCATCAAAGGGCTTTACAAAGTAGTAGGCAAAGCCTTCGTCCAGCAGCTCCTGTACCATCTCTTCGCTCTGGAAGGCACCGGTCACGAAGAAGGAGGTGTGCCGCTCACCGGCGGCATTGTAGCGCTGCTTTACCGCAAGGGCATCCAGACCGGGCATAAAAGCATCCAGCAGGACCACCTGCGGGCGCACGGTGAGCATTTTCTGCAGGACCTTGTTGCCGTCCTTTTCCACAACGGTCACGTCCACGCCCTTCTGCTCCAGCGCTTCGCGGCAGGCGGCAGTGAACGGGGCACCAGTATCCGACATCAAAAATCTAACTTTGTCCATGGTTGTTTCCTCCAATGTGTGCAGTTCCCTTAACACCATGGATTTTACCATAATTTTCCAGAACTTTCAACGGTTTATATTGGCAAATTTTGGCAAAGAAAATCGAAACCCGCAAATTATTTTGCGTTTTGGGCCTGCGTGTGCGCTGTATCGTCTGTTTTTTCAACAGCGCGGGCCTGCTTGAGCATGGTCTGAGCAAAAATGCCATAGCCCCGCGTGGGGTCGTTTACCAGCACATGGGTCACTGCACCCACCAGTCTGCCGTTCTGCAGGATGGGACTGCCGCTCATGCCCTGCACGATGCCGCCGGTTTTGGCAAGCAGCTGCCGGTCGGTCACGCGCAGGATCATGTTGCGGTGGGGGTCTGCGTCGTTTACCTTTTCAATGCGGATGCGGTATGCCTTGGGCACCTCGCCGTCCACGGTCGTCCAGATCTCGGCATCGCCCGGCACAACCTCCTGCGCAAAAGCCATCTCCAGCTCCGGGCCGGAAAATGCAGCCCGTGTTCTGCCATAGACCCCGGTCTTGCTGTTGATGCAGATGCTGCCAAGCGCATGGGTGCTCAGAAAGCGGCCCTTCAGCTCACCGGGGCTGCCCACGGTGCCGCTGGTACACCCCACGATCTGGCAGGGGACGATCTCGCCGCTGCGCAGGGCCACGCTCTCACCGGTGTCGCTGTCGCTGATGGGGTGGCCAAGCCCGGCAAACACCCCGGCGGCATTGTCCACAAAGGTCATGGTGCCTACCCCGGCGGAAGAATCCCGCACCCACATCCCGGCGCGCCACTGCCCGGCGGTGCTGTCCCACACGGGGGTCAGCCGGGTCTGGAATTGCTCACCATTGCGGATATAGACCACCTGCACCGGTGCGCCTGCGGCCGTTTCCAGAGCATCGTGCACGGCATCGTTCGTCTCGGTCAGGGTGTCGTCCATGCGCACCACCCGGTCGCCCAGCCGCAGCCCGGCCTTCTTGGCGGGGTTTGCGGTGCCGTCCGGGGTGTTCAGGTCGGAAAAGCCCACAATGAGCGCACCCTCGGAGAACATCTTAACGCCGAAAGGCGTACCGCACACGGTTACCACCGGACGTGTTTCCACCAGAGCGCGCACAGTCTTGACGGGCAGCCACCCGCCAATGGACAAAGTGGCCTGATAGCTGCCCGCAGCCTGCGTGCTGGCCGCGTTGCGGGAGCCAGCGGTGCGCAGCGGCTGCACATAGGCAAAACGGGGCAGGGTAAGGGTCTGGCCGGGTTCCAGCAAAATTTCAGCAGGCAGACTGTGCCACAGCCAGCCCAGCACCGCCAGCGCGGCCACCAGAAGATAAGTTGCCGCAATGCTGCCAGCGCGGCGTAGTTTTGATCTGCGCATCGGCAAAAAGCCCCTTTCCGCCATGGAAAATGATACGATCGTCCGGCGATAGTATGCGCTGTGAAGGGCGGAAATATCAATGCAGTGATTGACTTTTTCCGCCGGAACTGATACTATATTAAGGCGGTTTGGCCGCAGCTGCAGAATAGAAGAATACGCGGGTATGGTGGAATTGGCAGACGCGCAGGATTTAGGTTCCTGTGCCGCAAGGCGTGTGGGTTCGACCCCCACTACCCGCATACAAAGAAAAGCGCGTTGGTTCGTACAGAACCAGCGTGTTTTTTCTTATCATGGTAACACTTTTGGTAACACTATTAAGTTTTCAGACTGCTCTCACCAGCGCATTGTACAACATCTCAATGAACTGCACCGCGCTGGGCGCACCGGTCAGCGGATAGCCTGCCAGCTGCTGCACATACTCCGGGTTTGTGAGCCATGCACCTTTAGCTGCCCGGCGGACAGCGCTTTGAATCGCTTTTGGCTCACATCTTCTGCGGTCGGCGATAGGGGTATAGATATCTTTCTCCACGGCCTGCAGGCGGTCTTCCTGCTCACAGACCAGCTCAAGACACTGGCACAGGATACTGTAGGCGCTCAGATTGCGTGTGATGCCCATCGGGCGCAGCAAATCATTGACCTGAGTGGACAATTCGGAAACGATCATAGTTGACACATCCTTTCTATGCGTCAACTCTAACCGAAAAATACTTAAAATTTACCAATTACGTCGATATACGTCGTAAAGCGTCGAAACATGCCAAACAAAAACAGCCCCGAGGAACCGTCAGGCTCACCGGGGCTGCTGCTATACTATAATTTTGTTGGCGTTAACATTTTCGTGATGCCGCGAAAAACATCACATATAGGTCTTCTGGCTGCGCACCTGCGCTTCGATCATCGGCTTCAGGTAGCTGTCGAGGTCGCCAAAGGTCTCCTTGATGAACTTGATGGTCTCCTGCGTCAGAGCTTTCTTTGCTGCGGTCAGTGCGCGGTTGTAGGCAATGCGCTGGGCAGCCTCGTCGAACTTGTCCTGTTCCTTCAGGGCATCAACGTAGGTCTGGTTGACGTACTGGACAGCGTTGAACACCGCATTGGCGGCATTCTGGAGACAGGTCTGCGCAAACTTGTTGTTGATGTAGCCGTTTGCAATGCTGACACCTTTGTTCAGGCCCCAGCCAAAGATAACGGTCATTGCGGGGATGCAGGCAGTAAGAGCGACTTTCAGAAATTCATTCATAAGAGCTTATCCTTTCTGCTCGGTTTCCGAGCGCTGCTTTAAAATGTCCACGGCCTTGGTGATCGCTGCCGGGATTGGCAGTCCCATCAAGCCCGCGTTTTCGATGATGGAAATGGTCTCGTTGCAGATAAAGCCGATCACAACGGCATCCCGCACAAAGGTGGAACCCATCACGGCATCCAGCCTGCAGGCCACCAGCACGATCAGCAGCGTTTCGCCCTTGCGGCACAGGCCCTTCCAGCCTGCGCGGCTTTCCAGCGTGCCGCTTTTGGTCTTGGGGCTTGCATGGAACACTCCCGCCACGATCAGCCCGGTGATGTAGTCGATGGCCATAAAGATGATGAGCGTCTGCAGCGCTGCGTCCCACCCGCCAAACAGGCTGGCAAACGCAGCGCCCAACGCACCTACCGCCATGCAGAAATAATCTTTCAAAACGTCACCCCCCTCACAGTGTCCACCGGCTCTTGTTCGGGCGGGTGTCTACGTGCACCCAGCCCTTGGCCCGGCCTGCCTTGACCGGGTAGCGGCCCACGCCGCCCCAGCCGGGCATCAGGCTTTCGGCGTAGGTGGCCACAGCCAGCGGGTCGGTGTCCTGCACCTGAATGTCTGCAGCGCGGCCCAGCAGGTGCTGGCTGGATCTGGAGCCGCCCACCCTCGTGTTGTGGCTGGCGGTGCGGTAGCCGCTGGTGATGGTCACGGGCTTGCCGAAGTGCTCCCGGATGCACTGCAGCAGCACCACAAGGCCCTCGTCAATGAGGATGGTGTCGGTGCCGTCGCGGCAGCGGAACTCCCGCACGTGGAACGCGGGGGAGAGCTGCTTTGCACCGTCTGCTTTCAGGCTGTACTGCTTGATCGCCATATGTATCACGTCCTTTCACGGGGTCAGGCCCCGATTTTCACGTTCTCTTTCAGCTCCTGATCTGCCTTGTCCTTAGCATCCAGCGCATCGTAGTACGCCTGCGCCAGAACCTCCACCTCTGCGATGTCGTCGGCGTTCAACAATCCGCTGTCCAGATGGGTGTACGCTTTGTCCAGCCAGTATGCCACGTCGCGCCCTGCGGCAATTTCCCGCTTGATGGAGCGCAGGGTCAGGTCGTGTCGGGCTTTGCTTTTGATAGCCATGTGTCCTCCTTTAGGTCGTTGTCATGGACGCTACTGCGTCCTCAATGCGTTTGATGGCGATGTTTACGTCCCGCTGGTAGTCCAGCTTGACCCCAGCACCGTCACCAGCCTGCACCACCGTGTCAGGGCCGCACATTGTGAGCGCTTTGTAGGCGGCAATTTCAGCAGGGGTGAGCGGAGTTTCGATGGGATCGTCGAGAATGTAGAATAAAATGTATTCTCCTTCTTCCGGGTTTTTAGCGCCAATGGGAATAAAAACCTGCGCATTGTTTGTGTCTACATAAAAGTGAATGGTATCGCTAGTAAACGAAACGAAATATGGCAATCTATTGCATAGGGCTTTTGCTGTATAATCTTTACCTTTGAGTGGCAACAGAATCGCGAGTCGTTTTGTTGCCGCAAGGTTAGTGGAACCTGTAATTACACAGGTTGACACGTCTACAGCGTTCACCCTCTGTATCTTTACACCCCTTTCCAAGTCTACCTCGTCGCACACCCACTGCTGGCCTGTGCTGTCAGTGTAGCTGCCGCCAGAGGTGACAGGGATGCCGGGTAAGCCGGTGGGAGTGGGGAGCGTGAGGAGCTGTTCACGGTAGGGTTCATAATCGGGAGATGATGCATTCCATGTCAGGCACATGTTTTCACTGGCTGTATCATTTAACAAATATTGAAACTTTGTTGCGTTCGCCTTAAGTGTTATATGATGTTCAGCTTTATTTGCATCAATACCAAACCAAAGATTTTCATTGTTTTCGCCAATGAATAAGATGTTCCCGCCTTTAGAAACAAAACCGTCTTTGAATACTAAAGTTATAAACGTGTTTTTCTTGACAAAGCACTCAACAAATTCTCGATATCTCAGGTTGGACGGCATCCGATTCTTCCCCGTCACCTTCACCGCCACGCTCCCGCCGTCACCCGCACTCACGATAGGCACAGGTGCATCCGGCGTGGGTGTGCCGTCCTGCGTGCTCTTGCCGTACACGGTCAGGCCGCACAGGGGCGCAGAGAACGCGTCGTCAACGCTGAGCGGGTTGCCTGTTTCACTGCCTGTGAGGATGTTCTGCCGTGCCTTGACTGCGCTGATCGCGTCACCTGTGGCTTTTGCGTCAGCGGCTTCGCCCTCGTGGGTGAGGGTGGTGTCCAGTGCTACGGCAGGGCCAGTCTCACCTTTAGGGCCTTGCGGGCCGGTATCGCCCTTTTTCGCCCTGCGGCCCCTGTGCACCCTGCGGGCCACGCTCGCCCTGAATGCCCTGCGGCCCCTGTTCACCACGAGGCCCGGTCTCGCCCTGTGGGCCAGTGGCTCCGGTAGCACCCGTGGGGCCTTGAGGGCCTTGCTCACCCTGCGGGCCGACCGGACCGATGGGGCCAGTGTCGCCCTTGTCGCCTTTCTCGCCTTTGAAGTCACCGCTTGCGATGCCGTCCTTCAGCTCCTGCAGGCTGTCAGCGGCTTCCTGAGCGCTCTGGTCTGCACTGCCTGCACTGGTGGAAGCAGCACTGGCAGACGTATCAGCCTGCTGTGCTGCCGTCTGTGCATCGGTCTTGGCCTGCTCTGCGGCGGTGGCATCGGTGTGCACGGCATCCACCAGCTGCTGCCATGCAGGAGTGCCCGGTTCCGGCTCTGTGCCGTCCTCCGTGCCGCTGTTGGCGCTGACACGATACCGCAGGTCTGCGCTGGTGACGGTCTTTGCGCCGTCGCTGCCCTCAAAGGTGATGCACCCGCTTCCGGGCTGTGCGGTCACGCTGGCGGGCACGGCCACATAGCCGTCCACCACCAGCGAGGCGGGAGGATCAGCGCCACCGGGGATGTGCCAAAATGCCCGGATAGCCAGCCCTGCCCACTCGCCGGTTGCATCGACGTGCAGGCGGTACACGCCCCGGTTCTTGGTGTAGCCGAGGGCCAGCGCAAATGCGTGCCCGGGCAGGCATACGCTGCCGCCGGATGTCAGCGTGATGGGAAACTCGATCATAAAGCAGCACCTCCTTGGTGCGTTCTTTTCCGTCCCGGTTATGCGCTGGTCTTTTCGGTCAGCATACCGGTCAGCTCGGCGTAGTGCTCATCGGTCAGTTTACCGGCGGCGTAGAAAATATCGATCTTCTCCGCCAGACCATCGGTACTGCCGCGCTCGATCATGCGCTTGCAGGTGCGATACAGAACCATTTCCGTTGCTTTGCTCATTGCCTTTTCCTCCTATCAGGTATTCTCAGTGTCATCCGTATCGGAGACATTCAACTCCAAAAGAGTTAGGCGGTAGTCCTGGTCAAGGTTCAAAGCGTCCGCATCCGCCAGAGCGGATTGAGTGGATGCTAACTGCTCTGAAACTTCTGTCAGCGTCATGTACCGGTAGCCCACAAGCGTGCCGGAATAGTCTTTGGCCGTTGCGGTGCCGTCGCTGGCAAAAGTGACTGTGGCACCGCCGGCGGTCGTATACGTGCTGCCTTTCACGACGCGGGCAACAGCTTCCACGGTGTCCTTATCGTCGGAGCTGGTTGCTTTATACCGCTCCTTGATCTCGATATAATCGATGTTATGGTCTTTAGCGGATGTGCCGTCGCCCTCAGTCCAGACGATACAGGGAGTGGCAGCAGTGCCGTATTTGTATCCCTGAATGCAGGTTCTGCCGATACTGGTATCGTAGGCGGTTATTTTGATCTTGCGGTCGCTGGCAGTGTATTTGAAATTAGCATTAGATGCGCAGATCGCGGATACCGCCTTGCTGTTTCCGCCTGTAAGGCTCAGGTCCTTGTTGGCAGAAAACTGGAACACATACGGAGAATCGAAATTATCCGGAGTGATGCGGATAAAGTCCACACCTTTAGGAATGGTGGCTTCGCAGCTCATGGTTTGGTTCCAGCCCCATGCGCCTGCAGAGATTTGCGTGACATAGGCCAGACGTTCGGTTGGCGCGCCAGCTTTTGCGACCTGCGCCTGGATCACGGCCAGCATGGCATCCACGGCTTCTTTGGTGTAGAAACTGCCGCTGTCCATCTCTGCGATCTTCTGCCGCAGCATCTGGATGAGCGTTGCCGCCGGGATGCCAGTCACGCCGTCCCGCATCACGCCGCAGACGGTCTCGTCTGCGCGCGTGTCGTAGATGTCGGCGGCGGTGACGGCGGTGGAGCCTGCAGGGCGCTTGATCTCGGCAAGGCAGAGGTCGTAGATCAGCTCGGTGCGGGAGATTTCCGGGGCCGCGGGGGCAGCGGAGTCCGGCGTGCCGTCCAGCACCACAAGGCTGGTCTTTTTGGCGGCGGCATCGTAGCGCAGCACCACGCGGTCGATGCGGCTGCGCACGGCATCGGCGGCGGTCAGGGGCAGTGTGGTGGGCTGCTCCATGATGATGCTGCGGCCCTTGAACCGCGCCGGGCGCACCCATGCCTGACCGGCGCTCACCTGCACGCTCAGGCCGCCCTGTGCTGTGACGGCAAAATCTTCCTCGGCGCTGTATACGCCGCTCAGGCGGGTGGCGAGGTAACCCGAAGCGTCGTCGGCATCGTAGGTGATGCCGTTTTCGGGGTAAGTGATGATATCAGCCATAAAGTCCTCCTAAGTCTTGTGCCATGTGGGCGTGCCCAGCCGGATGGTGCGGGTGGTGCCGCTGTCCTCGCTCTGGGTGATGATGTCGGCTACCCGCACCATGGCGGTGTAGCCCAGCTGGGGCAGGCTGGCGCTCAGAACGTCGCCCACCTGCAGGGTATCATCGTCCACGTCGAACTCGATGCTGCCGGTGCGCAGCTGGCCCAGCAGTTTTTCGCCGCCCCGGTCGGCCAGCTTTTCCAGATAGCTCTGGCTGGTGCTGGTCTCGCCGTCCTCCGGCTGCACGTCACGGGCATCGATGTACATTTCTCGCCGGTCGGAGCCGGTGGCGTTCACGTCACCCACCCAGACGGTGGCCCGCTCGTCACCTTCGCCAGCGCCCTGCACAAGAGCGACGTTGGCGTAGTCGGTATCAGAAAAGCTCCACCCGGCATTCAGCAGGTTGCCCCACCGGGGGCTGTAGCGGCGGTTCGGGTCGAAGGTGGGCCGGAAGCACTCGAACAGCAGGCGCTTGCTGCTGCCCTTGCCGTCCAGCACGATGCGGAACCCCAGATCACAGGCCTGCCCGATGGTCTTGCAGTAGTCGAACACCGTACCGCCGGAGGTCTGCTTTTCAAAGGTGGTGTCAAAGCCGTATTCGGTGCCCAGCGCAAGGCGGGGCCATGGCTTTGCGGCGCTCACAAGGCTGCGCATTGCGGCTTCCGCATTTTGGCTCTTGATGCTCACCGCAGACACCCGCTTGGTCAGCAGCCACGTTGCCGGGTAGCCGGACACCACAAGGTTTGCGTCCTCGTTCTGGTTGTCGCGGGAGCAGATGCGCATGGGGATGCGGGGGTTCTCGTCGCTGCGCACCAGCCACCGGCCTTCCCGCAGAAGTCGCAAATTTTCTTCGGTGGGCCGCACCTCCAGCGTGAAGCTTCCCTCGGAGTAGTAAGGACTGTCCCAGTAAAGGGAGTGCCATACTTTTACATAACCCACGCGGGCAAGGGTGTCTGCGTCCAAAACGTCTATTCTCATAGCGGTTCGGGCAGGATGCCCGCCTCCATCGGGTAAAAGCTGACGGATGCCTGCAGGTAGCCGGAGCCGTTCTCGGCCTGCATACTCAGCACGTTATCGCCGGGCTGCAGCTCGGTGAGGGTGCTGTCCTCGTCCAGCTTGGAGAAGATGTTCTCGGTCACGCCTGCCCGGGTCAGGGTGCAGGCCAGCCGGTCAGAGGTGCTGCGGTAGATCTCCAGCGTCTCGTCCGGCTGCAGGGTCAGGTCAAAGCCGATGAAGGCCCCGGTCTGCAGGTCCACCACCTTGGGGTGTGTCACCGGCATGTCGCACCGCAGGGTGGCCGTGAAGGGCACCGGCAAGCTGCCCTCGTTGCGCAGCACTGCCGCCGTGCCGTCCCGTTTGATGCCGTAGATGTGGCGGTCATAGCAGACGGGGAACCGGAACGCTTTCTCATACCCGCCCAGCACGCTGCTGACGGCGTTGAGGTCGTACCAGAAGGGCTTTTCGCTGTAGAGCATGAGCGAACAGCGCGGCTGCGGCGTGTAGCTGGAAAAGTAGGGCGTTTTCCGCAGCACAAACCGGGTGAAGTAGTGGTCGCCAAAGTACAGGGTGCCTTTGGTGAAGTAGGGCAGCTTTTTGCTGAACGCCCGGGCATTGTCCAGCGCATACGCGCCCCAGAACACCACATCGAGGGTGCGGGACACGCCGGAGACGCTCTGCCCCTCCACAGTGTCGCCCACCTGATTGACACCCTGCGCGGTTTTCAAGTCCACGTCGATGCCGTTGAGCGGGTCGAGAAAGTAAGGGGCATCGTAGTCCCAGCCCAGATGCAGGACGGCACCGGCATCTGTCACGATCTTGAGATGATCTTTAAAGAGCATAGTGTCCTCCTTTCATCGTTTGCGGGCCTTGGCCTTGTCGGCTTCCCAGCGGGCTTCCCGCTGCTGTGCGGCTGCGGTGTCGTGGCCGTTGTAGAAGTTCTGGATGATGTTGGTATCACCCTCCCGGTGGTAGCTGTTGGCAGCAGACACCACCTGTGCGGTGCCGGATGCAGCCACGGTGCTGCCCAGACGCATGTTGTCGGAAAGCACCAGCGCCCCCGCCTGCCGGATCATATCGGCAAGGGCAGAGTTTGTCTTTTCCAGCGCCTTGGTGTTGGCGTTGATGGCATCTTCCAGACTGCCGGTGCCGGTGGTGATATCCACGCTGCCCATGCCGCCGGAGCCGGACGAACCGCCGCCAGAGGAACCGCCGCCGTGGCTTACGTTCTTTTTGGAGCCGCCCATGCTGCCCACGATGGCCGCAATGGCAACGCCCAGCGCGACCGCTGCCGCTGCCACGATCAGGCCCATCGGAATGCCGAAAACGGTCGCGCTCAGCGCGGCGGAGATCGCGGTCAGCAGGCCTTCAAAGGCTGCACCGACCGCGCCGATCAGGGAAGCGACGCCCGCAAAAATGGCGGGGAAGCTGGACAGCAGACCGCCGCTCAGGCCCTGACTGATGGCAAGGGCCGCATCGCTCAGCGGTGTTTTCAGCCCGCCGAAGATTTCTATCAGGGTGGAGCCGAGGCCCTGCGCCTGCTGCCAGACCTCAGAGAAGCCGCCGGTCAGGCCGTTCACGATCTGCCCGCCAAGGTCGATAGCTCCCTGCACCAGCTGGTCGCGGGCACCGCCCAGCGCTTTGTTGAGCTTAGTCACGATGCCAAGGGCAAAATCATTGACCTGCTTCTTCTGGTCGGCAGTCAGACCGCCGTAGATGGTGCTTGCCACCCACTTGCCGATGCCCAGCCAGTCCTGATTCTTGACGGCGGTGTACAGATCATCGAAGGTGCCCAGCACGCCGGTATCTGCTTCGGTCTGCAACTCCTTCCACAGGCCGTCGAAGGTGTTCGCGCTGGACTTTTTGATCTGCTCGGCCACCTGCACGGTGCCGTCTGCGGCGACGGTCTTGATCTTCTCCACCGTCACAAGGGCACCGTCCACGATGTCGTCGTAGACCTCGGTGATGACCTGCTTCTGGGTCTCGGTGCCGTCGGTCAGGGTCTCGGTGACGGTCTGGGTGGTGGTCTTGACCCCGTCTGCCAGCGTCTCAAAGGTGGAAGTGACCGTCTTGGCAGTCTCCCGCACCGTCTCCATGGTCTGCTTGACGGTCTTGGTGCCGTCCGCAGCCACCTCTGTGATGGTCTTGACATCCTTCAGCACACCATCCACCATCTGCCGGGAAGTCTCGGTGATGACCTGCTTTTGCTGGGTCTTGCCGTTGGAGAGCGTTTCGGTGATGTTTTCGGTGGTGCGGGTGATCTTGCCGTCGATTTCGGTCGTGGTGTCCGAGATGGACTTGACGACTTCTGCGGCGGCCTGCTTCGTGGCCTTGCTGGCCTTCTTGGCTCCGCTGGTGATGGCCGGGTAGGGGTTCACGGCTGTCTGGCTCCCGGCACGGCTGCTGCCGTTGCCGGAGCTGCTTATGCCCTTCGGGACCCATCCGTTGTCATCGTCCCATTCGAGGTCTTTGTGGGAGCTGTTCCACTGTTTCGCGTTCTTGCGCTTGTTATAGTTGTCCATGTAGCCGTTGTAGGCGGCATTGTAGGCGTCCTGTGCCGCACCGACACCGTTTTTCAGGTTTGCCAGTGCAGCCGCCGCGCCCCTGATTTTGGCGACCAGCTCATTGATCCAGTCCACCACCGTGCCGATGGCGTTCTGTGCGATCTTTTTCACAGACGCAAATGCGGAGTTGACGGCATTGCGGAAGGTCTCGCTGGTCTTATAGGCCGTCACGAGACCCGCTGCCAAAGCTGCAAGTAAAGACACTACAAGGCCGATGGGGTTCGCCTTGAGAACCGCGTTCAAACCTGCCTGCGCGACTGCAAGACCGGTCGCCCCGGCTTCGGCGGCTTTGTGAGCAGCGGTCATGGCCGTGGTCGCGGCTGTGTGGATCACTTCGATTGCAGTAGCGGCAGCCACATAGCCCTTGTAGGTCAGGAATGCCGTTCCGGCAGCGGCCACAACAGCCGTTGCAATGCCGATGGTCTCCTTGAGCTGGGCCATCTTCTCGTCGCTGTCGAGGAAGGAGACCACCACCTCGTTCAGCTTGACCACCAGCTCACCCAGAGCTGCAAACAGGCCGCTGGTCAGCTCACCGGTCAGGGCGCTGACATTATCCTTCAGGGTGGACATGCGCCCGCTGAAGGTCTGGCTGGCTTCCAGCATACCGTTGTAGAACTGCCCGCCCTGACTGGTGGCGGCTTCCACCGCCGCTTCCAGCTCGCTGAAGCTGACCTTGCCATCCGAGATGCGCTTGTACAGGTCGGACATGCTCTCGCCGGTGGCATCACAGATCTGGTTCAGCGGGTTGAAACCCGCATCGATCATCATGTTGACGTTTTCCAGCGTGACCTTCTGCGCCGAGGACATCTTGCCGTAGGCGCGGGTCAGGGTCTGCAGCTTTTCGGCGTTGCCCAGCGAGATATCGCCCAGCCGCTGCAGCACGCCGGTGGTGTCGTCTGCCGCAATGCCGAACTGCAAAAGGGTCTGGGTGCCGCTGGTCAGGTCATCCAGCGAGAAGGGCGTGGATGCCGCCATTTTGCGAATTTCGGAAAGCTTCGTTGCGGCGGCTTCCTCGCTGCCCAGCATGACCTTGAAGTTGGTCAGGTAGCTTTCCATGGTGGCGTTGTAATCCACACCGCTCTTGACCACCTCGGCCAGCTTGGACGAAGCCTGTTTTGCAAAGTCCGCGATCATCTGACCGGCGGCTACCGTCCACTTGCTGGTGCTTTTTTCCGCCGGGTCGCTGTTCAGACTTACTTCGCCGGTGATGCTGAAATCTGCCACTGTGTCCACCTCTCTCCATTCCAAAAGAGCGCGGGCACAAGGGCACAGGCTGTTATAACTTGATCTCTACCTCCCGCTTACAGGCGGGATTTTTGCATTTTACCCACAGGCCATGGGCGGATGCGGCATTTTCTGCCCACACCGGCAGCGCCCGCCCGCAGTAGGGGCAGGGCACCGGGGCGCGGCTAATGTCGGAACCGCGCAAGGAACGCGGCATCGTGCTCTTCGACCGAAACGACACGGGCGGCACCCCCTCTCAGCTCCGGCGGCAGGGCAAAGCGCTCCTGCAGGTCGGCGTAGCGGTCGCGCATACTGCCCTCGTACTCGGACAGGTCCATGGTGCGCCAGCTCATGATCTTTGCCATGAGGGTCTCCTCCGGCAGGGCCGCGAACAGCGCACGGAACCGGAACCAGTGCACCTTTTCGCGGGTCAGGTCGATGCCGTAGGCCTGCTGGAACGCCGCCACGATGTAACCGGCATCACACTGGTAGTCGAAAGCGGGCGGCTTTTCCGGGCCGTTGTCAGGTTCACTTGCAGTGCCTGCTGCGGCCTGCTCACCGGCACGGTAAAAATCCACCATGCAGCCGTAAGCATCGGGGAGCTGTTCCGGCGGCACAGGCTTATGATAGAACCGCTCCATGATCGCAAGGGCTTCTTCCGGGTGTTCGCCGTCTAGCCTGCCGTGGGCGTAGGCGTTGGAGAGCCGCACCATGTGCCGGAAATCCGGGTCGATTCGCCTGCCTTGCCAGCTATCCGGCAGATGTGCCGTCAGCAGATCAGCCATTTTCCAGCGCTGCCAGTTCAGCCAGCAACTGCTTGCGCCGGGCAGCCTTGTCTACCCGTTCCACCATCTGAGCGGCAGGCGGTGCGGGATAGCTCACGGGCGGCTTGTGCCTGTTCTTTTTGGCCTGTGCCCGGCGCTGCTCCCGGTTCATGGGCTGGGCAGGCTTTGCGGCATAGCGCTGTTTCTCGGCGGCGAAGGCATTGCCCAGCTCCTCGATCACGTCATAGATGGGTGCCATGTAGTTTTCGTTAAGCCCCAGACGGTCGGACGCGCCTGCACCGAGGATCTCGTCGATGCAGTCCATGGCAATGCGTGCCTGTGCACGTGCATGGTCGCCCAGACGGACGCCGCCGCGCTGGAACTGCTCCGACTCCTCGGCGCTCCGGCGCTGCATCCGCTCGTTGGCGTCCTCAAAGCGGTCAAGGTCGTTGGCGTTCATCAGGGAAAATTCAAATTCCTGTCCACAAATAACCATGTTCTGGCTCCTTTCAGTTGAGCCGTGCCCCGGTTCTGCCCCGGAGAAAACTAATCACGGCATAAAAGATCCCCGTTCCGGTGCGGAGCGGGGACTGTGTTAAAAAAAAATCAGCCCTTGACGGCCTTGGCAGGCTCAGCGGACTGGGTGGCGGGGTTGTAGTCAAACTCGTCCGGCGTGCCGATGGCCTTCACGTCGCAGGCAAAGGTGGCCTTGGAACCGGCTGCACCGCCCACGTCGCTGGTGACGATGATGGCAGCGCGGCCCTGTTCGCCCTTGCCGGTGCGCAGGCTGAAATAGATGTACGGCACGATGATATCGCTGCCGGTACCGTACACAATCTTGTGGCTCAGCACAAAATCCTGAAAATCATCGCCCACGCAGCGGTCGCCGTTGACGGTAAGGGTGCGCTGGGTGCCGGTCTTTTCGGTGACGTTGCCGGTACGGATGTACTGAGCATCCTCGGTGGTGGCGTTCAGGGAGCCGGAATGCTCCTTCACATGGTCGGCGCAGACGATCCACTGGCTTTCCTTGGTCTGGGTGCTCTCGATCTGGAACGCCAGCACAAAATCGTTCGCCGTCTCAATGCCGGTATACGACGCGCTGGGCGTGATGCCGGACTTGGTAATGGCTTCGGATACGGTCATATCAAAACTCCTTTCATTTTGGCATGTAGTAGGTCAGGCGCATTTGCAGCTGCATCTTACAGTTGCCCGCGCTGTTTGTGACGATGTAGCCGCTGTTCGTCACGGCAATGCCGGTGGGGGTTTTATTCCCGCCGCAGGCCGAGAGGTCGGGCAGGTTATGGCGGGCATCCTGCTGCATGACCCACTCGGTGAGCTGCTCGAAAAAGCCGCTGTTCTGGATGTTAACGGCATCCACCTCGCTGTACTCCCGGCGGCTGAGGAAGAGGTAATTCTTCGCCATGTCCCAGCCGGAGAAATACTCGGTGATGATGGGATCACCGGGGCTGTCCTCGATGGAAAAGGCGGTGGATTCTTCTTCCAGTCCGGCAATGCGGAAGGCCGCACCGGTGGCTTCCTGCTCGTCGGCAATCAGCGGGCAGGTCTTGAGCCATGCCCGTAGGGCGGCAATGGTGGGCTTTACTTCGGACATGGTCAACCTCCCCAGAATGTGGTGACGGCCTGTGTGGCAATGTAGGCAATGGCTTCACCGTAATCGGCCAGAGCACGCTGTCCCCAGTAAGAGCCGCGCAGCCCATTTTCGCCGTGCAGACATTCGCCTTCAGGGTGAAGATAGAACTGCCTGCGTGCATAAGGTGTGTTATAGACCAGCAAGCCTTCGTCAAACTTGCTGGCTTGATTCACGCTGTTTTTCAATATGCCGGTATCGAAGGGCACGTACTGGTCGATGAGAGCGGCGGCTTTCTGCGCGGTGGCGAACTGTGCTTTCTGCAAAGCAGCGGTTTTCTCTGCGCCGAAATTTGTCCGCCAGTCCAGAGACATCTGCACACCGTCTGCCCGGAAGCGATATCCGGCAGGCTGTTCAAAAATGGGCTTGCTCACAGTCTCAGCTCCCTTCCACGTGCCAGTGGGGCAGTAGCGGCTCCCGGTCGTCCGAGACAGCCGCCGCTGTGCAGCACAGGTGCGTTTTTTCGAGTTTGGCGTACTCGGATTCGGTCAAGGCAGGCACCGCGCCCTGAATGAGCTTCCAGCCGCGTTTCAGGGTCCAGTGCTTGGCCTTTTCCGCCGCAGGCAGAGCCGTCCACTGAGCGAATGGCAGATAGCCCATGGTGCACACGCTGGCCGGGATGCGGATGTGGGTGGTGCGCTCCGGGTCCTTGGCAGTACCGGAGCCGGAGGTGGAGCGGCATTCTCGCCAGCTGCACCCCGGGAACACCCAGCACATCGGCCTGTCCGTCTCGGTGGCAGTGTCGTGGATGAGGTTCACAACAGTAACAGCTGTCTGCATCACAGAATCCCCCTGTACAGTAAGTCATGCGGGTCATTGCCCAGCGCGGTACGGATGATCTCATAGGCTTCCTGCCGGGCTGCGGCGGTCACACTGGCATTGCTGCCAAAGGTGACGCTGTAGCCGTCGTTGGAGACGCTGGCAGCACCAGGCACAGCGCCCGCCGCAGATGCAGCGGCCAGCAGGCCGACGATCTGCCCGCAGGCATCCGCCAGCGCTTCCCGGCAGGCCTCGCACCCGGCGGCGTGGCTCTCCGCCCGGCCAAAGGTGGCGGCATCGATCATGCGGGAAGCACGGCTGCACAGCACCCCGAAGGCCGTTTCCGGCACCGTGCCGCCCGCCGCCGCATACTGGTCATAGGTGCAGTAGAGCATGGGTCAGACCTCCTCAGGCGTGGCTCTTGACGAGGACGGTCTGGGCTTTGGTGACCTTGTGGGCGTAGATCTTGCGGCCCTGCACAGCACAGGCACCGATGAAGGTGCCGCTGCCCTTCAGGTCGTTCACGGCCACCGGCTCGCTCCACTCCTCGATGCGGGTGAACCAGTTGGGGTGGCCCGCGATAAAGTCCACCTTCTCGCCGAGGGTAGTATCCTCAAAGACGGTAAAGCCTGCCACGCGGCCCACCGCGCCGGTCTGCACCACGGCGTCGCCCAGAGCAGACGCCTTGACGAACTCCGGGCTCTTCAGCAGCAGGGCGTAGGTCTCAGGGGAGACCAGCAGCCAGCGGCCATCCGTGGGCACATGGGTCTCGGACAGTTTGGTGCGGGCGTCCACGATGGTGTCATAGATGTTGGCCTTGGTCAGGGCAGCAGTACTGTCCATGGCGGTGCCGCCGGTTACCAGCTCGGCAGAAGCGTCGGTCTCCATCTGCAGCGCCAGCGAGTAACCGGCGCTGTCCAGACGGTCGGCTACCAGATGGCCGGGCACGCTCTCGGCATCAAAGCCGTCGATCAGCTCGTTCACAGCCTTGTCCTTGTCGATGTTCACGGTCAGGAAGCTGGTGTCGCCGTGGGTCATGGCGGTGCCGGTCTTCTTGTTGTAGTCGGCCACCGTCACCTCGGTGTCGCGGACGGGCACCTTGACGGCACCGGCCTTGGGGCTGCCTTCGTAACGGTTGTTGCAGATGACGCCGACGCGCTTCACGATGGTGGCACGCAGCTTTGCATCTACCAGCTCAGAATAACGCTCTCTTGCAATATGGGGCATGAAAAATCATCCTTTCCTTAAATTTTGATGTTGGGGTTCATGGCTTTGAAGGACGCTTCCACCGGGTCCACATCGTCCTCGCCGTGCATCGGGTCGCCGTGTTCGGCACCGGTGGAGTAGGTGCCAGCGTTCTTCCTTTCGCCGTCCTGCACATCGCCAAAGGCCCACGGGTTCGCTTTGGCTGCTTCGTCCAGCGCCTTGCCAATGTCGGTGCTGCGGTCGGCAGAACCCTTCAGGGCGTCCAGATCCAGCAAAGCCCGCACTGCCTTAACGCTGCGGCCCTTCTTGCTCATGATGGCGGCATTCAGGGCGTTATCGAAGGCAAAGCCCTCGGCCTGCGCCTTCATGTCGGCCTTCAGCTTGGTGACCTGCTCCTGCAGGCCTGCCACGTCCACGCCGTCAAAGGCTTTCAGGCCGTCCTGTGCGGTCTTGAGCTGGGCGTTTGCGTTGTCCAGCTGGGTCTGCAGGGCGGTGGCTGCAGACTTCTCCCGGTTGATGTCTGCGCCGTTCTCCTGCATGATCCAGTTCAGCTGTTCATCGGTGATGCCGGGGATCTTGTTCTTCACGTCTTCACGCTTCATGGTGGAAACTCCTTTCGTGTGTGAGACCTCAGTTTTTTACACTGTTCTCTGTCAGTTATCCGGTCTTGGGCGGGGTACGCGCCGCCCGCCGCATGGTGCCGCTTGCGGGAGTTGAACCCGCCACCCCCGGATTAAAAGTCCGGTGCTCTGCCAACATGAGCTAAAACGGCATAAAAAAACCACTATGGAGCCTTTTGTGTGGCGCATAGTGGTTAAAATGGGGGATTTCCGTGAATGACTTTTACGGCTTCACCTCCACACTGGGCAGGATGTCAGTGTGGAAATAGAGCTTGTAGTGGTAGGGGTCGGTATGGGTGCCGGTGATGTCCTCTACCACATACATGGTGTAGTCGTTCAGGTAGATGTAGTTCTTGCGGTAGGAATCCGGGCCGACTTTCACCGTGCAGACCAGCTCATTGTTTGAGTTGTTGGAGATGGACATGTAGCCCTCGGCTTCCATAATGACCTTATCGGTGCGGGCGTTGTAGACGGTGATCTTGCGCTCACTCTCGAAGTAATCTGCCTGCTTGGAGATGTTGTAGTTGGCCTTTTCGGCTTCGCTGGAACAGCCACACAGCAGAATGGATGCGGCCAGCGCAAGGGCGAGAAGAATCTTTTTCATGGTTCGTTCCTTTCTGTAAAAATGGGCAAAAGAAAACCACCGTCCGGGTGGATGGTGGTCAATCCCAGTCAGCATAATGCTGGCACTGGTTGCAGGTTTTGTGTGCTTTATCCCAACTGCAAGGCAGCTTGTCGGCTCCCTTCAGACAAAGGCTGTCGTCTCCGATATTGGAGACATCAAAGCATAAGCCGCAGTCGATTTTACGGTTGTAGATCGGGCAAAACCATTCTTCAAGCTTTACATCGTTACTAGTGCGGAATTCCATGCTTCCTGACCACCTCCATCAATTTCTTGCCTCCCTCATCCAGAGGGCCGATACTGGCAACATTGCCGTCTTGTCCAATAGCAACAAAGCCATATTCGGAATAGTAGCAGGTCTGAGTACCGTTTCGCTGAGACATTGCGATTTTTGAAGTCCTGATAATGCGCTCGGCATCCATTGGCCCCATTCCACGCTCTGCCCAACGCTGTAAAACGTGTTCGCTTGCAAAGTTTATCTCGTTGGGAGCGGGCGGGGATTCAATAAGCTTGCCCTTTGCTTTTATTGTACCAGCTTCACGCATTTGCTGCAACTCTTTGTTTGCTGCATCAAAACGTGTCTGTTTCTGTACAATATAGCTTGCTTTGCCCGCTTCACTCCGGCCAAACTTCGGCACGCTGGTGCGGGCGCTGTCCACACGGCCACCGGTGGCCTGTGCAAACTCTGCAAGGCTCTGGCGGGCCGCTTTCAGGCGCACAGCGCTGTCGGTGGTGTCCAGCCCGGCAGCATCCTCGGCCAGATACCGCTTTTTCCAGCGGCGGACGTTCCGCTCCCGGGCACGCTGCATCTGTGATATCTCGTAGGCGGTGTACTTTTTGCCGTTCCACTCGATGTTCCGGGCGTTCAGCTCCCGCAGCTGCTCCTGTGTCCATTGGGGCGGGTCGCCCAGCTCCGGGAACACCGCGAAAAAGGTGTGGCGGCAGTTCCAGCCGCAAAGGCCTGCGCCGGTGCCGTAGCCGGTTGCGACTTCAAAATCCGGGTAGTGCCTGCCCTTGTAGTCCACCGCGCCGCCCCGGTGAAAGCGCCGTCCCTGCCACTCTGCATGAGAAGGACGCGCACCGCCGTGGGCTGTCGTCTCCACAAATTCGCAGCCCATTTCGTCCATGCGGGCCACCTGCAGCTTGCCAGTCGTCTGGTTCACACCGGTGAGCACGGCACGGCGGGCGGCCACCTCGATGCTGTCCTTGTGGCCGCTGGGATAGGTGACCATGGGCATGTCGTCTGCAAGGCTGTCAACAGCCTGTTTGACGGCGGTTTTGTAGTCGAAGGCACCGGTGCTCACTTTGAGCCATGCAGCGTCCAGTGTGCGTTCAAAGGCCCCTGTGACGGTGTTTGCCGTGGTGGCGGTCAGATTCTGCCATGTGCCGCAGGTCTGCCGCGCGCCGGCATCCAGCAGGTTGTTCAGGGCGGCGTTCTCTTCAAAAGGGGTCGGCTCCATATCGTAGTGGTAATAGATCGCATCTTCGCGCTCCATGGCTTCGGTCGCGGCCTGTAAAAGCAGCTTGCGGATGGCTACTTCGCTCTTGCCGGTGTACTTGGCCAGCAGCTTTACCACGTCGTTGCGCAGCGCCTCAGTCTGCTGGTAGCGCCACAGCTGCCAGTTTGCGGTGGGGGTCACGGCGTCCATCTTGCCGATGCGCCGGGCCACGTCCTGTAAGATCTCGTCCTCGACCTGCTGCCAGAGCTGCACAAAGGCGTCCGGCATCCGGCCAAGATAGCTCGGCGGCAGCATCAGGCACCCCCGAAGGTGAGGGCTTCGTCAGTGTGGCTGTCCGCTTTGGCTTCCTCGGCCCATGCGTGGGCTTCCTTTTCGCTCAGGCCGTACCGGGCGGCGAGGTAGCGGCAGCGGGGCACAAGGCCCGCAATGGCGTCCTCCCGCAGCTGGTTTGTGCGTTCCTGCTCACTGACGATGTAACTGTCGTCCCAGTTGACGGAAATGCTGGTCTCCGGGTCTACCGGTGCGCCCAGCAGGTTCTTTGCGGCCCACAGGATGGCCCGCAGAATGCCGAGCAGCGCCGTTTCAATGGGGATCTGGTTCTTGTTGGCGCTCTGCACCAGATCCTGCCGGCTGCCGGTGTACTCGGTGGCGGTGGCCACCTTGCCCAGCTCAAAGCTGTACCGGTGACAGCCCAGACCGCACTTGAAGCTGAACAGATCCAGCATATCCTGCACGGCCCGGTGGTTGTCCTCGGTGCGCAGATCCGGGTTGTACTCGTGCCACTCCGGCGCGGCATCCAGACTGGCTTCCTTGCCGGGCAGCGAGAAGAACTGCTGTGCGCTCATGTCGTCTGGCGGGATGTAATGCGGTTGGCTATCGGCACCGATCACCACCTTGCACAGGCTGCGGTCGTAGAAGATCTTCTTGCCGCCAAGGTAAAGGTCCTGCCTGTAATTGTCAAAGGCAAGGTCTACGCCCTGCGCGGCGTCAAGAGCTTCCGCGAACACGGCCATGCCCAGACCCGTACCGCCGTCGATGTTCTTCTCGGCGGCAGGGGAAAACAGGCTGAACCACGGCGGGGATCCCTCCGGCTGCAATTCAGTCACCGTACCTACAGGCGCTTTGCGCGGCGTGAACACCGGTGCACCGTCCTGACCATGACCGATCTCAAACCATTCGTTGGTGATGGTGCGGCTGCCGTCCCTGACCGTGTGGGTCTGCAGATAGGCGCAGGGCCTGCCGTCTATCAGACATTCCGATACAAATGCGGCTTCGGTCACGACGCCGCGCTCCACGCTGATGGGCAGGATGCAGGATGCAGGGTCGTAGTCCAGTACGATGCGGGCATCCTGGTCTGCTTCCAGCTGGCCGTCTGTGCCCTTGATGCCCTCCACGCTCAGTACGAAGGCGCCGGTTCCGGACCAGTAGGCTTTTTCCACCAGCTTGTTGGCGTTCTCCCAGAAATGCAGCTGCCGCAAAAGGCCCCCGGTCTGCTGTTCATCGCTGCCCAGCAGGTAGGCAGCGGTGGCTGCGTCGCCGATCTGGAAGGTGGTCTTGTCGTTGAGCAGCAGATTTGCCCAGTCCTCGCACACGCGCTTGGGCATCCGCAGGGACGCCCGGCGGCGCTTGTGTTCGCCGTCCTCCCGCGCGATCTTGATATTATGCACGCTGGGTACATAGCCCTGCCACCACTGCCGCCATTTTTCAATTTTGGCATAATAGGAGGCGTCGATCTGCCAGCCCTTGGTTTTGTTCAGGTATTCAATAAAAGCGGCAACGTTCATCTTGCAGTCAGTCTCCTGTAATCGCGTTCAATGGTGTACTCGAAGGCATCCAATGTATCAATGTCGGTGGTTCCATCGTCCAGACGTTCATCCACGCCGGGGTGCTTCTGGCTCCACAGGGCGCTAGCAAGGGCGTCCCGCAGGGTGGCGGCTTCCGGCATATACCAAAAGCGCCCGCCGCCCATCAGGATGGACGTCAGGCGGATTCGGTCGATGATCTGGATCTTGGCGGAGTTGTTGACCCGGTCGGCCAGCCAGGAAAGCGGGCAGGCCCGCAACCTGGTTCGGATGTGGTTGATCAGCGTCTGTTCGGCGCTGTCGCAGAAAATATAGTGGATCTCGCCATACCGTGCGAACACGGCGGTGCAGAACTCAATGAGCTGCGCGGCGAGGAAGTCTGCATCCTGATTCTTCGGGTCGATGCGGGCGGATGCCAGACCCACGACCCCCGCGTAGTAGGGCAGGATGCCGGTGGCCACGAATGCGTGCCGGGAGCCGTTGCCGCCGAAGTCCACCCCGATGTGGATGCGCCACGGGCGGCAGGGCTTGTCCGCAGGCCAGAGAAAACGCCCATCCCCGGCGGCAATGCTGTCTGCAAAAGGGCGGTAGATGATGCCGCCCGCTGCAGCCCACTGGCCGAGGATGAAGCGGTTATAGTAGACCGTGCCCGCGTACTCCTTTTTCAGCTGAGCCACGAACTCCGGCGGCAGAGTGGGGTTGTCGTCGATGGTGTAGGCCTGACAGTAGATGTCCGCGTCGCTGTCCAGAAACTGCTTGAACCAGTGCTGGGGGTTGTCCGGGTTGCAGGTGCCGTCAAAATGGCTGTGCGGACAGGACAGACGGCTTTTCAGCATCTGAAATACACCTTCGTCCCATGTGGTGATCTCGTCCCCATAGGCGTACTCGAAGGCTGCGCCCTGAATGCGGGCAATGTGCTTTTTGTTGTCGGCACCCAGCACGTACACCTTGCGGCCAAACAGCTGCACGATGTTGCCGGACGCCGAGGTGCGCACCACGCCCACAAGCTCCGGACCCCAGAGGGCCCGCATGGGCTCCAGCACGTTGCGTTCCAGCGTGCCGAGGGTGTTGCCCAGCATGACGCAAAGGCCCTCGTCCCGGGCCGCGCAGATGCGCTTGGGGATGGTAACGGCGCAGTCCAGATAGGTCTTGCCGGAGCGGGTGGCCCCAGTCTTGACGTTCCAGCGGTGGGAGCAATTGCGAAGGAACTCCTGCTGAAACTCAGTCAATGGCACTGTCCACACCTCCCAGCAGCTTGCGGGCAGCTTCCAGTGCATCGGCGGCGGGGTCCTCCTGCACAGTCTCCTCGCCTAGCATCTTCAGCAGCACCCCGGCGGCACGGGCATCACCGCGCTTGGCGGCTTCAGTAATGCCCATGACCACCGACATCTGATTGTCGATGTCCTCATTGTCCACCTCATCCCGCAGCAGGGCATTCACCCGGCGGCGGTCGGTCTCCGGCAGGCTGAGATAGTAGTCGGCGGCTTCTTTCATGCTGCGCTTGCGGCGGCGGGCCGCACCGGAAGCAATGCCGCCCTTCTGGGCGATCTGTCTCTGTTCGCTCTCCGTTCGTTCGCTGAACGGGATGAGATTTTCTTCGTTGGCCACGTCACCACCTCTCTTGCCGTAAAATCAAAAAGCCGCCCGGATGATCCGAACGGCAGGATATTCAAAAAAACGCCCGGCTGGTACATTCAGGCTGTTGGTCGGGAAAGGTGATCCTCTGTGTCAGCCGGGCAGCACAAAGCCCGCAGGGATGAAGGGAGTAAGTCTTTCCTGCGGGCTTCGGCATTTTAAATTTTAGCAGGGGTTGACAGTATTATCAAGTCCGGTTCGCTCCGGTTCAGTCCGGACTTTTGATATCCAGTCTTTTTATGGCCGCGCTGTGGCGCTGGAACATCTGGCTGCGGGAACTGCGGATGTTGATCGCGATGTCCGGCCAGTCCTCCAGCAGGATGTACCGCCGGAACAGGATCATGAAATCCACCTCATCGTCCAGCTGGCTGAACACCTCCATGATCTCGGCCCGGATGGCGTCGCACACGGCAGACTGCGCCTCAGCGGCCCGGCGGGCCTCGTCGATGCGTTCCACACTGCGGGGCAGAGCCTGTCCGTCGCCGTTGCCGCCCGGCACGGGGGAAAAGCGCTGGGTGGTGTGGGTGGCATCGGTCTGCAGCGTGGCCAGTTCGTCCAGTTTGAGCAGCTCGAACCGCTTGGCTGTCCGGTACCGCCAGAGCCATGCCTTTTTCTCTTCGTAGGTCATTACAGTTCCTCCACCCGGACGAACACGCCGCAGGGGTCCGACCAGAATTTCTCCACGATCTCGCTGCACACCTGTGCGTCATCGGCCCAGAAGTGCAGGCGGGTCATTTCGTCCTTGAGGGCCTTTTCCAGATTGTCGGTGTCCGGCTTTGAGGTGCGCCACGCGCCGCTTTTGCGGCCCTCAGCAGGGAAGCACCACTTGACCAGCAGACGCACCGGACGGCCTGCGGGAATGGGCTGCTGCGGCGCGTGGGGCGCAAGATGGGCGTGGAGCTTGGCACGGGTGGCTTTCAGTTCCGGGCTGTCGTGGAGCACCGCGTGCGGCTGCCCGCCCTTCATGTAGGCGTGCAGCTGTTTTGCATTGTGGGTAGTGGTGGGCGGCTGCATGGGAATAAAGAATTGTGTGTACATGGGGTTCACCTCGTTTTTTCTTTTTTTTCGGGTTTTAGCGCCAACGTGATGGGGAGGGTCCCCGAATGGATGGGGGCTGTGTACGCCCCATCCTTCGGGAGACCCCATCACAATTGCAGTTGCAGTTTTAGCTATTATATATAGGCTATTTTGCACTGCAAAATCTGCAGTCATAGCGGCTATAACTGCAAAATTGCAGTTTTTCGTGTCGTGCAAAATAGCGGCTATTTCTGCATTTTTACAACAAATTGTAATTGGGCTTATTACGGTTTGTTTAACCTGCGCTGCCGGGCTCCTTGCGGCCCACTTTCTCGCCATCGATCCAGAACCGTCCGTCATCTTTCAGCCGCGTCTTGATGGTGCGGGGCTTCAGATCCATGTATTCAGCCAGCGCATAGACGGTAACTTCGCCATCCATCATGCAGGCTTCAAAGGCGGTGTCCAGTTCGGCCTTTTTGTCCTTGGTCACCTTGCCTTTATCGCCCCAGCGCTTGGCGGCACCGCGGCTGCCCAGCGTTTTGAAATCGCTGTCCGGCTGCAGGTCCTCCAGCAGGCCGCTGTCCGGCTTGTGCACGGGGTAGTCGAACCAGAGGTTCACCGGGTCGAAGCGGGCAAACTCGCGCAGGGTGCCCTCGATGCGCCATGCGGTCATGCCGTCGGCCTGCTTCTGGGCGGCGGCCACTTCGGCATCGATGGCCCGCAGGTCGGCCATGCCAAGGTGTTCTTTGGCAATGGCCAGCATCCGGCTGCGGCTCAGGGTATCGTCCGGGCCGTAGGCGTCCCCATGGCCGCGCTTGTCCAGCATGGCCTTGATGACGCGGCAGGCGGCTTTGTTATGGAGCTGCTCCCGGATGGCATCGGTGGGCACCAGCTCGGTCATGTCCAGCATGGCATCCGGATCGCGGGCGAACACGCCGGAGCCGGATGCGCGGTCCATGCTGCGCTTGCCGCCCTGGGCACCTTTTGAGTGGTGGTGGCAGTAGATCACGGCGCAGTCCAGCGCGCGGCACACAAGGTCGAACTGGTTGCAGAACTTTGCCATCTGGTCGGCACTGTTCTCGTCACCGGTGATGACCTTATAAATGGGGTCGAGGATCACGGCGGTGTAGCCTTTTTTCTGGGCCCGGCGGATGAGCTTTGGGGCCAGCTTGTCCATGGGCACGGACGCGCCGCGCAGGTTCCAGATGTCGATGTTTCGCAGGTTCTGCGGGGGCAGGCCGAGGGCGGTGTACACGTCCTTGAAGCGGTGCAGGCAGGAGGCCCGGTCCAGCTCCAGATTGATGTACAGTACCTTGCCCTGTGCGCAGGAAAACCGGCCAAGCCACGGCCTGCCTTCGGCGATAGCGATGCACAGCTCGATGAGGGCAAAGCTCTTGCCCGCCTTGCTGGGGCCTGCCAGCAGCATCTTGTGGCCCTTGCGCAGCACCCCGGTGATGAGGGCATCGGCCAGCGGGGGCAGGCTCTCCCAGTCGTCGGCCAGACTCTCGGTCTCGGGTAGCTCGTCGGTCTCCGCTTCCAGCCAGTCGCGCCACTCATCCCAGCAGGATTTCCCGATGTTCGTTTCCAGCAGCACCTGCCGTTTGTCACCGCGCAGGATGCCGGGCATCCGGGAAAGGCGGGAAGGGTTGCGGTTCTGCTGGTCGATGGTCAGGCCGTTTTTCTGGCAGGCGGAATAGAGATAATCCACACGCCTGCGGTACTCGGCGTAGTCCGGGGCATCCACCTTCACGATGGCGTGGACGCTCTTGCCGCCAGAGTAGACCAGCGCCGCACAGGGCAGTTCCAGCTGCTTGATGATAGCCTGCTGCTTGCCCAGCTCCATGTTGTCGCACTCTACGAGGGCATAGCGATAGGCAGTAATATTGGCATCCTTGCGTCCGGTGCCGTCCACAGGGTTGAAGCAGATCCATGCACCTACTTCAGGATCACAGTCGCCCACCACCTTGCCGAGGTCACCGCCGCAGGCATCCAGCTCGGTGATGAGCTGCCCTGCGGTGCGGGTCCAGCTGCCTTTTGCAGGGCGGCGGCGGTCGGCGGCCATAAAACTTTCGGTCACATAGGCCACATATTCGTCCGGCTCAAACAGGGCTTGCAGGTAGCGCTTGAGCTGGTCGGCGGGGTGCCACTCTTCGGGCAGGGCCAGCTCGTGGGCTTCCACCCAGCGTGGATCTACCAGACGGCCCTCGGTTTGTGCGCCGGTGCCGGCAGAAATATCATCGTTCCAGTCCAGAGCGTGGCCTGCGGGGCCGCTCCATCCGTGGGAGTAGGCCAGCTGGAAGATGCTGCTTGCGGTGACGGGGCTGGCCCCGCCGCCGTGAAAGCTTTCCCATTTCTTGACGCACTCGCCCTTATGATAGCGGCCCGCATCGCGGGTGCTCCACTGTTCCCAGAGGGTAACGGGCAGGCCGGAATCCTTCAGGGCCATGCCCACCATGAGCCATTCGTCATAGGTCAGGGCGGACGGGGATACGAAGTCCAATGCTTCCTTGAGTTCATTTTCATGTTCCATTCGCGTTACCATCCGAAGTCAATGTCTGATGTGGGCGGCTCCTGTGCAGGAGTGTAAGTCTTTGGGTTCACGCCCTTGGGCACGCCGCGCCAGCCCTGCACCGCAATGCGGTCGATCATGTGTTTGGCTGCATCGAAGCTCCACCTGCCCACGCTCTGGAAACCGTAACGTTCCAGCACGCGGATCTGCTTGGGTGTGGTCAAGCCTTCAGCGCGGCGTTTGTTCAACCGGTCCAGCAGCAGGGAAGCCTTACCAGCAGATTCTACAGCGTCCGGCAGGATGCCCATTTTCTCAAGAGCAGCAGTCTGTTCAGCGCTGGGCGGGCCTGCTTCCCAGCCAAAGGCCGGCACATATCCGGCAAGGTCCTCGGCCTGAATACTCATCTCGTACTGCAGCGGGTCCACGAGACGGGCTTTTTTGCGGCGCTGTTCTTCCAGCTGTTTTGCAAGTGCTTCTTCCCGCTGGGCCACCACGTCCTCGCTGGCCTGCACGGCTGCTTTCTCGATGTCCTCCGGGCATCCGGTCTGGGCCAGATTTTCGGTCATCTGCCGGGCCACGGCGCGGTCCTCACAAACCAGATCAGCCGGGCGGCACAGCTCGTGTTTGTCGGTCATCCACAAAAAATCCAGCAAAAGCAGATCGCTCTTGCCCGGGGAGAGCCTGGTGCCGCGCCCTACCATCTGGCTGTACAGGCTGCGTACCTTGGTGGGCCGCAGCACCACCACGCAGTCAACAGACGGGCAGTCCCAGCCCTCGGTGAGCAGCATGGAGTTGCACAGCACGTTGTATTTGCCTGCATCGAAATCCGCCAGCACTTCCTTGCGGTCGGTGCTCTGGCCGTTGACCTCGGCGGCACGGAATCCATGGGAGTTCAGCAGGTCGCGGAACTTCTGGCTGGTCTTGATGAGGGGTAGGAACACCACCGTTTTACGGCCTTTGCAGCGCTGGGCCATCTCGGCGGCAATCTGTTCCAGATAGGGGTCAAGCGCAGTGCCGAGGTCTCCCACGGCGTAGTCCCCGCCGCTCATGGTGACAGAAGAAATGTCCAGCTTCAGCGGAATGGTCTGGGCCATGATGTGGCACAGATAGCCCTCTTTGATGGCATCGGTCAGCTTATACTCAAAGGCAAGGCTGTCGAACACCTCGCCCAGATTGCGCATGTCGCCGCGATCCGGCGTGGCGGTCACGCCCAGCACCTTGGCGCTGCCGAAGTAGTCGAGGATGCGGCGGTATCCGTCGGTGATGGCGTGGTGGGCCTCGTCAATGATGATAGTGCCAAAGTAATCATGAGAAAAGCGTTCCAGCCGGGCGGTGCGCTGCAAGGTCTGCACGCTGCCCACCACCACACGGAACCATGTATTCAGACAGGTGGCATCTGCCTTTTCCACCGCGCTGACAAGGCCGGTGGAGCGCTGCAGCTTGTCCGCTGCCTGCTCCAGCAGCTCACCGCGATGCGCCAGAATGAGCACCCGGTCACCGGCGCGCACCTGATCGGCAGCTACCGATGCAAACACAATGGTCTTGCCGGTGCCGGTAGGCAGCACCAACAGGGTGCGGGTGTGGCCGTTCTCCCACTCGGTGTGGATGCGTTCACGGGCCTGCTGCTGGTAGGGGCGCAGGGTTTGTGTCTCGGCCATTTAGAACGCCCCCTGTGTCCAGCCCTGAGTGGGTGCAGCTTTGGGTTCGGGCGGCGGCAGGAAGCGCTGCACTTCGTTGCTCTGGCAGGTCTCGCCTGCATAAGGACCGCTCTGCTTGGTGTACTCGTGGATACCCAGCTTGCAGATGCCTTTGGCACCCACGACCTCGTTCCAGCGGGGGCGGAAGGTCTCGCCCCGCTTGCACTGACCGATGCTCTCAAAGAAAGCCCCCAGCAGGCCCTGCGTTTTAGTGTGCAGGTACAGGCGGTGGGTCACGGTGGTATCACCCTTGGCCCCGCCGAAGATCTTCAGGGTCAGCTTTGCCATGGAGCAGGGCGGGAGCTTTGCGCTGCCCTCAAAGCGGGCACGCTCCATGCCGGTGACCTCAAAGGCATACTCGCCCTCGGGCAGGAGCACGAACTCCTGCTGCTCGTTGGTAAATTCGTCGTCCCAGCCCAGGGCGCGGTCGGTGGTGTTCATTTCGTTCATAAGTAATTACTCCTTTATTATAAAACTCCTTCAGTCACGCTTACACGTGCCAGCTCCCTCCGTGAGGGAGCCTGTTAAAACGGGATATCACGGTTATCCAGCACCATCTGGAACACCTGCGGCCATGCGGCGATCAGACAGCCCTCTACAAAGTCAGCGGGGTAGTCCTTGATGGGCATATCCTCCGGGAAATAGCCCCGTTTGCCCACAACGCCCTGCAGCTCTTCACAGCTGACCTTGTTGGCGCTCATCAGAGCGGCCAGCTTTTCGGGCACGCCCAGACTGAGCAGAACATTTTTCTCGGAGCTTTCCTGCAGCGGTGCGGGCTGCGGCTGAGCCACCGGCTTTGCTTCCTGCTGCGGGCTGGACAGGATATCGGCTTTCGGCTGGGAACGCGGCTGCGGTTCCAGTTTCGGTGCCTGTGCAGACATTGCGCCGGGGATGCAGGCGGCAATGCTGGCATAGTCAAAGGGTACTTCCTCCGGCAGGTCAAAGCGGTTTTTGGCATCCCAGCAGGGGTGATGCGCGGTGTACAGTACACGCCTGCCGCCGCTAGCCTTGCTCTTGGCGTTCTTGCCGTCGCCCACCTTTTCCACAACGGTCTTGTAGTTGGCAAACAGCAGCATATCGCACCACTCGCGCAGCAGCGGGGCCACCTGTTTGGAAGTTTTCATGCTCCAGCGGTCGTAGTTGCCCACGGCATCCGGCTGCTCAAATTTGGTAATAGCGGCATGGGCCAGCACCACCACGTTGTGCCCGGCCTGCAGCACCTCTTCCAGCGCGTCCAGCAGCTTGCCGAACTCTTCCTTAACATAGGTGTAGCCCTTGCCGTAGCCGAAATCTTCGATGCCGTTCACCTTGGCTTTGGCACACACGGCCTGAATGCACAGGCGTTCAGCCCAGTCGGCGGTATCAATGACCAGCGTGCCGCAGGGGACACTGCCTTTGCGTACCTCGGCCACCTCATCCAGCAGCATGGCCCAGCTGGTGGGTTGGGGCAGGCGCTTGACGTTCAGCCGCTTGGTGCCGCCCTCGGTGTCGATGAAAACAGGGTTCGGGAAATGGGATGCAAAGGTGCTTTTGCCGATGCCCTCGGGCCCGTACAGCACGGTCTTGACCGGCGAATTCTGGATGCCGGTGGTAACTGCATATTTGCTCATTTAGAACGCTCCTTTCGTCCAGCTTTTCTGCTGGGGCTTTTCGGTGACGGGCGGCAGGGAAGTTTCGGCATCCTTCACCATGCCGTCCTCAATGATGATCTGGCACTCGCTGCCGGTGGAGACCCGGGTGGCAATGGCCTGCAGGTGTTCTGCTTCCAGCCATGCGGAAAACTCCTGCAGGGTGGTCATGTCCATCTGTTCCAGCTTGTCCAGCAGCACGAAGCCGCAGTCCGGGTTCAGGCGGCGGACGATGGCGGCGGCCACCCGCAGCTGGTCGCTGCCGGACATATCCCGCCAGTGCTTGCCTTTATAGGTAAGTGCGCCGTCCTCCACGCTCAGCTCCGGCAGGGGCAGGTCGGCACCGTTCAGCAGGGCCATACGGTCGGCACGCTTCTGCGTGATGGCTTCGGTGAGCTTGTCGTAATCGCTGGCATACCGGGCGGCTTCGTCCTCGGCCCGGGATTTTTCCAGATTGGCCCGCACCTTGCGGTTGATCTCTTCGATGTCCCGGATGGATGCTTCCAGTTCGGCAGTGGATTCGTCCTGCAGCTGTTCCGCCGTTTTACTGGCATCCATGGCCTGCGTGAACAGCAGCGTGTGCTTCTTGCTCACTTCTTCCCTCTGTGCAGTCAATTCGGCGATGCGCTCATCCAGACGGTGCATTTTTTCCAGTGCTGCATCCCGCTGGCGGGCCAGCTCATGGAACTGCTGGCGCTTGCGCTGGTTCTCGCCGTTGCGGGCAAGGATTTCCTGCTGTTGGCGGATGAGGTCGGACGCGCTGACCGGCTTTTCCGGTGCATCCGGGTAGGAGATCAGCTCCTCGGCAAAGTGCTTTTTCTGCGCGGCCAGCTGGCCGGTGAAGGTGCGCTTGTCGTACAGGGCCTTGATCTCCATGTCACGGGTGTGCAGCTCGGTGCCGATGCCGATGATCCGCAGCAGGATGTCGGCTTTCTCCTTGTCGGATGCTTCCATGAAGCGGGGCAGATCCAGCGCCAGCGGCTCGATGAAGGCGTTGAGCAGCTGCTGGCCGCTGCGTCGCCCGGTAGGATCGGTGACGGTCAGACTGGCATTCTTGCCCTTGCGTTCCACCACCACACCGTTGGAAAGCTTGACCTTCAGATGCGCCGGAGCCACGGCACCGTCCCGCTGGGCAGCGTCCGGGCGGAAACGGTCGCCGCCCAGTGCCCATGCCAGAGCATCCAGAACACTGGTTTTGCCCTGATTGTTGTTGCCGCCCACGATGGTGAGGCCAGTGGGCGACGGCGTGAGTGCAACGGCCTTGATGCGTTTGACGTTTTCGGCCTCTAAGGCCATGATCTTTACAGACATGCGGATACCTCCCCTTGAGCGGATGCGAGTGTGTGCACGAACTGGTTGATTGCGGTCTCCCTCTGGTCATCCGGCAATTTGCGGAACTGCATTTTGGCGGACTGAACGATGCTTGTGATGGAGCGCCCGGCCAGAATGATGCTGTCGTAGGCATCGCGGGCATCCTGTTCCTGCTGTGCCTTATAGTTTGCAGTCATTCCGGCCGCAATCTCGTAAGCTTTTTCGCCTGCCCGCCGGTCTACCTCTTCCTCATCCACCACAGCGGCGATGGGCTGCTTTTTCAGGGCCGCATTTTCTTCCTGCAGCTTATCCGCCCGGAGCTTTGCCGCTTCGGCCACCTGCCGGGAGCCGGAAAGCTGGCCCTCGGCGTTCTTGGCCCGGGCTTCGGCCTTGCTCTGCATTTTCCACGCTTCCTCTTCGCGGGCTTCGGCAGAGTCGGCACGCTCTTTCAGCTGGGCGTTCTGCTCTTTCAGACCGCTGATGTCGGCAAGAGCGGATTCATAGCGGCTTTCTGCTTCTTCCCGCTTTTCCGCGTCCTTATGGGTCTGGGCTTCGGCGCTTTTCACCAGCTCCTTGAAATAGGCATTTTCCTTGCGGGCGTTCTGAGCGGACTTCTCGGCAGCGTCGGCACGGTCTTTCTCGGCCTTGAGCTGGGCCATAAGCTCCTGATACTCTTTGTAAGTAGTGATGTCACCGGTAAAAACGGCTTGCTTGACCACCTCCGGGGTGCTGGGCTTGGCCGCAGCATACAGCAGTTTCAGGGGCTGCACGTCCAGAATGGACTTGCCTTCCAGCTGGATGTTGCCGCACTGTGCGGCAACGCTCACCATGCGGTCACCGGTGTCCCGGCTGATGCCGACGGCGGCACACCACTTGCCCCAGCTGCCCTGATAGTGGTTTGCGGTTAGGTCGTGAGCGTGCTTTGCGGCCATGATACGGGCCATGTTGCCGGTGATGAAGGTCTGCGCATCCTGCAACAACAGGGCGTTGGTCTGGTCGTCTGCACCAAAGTCAAAAGTGGGAGCGGTACTCGAGGGCACAGGCGCGTTTTCGTCTGCACTGACCGGAACACCGGGTGCGTCGGCAGCAGTCGCCAGTTCCGTCGTAGGGCTTGACCCCTCCGGTGCTGCCGGGGATGCCGCAGTTTGGTTTTCCGCAGCAGTGGCAGCATCCGAACACTGCGCGGATGGGGTAGGGTGTTCTTCCACCGGTTCAATGGGGGCGTTCTTGCAGGGCTTGGCCTCCCTGAGGGCCGTCAGCATCTGCTCCGGGAGCTCGTAGTCGTCCATGGGGATGAACTCGTCGCTGGTCAGAAACGCTTCCGGGGTCAGATGTTTTTCAGCGGCCTTGGCTTTGCCGAACTTCTGGGTCAGCAGATGGCTTTCCTTCCAGACCCGTGCGGATTCGTCCCAGCGCCAGAAGCGCCCACGGGTATAGGCGTAGTGAACATCGTTGCTGTTCTGGCTGATGATCATACCCGCACCTCCGTGTCCTTGAGGCGGTCCAGCATCTCGGCCTGCACATCCTTGCTCATGGGCTGGATGTTGTTGCCCTTCCAGCCATAGCAGAGGATGGGTCCGTAGATATGCTGGCCGCGATAGATACGGTTCAGGTCTCTGCCCATGATGCCGTACACCAGCACTGCCGGGGTGCGTGGCAGGACTTTCTGCTCACAGGGGCACCGCAGCAGTGCTTCGATGCCCTGCAGCGTGTCCGGCAGGGTGGTGACTACCGGCTCTTTGCCCGGTTCAATCAAAATTCCTTTCATTGTAAAACCTCCGATTTTGTGATATCATCGGGGTGATGAAGTCGTTCAAACTCATCATCCCTTGCAGCTCGTCGGTGTTGGCGCACCGGCGGGCTTTTTTCGTATAGTGCGTACCGGCGGCAGGCTGTCCACCTCGCTGCGGTCGATACGTTCCCGCGCAAATGTGTACTTGTAAGTTCGATGGCTGCCGCTGAGCCCATGGCTGACGGCAGACGCAAAGCTGTTCGCGCTCTTGTAGCCCAGCCGCCGGGCACACATCTCAGACGTGCCGGATGCCAGTAGATCGCCGGTCTTTGCGTCCCAGACGGTGTACCACATGACGCTGGCAGCGTTTTCATTACGCGCCCTGTAATCCCTGCAATATTGGTTGTGGTGCTCTCTGCGGCAGGAAGCGCAAAAGCGCAGGTTGCCAGCAACATTTTCCATCACCTTGCCGCAGTCCAAACAAACGCGGGTAAAGTGCTTTCCTTTATTCATGGGTGGTGTCAGCCCGCCTTTCTTCCGCTCTTCACGGTGTTGCGGGGCTGCTGGTGAATCTTGCGGGGCCGCTTCTCACGCGCTTCGGCTGCAAAGCCCTGCAGCATGAAGAAGATTGCCAGCAGGATCAGCACCATAGCCGTAATGAACGCACCGTCCGAGACGGTGCCCAGTGTCTGGGCAGTGCCCTCAACGCCCATGCCGTACAGCAGGCCTACCACAAAGCAGGCCATTGCCAGCCAGTACCATACGCCGGATTTGATCTTCATTGGTGGGTTTCCTCCATTCTGTCCATAAGATCAGCGGCAGCTGTCATGATGTTGATGATTGTCTCTGCTGGGTCTTTGCTGTCCATACAGATTCCCGCGACCAATGCGGTGCAAAGAGCCGCTTGTTCCATCTGTGTGCCGCAGGCGTAAATTTTGGGGTTGCCATCCGATCCCAGCTGGATTTTCAACTGAGCGTTCGGGTTGATTTTCATGCTCCTACCTCCTGATAGTCAGTTGCGGGGCCACAGCTGTCCAATGTCCATCCAATGACCGGGTGCCATTCGCCATCTGCAAAAACCTGCAGGCCGGTGTGATTTTCCTCCTTGACCTGCCCGCCCAGCTGGTAGCAGCCGGATGCCCGGCTTCCATCCCAGCGGAACCACTTGTTCCAGAACGTCGGTGCCACGTATGCGCATCCGGTGGGCGCGTCGGCCCGCTCGGATGCAAGGGTGTACTGTTTGCTCATGTGGATTCTCCTTCCTCGACACGCGGGAAGAAATACTCCCCGATTTCATTCTGCCGGATGCCCAGCAGCTCACACATTGCAGTGATCTCCGTGCTGGTCCACGGGTTGTGTCCCTGCATCCTGCCGCTCATGGTGTCCCGGCCAATGCCGATGTACTCGGCCACTTCCTGATCGCGGTAGCCGCAGCTGTGGAACCGGCCCCGCAGCTTCCAGTACGGAATCTGCCGGAAGGTGCCGCGAATGGTTGATGTGCTCAACATTTTATTCCTCCTTCTTTTCGGCGGGCAGCACGGTGCCGATAACTGCGTTCATGATCTCGTCGAAGCTGGGCTTTTTGTTGTTGTCCATGTGGTTCACCTCCCATTGAATGAACTTGCGTAGTCTACTTTAAGTAGACTTATTGGCGAAAAAAATTTGGTCAATCGAGATGCCGACGACCTCACTGATTCTTTTCGCAGTGGAGACAGTGGCACATTCGGGCGACTGCTCGATTTTGCGGTATGTATCGCGCGAAATGCCAAGCTTTTCCGCCATTTCACGCTGCGTGAAACCAGCGTACTGGCGGGCTTGTTTAACGGTGAATCCCAAACTTACACCTCCTTTCATTTTTGGCTTGAGAACACTATACTCCACTTTTAGTAGAATGTCAAGAACTTAAAGTAGAAATTTTTTGGTTAAATGTTGACAATTCTCTACTTTTGGTGTAATCTCTACATATAAGGAGTGATTCAATTGAGCATCGCTGAAAATATTAAAAAAATCCGATTGGAGCACGGCCTGTCACAGGCTGAACTTGGCAAGATTGCAGGCGTCAGTGACAAAGCGGTGTCCACATGGGAACTCGGAACGAAAATTCCGCGCATGGGTGCTGTAGAGAAGATGGCAAATTATTTCGGCATCCCCAAAAGTGCAATTGTGGATGATGCGCCCGCTGCTACGACCTCCCGCCCTATTCCCCCGGGCTTCCAGCCTATGCCGGAGATGGACTGGGTGCCGCTGGTAGGCCGGATCGCCTGCGGGACGCCCATCACGGCGGAAGAAAATGTAGAGCAGATGGTTTGTGTGCCTTCCCGCTGGCACTCCACCTTTACGCTGACCTGCAAGGGCGACAGCATGGAGCCCCGCATCCACGACGGTGATCTGGTGGCGATTCGCAGCCAGCCGGAGGTGGAGAACGGCGAGATTGCTGCTGTGCGGATCGGAGAAGAAGCTACCTTGAAGCATGTCTATCTGCACGAGAACTTCATTGAACTGCGGCCGGAAAATCCGGCTTTCAGCAGCATCATCCTCAGCCGGGAAGATATGAATGCCGTTGTCATTGAAGGCAAGGCCGTGGGGCTCTGCCGGGATATATGATGTTGGAGAGGAGTCTGTCATGTCAAGTAGAAAATCTGTTGGGCATTCCAAAAAGTATGCCCAGACCATGAAGTCCTTTGATAGGAGCGTGACCAGAACGACCAACGCTGTCTCGCGCGTGGCTTTCGGTCAAGCAAAACGGGGAAGAAGTCGGCAGAATCTCGATACAACCTCTGACAGCTGGGAAAGAACCAGCCTTACGAACAAACAATTGATTGCTTCGTGTGTTGTGGGGGCAATTCTTCCAACTATGTTTCTAGTTGGAAAGGGCGCGGCAACAGAAACAACAGGAACAACAGGAATGCTTCTGCTGGTCTTGTTCTTCTTCTTTACGATTCCGTTCTTTGTAATGGTTTTGATTTTTATGGTGTTCAATACCATTACTCGTCCGAGATCGAAATGCAATGCAAGGCAAAGCTGCATGACAGAAGAAAACGTAAATGAAGTGAATGAGCCTGCGCAACTCTACTCTCCTAATCCTGAATGGATGGGGCAGACTGACCTTGTGGATTCTCGTGCGAATGCAAGGGTCTTGGCTCCACAGTTTCTGAAGCAGGCTCAGGAAAGCGCCAAAATCCTTCAGACGACCACGGAACCGGCCACATTTTTTACAAGATATGATTTTTGCGTTGGACGCTTGATAGAACTTGAAAAGTGCAAAAAGTACGGTGCACCGGTAAGCGCTACAGCTGATTTGAAAAAGTATCGCAGCCTTAGCTTCCGGGATGATGCTGTAAAGGAAATCATTCACCGTACAGAAGAAAAGTATCAGGCAAAAATCGAAGGCCTGAAAACAGCAAAAGCAAAACAGAGCTGGGCCGAAAAATATCATCAGGCATTTGAACCGTATTTGCCTTACATGACAGACGGCCAGAAGTCTGAGCTTGGAGAAGCAAGCGCATATCTGTTTGATCTGGCTCAAAAATAAAAAAGCCCGCCCATGCTGGAACATGGACGGGTAGCAATAAAAACCTCCCCCAGCGCGCTAACGCCGAGGGAGTTAAGATAAGCGGCTCACCCTTGCGGGGTCATCGCACACTCGACACTGCGATTATACCTCTTTTGGGCGGGCTTGTCAAAGTGTACCCTTTTGGAGGTGAAAACAATGAAAAAGAGGACAAACACAGCGTTTTGGGTCGAGAAGGAAAAGCGTTGGTGCATTGCGGTGCAGAAGAACGGCACCCGCAAACGGTTTTACAGCAGCACGCCTGGCCGCACCGGCCAGCGGGAAGCCAACGCAAAGGCCGATGCCTGGCTTGACGACAGCATCCGGGACGGCAAGAAGAAGGTAGCTGCCCTCTATGCCCAGTGGGTAGAAGAACTGAAGCTCACCTGCGGCACATCCTATGTTGAGCAGTGCAAGAAATACGGAGATTACTATATTCTGCCTGTCTGTGGGGACATCCGCATTGACGAGCTGACCGAAGGCGATCTGCAAAAAGCCATCAATATGTCTTTCAAAAAGCGATGCCTTAAAAAGGAGCGTCAGCGTAGGTCAAGCGACAAGCCTTTGAGCCGCAAGACCATTATGACGATCCGCTCAACGGAGATCAGCTTTTTGAAATGGTGCCGCCGGAACAGGTACAGTACGATGTTCCCTGAGCTGTCTATCCCGAAGAATGCCCGCATGGGGAAGAAAAAGATTTTACAGCCGACCGCTTTGAAAGTCCTGTTTGATGTGGACACCCGCCTTTACTATGGCAAGCTGGTCTTTGACGAGTATATCTATGCCTACCGGTTTGCAGTCGCTACAGGTGTACGCCCCGGTGAACTTGTGGGGCTCTGGTATGGTGACGTCAAAGGGAACACGGTCAATCTGCGCCGCAGCATCAACCGGTTGGATGAGGAAACCACCGGCAAGAACGAAAACGCCATTCGCTCATTTGACATGGGCGAGGAAGCCCATGAGGCCTACGAAGCGCAGGTGGCCTTGCTGAAGGCTTCCGATATCCCGCTGAACTATACCACCCCTTTGTTCCAGATCCCGAACCAGAGGGCTTTATTCAAGCGCTGGAAGAAGTACCAGCGTGACAATGGCATTGAGCCTCAGGTCACGCTGTATGAGATGCGACACACTTTCGTCAGCATTGAATCAGGCGTATTGACCGACAGCCAGCTGAAGATGCTGGTCGGTCACAGCAAGAACATGGACACTGCCGGAGTGTATCGGCACGAGCTTGACGGTCAGAGGGAAGATCTTGCTGCCGCTACCACCGCGGCATTCAAAAAGGCACAGGCCTGACTATGGTAACAGTTTTGGTAACACTCTTTTTTGTAAACGTAGCAAAATACATGGGTTACAAACCAACCCCACTACATTTTTAGCAAGTGTTTAGGCGCGTTGCAGATATGTTTTTGACGTCACTCAATCATTTTTTGTTGTTCGACCCCCACTACCCGCATACAAAGAAAAGCGCGATGAGTTCTCAGAATTCATCGCGCTTTCTTTTATATAATAAATAGTGTTGTTCGAGGTCTGCTCCCTCGCACAAAAAGAAACCGGTACAAAATGGGTACACCCCTGATAGACATTCCTATTGATTGGGACCCGCAGGCTAAGCAAAGCCGCACTGTGGCTTTGCTTGCGGCATAAATGCCGCCGCCTTGTTCGAGGTTCCCTCCCTCGCACAAAAAGAAAAACCAGCACACAATGTGTACTGGTTTTTGGTGCGAGGGAGGGGACTCGAACCCCCAAGGATAAACCACACGCACCTCAAACGTGCGCGTCTGCCAGTTCCGCCACCCTCGCATACCGTATTGTTTTCGCAGCCCTGAAATCTCTGAGGTGAAAGACCGTGATGCGGACTGCTTGAATATATTACCACGTTCCCGGCAGATAGTCAAGCGCTTTTTCTCTTTTTAAATGAAATTTTTGGGCCGTCATTTCTTAAGAATATGTTGGTTGAAATGCATGGATGGGTGTGATATTATAAAACTAACTATCTCTGCTCAGTTGTTTTGGCAGCAGGGAAGAAGATGATAAGGATACGGCGGAAATGCATTTCTGCGCAGGGTGCAGACCGACCGGTTTTTTGAAAGGAATTTGAGTGGACGCAGGAATGAACGAGAAAAAAGAAAATGTTATTGTAAACGGTTTTTTCTGGCGCTTTGCAGAGCGGTGCGGTGTGCAGCTGATCTCAGCGGTGGTGTCCATCCTTCTGGCGCGCATCCTTACACCCGATGATTACGGCAAGGTGGCACTGGTGACGGTGTTCAACAATATCATGTATGTCCTGCTGGACTGCGGCATTGGCACCGCGCTGGTGCAGAAGAAGGAAGTGGACGAGCTGGATTACTCGTCGGCGTTCTTTTTCAGCATTGTGATCAGCTTTGTGCTGTATGGGGGAATGTTCGTGGCGGCACCGTATCTGGCTGCTTTCTACAATGACCCCAGCATGACCCCGATCTTTCGCGGCATCAGCCTGACAGTGGCGGTCTGCGGCATCAAAACGATCCAGCAGGCGCATGTGACCCGGAACATGAAGTTCCAGTATTTTTTCTATTCCGCCTTTGCGGGCGCGATCGTATCCACGGTCCTGGGTCTGGGCCTTGCCTATATGGGCTTTGGAGTCTGGGCGCTGGTGGTGCAGCAGGTATCCAATATCACGGTGGACACGCTGGTGTTGTGGAAGCTGTCCTCCTGGCGGCCTAAGATGGAGTTTTCGTGGCAGCACCTGAAAGGGCTGCTCTCTTATGGCTGGAAGCTGCTGGCCTCGTCGCTGAGCAGCGTCATCTACAACAACCTGCGCAGCCTGATCATCGGCAAGATGTACACCTCGGCGGATCTGGCGTATTACAATCAGGGCGATAACCTGACTTATAATATCGCGTCAAGCGTGGATACTTCCATTGAGAGCGTTTTGTTCCCGGTCATGTCCTCACTGCAGGATGACCGTGCGCAGGTCAAGAACATGACCCGCCGCTCCATCAAGACCTGTACCTATATTATTGCGCCGGTGATGATGAGCACTGCGTTCTGTGCCGAACCGCTGGTGCGCCTGATCCTCACCGAGAAGTGGCTGCCCTGTGTGCTGTTCCTCAGGGTGTTCTGTCTGGGGTATGTGTGCTGGCCGATCATCACGGCAAACCTGAATGCAGCCAAGGCGGTGGGCCGCAGCGATCTTTACCTGAAATGTCAGCTTTTGAACGAAGGGGTGTGCATCCTTCTTCTGCTGGCAACATTCCGTGTCAGCGTCGAGGCCATTGCATATGGTATGCTGATCACGAATATTGTGACCCAGATCCTGGATGCACAGCTCAACAAAAAGCTGATCGGCTATGGCTATCTGGAACAGATGCGTGATATCCTGCCGACCCTGCTGCTGGCAGCGGGCGCGGGCCTGTGCATGTATCTGGTCATTTTCCTGCACCTGCCGGATCTGCTGACGGTGATCATTCAGGTGGTGGTTGGTCTGGGCATTTATCTGACAGGCTCTGCCATTCTGGAATTGGACACCTTTGAATATTTCAAGGATGTGCTGGCTCCGTCCATCCGGCAGAAGCTGAAACGCTGAAACCGGCATTTTGGATCGTGTAAAAATCCGTCGGGCGGGTGATGTCCGACGGATTTTTGTTCTTTTTGTCTAAAGTATACAAGAAGAAACATTAAAAACCGGCAAAGCGACCATTGAAAAAACGCAACTGATATACTAGAATATAAGTACAAGAGCGCGGCACACGGCTGCGTGGAAAATGCAAAGCAGAAAATATAAAACAGGAGGATTTTCCTATGCCTATGAAAATGGGTTGGCGCTGGTATGGCGAGGGCAACGATCCCATCAGCCTGAGCGACATCAAGCAGATCCCCGGCGTGACCAGCATCGTCTGGGCGTTGCACGACAAGATGCCCGGCGAGATCTGGGAGATCGACGAGATCCAGAAGGTAGCCGATCAGATCCACGCCTACGGCTTCGACATGGACGTGGTCGAGTCGGTCAATGTCCACGATGACATCAAGATCGGCCTGCCCACCCGTGACAAGTACATCGAGAACTACAAGCAGTGCATCCGCAATCTGTCCAAGTTCGGTGTCAAGGTCATCTGCTACAACTTCATGCCGGTGTTCGACTGGACCCGTACCGATCTGTTCCACCCCGTGGGCGACGGCTCCACTGCACTGTTCTACGAGAAGGACAAGATCAAGGGCGATTACAAGGCTATGGCTGAGTACATCATGTCCTTCACTGAGAAGTATAACATGACCTTCCCCGGCTGGGAGCCGGAGCGCATGGCAAAGCTGGACGAGCTGTTCAAGGCTTACGCCCCTGTCACCAAGGAAAAGCTGTGGGAAAACCTGAAGTACTTCCTGGAAGCACTGATGCCCACCTGCCATGAGTGCGGCATCAAAATGGCTATCCATCAGGATGATCCCCCTTGGGATATCTTCGGCCTGCCCCGTCTGCTGGTGGATGCTGAGAGCATCGACCGCTTCCTGAGCATGGTGGATGATCCGAACAACTGCCTGACCCTGTGCACCGGCAGCCTGAACGCAAACCCCAACAACAACTGTGCCGAGATCGTGCGCAAGCACTGCGACCGCATTGCCTTTGGTCACATCCGCAACATCCACCACTTCCCCAATGGCGACTTCTCCGAGGCTGCTCACCGCGACTGCTGCGGCGAGACCGGCATCATCGAGGTGCTGCGTGCTTACCATGACTGCGGCTTTGAAGGCTACATCCGTCCCGACCACGGCCGTCAGCTGTGGGAGGAAGGCCCCGGCAACTGCCGCCCCGGTTACGGCAAGTATGACCGTGCTCTGGGCGTTCAGTACATGCTGGGTGTCTGGGATCTGCTGGATCGTCTGGATGAAGAGAAAAAGAAGGGCTGATAAATATGAAGCTGTCTGAGATCAAAAACGGCAATCTGTCCGCTGAGTGGGCAGAGAAGGGCTATGAGCTGCCCAAATTCGATATCGAGGCTGTCAAGGCCAAGACCCACGCCGAACCCACTTGGGTGCACTTCGGCGCAGGCAATATCTTCCGTGCATTCCCGGCTGCCATCCTGAACGATGCGCTGAACACCGGCAAGTATGACCGCGGTGTCATCGTGGCCGAGAGCTTTGACTACGAGATCATCGACAAGGCTTATCGTCCCTACGACAATATGAGCCTGCTGGTCTGCCTGAAGTCCACCGGCGAGATCGAGAAGAAGGTGGTGGCTTCCGTTACCGAGAGCCTGAAGGCTGACTACTCCTTCGGCGAGGACTGGGCACGTCTGGTGGAGATCTTCCAGAACCCCAGCCTGCAGATGATCTCCT
>OIZE01000168.1_pt1 | contig 64139 bp, 57 predicted proteins | sample 1588421 | NCBI WGS metagenome assembly OIZE01 (sample SAMN03283251) | human gut metagenome | biome: human-associated habitat; material: feces | host: Homo sapiens | place: USA | collected 2013 | reverse complement strand
AACATTTCCCCGATCTTAGACCAGCTGTTCACCCAATAGAAATAAACCGTCCCCCCACACCGGACAGGCGCATGGTAAAAATGACCCCCGTAAGCGATTCATTTGAATCGCTTACGGGGGATTTTTTGCGCTGATGCGGGAAGAGCGCCGCGCGGAACGCTTAGCCCTCCTCTATGTAGCCGTTTGGATTTTGCACCTGCCAGTTCCAGGAGTCTCTGGCGCAATCCTTATAGTCATATTCCGCCGTCCAGCCAAGGATGTTCTTTGCCTTTTCGACGGCGGCAAAGCTCAGGGGCACGTCGCCCGCGCGCGGGCCGACGATGCGGTAAGGCACCTTCCTGCCCGATGCCTCTTCAAACGCGGACACCAGCTGCAGCACGGTCGTTCCCTTGCCCGTCCCCAGATTGAAAACGTCATATTTGCTGTCCGTTTTTTCAAGATAGTTCAGCGCCGCAATGTGCCCCTTTGCCAGATCGACAACGTGGATGTAGTCGCGGACCCCCGTTCCGTCCGCGGTATCGTATTGATCGCCGTAAACGCTCAGATACGGGAACTGCCCGAGCAGGGTGCGGGTGATGTAGGGGGCAAGGTTGTTGGGGGCCTTCTGACCGCAGTCCTCGCCGATGAGCCCGGAGGGATGTGCGCCGACGGGGTTGAAGTAGCGCAGAGAGGCAAAGCGGAAGTTGTCGCGCTGCCGCGCGAAATCATGCAGGAGCAGCTCGTTGAGATACTTGCTGAACCCATACGGGCAGCAGACCTTGCCGACAACATCGCTCTCGCGGTTTGGCATGGTCTCGGGCGTGCCGTACACCGTTGCCGAGGAGGAGAACACCAGCTTGTACACCTGATACTTTTCCATTGCGTTGAGAAGATGGAAGGTAGACGTCAGGTTGGTGTCGAGATATCTTCCGGGGTCTTCAACGGACTCCGCGACGGATTTTAAGCCCGCAAAGTGGATCACGGCATCCAGACGGTTCTCCGCAAAGACCTTTTCAAGCGCGGCGCTGTCCAGCAGGTCGATCTGATAGAAAGCAGGCCGTTTGTTCGTTATCTTCTGGATGCGGTCGATCACTTCAATCTTAGAATTGCACAGATTGTCGGCAATGACAACGTCATAGCCGGCATTCAGAAGCTCCACCACCGTGTGGCTCCCAATAAAACCTGTACCGCCCGTCACCAATATCGTCATGGCTCATGTTCCTCTCTTTTCCGTTTGTTTCTTGCCGATTTCGCGTTTTTTGCTCAAAGCAAGCCCTTCTGCTCTAACTTTGACATATACCAGGACTTTTTCAGACTCTTTTCGTTGGCATAGGTATAGACAACAGTGTCTACAAGCCCAAGATCACCGTCGTTTTCCCTGAGCAATTTCTCCATGGCGCGGACGATCTCATCCATCTTCCCGTCGCACTCTTTTTCGAGAGCGGATGCTCTGGAAAGATAGCCCCTCGCCATTTTCAGGAGTTGTGTCTTTGTCCGTTTTTCCGCCGGCAGAGCCAGATACTCCGCCTTTGCGTCGGCATACATCGTGTCCAGCGCCAGCGTGTACTCCTCACGCAGGACGTAGACCTTGGCGATGAGCGCCGACAGCTCTTTTTGATAGGCGCTTTCCGCGCTTTGTTCGCTCTTCTCGCTCACAGCCGGCGTGTCGGTCTTCGCGACCGGCGCGTCCGTCTTGCCGTCACTTTCCGGACGGCTCGTGCTGGCGGGTTCCTCGCGCGGCTCCCCTTCCCCGCCGTTCGTCAGGCGCTCCACAAGCTCCTCCTGGGTCATGGAGCCGTCCCGGAAAGCCTGACGATCTTCTTCCGAGATCTCCCCTACCGTGACCTCGCCTGCCGCTTTCACTGCCTCTTGGATCATCTGCTGGTTTTCCTCCAGCTTTTCCTCCAGTTCGGCCGATGTATGCTGCGTCGCGGCATGGATCGCTTTTAAGTTATCGCGCTGCCACCAGAAAAGCCCCGCCAGCGATACCGCCAGCAGTACAAGAATGGTGCAGAGAATGGTTTTACGCCGTTTCAAGCCGTTTCCTCCACTTTTTTGACTTCTTCCCCGTCTGCTACGAGACCTCCGCCGTGGCGCGGCCGTTGATCTCCTCCGGGGAAGTATATGTCGGGACCATCTCCCGTAGCATGGTGATCAGATCCTGAGGCGGTATGTCGCGGGTGACGGCTTCATCCAGCCGCAGCAGGTCGTCCATGATGACGTCCTTTGAAATATCCTGCTGCTGTTCGATGAAGATCTTCTCATTGCTTGTTTTGGAGAGTGTTTCACTGCGCATCAGCAGCTCCTCATAGAGCTTTTCGCCGGGGCGCAGGCCGATCTCCTGAATGGTGATATCCTTATCCAGCTCCAGTCCGGACAGGCGGATGAGGTTTTCCGCCAGTTCCAGGATCTTCACCGGCTCGCCCATATCCAGAACGAAGATCTCGCTCTGCTTTGCCATAGCACCCGCCTCGAGCACCAGCTGGGCAGCCTCGGGAATGGTCATAAAATAGCGGATGATGCGCCTATCCGTGATGGTGACGGGGCCGCCCTCCTGGATCTGCTTTTTGAAAAGGGGCACAACAGAGCCATTGGAACCAAGCACATTGCCAAACCGCACCGCGCAGAATTCTGTGGGGCTGTCCGTCCTGCTTTGCAGGATCATCTCGCAGAATCGCTTGGTAGCGCCCATGAAGTTGGTGGGATTCACAGCCTTATCCGTGGAGATCATGACAAATTTCTTGACGCCGAACTTCTCCGCCGCCCGCACCACATGATATGTGCCGAAAATGTTATTCTTGATGGCCTCCTCTGGGCATTCCTCCATCAGCGGGACATGCTTGTGGGCCGCCGCATGGAGCACGATGTCGGGGCGATACATCCGAAACAGGCTGTAAACTTTTTCCTTATCTCGCACGGAGGCGATCTCCACCCGCAGGTTCAGCCGATCGCCCCATACACGCCGCAGTTCCTGCTGGATATCATAAGCGTTGTTCTCGTAAATATCCAGAATGATGAGCTGCTTGGGCTGATATTTGGCGATCTGACGGCAAAGCTCGCTGCCGATGGAACCGCCGCCGCCGGTCACCAGCACGGTCTGCCCTTGCAGGAAATTCAGCAGAACCGCCGTATCCAGCTTCACCGGCTCTCTGCCAAGGAGATCTTCCACCTGCACATCCTTCACCGCCGCCATGCTCACCTCGCCGTTTACCAGCTGGTAAATTCCCGGCAGGCTCCGTACACGGCAGCTCGTTTTCTGGCAGATGTTCAGGATCTCTTTCTTATCCTTGGCAGACGCTGCGGGGATGGCAAGGACGATCTGTGTGATCCGCTCCTTTTTGACCATCTCGGGGATCTTCTCCCGCCCGCCGACGATGGGCACGTTCCCGATGTACTTGCCCTGCTTGCTCTTGTCGTCGTCGATGATGCAGCAGACATGGCTTTTTAGCTGCGGCGTGACGGAGATCTCCCGCAGGAGCATCCGCCCCGCCTCGCCCGCGCCGATGAGCATGACGCGCTCGCCCTCCTCCTGCCTTGCCTGACGGGCGGAGCTTGCGAACATCCGCAGAAAGCGGAAGGTGCAGCGCCCGCCCACCAGCAGGAACAGCTGGAACAAAAGCTCCATGAAGAGCACGCTCCTCGGCTGGTGATAGCCGAAAAGCGCCGCTGGCACATGGAACGCGCAATAGGCGAGGACGACGGATATCACCATCTCGGCGACATCATGGGCGCTGACGTAGCGCCAGAGATAGCGGTACATCCGGCGCGGCCAGAAGACCGCCGCCGTGACCAGGAACTGAACGGGCAGAGCACGAAACCACGGCTCAAGATATCCGGAAGGCACCTGCTCAAAGTCGAAGTCGAAGCGCACCAGCAGCGCAAGACCGCCCGCCACAATGATGAAAATGGCGTCCATCAGGAGGAAGAGCACCGTCTGGACGGGTACGCTTTTTTGAATCGTTTTCATACTATGCCCCCATGGATATGCGGTAAAAGGCAGTCCCTCCACTGCCTTTTACCGTACTCTTTTGAATTCTCCGCTCAGCGGAGGGCGACGCCGTCAGACGCCTCGCAGATGTTCTTCCACGCCCAATGGGTCTGGGGGACATCCGGGTACTGGCGGGCATTCTCGTAAGACTGACCTGCCATGCAGCGGCCCAGCAGACGGTTCAGCAGAACGGCTGCCTGCGCGCGGGTGATGTGCTGATTGGGGGCAAACTGACCGTTGCCGACGCCGTTGACCCAGCCGAAGGACGCCGCCGTAGAAATGGCGTCAAACGCCCAGTGGCTGGCGGGCACGTCGGTAAAGGTCTCTCCGCTCGCGGAGACCTGGGTGAAGCGGGCGCAGATGGTGACAAACTCGGCGCGGGTGATGGACTGATTCGGGGCAAACTTGCCGTTGCCGACGCCCTCCACGATGCCAAGAGAGGCAAGGGCATTCACCGCCTCGGCGCACCAGAGCGTGTCGGGGACGTCCGTAAAGGTGGATTTGGAGGAAACCTTCTGCTCCTTCAGCAGGCGGTAGAAGATCTGCGCCACCTGTCCGCGGGTAACGGAGCTTGCGGGATAGAACCTGCCGTCCGCCATGCCCTGCATATAGGAGATATTCTGATCGGTGTTCAGCTGCTTGGAGATGCCGGTCATATCGGGGTCGGCGACCATCACGGCGCGAACGGACACGCTGCTTTCGGGCATGGTGAAGGCGTAAACGCCGTCAGACTGCTTGCTCACGGGAATGTCGTTGCCGCTCACATCCTTGACCGCCAGATCGGAGAGGACATAGCCGTTCGACGCGGCGCTGTCCCGGATGACGGCGGTCTCACCCTTGGACAGGGTATTCTTGTCCGCGCGCAGCGTGTTGTTCGGCACAGGCTCCACAACGATCTTGTGCCCGTCGGGTGTGGGAGCGACGGGCGGATTCACGCCGCTGTCCGAGCCGGTGGTGTAGGCCTTGAGCGTCACGGTCACGGTATAGAGGCGGCCGTTGTCCCGGTAGGTCACGCGGTTGACGCGGTCGACCGTGAGGTTTGCGAAGGTGGAGGAAAGGCTCTTGAGCGTATCCTTGAAGGCGCTGTCCACGCTGTCATAATACTTCTCCACGTAGAGGTTCCACGCGCTCTCGCCTTCCCGGAACGCCTGCGCGCCCGCGTCCACGATATTTCGCAGACCGGTTCCAGCGAAGACGGTTTCCATTTCGTGGTATGCGCTGTCGACAACGGACGCCAGTTCCGCTGCAAGGGGCGTGTCCATCGTGCCGTAGCGGCTGGAGGAGGCGCTGAGCGTCCGCTCCACGCCGTCGGCATCGGGACCGGTGATGGTCACATCGACATAATAGGTCGTGGCTGCCAGCGCGGTCTGCGGCAGCAGCGTGCCGAGCATCAGCAGCAGCACAAGCATTTTTGCAATGTTTCGTTTCATGTTCATCCTCCAAGTCAATGAATTTATCAAATCACGTTTCCGTATTTCAGACGATTCCCTCAAGATGCAGCGTCTCGCTGTGCAGCCTGCCCGGCAGGGCGCTGTGATGGGTGGCGAATACCGCCGCCGGATACGCACCTGTCAGCTCTGTTAGCAGCCGTGCCTCCGTATCCTCATCCAGCGCCGAGGTGATCTCATCCAGCAGCAAAAAACGCGGGGCAGAAAGCATCGCGCGGGCGATGGCAAGGCGCTGGCGCTGTCCCGCGGAAAGACCGCCCCCCTCTTCGCTCAGGACGGTTTCAAGGCGGTCGGGTAGGTCGCGGACAAAGCCGCATTGCGCTCGCTCCAACACCTCCCAAAGGGCGGCGTCATCGGCCTCGGGCTTTGCCAGCAGCAGATTTTCGCGAATACTGCCGGAAAAGAGCCAGGGCGTCTGTGGGACATAGCCGAACAGTCCCCGCACGGCAGCGGAGCAAGGGAGCTCCCCCCGCTCGGTTTCAAGGTATACCCTTCCCTGCTGCGGGTGGTACAGCCCCAGAATAAGGCGGAAAAGCGTGCTTTTTCCGCTTCCGGACATTCCCGTGAGGCAGGTCCAGCGATCGAGCGGCAGCCGCGCGGAAAAATTCCGCAGAACAGGCTGTTCCTCGCCCTCATAGGAAAAGGTGACATTTTCAAATACGATGGCGCGAAAGACGTCGTCCTCCTCCGCCGCTTGTCCCGGCGCCTCCCCAGGCAGGGAATACAACTCATCCAGCCGCGCCTCCGCCGCGCGGACGGCTGCCAGCCGGGACTGAACGCCCGACAAGCCCGTGAGCGGGCTTTGGAACATCGCGAGGAGCTGTAAGAGTGCCGCAAGGTCGCCGAAGGAGAGCCTTCCTTCCCGAATGGCGATGCCGCCCCAGACAAGAAGAACGGCGTATCCAAGCTGCAATACGGCGGAAAACCCGGTTCCGACCCCCGTTGAGAAGACGCGCAGGCGCTTGCGCTCGCGCAGCCACTCCTTCTGCCGTCCTTCAAAGCGGCGGACAGCCTCCTCCCCCGCCGTCATGCTGCGCAGAAGCTCCGTATGCTCCAGGATCTCCTGCGTGCAGCCCGTCAGACCTTCCTCCGCCTGACGCACGCGCAGATGCCGCCGCGTCAGATACTTTCGCAGCAGCCGCCCGCCGGCGATCGCCAGCGCGCCCGCGCCTACGACCGCAAGGGCAAGGGGGATATTGACGAAAAACAGCGCGGATGCGGCGCAAAGCAGTCGGATGAGCTGCCCCGCCACCTGGGGGCGGCCGACGACCCGCCATTCGCAGACGGTGTAAGCGTCCTGCGTCAGGCGGCTGAAGACCTGCCCGCTGTGGTAGCGGCTGTATGCCTCCGCATCCTTGCTCAAAAGCGTATCAAGCGTGTCGCGCCGCAGCGATACCGCCGCGCGGTCGACCGTCCTGCCGGAAAGCAGGTCAAGCCCGCCGTCGAGCAGCGGGAGAGCCAGCGCCAGAAACAACAGCACCCAGCCCCACGGACTGCCGCCCTCGTCCAGCACCCGGCGGCTCACCAGGGCAAGCGCCGCGATGCCGAACGCCTGCGCGGCGATGCCTGCATACAGCAGCGTGAGCGGCGCTTTGTACGCGCCCGCCGCCTTTTTCTTCGACTGACTCATCTCATCTTCTCCCGCGTATCAGTCCCCTCCGTGCCCGCTGAAGGAATCGCAGCAGCCTCAGCAAGGGGCGACGGGCGGGAAAGGTATGGACCCAGAAGCGTTCATAAAGCCGATAGGGCCGGGATCGGGCGGTCTCCCGCCAGCGTCCCTTGCGGCGAAAGGCGGTGACGTACGCAATGATCTGCGCCTCATCGACCTGCTCCCCTTCCCACTGAGCGTCGCCGCAGCAAATGCAGGTCTCTGGCGCACACAGGCGGATGACGCGGTGCAGGATATAGCTGCCGTCCGCCTTCTGATAGAGGGCGATATCGCCTGGCTGCACGCGGCGATCGAGCCGCGTGAGACGTACCATGTCCCGCCCGCCGGCAAGAAGCGGCCACATACTGTTTCCTGTTACCGGAAGGAGCGCTTCTCCGTGCGCGAGCTGCTCATCGAGCAGTTCGCGCAGCTGCGCCATGGGGATCTGCCGGACCTGCATCTTACAGACCGTCCACCGCGCCGACGGGTCTCAGCTTGTCAAGAAAGGCGGCTGCGTCTGCCTCCGCCTGCTCCCGTTCGACCGAATACACGGCGCATAAGGCGTCTCCAAGGCTTTGGAGCGTCTGTTCCTGTTCCAAAAGGTCCCATAAAAATGCGCCGGTCTCATTTACGGAGATCATTCCCGGAAACGCTTCGGCAGCCGCCCCCAGGGGAACGATGACCGACATATCTGCGACCCGGCGCAGGATGAAATTCTCATTTCTTCGCATATTTCCTCTCCTGTTCTGCGCGCGCTGCGGTGAAGATCACGTCGCTGCGGCAAAGGAGCGCTTTGAGCGCATCCTCCGTCAGGCGTTTTTTGGCAGCGTCCGCGGCAGGGCCGAGATCGGGCGCGCGCTGCTGCGTGCCGTGACAGTCGGACGCAAGGAAAAATGCTTGCCCCTCCCCCAGCAGCCGAAGGAGCTTCCACCGCGCCATGGGATGCAGCAGGCATCCGGCGCTGAGCTGGATGGGGACGTTCAGGCGATACAATTCCTGTATGTGCTCTTTCTTCTGCCGCCCCAGATACCGCTCCAGATGCGCCAGCACCGGCGTAACGCCGCTCTGCGCCGTCAGCGAGTAAAGCTGGTCGATCATGCTGCCGCTCCAAGGGGTGAAGGGCAGTTCCAGCAGCAAATAACGGCTCGAACCGAGACACAGTGCCTCAAGATCGTCCCAATGGTTCATATTTGGCATCCATGCCACCTCTGCACCCAACACAAGGTCAGGAAAAGGTTCGGCGGTTTTCTCCATCGCTGCGGAAAGATGCTCCCAAGCGGCTTGACGACGCGCGAGAAACTGCTCTATGCTCTCCCTGTCCCGATGAAAATGGGGGGTGAGCGCTACACCCGTAACGCCCTGCGCTGCCTCCATGCGGAGCATTGCAAGACTGGCTGCCGTGTCCGGCGCGCCATCGTCCATGCGGGGCAGAATATGGGTGTGAAGATCGGTCATGGGATGCTCCGTTCCCCGCTGTCCGGCTTCTCCTGTCCGTATCCGTAACCGTAGCCGTGCCCATAGCCGTAGCCGTAGCCGTAGCGGTGGCGTCGATAGCCGTATTTCCGATATCCGTAGTATCCGTTCTCCCTCGTCACCTCATTGAGAACAAAGCCGAGGATCTTGGCATGGGAGCGCTCTAACTGCTCCACCGCGCGCAGGACGCTCCCGCGCTCGGAAAGACCCGCGCGTACCACGAACAGCACGCCGCTGCTCTCAGGCACCAGAACGCAGGCATCCGTCACCAGATTGACGGGAGACGTATCGAGAATGATGTAATCATAGTTCTCCTGCAAGCTGTCAAGCAGCGCTTTCATGCGGGAGGAACCGAGCAGTTCCGACGGGTTGGGCGGCACGTCGCCGGCAAAAATGACGTCAAGATCCTCAATGCCGGAATCATGGATGGCCTTTCCCAGCAGCTCCGGCTGGATAAGCAGGTTGCTCAGTCCTACCTTTTCCTTCGCGGACAGCAGACGCGCCAGCTTGGGACGGCGCAGGTCACAGTCGATCAGAAGGACGCGCTGCTTCATCTCCGCATAGGAGATGGCAAGGTTGAGTGCGGTGATGCTCTTCCCCTCGGACTGCATGGCGGAGGTCACGATCAGCACCTTGCACGCCGTCTCGTCGGCAAGGGAGAAGGTCACATTGGTCCGCAGGGTCTTATAGGACTCGCGGATGAAAAAGTCGCTCTTTTCCGAGAGGATGTTTTTCCGCTCTACTTCCATGATCGCCGCAGTATCCGGCGCGTCGTGACGCCGGGCTCTCCGCAGAAGAGAAAAATGCTTTTTTTTCATGTCGCCTTACCTCTCTCCGCCGTGCTCATCGGCTTTTTGTGCGCTGAGACCCGCCTTTTTCCGCTCATTCTCCGCGAAAGAGGGGATCTGCCCCAGCATGGGCAGGTCGAAAAGCTGCGTCAGGTCTTCCTCGTTCTTGATGCGAACGTCCATCAGATACAGCAGCGTGACATAGACGACCGCGAGAAGCAGACCTACCGCGCAGCCCAAAAGGGTATTTTTCCGATAGCTTGGGGTATAGCGGCTCGTGGGCACCTTGGCATGGTCGATGATCTTGGTGGAGCTGCCTTCGACAAATTCCTCGATCTCGCCGGGGGCGACGGTCGCCACCGCGTTGGCGATCTTTGCCGCCATCTCCGGATCGGGGTGGGAGATGTATACTGAGAACAGCTCGGTCTCATCCACCTGCGCCGTCGTCATCATGCCGCGGATCTCAGCCGCAGAATAATCGAGCTTCGCGTTCTTTACCACCTTTTCCAGCACGGTATCGCTGCGGATGATGTTGACATAGGTGTTGACGAGCTGCTGGGAGGTCGCGAGGTTCGCCGCGCTGATATAATCCACCTGCTGATTCGCCTTTATATTGTTGACGTAAATGGTGACGTTGGCACGATACAGCGGCGTGATGAAATTGGCGGTGTAGATCAGCGCGATCACCGCGGCGGCAAGTGCGCACAGCAGAATCAGCCGCCACCGCCTGAGGTAAAGCAGCAGCAGCTTCCAAAGGTCGATCTCCAGAATGTCGCTGGATCGGTTGATGTTGGATTCGTTCATGGTTGTATTTCCCTTTCTGTCTGCGTTTGGACAGATCTTGAGCGGGGCTTTCCACCCCTTTTGGCGAGAGACCGCCTGAATAGTCTAAAGGCGGCACAAAAAGCCGCATATCAATCGGTACTCTTTGTGCCGCTTCCGTCCACTGGCAGCGGGCAGCACGGCGTTTGTGTGCTGCCTCCTGTCAATCGATGGCTTTGGCTTGATCCGGAAACAGTTTCTCCCGGACAAAATAGGCGGCGCTGTCGTCATTCCGGCAAATCAGCCGGAACACGTTCGTCTCCCGCAGGAGACGGTCTGCCGCGGCAAGCAGCCGATCCATGTCCTCCCGATGCAGACGGAAGGGGGTCTGACTCAGCAGCAGAGGTAAAGCCTCCGCCGGAGTGAGCGGCTGCAAAGCGTTTTCCTGCCCCTGAAAAAGGAAGCAGATCGCGCGCAGGGGCGCGCTGCGGTTCTGATGCAGCGCCTCCTTGCCGCACCATGGCGTGCCGTAGACCTGCCATACACCGCTTTCGCGGCGCAGGGCAGGCTTGTCGTCATTCAGAATGGACGCGCCGAACAGGCGCACCCATTTTTCCGTGTGGGTGGATTTCCCCGTGCCCGGCGGCGCGGAAAAGCACACGGCCTGTCCGCCGTATTCCACCGCCGAGGCGTGGAGCATCATCCCCTCGTGGGACAGAAGCCCCACGGCAAAGCAGTCGCCTGTGGCGATGTACTCCGCAAGGTCCTCCGTTTCCAGCTCGGGACAGAGCGACAGCGCCTCCGCGCCGCCCACGCGGATGGTGATATCCGCCGCGCCGCCCCGGGCGGAGGTCCGATAGACCTCCGCCTGGGCAGCCGTGCGTCCCTTGGGGGACATTTCTACGATCAGGTCGGCGATTCGGTAACGCATTACTTTGGGTAGATCTTACCGTCCTCGGCCCAGTAGGTGCGATTGCTTCCTGCGGCGCTGGCGTGCGAGAAGACGCTTTTTCCCCACTTATTTAAGGCGATTTGGTCTCCAGTGGATAAAGTCTGATTGGCCAACGCCTCCAGCGGCGCAAGCAGGATCAGTTCGGCGGACGGAGCGGTATAAGGTTTTTTTACGTTATTCATCATGCTTAGTTTACTCCGCTTGTTTGGTGATGCCCAGCTCAGTCAGGAATTTGTTGAGGATCTCCTGCTGCTCGGAAGTGAGATCCTTGAGGCCGTCGGTTTTCGTCCAGGCATCCTTGAAGCTCCACTGTTTCGGTTCGCTATTCTGCGTTTTGCCGTTTTTGAAGGTCGCCTGCGCGGTTGCGGAGATCTTCTCGGTATAGCCATTGGGCTCATCCTTCTTGAAGGAACGCATCAGGTACACCTCAAAGAGAAAGGCGTCACCACTGCGAACGACTTCGCTTTCGCTCGGCACTCCATCAGCGGGCATTTCGGGAATGACCGTATCGGCACTAAACTCATAATCGGCTTCGCCGAGCGGCTTGTCATTTTCACCCTTCAGCGTAAAGCCCAGCTTCGACAGGTACTTCTTTGCCGCGTCGTCGCCTTGGAACTTGCCGATGAAGAACAGCGCGCACTGTGGCGTGCCGCCGGTGGTCAGCTCAAAGCGGTAGCCGGTGACGGAGATGTTGAAATGGTGGAAGGTCAGATTTGCGGTACCATTTTCTTCCTTCCCCTGAATGGCAACATAGCGATCGTAGGTTTTACCCTCTGCCGTTTCCTCGGTCGGCGTCTGGTAGGTCGGGGCTACCGTGCCCGTCACCGTGCCGACGATCTTGCCCGTCGGGGCGGTAGTATAGTCCGCCTTCGCAGAGCTGTCCATGCCGGAAAGGGTCTTGCCCTCCGCCACCGTCAGGGGACTGGCAAGCTTCACGGTCTTTCCGTTCAGGTCGAGGGTCACATTTCTATCCACCGTGAAGCCGGACTCCGTGCTATCCGCAATCATCTGGATATAGCCCGTGCCGGTATAGTCCTGCACGGCAGCAGCAAGGCTTCTGTAGGTCTGCTCACTGCCGCCGCCGACGATCTTCGCGACCACCGGCTTTTCTGTCGTCCAGGTATAGAAACCACCGGGCTGGTAGACGCCGTAGTAAGTAGCTTTTTGGTCAAACGACTTGTAATCCGCCTGAGTGTCCGCCGTTGCGTCCTCCTTGAGACCTGCGATGGGGGTAATTTTGATCGGCGCCCAGGCGGGGTCATTGGTCTTTTGCGACGTCATCGCCTCGTACACCTGCGTTTGGTCCTTCTGGGCGGCGGTCATATTGATGGAACCCGTGCCGGTCAGAACATTGTAGCCGTTGGGGTATACCGTAAAGTAGGCTTCATTGATCTGTTGGCGGGTCATCTCAACGCCATCCACGATTTCCTTCTGATTCTCATTGTAACCCTGATAGGACTCGCTGACCAGATCGTTCGACACATACAGACCGCCCTTGACGATCATCTCGCCGTCCACGTTCAGCCGCGCGCTTCCGACCGTATCAAGCTTGGGGTGCGTATATCCGCCGCCCGGAAGGTTCGTGGCGTTGACGGGATAAACCTTCGTCGAATAGCCCTTCTGATATGTCCCTTTGTCGATCTCACGGGTATCGTAGTCGTTCAGGCGGTAGAAAAGCAGCTTCGCATCTTTTGTGACAGTGCACGTTCCGCCCTTCTCCACGCTCAGGGACGCGCCGGGCAGGAATTTGAAATCGCTGTTCACGGTCATGTCGCCCGCCGTGCGGAGGTCGAATCCCGCGTTCAGCGGCATCCAGTAGTCCAGGCTCTTGATGGTTATGGTCTGGCTTCCGACGCCCTGGACGCCGAACTTGACGTCCAGCTGGAAGCTGCCGGTACTCATCTTGCCGCCCTCGTTCAAGCGGTAGACGGTCTTGTCCGCGGCAAGGTCAAAGGACTTGGTCATGCTGCCCTGCGTCAGGTTAAAGAGCGCGCCGGAGGAGCCGAAGATAAGAACGGCTCCCGCAGAATGGTTGTTGCCCTCCAGCATGACGCTGTACTGGGCGTACAGCTTTGCGCCGCTCGCATAGGTGACGGGGCTTTCAATGGTCTTGATGGAGAAGTTGCTGAACGGGAAAACCCGCTTGCTCGACTTTTGATCCTCAATTTCCTTCATGACCAGCGCCGCGCGTCTATCGGAGATCTCCATCAGCTCGCGGACGGTGGAACTGTTTTCTGCGGTGATGGAGCCGCCGCGGATCTGACCGTAGCCGCAGAGCTCGCCGCCGCTATTGACTGTGACGGTCGCTTTGTCAGACAAACTCAGATAGCCGATACTCCCCGCTGCGCGGCCGCTGGCGGTGCTGGACTGCATGCCATTGACCACGAGCTTTCCGTTTACCGTCAGGTTTCCGTTGAGGGTCACCTTGCAGTAGCTGGAAATACCTGTCGAGGACGTGACCTGCTCCGGCTGACTGGCGTCGGGACCCGGGTCGGCAAGCCGGTCCGGGATCACCAGCGTTTTATTCGTGGGGATCGTCAGGCTGCCGTTGATGGTGTCCCCCGCCAGAAGAAACACGATATTCGTATCAGAGAAAGCGGCGTTCAAGTCCGTGTAGAACTTGGAGCAATCCGCGTTTCGCGCCACATACTGACCGTCGGGCGTTACCATCTGGCCGCTCAGACTTTTGTATTGGTAGTCGGCGCTGCCATAGCCATTAGCGCCGCCGGCTGTGATGGTCATTGCCGGGACATAGATGGGGGTGACCTCATAGTCCTTCGTCATCGTCACCGTATAGGTATCGTGGGTGTAGTCATAGGCACCCGTGGTGACGTTGTGCCAGCCGATGAAGGTATAGCCCGTGGGGGCGGTGCCCGGTGTCAGCGTCAGGATGGCGTTGTCCGCCGCCTTGTAGCTGTACGTTCCGGAGGAGACGCCTTGGGCCGTTCCGTTGATCTTCACGGAGCCGGATTTGAGGACGGCCCCGGTGTTGTCCCGGTTCCCGGTGGTAAAGGTGTGTTCCGTGGTGTTGGGCGTGACGGTAAAGTTGGAGATCGTGGCGGTATATGAGTAGTTGTCCGTAGAGTAGCCTTTTGAAAATATGAACATTTCATCTTTTCGCGTCTTGGCATAGGCGTGAAGATAGAGGTACTCGCCCTTGTTGACGACCACCCGCGTGCTGGCGCTGCCGCTCGTCTGCTTTGAGCCTTTGATCACCGCCGTGCCGTTGGTCTTGATGGTGTTGGCGTTGGCGCTTGCGCTGGCGGTGGTGTAATAGTAGAGGAAAACGCCATACTGATCGTCACTTGAGTTGGAGTTCGAGATGTCTACCGACTGTGCGTTCATGCTGCTGTCGAAGGTGATGATGCAGTTTTCCTTACACTTCACGCGGATGATATCGCTGCACAGAGAGGCGACTGCCTGGCTGTAGCCGGGCTGGGTTTGACTGTCGCCAGTGGCGGTGCCGCTTTCAGAGGACTGAAGGGAACCATTCACGGCGGACCACGTTGAATATGGGAAGTAGGTATGCGGTCCGTAAGAGTTATTTTGGCTCGTGTCGCCGACGTTTGTATGATAGCTTCCCTTTTCATTGTGGTAATAGGAGGAATTAACCTCTACATAGGCGAATTTATCCGCCGCCGCGTCGCTCATTTGAGCGACGGAGAACAGGGGATCCTCCACAAAACGGGCTTCCACGGTGCAGTTGCCGGGGAAAGCGGTTGTATAAGTGCGCTTCGTTGATTCCAGACTACCATTGATGTACCAGCCGTCAAAGACATAGTTCGGGGCGGCAGCGCCGCAGGTGAATGTGTATTCCGTTGTCGCCGGCTTGGAGTAGGTCTCGCCGACTTTCAGCGCGGTACCGCCGACCTTTGCCGTGTAGCTGCCGTTGGTTGCCGGAGCGAGCGTTACCGATATATCCCGATTCAAGGATTCCAATTTGATATCGGTTAACTTAACGGTGGTAATATATTGTGTTTGGCTTGTTTTCCTAGTTATTTCAGTAGAAGATATCGTGGCCAGTGTAACGGAGACAGAGTCGCCGGGATTGAGCATCGTACGGTATGTGCCGTCGCTTGCTGCATCACTCTCATGGCTGAAGGCCAGTGTTCCTCCGGCTGATGGGTTCGTATAAGAAAAAGTCAAAAGACTTATATCTGAACTGACATTAGTGATGGTCAGGGTCGAGCTTGCCGCACCCTCGCATTGATAGCGAGTTAGATAATTACTTTTTCCCTTATACTCTGCCGGTTTCACCGTTCCGGTGATCTCGCCACCGACGGCTGTCCAGGAACTGTCCCGGGGGGTTGACTGATTTTGACTATTTAGACCAGGCTTTGTGCCTTCCTGACAGCCGTTTTCGCTCAAACTAATATCAGGGTTTCCAAGCCCCTGTATATTCGCCGCCGACGCGGGCAGCGTGACCGCAAGGAGCGTCAATACGAGTGTGCAAAGAAACGCCACGCCGCGCCGCAGCGCCTCGGGCGCGGTTCTTCTTTCTGTTTTCATCCACTATCATCCCTTTCACTTTGTAGATTCCGGGGTGCTTTTTCGGCAAGAGGGGGCGCCGCCCCCTCTTGCCGGGACAAGCCGTCTGCCTTATTTCCCGGAGTTCAGAATCCCCTGCAGCAGGGCAAGCGTCTGGTCGTTATTGAATGCGTTACTGCTGGAAATGTCAATGTCAACGCCATATTTATTTCTCTCGCTGATGACCTGCAGCGCACCAAGGTATGCCTTCATATCCGCCTCGGCGCCCTTGTCCGTATCGTCGAGATACTTCTGATAGTTTGCTTTTTCTGTTTCGTCAGTCATTTTGTTCATTAGGCCAAGGAGTTTTCCATAGTCAACAGTCCCGTCTGCGGTGGCTTCGGCATATGTATTTTTGATCTCATCGCTGGCATACTTGGAGTTTGCATAGCTGGTCGCTACACCAAGCGCCAGAGCAAGGTCGGGCGCTCTGCCAGCGGTAGCAAGCTGCATCGGACTGCTGGGACCGCTGGTTCCATCACCTTTAAGCGTTGTTAAATAGCTGTTTAATTTCTCTGTGGTGTTCATATCGTCCGCTTCACCGGCTACGTAAAGGACCATTTTATTGGCGAATTGCGTGCGAGTTTCTTTACTCCAATTTTCGGGATGGTCATAATCTGCTTCGGCAACGCCCAGTTCTGCCAGCATACTATTAAATTTTGCCTCAGGGACCAGCGCTTTCAGGTCGCTCAACTTGGAAGAATCGGTAGCCCACGCGGCAAATGCGTTGGAAATGCCATTGCAGATGTTTGCTAGTTCAACTTCATGACCGTCCAGATTGGATTTTCTGAACTCCTCCAGCAGGGTCTTATGATTAGCATCCAGCGTGATCTCCATGGCGGGAAGGATGATCGTTGCGTAAGAGCTGTTTGCATATTTGTCCGTGCGGTATTTCACGGTGTTCTCCCAGTCGGCGCCGAAAGCGTTCACCATCCACTGTTCAATGACTTCTTCGCCGTCACTGGAAGAACCTACCTCAGCGGGCGCATCCTTGTAGACCATCACGCGGCCCGTTACGCCGGGGTTCTGATACTTGCCGATCTCGCCGGCGTACAGGATGTTGCGATACAGAGTCTCGTCCAGACCCTCGTTGGTGCGCTTAATGTAGCCGCCGTAGCCCACCGTGCCGACGCCGGCTAAAATGCCGATGATCGCGATGACCACAATAAGCTCTACCAGCGTAAAGCCTGCTTTGTCACGCAGCTTGTTTCCCACTTGCTTCTTCATGTTGTATCCTCCTCAATATATTTGATTTCTTTTTGAGAATTATATGAACAGATGATTCCTCTGTGATTTCCTATTTCGTCTTCCAGTTCAGCACGCCGTAGCCCACGATGCGCGGATCACTCAGAGAGTAGCGCTGGACGGCGACCCTGCCGCCGCTGTTGCCCTCGATGGTGTAAAGGAAATTCCCTTCCACGCACAGCACCGCGCCGACGTGGTCGGGGTCGCTGTCCCTGTCCCAGTCAAAAAAGACGTAGTCGCCGGGGATGGGCTTGTTCTTTTCGTCATTGGGTTCGTGCCACTGACCATAGCTGCCATCCTTGAATTTCTCCATGCCCTCATCCACTTTTGCGAATCTGGGCGGATCGCCGTCGATGGAGGTTTTCAGCTGCTCTGCTCCCCACGAAAGGAAACAGGCGCACCAGGGGGTGTATTGGTTCCAGCCGGGGTTTTTCGCGTAGTCGCCGATGTACCATTCGGAAAAGTATTTGTATGGGCTTGTATTCTCCGGGAGAATCTCTCCCCTGCTGTCGTACTGTCCGGCGAGCGTCTTTAAAAACGCGAACCGTGCGTCCTTTTCCGTATCGGTCAGATCGGCAGCGTCCGGCAGGTTGGGCTTTTTCAGCTCTTCCAGCTTTTCCTGCGCATCCTCTTTGCCAACGCTGTCACCCTCGATCCCGGTGCGGCAGAAGACGGAGGTGCTGTACCTGTGCGCCGCGGTCGCGAAGGTGAAGGTCACGAGGCTACCGTCCAGATCGACCCGCGCGCTGCGCAGGTTGTCCAGCAGCACCTGATCGCCGCTCGTGCCGCTTGTGAGCGTTCCGCTGTTGTAGCGCAGCAGGACCGCTCCGGGAGTGCCGTCGGCAGTCTTTCCCTGTAGCTGCCAGCCGTCGGAGAGCGGCTCCACGCGGTAGATCTTGCCGCTGGCGGAGAGATCCTCCAGCGCGGAGAGCACGATGCGCACGGTCTGCTGCTCGCCCGCCTCTTTCTGCGTCGTTTGATGCACCCGCAGTCCGAGCAGCATCAGCGACGCTGCGGCTGCCAGCACGATGGAGCTGACAGCGACGGTCACCAGCAGCTCGACCATGGTAAAGCCGCTGTTGTTTCGTTTCATCCGCTCGTCTCCCCTTCCGCTGTCAAGTGGGTGATGGTGTAGGTGCTGTAGCTGTGCGCCGCCTTGCTGACCTTAGCGGTGTACTTTATGACCTCTTTGGTCGTTCCGTCGGGCTGTGGCTCCTGTTTCTCGATTTTTTTCACTTCGTATTTGAGTTCCATTTTGAGCTTTGTCTCGATGCGAACGGCATCGTTTGCGCGGATAAGGGTAAAGGTGCAGAATTCGACGTCGGTATCGGTACCATCAGGTGGCAGGGTGCAGCCGCCCGCTAAAGTCTTCAAGTGCTCAACATATGCAGCCTTTGCCTCTGCCTTTGCATCATCTTCCGAGTCGTATTCCGCGGAATCCTGCAAGGAGCTTACGTCCTCCGCCAGCGCCACAAATTTTTCGATCTCGCCCTCCGCCTGATAGAGCTGCTGCGTCTGGCGGATGGAGCGCTCCTGCGCCTGATAGTTTTTCAGCGCCGCGGTGCAGACGGACACGGCGACGGCGCACAGCACCAGAACGACGATGAGCACATAGATCAGCGCGTAACCGCCGTTGTCTTTCCAGAGCTTCTTCATGTGCCACCGCCTTCCGGCGATACGGCGCGGACATACGTATTCACCGTAACGAGCGGCTCCGTGGGCTTATCCGATACCGTGACACGATAATAGGGGTCGCTGCCGTCTTCTTTCTTCGTTTTGATCGTCACATTGGGGAAATCCCTTTCGCGGTATTTGTCGCTTGCCTCCGTGACGCCGTCCTTCATCAGGGTCTCCACGGCGGTACGGACGTTCAGATGGGCTTCCATTACGGCCTGGCTGTGGGCGTTGATCCGTCCTGCCAGAATGAGGCTCGTGCAGATGGGCGCGGAGATCAGGCCGATGATGGCGATCGCCACGACGACCTCCAGCAGCGAAAAGCCCGCTGTTCTCTCTTTCCCGATCTTTTTCATGCCTTGTCTCTCCCAATGGGTCAGTTGAAAATGTCTGTCTTACCGGTCGCGGGCGGCGTTACGCCCGGTTCCTCATAGGTGTTCTGAGCGGACGGCATCAGATACAGCGTCAGGGTCATCTGCCCGTCCAGCAGCTTTTTTTCGCTGTCGTAGTTGAAGGTGGCATACCGGATGGAGGTAATGCGCTCATCCGTTGCCAGCGCGTGCACCATGTTCTTGAACTCCCGATAGGAGGCGTGATAGTACACCGTCAGGTTCAAGCCCTCAAGGAGTGCGCCATCGCTCAAGGCCTGCATCGGCGTGATCTCACCGAAAGAAAACTCGATGTCGCCGCCGCTCCCGAAGCGCTGAAGGAAAATATCGTGCAGTTTCTGGGTGTAGCCCAGCTCCTTACTGCCGGTCCCCAGCGTTTTTTCCAGATACAGCAGGTAGAGGATCTGATCTTCTTCCTTCATATCCGCGGGGAAGTTCTCATAAAGCGCGGCGCGGCTTTCCTCGATCGCGGCCTCTGCCGGCTCAAGCTGATCCTGCACGTCCTTGTACATCTCGTTTTCGACGATGGTGGTTTGCAGCGCGGTGATCTGAGCATTTAACTGATCCCGCTCCATGACGTAAGCTTCACTGCGGGGGCGGTAGCCCAGAACATACACCAGAACGGCGACCAACAAGAGCAGGACTGACAGGACAGCCTTCCAGTTTCTACCGATCACTTTCACTGGCCCACCTCCACTTTCTCAACCTTGGCGTCGCGATCCAGACCCTTGCGCGTCTGCTCCGCCTGGATCAAGGACTCGTCATAGGTCAGCACGACCGTCAGGTAATAGCGGTTGTCGGCAGGCTTCTGCGTCTGAGAAGCGCCGGTGTTGAAGATATCCGGGATGCCTGAGCCGCCGGTTTGATTTTTGAGTTGATTCATCAGGATCCACATCAGCAGATCGTTTTCATCCATGCCCGTGCTGCCGGAGGTGCCGGATGTACCGGAGGTCTGCTGATTCTTCCGCAGCAGCGCGTTGACCGCGGCCACAGTGGCGGCATCCCGCTGGAACGCCGCGCCGCTGTTGATCTCCTTTTGGAGCGTCACGAGATCCAGAGCGGTATTGACCTCTTTGATCTCGCCCATTTCCTTGGCAAGATGGAGCGCAAGCTTGCCGCTCAGCGTCTGATTCTGCCGAATGAGCGCGATCGCTGCGTTGACATTCGTCTTGTTGTCAGTCAGGATATTCAGCAGGTTCGGCAGATATTTGTTCAGCATCACATCGTCGCTCTCATAGAACATGCGGTGCTGATCGGCGTTTTTCCAAATGTCGTCAAAGATCTTGTCGTACAGGATCTGGTCCTTTTCCTCACGGGCGATATCCTCGCGCATCAGCAGGAAAAACTGATACATGGCGGCAGGATCGTTTTGCAGCAGGGACCGGATCGCGTTCTTCTCCTGGGTGGTATTGGAGCGCTTGCGCAGGTCATCCAGCGAGAAGGTCTTTGCCTGCACCGGCCCGTAGACGGCTTGCAGCGCGTCCAGCTGGTTGGAGTTCAGGTATTGCAGGCTGAGACGCAGCTTTGCAATATCGGCAGACTCAATGCCAGAAGCAGAGGACGTAGTGCCGCTGCTGGGCGTGGCAGGCGTGACCGGCGTGCCGGAATTGCCGGGACGGCTCGGAACGCTGGGGGTGCTCGGCGTCGTCGTGCCGGGGTTGCTCGGAGTGACGGGCGGGTTGGGATTGCTCGGCGTGCCGCCGGTGCCGCCTCCACTGCTGCCGCCGCCTCCGGGGAGCAGACCTTGCAGGAAATCAAGGTTATCGGGGGAAATGGTCATGCCGACCTTCTCCATCATGTCGGCGTAGCTTTCAATCTTCTGGATGGTCGCTTCGTCAACGCCCGCGGCACGCAGCAGCGGGAGCACGTCCTTGATCATTTTGCCGGTGATACCGTTTGACGCGTTGGGGAACAGCTCATCGAGGGAATAGCCGCCCTCGGTGGGAGGCTCTTCCGTACTGCTTTCCTCGGTACCATCCGCTGCGCTTTCCTCCGTGCCCGGCACGGGGGACTCCTTCTCCGCTTTCTCGTACAGCGCAGCGATCATTTTGTCCGGGGAGTAGGCTTCCTTCGGGCCGATGGTCAGGTTGGAAACGGTGTTGAGGGTCATGAAGGGCACGTCGCGCAGCGCCACGAGGAAATAAGCGGCGTCCTCCTTGCTCTGGAAGGCGACCTGCGCCGCAAGACACAACTCGGTCGTGCTCAGAGCGGTCACCGTTGACTTCTTGGGGAGCTTTGCCTCCAGCTCGTCCAGCACCAGTTCAAGGTTGTCGTTATATGTCCGAACGGAGTCGAATACGGTGTCCCAGTCGGCGCTGTAAGCGTCGTACATACTCGAATAGTTGTGGTAGTTCTCCGCGCAGCCAGCGTTCTGCTGGGCAAGCGCCGTCAGGCGGTCCTGCTGCGCGCGCAGACCGTCCAGCTCCGTGCTCCACGACAGCTTGGAGGTCAGCAGCAGCAGTACGGACGCCGTCAGCGCCGCGCCGCCAAGGAACACAAGACCGTACTGCCACGCGCGGTTGATGGGTGCGCGCGCGCCGGTGATGTGGTTCAGTTCCGGGTCGCCGAAGTCAAGGGCGGTGAGCGCCGCGCCCTGACAGAGCAGCCACTGCGCGCCGTAGTCGGTCTCCGCCATTTCGACGGGGACATTCAGCAGCGACGCGAGCGCCGGGGCAAGCCCCGCCTCCTTCCCCTGACCGCCGGAAAGCACGGCGCTCGTCAGGCGGGCGCGGCCGGGCATGGCGGAGAAGTAGTCGAGCACGATGCCCGCCTCATTGAGGTCGTCCTGCTGGGAATAGCCCCTTTGCAGCAGGCGCTGCAGCTTGACCTGCCCGTTGTGGACGAAGGTCAGCAGCAACAGCTCGCTCTCGGCGTTGATATAGAGGCAGACGCCGTCGTCCGTATCCGCGGAGGACTTCGCGTGCTTTGGCTGGGCAAAGTCCGCGTCTACGGCGGTGGCGTGGCTGTGACCGCAGAAATCGACGGCGGCAACGCTCAGCCCCATGCTGTTGGCAAGGGCGTAGTAGCGGTGGAGCATCGCGCGCGGCACCGCCCAGAGCTGCACGCGCAGAAGACGCGCGTCCTCGCGCGCCTCAACGCCCACGCTCTCCCACGAAAGCTGATACTCGCCCGGGTCGATGGGGAAATACTCGTCCATGTTCGCCAGCAGCATCTGACCGAGGCGCTGCTGCTTTTTCACTGCGGGGACGGTGACGCTCTCGCTGATGACCTGCGTGGAGCAGAGCGAAAAGACCACCTTACGGCAGCGGCGGAACAGCCCCTGCCGCAGAACCGGCTCCATCGCGTCCCGCAGGGCGTCCAGCCCCACGAGCTGACCGTCCTCGACCGCGTTCGGCGGCGTGGGCAGGATGACCCGCTCGGAAATGACGTCGCTGCCCAGCGTCATCTGGGCGATGCGGATCTCCCGCTCGGTGATCTGCACCACCAGCGCCCTGCCGCTCAGCCTTTGCATGCTCATAAGTGTTCCCTCCCGGACTGTGGGAATGGCACAGCCGTCCCGAAGAACGGTTCTGCCCCTCCCACAGGCTCTTGTTTTTCTCTCGCGGGCAGGTCCGCGCCTGCCCTGTTTCTCTCCCGTGTTACAGCCCAAAAAGACCGAGGTAGGCCGCGATGAGCCGGTCGCCCCATAGCGCCGCGACCCAGATCCCCGCGGCAAGATACGGCCCGAACGCCAGCTTGCGGGGCGCGCCGCGTTTCATGCGGACCGAGTGGATGACCGCGCCGGAGACGCTGCCGAGGATCATCGCAAGAAGGATGCGCTGCCAGCCCAGCAGCAGTCCCGCCCCTGCCATCAGCTTGACGTCCCCCATGCCAAGACCATTGCCCTTCGTCACGAACCACAGCAGGAGGAAAAGAAGGCTCACCGAGAACATCCCGATGAGATACGTTTTCCAGTGCGCGGTATCGCCTGCAAGCTGCACCGCGCCCAGCAGGAAGATCGCAAGGTTCACCCCGTTGGGGATCTCGAAGGTGCGCCAGTCGATGAGCGCCACGACCGTCAGCAGGGAGAAAAGCAGCGAATACAGCACCGCGCGCAGCACATCGGCCTGATACAGCCACGCCGCGAGCAGCCATGCGCCGCCGCTGAGCGCCTCCACCACGGGGTACTGGGCGGAGATCTTCTCCCCGCAGGCCCGGCACCTGCCCCCCTGCGCCAGCCAGCTTACCACGGGAATCAGCTCGTACCACCGCAGGCGGTGGCCGCAGGCCATGCAGTGCGACGGCGTTTTCACGAACTCCTCTCCGCGCGGCAGGCGGAAGATCAGCACGTTGCAGAAGCTGCCGACGCACAGACCCAGCGCCGTCCAGAGCAGCAGCAAAAGACAGGTCATGGGAAATCTCTCCTTTTCGCTCAGGGGTCTCCCCCGCCCGGTGATAGGGACGCCGGACGGGGCGTTGTTTCTAAGTGCTTGGGAATGATGCGGGGGGATGTGGTTACTTTTTCAGCTCCCAGCCATTCGCAGCCGTCCACGTTGCGGAGGTGTGATCGCTCTTGAAGTCGAACTTCGTCATGTCGTAATAAGCAGAAATGTCGGTTGCGGCAGCGGTTCCGCCTGCGGGAGTAACCGTAACGGTGCTGCTATTAACATCAATCTGAGCAACATCGACATCATCATTGCCAGCCTTGACCTGCGCATCGGTAAAAGCGAAGACAGCGGCGGTCTTGATGGCGTCGAGCTGGGTGTAGTCGGCGGCCTCGTTGGCCTTCTTGATGTAGCCGGAGTAGGCGGGAACGGCGATACCGGCGAGGATGCCGAGGATCGCGATGACGACGATCAGCTCAACGAGGGTAAAACCGGACTTGGAACCAAACTTTTTCATAGGAGTTTTCTTCCTTTCTTTGTTTTGCGTCGGATTTTATATCATCGCCATGCGGCGCGGTCCCCTATCTCCCGCTCCTGAATACACGGCTTGGATATACGGATTTACAGGTATTTGTCGAATGCCTTGGTCATGTTGATCATCGGCAGGTAGATGGCCAGCACGATGATGACGACGAAGACCGCCATGAAGATGATGATGGCGGGCTCCATCAGGTTCAGGAGCTTTTTGGTGGCCTCATCTACTTCTTCATCGTAGTAGTCGGCCACTTTGCCCATCATGCTTTGCAGGTCGCCGGTCTCCTCCCCCACGCCGACAAGATTCGACACCATGGGCGGAAAAATACCCGTCCGCACGAGGCTGTCGCGCAGGGGGGTGCCCTCGGCGACCAGGCCGCGCGCGTCGCGGATGGCCTCCAGATAGTAGATGTTGCCCATGTTGCTGGCAGCGAGGTCCATGCTGTCCGTCAGCGTCAGGCCGGAGCCGATCAGCACCTCCATCGTGCGGCAGAAGGTCGCGCAGGCGGTTTTCACCGTCAGGTTGCGCACCACGGGCGTCTTGCGGGCGAGCCAGCCGAAAAAGTGCTTGCCCTTGTCCGTCCTGTGAAACAGGACGCCGCCCACGATCAGCGCCGCCAGCACCAGCAGCGGCACCCACCACCAGGACTTGAACCATTCGCAGACTGCCATCACGCCCTGTGTGAGCTTGGGCAGCTCCGCGTCCATTTCCTCAAAGGCTTTGAGGAAGTTGGGGATGATCTTCGTCATCATCACGATCAGCACGACGATCATGACCACGATCAGCACGCAGGGGTAGATCATGGCGCTGGTCACCTTGCTCTTGGTGCGCTTGCTGCGGTCGAAATAAAGCTCCATCTGGCGGAAGGATTCCTCCAGATTGCCGGAGGCCTCGCCCGCCGCCACCATGTTCACCAGAATGGTGGGGAAGATCTTGGGATGGCGGCGCATGGAAGAAGCAAGCGATTCGCCCTTTTCCACGTCCGCCTGCATTTCGCGGATGGCGGCGCGCAGCTTTTTGTTGCCGGTCTGCTGCACCAGCATGGCGAGCACGGAGGCAACGGAAACGCCCGCCCGCAGGATGGAGACGAACTGACGGCAGAACACCGCCATGTCCTTCGCCTTGGGGTTGCCGAGGAACGGGATCTCGATATCGCGGTTGAGGGTGGTCTGCTCCTTAATGTCTAAAATCGTATAACCGGCGCCGCGAAGGGAGCTTTTCGCGGTCTCGATGGACGACGCATCCAGAGAGGAGCGGACGCGCTTTCCGTTTCGGTTGATCGCCGTATAGTTGAATCCGGGCATGGAGCCGCCCTCCTTTCTCAGGTCTGCCGCCCTGTCTTGAATTTATCAGGCTCGTTGGCGGCGGCGAGGGCAGTCTCCAGCGAAATCACGTGACGGTCGACCAGATCCTCCAGCGCGTCGTCCAAAAGCTGCATCCCGTACCGCTTGCCGGTCTGGATGGCGCTGACGATCTGGAAGGTCTTGCTTTGCAGGATCATGCTGCGAATGGCGGGGGTGACGACCATGATCTCGAATACCGCCGTGCGGCCGCCGCCGATCTTCGGCAGGAGGGTCTGTCCCACGGCACACTCCAGCACGTCCGCCAACTGAATGCGGATCTGGTTCTGCTGCTCGGCGGGGAAGGAGTCGATGATACGGTCGATGGTGTTGGCGGCACCCTTGGTGTGCAGCGTGCCGAACACCAGATGGCCCGTTTCGGCAGCTGTGATGGCGGTGGAGATGGTCTCCAGATCGCGCATCTCGCCGACTAAGATCACGTCGGGGTCCTGACGCAGCGCAGCGCGAAGTCCCGCGGCAAAGCTGCTGGTATCAGCGCCCACCTCGCGCTGGTTGATGATACATTGATCGCTCGTGTGCAGGTATTCGATCGGCTCCTCCAGCGTGATGATGTGGCGGCGCTCGGTGTGGTTGATGTGGTCGAGCAGCGCCGCCAGAGTGGAGCTTTTGCCCGAGCCGGTGGGGCCGGTGACGAGCACCAGTCCGCGGGGTTTATCCGCCTGCGCCACCACCACGGGTGGAAGACCCAATTCCTCGGCGGTGGCAATGCGCAGCGGCAGCAGGCGAAGCGCCAGCGACGTCATGCCCCGCTGACGGAACACGTTGCAGCGCATACGCACCAAATCGTGATAGGTCACGGCGAAGTCCGCCTCGCCCATTTCATGAAATTCCTTGAGAAGTCCGGGCGTGATCAGCTCCTGCACATAGGCGGTGGTATCCGCCTCGGTCAGCGGGACCTCCCCAAAGTTGGTCAGCTCGCCGTCCAGTCGAAAAACGGGGGGCTCCCCCACCGTGAGGTGAATGTCGGAGGCGTTGCGCTCCAGCGCGTCATGAATGAGTGTTCCCAGGTCGATCATGCGCCGTCCTCCAAAGGATGAGTTTCTTCCGCCATATTTTCAACGCTGATGCGCTGCATCTCGCTGATGGAGGTCGTTCCCTCCAGCACAAGGCGGCGGGCGCTTTCGCGGAGGGTGTGCATCCCCTCGGCGATGGCAGTCTCCCGCAGCGCGCCCGTGTCGCAGCGGTGGGAGATCATCGTGCGCATACGGGGCGTGATCTCCATGATCTCGTAAATGCCGATCCGGTCGAAATATCCGGTACCGGCGCAGCGCTGGCAGCCCACCGGCTCGTAAACCTCGGCGCTGTCCTTCTCCTTCGGCGTCAGTCCCAGATATTCCAACTCATGCTCTAAAAGAACGTGCCGCCGCTTGCAGTTGGGGCAAAGACGGCGCACAAGGCGCTGGGCGATGATGCCGGTCAGCGCGTCGGCGATGAGGTAGCTTTCCACGCCCATGTCCAGCAGGCGCGTGACGCTGCTGGCGGTGTCGTTGGTATGCAGCGTACTCACCACGAGGTGACCCGTGATGGACGCCTGCACCGCGATGGACGCCGTTTCCCGGTCGCGGATCTCGCCGATCATGATAATGTCGGGGTCCTGACGCAAAATGGAACGCAGGGCGTTGCCAAAGGTCAGGTTCGCCTTGGGATTCACCTGCACCTGATTCACGCCGTCCACGTTCGCCTCCACGGGGTCCTCCACCGTGACGATGTTCACCATGTCGCTGTTAAGCTCGTTCAATGCGGTGTAAAGCGTGGTGGATTTACCGGAGCCGGTGGGCCCGGTGACGAGCACGATCCCGTTGGGATGGCGCAGGATCTCGTCGAATTTTTCCAGTTCCGACCCCGTCAGGCCAAGGGCGCGCTTGCTGCGGCGCAGCGCCTTTTTCTGCGTCAGTCGCATCACGCACTTTTCGCCATAGACCGTGGGGAGCGTGGAAACACGCACATCGTATTCCCGGCGGTCCACCAGGATGGAAAAGCGGCCGTCCTGCGGTCTGCGCTTTTCGGAAATGTCCAGATTGCTGAGGATCTTAATGCGCGCGATGATGGCGGGCAGCAGTTGCAGGTCGTAAGTGGCGGTGGTGTACAGCACGCCGTCCACCCGGCAGCGGACCCGGACCTTGTCCGGTCCGGACTCCACGTGGATATCGGAAGCGCGTTGGCGCACCGCCTGCTCCACAAGGGAGTTCACCAGCACCACCACGGGGGAGGCGTTGACATCCTCCTGAAAGACCTGATCTTCCAGAGAGGCGCTCTCCCGCTCGTTGGTCTGGGTGTAAAGCTCGGCAGCCTCCTGCATCTCCTCGCTGCCGTAGCAGCGGTCGATGGTCACGAGAATGTCGGATGTTGTCGCTAAAAATGGCTTAATGCGACACTTGCTGGCGATCGCGACCATGTCGCGCCCCTTCATGTTCATGGGCTCGTTCATGGCGACATACAGCGTGCCGCTGTCCTCCGGATCAAACTGGAAGGGCATCATTGTATATGTACGCAGGATATCCGGGCGAACCGCCTGTCGGACATCCATGGGGATGGTCATTTCGTAAAGGTGCACCACGGGGGTGCGGGTCAGCGAGGACAGGGCTTCGATGACCTGTTCCTCGGGCAGGATGGCGCGCTCCAAGAGCAGCTCGCGGATGGACTTGTTCGTTTCCTCCTGAGCACGACGCAGCTCGTCCGCCTGTTCCGCGGTCAAAAGCTGCTGTTCCAGCAGATATCGCAGGAGCTTTTCGTTCATGCGCGCCCTCCTTTCTCTTGTTTTTCGGGGCAGAAATTATTTTTGAATCAGTGCTTTTCAAAAGTGTGAGACGACAGACCCGCCAGGCTCTCAAACGCGAATGAGCCGCTGACGCGCCTAACGTCTCTTTTTTTATGCTCCCCCTCCCCCGGCGGGGCGGAATTGCCCCGCCGGGAAGAGGTGGTCCGAATGATGGATTTGTCTTACGGTGTCAAATTACTTGACGTTGATGATGAGGTTCGCGCTGGCGCTGCGGCCGTTGTAGTTGACCGTCACCTTCTGACCGGCAGGGTCAGCGAAGCTGCTGTTGATGCTCAGATCGCCGAACTTCTCAATGAGGTTCGCAAGCTCGGTCACAGCCTCGAGAGAGGTCGTGGCATTGCCAAGCGCCGTGAGATCGTTCTTCGTCAGCGTCACACCGTTGAGGGTGATGCTCGCGCCATCGGGCAGCAGGTTCTGCGCCTTGGCAACGATCTTGCCGAGGTACTGCGCAACATAAGTGTCGCCCTTGCTGCCGACGAGGTCCTTCATGGTCGGGCTCTTGAGGTCGGCGGCAAGCTGGGCTGCGGTCTTGGTCTGGATGCCATTGGCGGCATTGAACTTCAGGCTGTTGAGCAGGTTGATCTTCGCCTGATACTTCGTCTGTTCGGCAGAGCCGTTATTCAGAATATCCGACACATTGATCGCGGCAAGCTTAGTATCCAGCTTTTCGGCGAGCTTTGCCTTGCCCTCGGTCTTGATGGTGGAAACGAGATCCGCCAGAACCTTGCCGTCCTTGGCAGCGGCGGTCTTCTCGTCGTTGAAGGTAAGACCCAGTTTCACAAGCGCGCTGTAGATCAGGTAATCCTTCAGGTCGGAATTGCCTGCCAGCAGATCCTTCAGCGTGGCGGAGGAACTCAGCGCAGTATCAAGCTCATCGGCTGCCATCTTGACGATCTCACCCTTGAGGGTGGCAACATCGACCTCAGCCTTTATAGCACCTGCCTTGACCGTGATGGTCTTTTCAGCAAGGATAGCATTGATATCGCCGACCGTCTTGATATCCAGCGTGATATGGGAGGGCGTAATGGTAGCCGAGGGGTAGTTGGAGAGAACATACTTAGCCATCGACAGCATTTCGTGGTTGTTCGCCTTATTGACGATCCAAGCCTCGTTGATGCCATTCTCCGTCAGCTTCTCGCTGATCTGGTTCTCGATCAGAGCGTTCACATCCAGCGCGTCGATGTCCTTCTCGATCAGCGGCCACACGGCGTTGATGAGGGCGGTGTTGTCAAGACCCTTGAGGGTGCCGCCGCTGGTGGCAGAGGTAGTGATCTTCGTCCAGTTGGTATCGATCCAGCTCTCCACCACGGGCATCAGAGCATTTTCGATGCTTTCGGCAGTGGTGTTCGTCAGCTTGATGTCGTACTTGTCAAGCGTGGTCTTAACCTCGTTGTAGAGGGTGGGGATCTCCTTCTGCAGACCCTTCTTGGCCTCAGCGACGACCTTATCCTTGGTGCCGTCGTTATAGGTGAACTGCGCGGCGATCTGGTCGAGGCCGTCGTTATAAGCCTTCTGGATGTTCTGAGTGATGTTGAGACGCAGATAGTTGCCCTCGTCATACTTGTACTCGAGCAGACCGTTGCTGTTGAGCGTCGGCTTCACGACGAGCTTATAGTTGTAGGTGTAAGCGTCGGTCTTCGCCTTGATGTCCGCGTTGTTAGAGCGATCAAAGTTGACCTTCAGGTCGATCGTGAAAGCGAAATTGTCAGTGTAGGAGGTGCCCTGCGCCTTCATCTGCTTGTAGATCTCCTTGGAGATGGCAGTGCCGAGCTCCTTGGCGATCTGGGACTTGCTGCCCTCGAGGGTGGTGTTGCCGTCGCCGACCTTGATGGTGGCGTAGGTCTTACCGTTGAACACAACGTCCACATCGCCGCAGACATAGTTGCCCTTGCCGTCGTGGAAGTTCGCCCACAGGCTCTTGCCCTCTTTCTTGAGAAGGTCGACGACCTGCGCCTTGATCACCTGCAGGGAGTTGCTGGTGAGATCGATGCCGGTCTCGTTCTTGACGGCGTCCTTAACGCTGGTCAGGAAGTTGTCGATATCGTCAGGAGTGGGCTTGCTCGTGGTGCCGGTGATGATCGCGTTGGCAAGCTTGTTCGCCTGCTCGATGGCGGAGACGACCTGGCCGTCCTTCACCTCGAGAGCGACGTTCCAGGTGACCTCGCGCTCGGTCTTGTTGTCGCCGGAGGTGAAGTTTGCCTTCACATCCTCGACCTTGACCATGGACTTGACAACGTCCTTGACCTGCTGGAGCTGCGCGTCCGTCAGGTACTTGTTGTCCTTGTTGACCTGATCAACGGCGTCGACAACAGCCTTCTTCATGGCGTCGAATCTGCCGTTGACATCATTGACGGACTTGAGAACGGCATTGCCGATCATGTCCTCGGAAACGACCACGGGCGCCTTCGCCTGCCAGACCGCGTACAGGGTGGCGACAGGAGCGGCAGCGGTCAGCGTGACGGTGCTGCCGGCGGGGTATGTCACGGTCGTGCTTCTGTCAGTCGACCAGCCCAGGAAGGTGTAGCCTTCGCGCGTGGCGGTAGCGGTCACGGTGAAGCTGTAAGTGGTGCTCGTCGTCGTCGTGGAGACGGGAGACGCACCGATCAGCGTGCCGCCGTTGGCGTCAAAATACAGGGCATAGGTGTAGGCAGTCACCGGGGGATTCACCGGGGGGGTCACCGTGCCGCCGGGATTAACGCTCGGGGTGTTATCCGGCTTCGCGTTCTGCACGAGGTAAGACATACGGTAGATCACCGCTGCCACCTGCGCACGGGTGGACAGTTCGTTGGGACGGAACGTGCCGTCCTCAAAGCCGTTGACCAAGCCGTGACGCTGGCACTGCTTGACCGCGGCGAGCGCATACGCGGGGATCGCGTTCTCATCGACCATGACGGAGACGGAGCCGGTCTCGGGCAGAGTCACCTTCCATGCCTTCTTATAGAGGGCGAGGTAACGCTCGATCATGGTGCACATCTGCGCACGGGTGATGGGATCGTTAGGGGCAAACTTGCCGTTGCCCACACCATCCACGATTCTGTTGGCAGCCGCCCAGTTGATGGCATCGGTGTACCACTCGCCGGGAGCCACATCGGTGAATGCGCTCTGGCTGCGATCACCCTTTGCACCGTCGAAACGGAACAGGACCGTGACGAACATCGCACGGGTCATGTTGTCCGCGGGGGCGAAGGTCTTGTCCGCGACGCCGTTGAAGTAACCCTTCGACGTCACATAGTCTACGAACTGGTAGTACCAGTCGGATCTGCTGACGTCCGTGAAATCGTCAGCTTTTTCCGCCAGCGCTGTGGGCACCAGGGAAAAGACGATGCACAATGCCAGCAGAGCACTCAAGATACGCTGCTTTTTCATCTTCTTAACCACTCCTTTTTTTTACTGATGATCTTCGAGTACCGCAAAAGGGTGTCAGCGTTTCCGCCCCAAGCGCTGCTCGCAGCATCCAAAACCTGTCCCTGTCCGGGCGTGCGGATAGACGCACGTACTGACAGTAATACAGTCTACATAAAGTCTATCAGATATTTTCTCTTTTTGCAAGCAGTTCTTGCTTTTTTTTCTATATCCTTCCAGGGGTCTTACATTCGAAAATTAATCGCCTCGAATTGCTCGGACAAGTCTCACGTGAGACCGCCCTATCCTTCTTCAAAACAGGAGAACGCCGGATAGTAGCGCAGCGGGATGGGCTGTCCGAGCGCGGCGGAGCGATTCTTGAGGATCTTGAGCTCCAGCTCGCGGGGGTCCTTGCGCTTTTCCTCGTCGATGTTGAAGCCGGGTCGCCCCGCCCCGCGCGCCTGAAGTCCCAGCAGTACGTCGGCGGAGTAGTCGATGCCGCCGGATTCCTTGAAGGCGTTCATGGAGACTTCCAGATTATAATTCTCGCGGTTGAAGGAGGAAATGGCGAGGATGGTCAGCCCGTGCTGGCGCGAGAGCTTTTTCAGCGCGCAGACGATGCGGTCGAGGTTCTGCTTGTCCGTGAAATGGACGTCCACCGGGGCGATGATCTGGAGATAGTCGATGAGCACCACCGGCTTTTGTCCGGTCTCGGCTATGTGGCGCGCGACCTCCGCGCGGATGTAGTCCAGCCCCGTTTCGTGGTCGCCCTCGCGGAAATAGAGGTGCTTTGCATAGGAGGCGTAGCGCGTCTGCGCCAGCTCCAGATGCGCGAGATCCTGCGCACTGTAGCCCGCCCAGCGCCTGCCGTCTAAAACACCGCGCGCGGTCTTGGCAAGGCGGCGGCGCGCGGAGGTGTCGAGCAGGAAGGATTCGCGGGAAACGGAACGAGCCATCAGCTCCCATGTCATCATTTCAAGGGAGAAAATGAGAACGTCGCGCCCCTGCATGGCAAGCTGATCGGCGATCTGCATACAAAAGGCGGTCTTGCCCAGCGAGCTGACCGCGCCGATCACATAGAGTCCGTCGTAAAGTCCGCCGTCCAGCGTCTGATCCAGCCCCTCAAAGCCGGTTTTGAGCGCGGGGCGCTTTGCCTGCGCGTCGATATAAGCGCGGAATGCCTCCATCTGCCCCGCGGCGGAGGTCTCGGCATAGGGGGGCGGCTGCTGCGCCTGCCGATCCTCGACCGCCTGCGCCAGAAATCGCGCCGCGCCCTCGCGGTCGGCGCAGAGAAATTCGTTCAGATCCTTGCCGGTGGGAACGCCCGGGCAGCGGTACAGCCATGGAAATTCCTCGGCGAGGGCAGCTGCCCACGTTTCCCCTGCCGCGTCGTTGTCCGTCAGCAGCAGGATGGGGGCGGGCTTTTTGAGTCCGCGCAGGAGTGCGGCTGCTTTTTCGCGATTGCCCGTGCCGTTCAGCGCGGCGGCCCGATAGCCCAGCTCCTCTGCCGAGAGCGCGTCAAAGGCGCCTTCCAAAAGGAAGACCGGTTCTTCCCCGCCCGCGGTCAAAAGCTCCGGCTGAAAGAGCGGCGAAGGCTGTCCCTTCTCGTTGAGATAGCGCTTTTCCGCGACGGCGCGGCGCACGCAGCGCCCGTTTTCGCATGGCAGCACCACGCAGTCATGCTCAGGGTCGTAGCCAAGGCGGAATCTCGTCACCGTGGCGTCGGAAAGCCCGCGTTTGGCAAAATAATCGGTTTTTCGGCGGTGAGAAAAGCAGCTTTCGGGGTAGGAGGCGGGCAGCGTTTCCCCGCTCAGGCGGTCAGCGGGGCGCGCCTCTCCCGCGTCGCCGTGCCCGTAGCGCTTGCTCGCAAGCGATAGAGCGTCGTGCGGCGAGGTGAGGTTTTCGTCGATCGCCAGCAGATCGAAGAGGTCATAGTCCGCGCCGCAGGCAAAGCAGTGTACTTTCTGCCGCTTTGCGTCGTATCCCATGGAGGGATCGCGGTCGAGATGCGTTGGGTTCAGGCAGCGAAAGCGCTTTTGCGGGTCAATGCCCCGGTCGTAGAGATAGTCAACGATGCGGGGGCGCAGATCGTTAAAGGTGTCCGGCATAGGATCGCCTCCTTTTCTTGTCGTTATTATAGCATAAGACCCCGCGGAGGAGCGATTCCCGCGAGGTCTGTAAGATATCTTAAGATATCAATAAGGGGATTTTCGGTAAAAAAAGAAAATCCGAAAAAAATTAGATGAAACAAATATAAAAGTATGATTCGACAGAAAATATCGGTATAAAAGTTTGAAAAACATGGAAAAATGGATTGGGCGATTTTGGGCGCGCTGCACGACTTGAGGTCGCCTTTGCACGAAATGAAGTCGTCTTAGCACGGCTCGAAGTCGGAATTGGACAGGCTGTGACCCTCGTTTTTTCCACAGGATGGGCACAGACGGTGGAGAACTTCCGTAAAAAGCAGGCGTTTTGGTGGGAAAATCGGACTTTTGTCGTCAAATTTCCGTTTTTTGTGGATATCTTTTCCACGGATGTTTTGTCTTCCAATCAGCGGCCGCGCAGAAATTTGAGGAATTCAGACGTGGTTTCGTGCAGTTGCTGAGGGGTCACTGCGTGCTCTGGGGCGGCTTTTTAGCGGGCTTTTTCTTCGCCTCGATCTGCTTGACCGTCTTGTTTTTTTCGATCTGCTGGATGTAGCTCTGCATGGTGGCGTCAATGCCGACGTTCATCTTGCCGCCGAGGAAGGTATTGATGTCGTCATAGTCGAAATCCATGTGGATCGAGCCGCCCGAGACGTCCTCGATCTCCTCCACCGCCTTATTGAACGGGCGGATGATCGCCTCGTCATAGTTGCGGTTTTTGACGTCCTCCTTGGTCGGCAGGCCGATGTAGTGGATGATGTCCTGAATTTTTACGCGGAAGCTGCCGTCGTCATCGACGGGCGCTTTCCGCGCGCGGTAGAAGAGATAAAACGCCATGCGGTAGGCATTTTCGCTCAGATGACCCATCCAGTCGGGGATCAGCTGGTAATACTGGGTCAGGAAGTGGCGCACGTTCTCGGCGAAGGAGATCCGCACCTCGCCGGTATATTTTTTGATGGATGCCTCGGTTGCCAGATGGGTGATATAAAAGGATTCAAAGTATTTTTTGAAGGACTCGGCAGTGATCTTCATGCCTGTGATGGACTGCATATCCTTCTTGATCTGGCGGTAGGCGGCGTCTCTGGAGCGGAGCCCCGCCCAGTCCATATATTCCTCGATAGTAAAGCTCGCGGTGTTGTTTCGCCAGTTGTCAGCGTTGCCGCGCATCAGAGTGTAGATCAGCAGGCGGTGCGCCGTCCAGGAGAGATTTTTCGTGTATTCCGCGACGGCCTCAAAGATGATGGTCATTTCGTAATCCTTGTTGCGGTAGCGGATGTTCTGGTTGCCGTAGGCGTCAGGTTCGGAATAGGTCACGGTGATGCCGTTGGAGGAGGGATGAAATTCCCTGCCGCGCTTCATATTCGCCCAGACGCCGCAGATGAAATAGGTGGCGGGGCTGTTGCCCAGCACATCGTATTCCTGCACCCTCGCGGTGACGGTCTTATCAAAAATATCCAGCAGCGTGGCGGCGAACGTGACGGTCTCCGACGCGCCGATGGTCACCGCGTCTGCCACCGCCTCCGGCGAAGACAGATCGTGTGTCTGAAGATAACTGTCCATCAGGGGGTAAATGTCGCCGAAGTCAAAGACGTTCATCTGATTTTTGAACTTTCTGGGGTGCTCTTTTTCCAGCGGCTTCAGCTTGTTGTATGTATCCAGCATCTCCTGAAACTGTTCGGTCTCCAGAAAACGCAGGGGGGTGTCCTTCAATTGCTCTGCCGGTTCGGGGAACTGGGACATGGTGCGACCCTCCTTTTGCGAAAAGATTGCTTTTTTAGAACCTTAGTATAGCATAAGTTGAAAAAAAGGGAAAGAAAAAGTTTTTTTCGCAAATCGCGAGGAAAATATTCTCATCGCTCGGACAGGTCTCACGTGAGACCTGTCCGAGCGGCGCGTTATTTGTCCGTCAGCAGCGGCTGCCGTTGATGATCTTTCGAATCTGGCGCTCGCTAAGGCGGAATTGGGCCGCGAGACTTCGGTAGTTAGAGCCATTAAACAGGGCGCGAATGTCCCGATCGCGGGCGCCGCGCTCCAGCGATTCCCGCTTGGGAACGTACAGCGTTTGTCCGCCGCACAGCAGCGTCAGGTGGACGAACGCCTCCATACCGATGGCGTCCACGATGTCTCGGTACTCCTCCGGGATATCGTCCGTGCGGATGTGGCGGGCAAGGGGGATGCAAGTGGTAGACATAACATTTTTCTCCTCTCTGAAATCAGGTGTGAAACAGGACGAGTTCCTAAGTCTCACGTGTGACTTGTCCGGCTTTGTCCAAAGAACTGTTTCTACCATTCAGCGCCGCCGAGGGAGGCGTTGTATCCTTCGGTCGAACAGAGCGGAAAATTTATTCCTTTTCGCGAGAGAATATCGCTTGTAAAAACAAAGAGAAAATTGTCCAAGTGTCGCCGCTGCCGTTCTGAGCTTTTCCGGAGTGATGAGAAAAAGGGCGGAAGACCGACTTGGAAACGTGCAGTTCGCTGTGTGTAATTTTCGGAATTCCGACGTGCTCTCGTGCATGATGTTTTAGGCAGATGTTTGGGAAAGTACGACTTGAAAACGTGCAGATGAGAAGAAAATCAGTTCCAAGAGATTGGATATCGGCGCGTGATTAAAACACCAGATGTAGTGAATTTGGACAAGTCTCACGTGAGTTTTTGTGGGAAGGCGTTCCGATTTCGGCAAGAAATCGAAAGAAGTCTGCACGAAACCAAGTCGGAAATCAGCTGGAACAGGGAAGCGTGGGTGCACGAAACTAAGTCGGAATTCGTCGAAGGCAGGGGAGAGCGCTGCACGAAATCGAGTCGGAATTCGTCGGGGAAAGGGGAAAGCGGGCGCACGAAACCAAGTCGGAACTCGTCGAAAGCGGGGGAGAGGCGCTGCACGAAATCATGTCGGAATTCGGCGAAAGCGGGGGAGAGGCGCTGCACGAAATCAAATCGGATTTCACCGGAGCGATCACCGCTGATCGGGGCAGGGGAGGGGGAGGCCTTTTTTTCCCGGTGCGGCGTAAAGCCCTTCGCGCAGAAGATGACCATTTACCTCAAATTGAGATCGTTGCGATGGTCGGTGCGTTCTATCGCCTGCTTGACATGGTGCACGAATTTTCAATGCTGCGCACGCGCTCGGTGTGGAGGCAAAAGAGATCGCGCAGTATGCCGACAGATGTATGTTCTGTGTGTCCGAGGATTTTGGCGCGCCGATCGGCTCACTGGTCTGCGGGAGCAAAGAATTCATTTATGAGCTTCGCCAGACGCGCCGCCTGCTCGGCGGAGATCTGCGCCAGGGCGGCGTTGCCGCTGCCCCCGCGATTTATGCGCTGCGGCACAACATTCTCCTTTTGAACAAGGACAATTCAGATCTTCAAGACCGTTGACTGCGAAATGACGCAGTAAACGGCAGAGCGCAAGGATAAGAGCGATCCCCGAACCGGTCTGACAATGAACGGTTCGGGGATCCTTTTGTATTTATGGACTTGGCGGGCTTTACCGGGGGAGGGGAGGGAGGTCGGCTGCTTTTTCAGTATTGCGATGCGCTCCCGCGCGCGTTACGACGGAAGTTCGTGCTTGAGGTTGCGAAGATGCAGATAGACCGTGTTCTTTGAGATCCCCAAACTGGCGGAGACATACACGACTGCGTCCTTGATGTTGAAGATGCCCTGTTGGTAGAGCTGGCGGATGATCTCCTTATTGCGGTTGGTGGAGGGAATATTCGGCGATGCAGAAACGCTCTCTCTCGCCTTTGCCATCGCGGTGGAGATGACCTCATCAATGTCGGCATTAAAGCTCTCGGTCTCTCGGGATATGGTCAGGTCGGAGGTGGTGGGGAGGAATGTGGAGATGAACTGCGAAAACGGCACATCGCACTGGAAGTTCATACAGACGAGTCCGATGATGCGCTCCCTCTCGCCGATCACCGGGATCGTCACAGATTTAAGAGTGTGCCCCTCTCTCCTGTTGAAGTAGACCATGGAGTGCGGGGCCTGGCTTTTCTGAATATCGTGCAGCATGGAGAGTGCCAGGTCGGTGATCGGCGCGCCCACCTCACGCTTGGTGTAATGACCGTTGATGATCTTGATTACGGAGTGGCTCAGCTCATCCAGACTGTGGAGCACGATCTCATAGCTGTCGCCAAGGTAGAGCGCGAGACCGTCCAGCATGTATTGGTAGGACCGAAGGATCTCACGATCCACTTCTGTCAGCTCAAATTTTTTCGGTGCCACAGGATTTATCCTTTCTTGAACAAATTTTCTTTGATTATAACTCAAAAAATAGCAAAGTGCAACAAAAACATTGAAAAAATTAATGCAAATGAGATAAATTAATGCGGATGAGAAAAAAACTATTGACTAAATTATAATTCATTACTAATCTAAAGTTAACCTGACCGGCAGCCTATTCCATATGTGTGTGCGGGGCTGCCAGGGCAAGAAATACTATGCCGCACCAGCGGCAGGATGGGAGATCATTCTATGACAAAAGTCGAAACTTCTCAGGCGCCGGCCGCGATCGGCCCCTACTCTCAGGCGGTTTGCATGGGCAGGGTAGTGTTCACCTCCGGGCAGATCCCTGCTGTTCCCGAGACCGGCGCTGTACCTGAGGGCATTGAGGCGCAGGCGCACCAGTCCTGCAAAAACGTGGCAGCCATTCTGACTGCTGCGGGCAGCAGCATGGAAAAGGTCGTCAAGACGACTTGCTTCCTGGCGGATATGGCAGACTTCGCCACCTTCAACGCCGTTTATGAGCAATACTTCACCCAGAAGCCCGCGCGCTCCTGCCTGGCGGCGCGTGCGCTCCCTAAGGGCGTGCTGTGCGAGATCGAAGCGATCGCAGAGATCGACACCTGAAAATGACCTGATAAACCATATTTTATTTGAAGGAGGAAATTACAGTGAAAGCAAAGAAAGAACTGTCCACGGGGCTGGCGTTGCTCGGCTTCCTGCTGCCGCTTGCGGTATTGCTGACCCTCATTTTTCAGGGCGTGAGCATCATGCTCGGCCTGACGGCGGCGATCTGCGTGGAGGGGCTCTTCGGTATCTACCTCGGTTACTCCTGGGATGAGCTGGAAGAGTCCGCCATGAAGGGCATCGGCCGCGTCAACCAGACCGTGATCGTGATGATCCTCATCGGTATGCTCATCGGCGTGTGGATTTCCGCCGGCAGCGTGCAGACCATGCTCTACTACGGCGTGAACCTCATCAACCCGAAAATTTTCCTGCCGATCGCTTTCATCATCTGCATCATTACCTCCATCGTCACCGGTACCTCCTGGGGCACCGCGGGCACGATGGGCATCGCACTGATCGGTATCGCGCAGGGCCTCGGCGTTCCTGTTGAGATGGCGGCAGGCGCTATCATCTCCGGCGCGCTGGTCGGCGATAAGCTCTCCCCGCTGTCCGATACCACGCTGCTGGCCTCCGCGACCTCCGGCGTCAAGCTGTTCGACCACATCACGTCCCTGCTTTACGTGACCGTTCCCGCCTCGCTCATCTCCATCGTGGTGTATGGGCTGCTGGGGATGCGCTACGCCTCGGGCGATGTTGACCTCTCCGCCGTGAAGGTCCTCTCCGACAGCCTGCTCGGCTCCTGCCATGTCAGCGTGCTGATGCTGGTGCCGCTCCTGTTCGTTCTGGTGCTCTCCGCCATGCGCAAGCCCACCATCCCCGTCTTTGCCGGAGGTCTGGTCATCGGCTGCATCTGGGCGATGGTCTTCCAGGGTGCTTCCCTGAACGATGTGATCTCCGCCGCCATCAACGGCTTTGTGAGCGCAACCGGCAATGCGGATGTGGACAAGCTCCTCTCCCGCGGCGGCGCCCTCAGTATGGCGGAAACGATCTTCCTGTGCATCGGCGCGGGTATGTTCTCCGGTATTTTCGAGCGCACCGGCGTGCTCCATCGCCTGATGGACAGCCTGTGCAAGGTCGTCAAGTCTGTCGGCGGTCTGGTGCTTTCCCTGACCGTGACCGGCATTGTGCTGATGTTTGGCGGTGCGGGTCAGTCCTGCACCCTCAGCCTTCCCGCCATCGCGTTCAGAAACGCGTTCGACGATATGGACGTCAATCCCTGCGTCATGTCCCGCACGCTTGAGTGCACGGGAACCGTGCTCGGCTCCATCGTGCCCTGGGACGCCTCTGCCATCCTGTATACGGGTCTGTTCGGCGTGTCCGTCGCCCAGTATCTGCCCTTCAACCTGATCGCGCTGCTCTCTCCCATTCTCGCGGTCGTCACGGCGTTTATCGGCTTCGGCGTGTTCAAGAGCAATGAGACGGTGCATTTCACGCTCAAGTGCAAGAAGTACGACAAGCAGACCGGCAAGCCCCTCTAAGGAGTGCGCATATGACAGGAATCGAACTGGAAGCTGCCCTGACAGCCTTTCCGCGCAGCAGGCTGTGCGATTTTGCTACCCCTGTGCACCGTCTGCCGCGTCTGGAGCGGAAGCTGAATACCTGCCCGCTCTACATCAAGCGCGACGACCTCAACGGCGTCGGCTCCGGCGGCAACAAGGTCCGTCCGCTTGAATACCTGCTGGGCGAGGCACAGGCGCAGGGCTGCGATGTGGTGATCGCCTCCGGACAGGAGAACTCCAACTTGTGCTCTATCGCCGCGTCCGCCTGCTGCCGGCTGGGGATCAAGTGTATTCTGGTGCACAACAACGATCAGCCCACGCATCTTGCGGGCAACATCCTGCTCAACAAGCTCTCCGGCGTGGAGGAGCACTATGTGGGCCCCATCCCGGAAACGGAACGCAATGTCTATGTGGAGGAGCTGACTGAGCGCTTGCGGCAGGAGGGGAAAAAGCCCTTTGTCGTGGAAAATGGCGCGACCTCCGTTCATGCTGCCGTCGGCTATTTCCACCTGCCGATCGAGCTGGTGAATTCTCCCGCCGGCGCGCAGATCCACGATCTGTTCGTCCCCGGCGGGAACGGCGGAATGGCAGCGGGCATCGTGTACGGCACAGCCCTTCTGGGTGCACCCTTCCATGTGCACGTCGTCTCTGTGGAGAACACGAAGGAGGAGCTTGAGAGCATACTCGACGATCTTTTCCGCGGATTGGAGCGCTACACCGGCCTTACGCCTCCTGTTCCCATCTCGTCCGTCATGACCGTTCACGGCCAGTACCGCGGCGACGGCTGGGGAATTCCCACCGAACAGTCGGACGCGATGATCGAGCAGATGGCGCAGCTGGAGGGCGTGCTCCTTGAGCGCATCTACACGGCCAAGACAGCTTGGGGTATGTGCGATCTGCTCCGCCGCGGCGAGGTAAAAAGCGACGGTGCGTGCCTGGTCCATTCGGGCGGCTTCGCCTCTCTCTTCTACCAGTACGGATAAAGGTACAGGCACCTCAAAAGGCAATAGAGAAGTCTCTTTTGACCGGCAGCACGACTTGCACAGTGCTGCCGGTCAAGCCTGTTCAGGGGCAGGCGCAGCGCACGTTTTTCCGCGCAAAGGTCATAATTCCAAGGCATTTTCTGAAATTCGGCGTATCGTGCTGCAAAAGCGGCGTTGTCCAGAGAAGAAAAAAATCCGACGCATTTGCGTCGGATTTTTTTGTATAGGACCCGTTTTGGGCGGTTTTTGTTTTCCGTAAGTCAGTCGTCCAAAACCATTTTGAGAGTCTCCACGGTGCGGCGCAGCTCCTCCAGATTTTCAAGGCAGGTGTCAAGCTTTTTCCTGGCGGTGTCCTTGTCCACGTCCGTGCTGAGATCCAGCTCCTTCAGTTGGGCGATGCTGCGCCGGACCGATCTTCCGAAGGAGTCGACCGTCCGCAGGGGGTTGGCGCTCTGGGCGGGCTTTGCCGGGGGAGGGGGGAGCTCAGCCGTCTTTGCCCATGCGATAGCGCGGTGCACCAGCGCGGGCAGGTCGCCCTTGGCGTCGTTCCGGGCAACATACTCCTCTACGACGGGCTGAAGATGGATGTTTTTCTGACGCGCCAGCTCATAGGCGTCGGTCATGGTCATCTGCCCGTTTTCCGCCCACGCGGTAACGGTCTCATCCAGATTCAGAAGATCCAGATACCGCTCCACGGTGGCGCGGCTCAGATCGACCTGAGATGCCATCAGCTCCGACTGCTCCTTCACATTATCGGGGAGCCCGCCCTCTTCCGCCAGCGTGCTGCGCAGGGTCTCCAACTGGCGCGCCATGTCGAAGGCGGAGATATTCCGGCGGTGGATGTTGGCGCCCATCAGCGCCCGCAGCTCGGAAAGCTTACTGTCGTAATGGCGGATCTTGCAGGGCACGGTGGCGCGGCCCAGCTTTCGGGAGGCGTGGACGCGCCGGTGACCGCTGATGATGCGGTAACGGCCTTCCGTGTCCGACGGGGTGACGATGATATCCTCCAGCAAGCCGTCCTTTTCCATGGAGTGCATGGTGGAGAGGAATTCCTCATCCTCCGCCATGGAAAAACGGTTCAGGGGGTTATCCTCCAGCGCGTCCAGCGGGATCTGGTGGGTGAATTCACCGTTCACGGCGCTGGCATTGGCGGTGGTCTTTTGCAGCGTGGAGAAAATGGAGGGATTCTTCTTGCTCGCCATTCATCAGCCCCCCATTCTTTCCAGCATTTCGTCGCACAAAGCGGCATAGTCGACAGTCGCGGCGCAGCGGGGAGAGAAGAAGCAAAGGGGTTGAAGCGCCAGAGGCGCTTTTTTGACGTCAATATTCTTGCGGATGAAGGTGCGGAACGCAAGATCGGGCAGCATGGCAGGGAAGTGGGAGATCATTTCCTTATCGAGACTGGAGCAGACCTCCACCGCCGTCATAAAGATGCCCAGCACGCGAATGTCGGGGTTGGCGATCTCGCGGACGGACTGGATGGTTTCCAGCATCACGTCATAGCCCTCGATGGAGTTCTTGTCCACCTTGATGGGGATGAGAACATACTCAACGGCGACCAGTACGTTGATGTTAAACAGGCTTTCGAGAGAAGGGGAGCAGTCGAAGAATACAAAATCGTATGTATCGGGAAGCTGCGGCAGGAGGCGGCGCAGGGTGGTGTCCCTGCCGAAGGGCATTTCCTGCATGGCTGCCAGAGCCGGAGCCAGCAGACCGCCGCCCCGGATGAGATCGAGGTTTTCGATGCTGGTGTGGCAGATGGTGTCCGCCAGGACGGCGGTTTTGGATACGATCACGTCGGTCAGGGTGTAGGGGGGAACTTCCGTTAGCTGGAGGTTGCTGGTGGCGTTGCCCTGGGTGTCCATGTCCACAATAAGGACCTTTTTGCCCCGGCGGACCAGTTCGCCTGCCAGATTGATGGCGCTGGTGGTCTTGCCGGTGCCGCCCTTCTGGTTCATGACAGCGATCGTTTTCATAACTGGCTCCCTCCGTTCTTTTCCAGCTCCTCGATGCTGGCGACCTGCTCCAGCACGCTGTCCAGGATCAACTGGCTCATGCTCATGTGCAGCTTGGCGGCAGCCATCTTGATGCGTGCCCGCTCGTCCTCCGTGGCGTAGACCAGCAGCTTGATCTTCTTTTCCTGTTCCATCGACGAAACCTCCGTTTGTGCGTCGTTTGATGTCGTTCCTTGAAAATTCCAGATGAAATCGTTTTGCACGGCTGCGGGCTGGCCCGCAGCAACCGCTCGTTGTTAACATTATGACATTATAATGTCATGCCGTCAAGAGGAGAATGGTCGAAATGATGTCATAACGAAAAATTTTTTACTGCATATTGATGGCGTGTCGTGATCCTGTGAGCTGGGTCGGAAGCGTTCTTCCAAAATTTGATGAATAATGAAAGGGAAGGAGGGAGCAGATATGATTTATTTCAAAGATTGGGAGATCTCACACGACGGCAGTATTCTGGCACGCCAGTACGACCATCTTTCCCGCGTGCTGCTGGTGCGCGGCACGCCGCAGGGCTATGACTGGGAGATGCGGGTACGGAAGGGGGACTGGTACGAGGTCATTCCCCTGAGCCCCATGGAGGGGGACGTGGGCTGTGTGCTGACGGAAAAGCATCTGGCGCTGTGGGGCTGGTACAGCCTGCAGCTGGTGGGAACGCTCCGCACCGACGGCGTGACCGTACAGCACAGCAATGTGATCAGCGTTTTTGTGGCGGAAAGTCTGACGGACGGCGAATGGCCCGCCTCGCCCGGCGAGTTCATCCGCTTGGAGTCCAACGTCCGGGAGATGAACAGTCATCCGCCCATCCCCGGTGAAAACGGCTTTTGGATGCTGTGGGAACTGGATAGCCACAGCTACAAGGAGAGTGCTTTCCCACTGCCGAAGGGACTGGATGGCGTAAACGGCAAGGACGGTGTAAACGGCAAGGACGGGACAGACGGAAGAAATGGGACAGACGGCAAGGACGGCGTGGACGGCAAAACGCCGATTCGCGGCGTGGACTACTGGACCGAGGACGATGTAAGCGCCATGCGGGAATACATCGACGGACGGCTGGGGGTGGTCGAAAATGGCGCTTACTGACAAGCTGACGGCAGTTGCGGACGCGATCCGCGCAAAAAACGGCGGCACGGACAAGCTGACGCTTGCGCAGATGCCGGAAACCATCGCAAATATCCAGACCGGGACGGACACGGGCGACGCGACGGCGACGGCAGGCGACGTGCGCAAGGGCAAGACCGCCTACGCCAAGGGGCAGAAGCTGGTCGGCACGCTGGAGGAGAGCGGGGGCGGCAGCCCCGCTTATGTGGTCGGCGCGCCGGTATTGTTCACGCTCACCGGCTGGGACACCGCCGAGCAGGGGACGACCTACACCTTGACCGCCGAGGGCTACAAGATCGGCGAAAACGGCGTGCAGCTCGGTCTGCCGTCCGATTCCTCCACCGTCAACACGCAGGCGGTGATCGCAGCGGCGCTGACCATTGTGAACACCGCTGTTACCGCTCCGAACAAAAGAGAGGGGACGGTGGGCTTCACCACCATCACCATTTCCGCTGTGAACGCGCCGAGCCGGGAACTGACCGTCGCCATCTTCGGGCTTGAAGAGGCGGAACGTGTCACGGTGACGGAGCCCGTCATCGAGGGCATCCCCGCGCCGGTTGCGCGCAAATATCCCACAAAGGTCGTCCGGGAGGGCAGACAGTTCACCGGCACGGTCGCGTGGTCGCCGAGCGCTGTGGCATTTAACTACGCTACGGTCTACACGGCGACCATTACGCTGAAGGCAAAGGTCGGATATACATTTGACGGCGTGGCGGAGAACTTCTTCACGGCAGCGGGCGCGGCGAGCGTCAGCAATGCTGCGAACAGCGGCGTTGTGACCGCCGTTTATCCGGCGACCGCCGAGAAGGGGGCGAAATCGTGAACCGGCTGAACCATGTTGCGGTCATCGCCGACGGAAACGGACGCTGGGCGGAGCAGCGCGGTCTGGAGCGCTCCTTGGGGCACGAGCAGGGCTTGAACAAGGTGGAGGACATGATGCACTGGTGCGTGGATCTGGGCATCCCCACGCTGTCCGTCTACTGCTTTTCGTGGGAGAACTGGAATCGGCCCAAGGAGGAGGTGGACGCGCTCTTTTCCATGGCGAACCGGTATTTTGAACGGTATCGGGAATTTGTGGAAAACAACATCCGCGTGCTCATCTCCGGCACGGACAAGCGCGTGCCGCCTGAGAGCATCGAAAAAATGGAGCGCATCCAGCGCGAGACCGCCCACTGTGACGGCCTGACGCTGAATCTGTGCTGCAACTACTCCGGGCGGATGGAGATCGTGGACGCCGTTGCCAAGGGCGCGCGGACGGAGGAGGAGATCACGGCGGCGCTGTATCAGGATCTTCCCGAGCCTGACCTCATCATCCGCACGGGCGGCTTTCAGCGGCTCTCCAACTTCCTGCTGTGGCAGTCCGCCTATTCAGAGCTTTACTTCACCGAAACGCTCTTCCCGGACTTTTCCCTTGGAGAGTTCCACCACGCGGTCAAGCGCTACGGCAGTGTCAGAAGAAAGCGGGGCGGGGTATGAGCTATACATCCAATCAGTACAAGTATCTGCTGCTGAAGCGGCTCCAGCGGCATTTTTCCATGGGCAACGCCTACGACAGGGCGTATACACAGAGCTTTTTCTGGGAGCTGTTCGACGATTCCGTGACCGTTACGGAGGAGGCCTATCAGAACTTCTGCCGCCTGATGGACGACGAGCTCGCGCTCTGCGCGGAAAAGGGCTGGTATACCTGCAACAGCATTCCGCAAAAAGACATAAAAGAGCATGGGCTTTTGCTCACAAAGGCGTTCGCGGAGATCGGCGTCACGCTGAAGATCGGCTTTCCCTCGATCGAGGAGGGGACGGCGACCTTCACAAAACCGAATGGCGCGGTCATGGTCTACACGGTCTCGCCGGGAAACAGTGCGGGCTTCAACTATTTCTACATCAACGCAAGGGCGGGCACGGAGTACCAATATGCCGCAGCGTCGGCGCCTGCCTACAATATGCAGGGGATGGACGTGCCGGAGAAACTGGGAAACCCGAAGATCGCGGGTCCCGGGACATATTGGAGCTACAACGCGGGCACGAAAACGGTGACCGTTTCCGGCGACGGGGCCTACGCGGGAGCGGCGAAGGACGAGCAGCTTGGCAGCGGGCTGTATCATACGGTGATCCTCGGCGCGAACGTTTCCCGTCTGCTGAGAGAGTGCGTGATCCCCGGCGCTTCGGCGCTGGTGCTGCTGCGGCCCTCGGACGCAGGCTTTGCGGTCGACCCGCAGTTCAACCGCAGCGAGAAGCTGGACGTTTACACGGACTGCACCGCAGCCATCGAAGCGATGAAAGCGGTGGAAAAGCCGGAGAACATTACGCTGCACAGCTTGTCGGAGTGGAACGGATAGGAAAAGGGGCGCTTGGCGCGCTATGCGCTATGCGCCCTCCCCTGTATTGAACAAAAATTTGATTTTGTTCAATTATTCGACCGTGTTCCCCTCCGCGCGATTCTATAGAACGCCCATGGTCGGAGACGCGGAAAATCAGGTGCTTGTTGTATCTGTTGTTTTCTGCTATACTGTATTCAACTTTTTTGCGGCTTGGAGGTGTCAGCCCGATGACGGATACGGAACAGAGCTTATTGACCCTTTTGCGCCGCGCCCTCTTTGGATGTGAACTGCCGCTGCCATCGGATGTGGACTGGCAGCGTGTTTTTGAGGAAGCCGTCAGCCACAGCGTTCATTTGCTGGTTTATGACTGCCTGACGGAACAGGAGCGAGCTGCCCTCCCCAAGGAGACAGCCGCCCTCTGGCGGCAGGAGGTGCTCTCCGCCATGTGGTATAACGAGCAGCTCCTTGGTGAGCAGCAGACGGTGCTCAAGGCGCTCTCGGCATTTCCCTGCGTGATCTTGAAGGGCAGTTCCTCTGCCGCGTGCTATCCCCGACCGGAGCTGCGCTGCGCCGGAGACATTGACCTGCTGATCCTCCCTGCCGATCTGGAAAAAGCGGAGGCGATCCTCTGCGCCAGGGGCTATTGTCCGCCGGAGGACAACCATCCCTTCCATCGCTCCATGCATCGGGAGCAATTTCTCGTGGAGCTGCACTTTGAGCCGCCCGGTATCCCTTTGGGCGCCAGCGGTGCGCCTTTGCGCGAGTATTTCCAGAATGCTGCGGGAGAAGGGATCTTTCGCGGCGGCCTTCCCGTCCTGCCGCCGGAGCGTCAGGCTGTTTTGCTGCTGCTTCACAAGCTGGAGCATATCACAAGCAGCGGACTGGGGCTGCGGCAGCTCTGCGATTGGGCGGTGTTTGTCCACCGTGATATGACGCCGGAGCGGTGGGAGGACTTGCTGCCAAAGCTGTCCCGATTCGGACTGCTTCACTTCGCACGGGTCATTACCCGCATCTGCGTGGAGAACCTTGCCCTGCCGCCGGAGGACGCTCCGTGGTGCATGACTGCCAACGAAGGACTATGCCGCGCCCTGCTGGAGGATATCCTGCGTACCGGGAACTTCGGCTGCAAGGAAGAACGCTACGGGCAGCGGCTCTTTACCGATGGACGGACGGAAAACCGACTGGTCAGCTTCCTCCGCACGGGCGTGGAGACCTGCCATACCCATTGGCCTGCCTGCAAGGAGCATCCCCTCCTGCTGCCTGTCGCGCCTGCCGTGCTGGTGCTGCGTTACCGCAGGCAGAGAAAGACGGGAAAACGTCCGCCGTTTCGCCCCCTTGCCGCGTACCGCAGCGCCGGAGAGCGACAGAAGCTTTACCACGCCCTTCGCCCCTTTGAACCGGAGGACGCGGGATAGAACGGAATGTAGGGAGGCTGCGCTTCACAAGCGCAGCCTCCCTTTTTGGCATGGAATTACCCTTCGCTGAGCAAAAAGTCCAGCGCCTTTACGATTTTAATACCGTCCACGTCGCTGATGAGGTCGCAGTCCATCGCAATCACGATCTTCTCGTAATTGTCCTGAACCGCTTGCAGCGGTGCAAGCTCCCGTGCGCGGGTTTCGGGGGCGTTCATGTTGTCGGTGACTTGGATATACTTTTTCTCGTTCATCTTCGTTGCGATGAAGTCAATCTCCTTTTCACCGACCTTGCCGATAGCCACCTCATAACCACGCCGCAGCAGTTCAAAATAAACGATGTTTTCCAGAATGTGTCCCACATCGCCGCCCCGGTTTCCTAACAGATAGGTGCGGAGGCCGGGATCGACGATATAGTATTTGCCCAGCGTCCGCAGATAGTCCTTCCCCTTGATGTCAAAACGCTTGACCTCATAAAAGATATAGGACTCCAACAGTGCGTCGATATAGGCAGAGATGGTCTGCACCGCAGGCTTGGCCTTTCTGCCATCATCCAACAGGCCCTCGCTGACAAGGGTGCGCCCGATGGACGCCGCCGAGGTGTTGTTGCCGATGTTGTCAGCCAGAAACAGAATGATCTTGCGAAGTAGCAGCGCGTCGGTAACGGCCCGCTGTTCTTTCCGCTTGCCGCGTTCCAGAATATCCCGCACAACAACAGCGGAATAAATGCCATCCAGCAGCATATTGGCGCGCTCCTGATCCAGATCCGCCTCGGCCAGTGCGGGCATACCGCCAAACTGTGCGTAGGCTTCAAACAGGTCGCGCAGCTCATACGCTTCGCCGTCTTTTCCCTTGGCGCGCTGTTTCATAGTGCCGTTGGGGGCTTTGTACTCCTCCAGCAAATAGCCGTGGAAGTCCAAAAACTCGCGGAAGGACAGCGGCAGCATTTTGATCTCCACATAGCGTCCGGACAGATACGTGGACAGTTCGGAGGACAGCAGGTAGGCGTTGGAGCCGGTCACATAAATGTCGCAATCCAGATCCACACGGAAGGAATTCACGGCATCCTGCCAGTCCCGAACCTTCTGCACCTCGTCTAAAAACAGGTAAAGCCGCTTTTCCTTGGGTGCACGCTCCATCACATACTGATAAAGCTGCTTGCTGTCCATGTCTGCAAACTGCATGGACTCAAAGTTCATCGAGAGGATCTGATCCTCCATGACGCCCTGTTCCCGCAGATGTGCCATCATCAATTTCAGCAGGCTGGATTTGCCGCAGCGCCGGATTCCGGTCACGACCTTGATGACCTCCATATCCTGAACGGAAATGAGCTTATCAAGGTACTGCGATCTGTTTTTTAACTCCATGATCCTGTCACCACCTTGAAACCATGATAGCACATCTACGGCATTAAGTAAAGTTTTTCACATTGATGTGAAAAACTTTTTTCTTGTCGAAATTATTCACATCAATACTACTTTTGCCGAGCCTGCGCCCCGCGGTATCGCCGCCTCACGCGCTGCGCCTGAGGCGCAGCAGATTGGTTCGGGCGACGAGCTTGGACTTGCGCGGGTACGGGATGCACTGCATTGCGGTGTTCACTGCCTCGCGGCTCCCCACGAGGATGACCTCCTTCCGCGCTCGCGAGATCGCGGTGTAGAGCAGATTGCGATACAGCATTTTTGCAGTCGCCGTGCTCACCGGCATGAGGATGGCGTCATACTGGCTGCCCTGACTTTTATGTACCGTCAGCGCATAGGCGAGCGCAAGGCGCGGTGGGGGCGCGTCGTCATTGGCAGCGCCGTATTTCTCCATACAGTCGATCTGCCAGGTCTTCAACGTGCCTCTGACCGCAAGCGTGGCGACACGGTGAGGCTTCTCTCCGCGAATATACAGCACGCCGACATCGCCGTTGCAGATGTTGTAATAGGAGTTATTCTGCGTAACGATGACGCGGTCGCCGTCACGGAATGCTCCCCATGTCTGCTTTTCCGCTGTCAGCGGGTTGACTTCATTTTGCAGGCGCGTGTTGAGCGCCTGTACGGAAAAGTCGGTTTTGGTCTTCACCGGAGAGAGGACCTGAATGCTCTCGCCCGCCCGGTAGCGCCGCGCAGCCTCCTCGCACAAAAGATCGGGAATGATCTTACTATCCGCGGAAAGCAGACGAAAGCTGTCATCCCATTGCAGTTCCCGCTCATCGCTCAGCTTTGGGAAGGCTACGACGTTCTGCCGCAGCGCCGCGGCAGCCGCGCTTTGACGGTACTGCTGCTCCAGAAAGATCGAGGGGACGCCGAGCTTCAGAAGGTCGGAAAGGACATTTCCTGCCCCCACGGACAGCAGCTGATTCGGATCGCCGAGCAGGACGACGCGGCAATTCCTGCGAACACGGTTCAGGATACCGGCGAGCATCTCCAGCGACACCATCGACGTCTCGTCGACAACGACCAGTCCGGTGCGGATCCAGCAAACGGCGTCCAGAAAGTTTGCATCCGGGACCTTCCCCAGTGCGCCGTGGACCGTGCGCGCCTCGATCCCGGTGCGCTCGGTGAGGTTGCGCGCAGCCTTGCCGGTCGGGGCGGCGAGCACATATGCCTCGGAACTGTCAACGCTCCCTCTGAAACAGTGTACAATGGCTTCAATGAGCGTGGTCTTGCCGCTGCCGGCGCCGCCGAGGATGACGGCGAGGCGGCTGTTCAGCGCCAGACCGATCGCCTTGCGCTGCTGCTCGCTGAGAAGTATGTCCCCGGCGCGGAGATCCTTCGGGATCTCCATGACCGGCAAAGCCGGGTCTTTAAGGATGTCAGCGAGCTGCTCCGCCGCAGTCACCTCATATTCCCATGTCCGCTGAGCATACAGATGACACCCCTCCTGATGGAGGAAGGCGGCTTGCAGCAGGAGAGATTTATCCGTGTAGAATTGCTGTTTGGTGAGGTCAGGTCTCACCGTCTTGCTGACGCGGAACAGGCTCTCATCCGTGCAGTAGGCATCCCCATTCTTGCCGATGGTATCCATGGCAGTGAGGATGTACTTTCCGTTTTCCTTGATCTCCCACTTTTCCTCGTCTGTAAAGGCATTCGCCGTGGCGGGCTTCTTATCCATATGGTTTCCTTTCCGGCGGTTCAGGGATCCGCCTTGGCGTTGAGCGCCTCGACCGCTTTGGCGAGCGCAGGCGCAGACTGATGCAGATAGCCCTCGGTCGTTTTAATGTCTGCGTGTCCCGTGAGCGCCGCAATGGTCTCCATGGGAACGCCGCCTGCCTGCAGCATCGTCACATAGGTGTGGCGGCAGCAATGCGGCGAAAGCAGCCGCACCTGACCGACATTTTTCAGCGCCGTGTAGAATCGCCGGCGGAAGGAACCGATGCCATAGAGCGGGGTCCCACCGGGGCAGGTCCAGACATAGGGTGCGCCGCTGTGCTCTCGAAGATACCGAACGTAGGGGCGAAACTGTTCCGGGATCGGAATGACACGACGGCTGCGGGCGCTCTTGGGCGGTCCGAGCTGCGGCACGCCATTCACCATCTTCACGGCGTATTCAACGTGGATCACAGAGCCGTCCTCACTGATGTCCTCGGGGCGCAGTGCCAGCAGCTCCTGCACGCGCATCCCGCTGCACAAAAGCGTGCGGATGCTGTTGCCGAGCAGATCGTCCGGCAGCGCCCCTATCAGTCGGGTGACTTCCCTTTCCGTGAACGCGTCCTTTTCCTTATGCTCTCCGCGAAAGCCGTTCTGCTTGCTGCGCACGGTCTTGGTCTTGCGCGCAGGATTGCGGAGAACCAATCCGTTGCTGTCAGCGGCATCGAAGATCTGGATGAGCATGGCGCGGCATTTGCGGATCATCGAAAGCGAGTAGCCGTCGGCACTCAGCTTGTCCAGAAAACGGTTGATGTGGATGGGAAGGATCTCTGCGAGCGGCTGCTCCCCAAAGCCTCTTTTCAGCGCCTTGAGCGTGTACTGATAGCCGGAATAGGTCGAGGGCTGCACCTCGCTCTTGTAGTCGCCGTACCAGGTGTCTGCCCAGTCGGAAAAGCACATCTTCTTGTCGATGCGTGCCCCGGATTCCATTTCGGCTCGGTATGCGCGGAGCTTATCGAGCACCCCGGCGCGTGTCTTGGCTGTGAAACGGACGATGTGCCTCTTCCCTTCCGGCGTGTAGCCGTCCATAATTTCTCCGCGCCAGCTGCCGCTTTTTGTTTTGCGGATGCAGCCCTCGCCGTTTGAGCGTTTTCCTGCCATGATACCGCCTCCCCTTACGCGCCCGGCATCAGGCCGCCGGGCAGAAGAGTTCTCGTCTCGATCCACGCAAGGAAGGAATCCTTGGGGATGCGAATGCTGCCGTCGAAACGGCAAATCGGAAAGGCATTGCGGTGCGCCAGTTCATACGCCTTGGACTGGCTGATGTTGAGGTAATCCTTGACCTCGTTGATGGTGAGATAATCGTGGCTGAGCTGCTTCATTTCGTTCATGATGGAATCCTCCTTAAATAATGCAGTCAAAAAGCGCTATGCAGGCCGGTACCCGCATAGCGCTTTGCTACATTCATAAGGAGGCCCCATTCTGCCGCCGCTCCCCCAAAACGGGGCTTGCGCGACGGCTCAGAAATGGGTATAATACCCCCGTAGCGTAGTTTCACTACTGTGCCGGTGCCTGAGTCACCTGTGCAGGCACGTGGGAGGGTCCAGCTCTCACGTGCTGCTACTTTTTAACTTGGGTATAGTATAGCGTATATACGCGTATATGTCAAGCGTGGAATCATATTTTTTTATAGAAGGAACGCAACATGGAAAAATCGGCCATATCGGATGCCAAAAAAAAAGCCATCCGGAAATATCAGTCCAAGTTCATTGAGATGCGGCTTCGCGTTACGCCGGAATACCATGATGAGATTTCTCAGCATGCACAGTCGATGGGCGAAAGCGATGCAGCTTTTCTCCGTCGCGCGGTTGCCGAGACCATGGAGCGCGACAAGCACAGCGACAAATGACCATATCCTATCATAGCGGAAGGGAGACTCACGAGGGAGTCTCCCTTCCGTTTATTTTAAGCGCATTGCTGTCGCGGAAGGTGGATTCCTGCGCTTCCTTGATGGCGTATAACCTCGCCTTATCTACAAACGAACCGTTGCGGCTTTGCCACTCCGCGCTGCTGAACTGCTCCGCCGTCACCTGATGAGCTTTCAAATACCCCGCCAGCGCATTGGCGTATGCTCCCTTGGAGAAGATGACGTCGCCCTGTTCCATTGCCCAGTTGGTCGCCCTGCGGTAGCCTTCCAAGCCTTTCGCCGCCGTGTCCGTTGTGATGCGCGCCGCTCTCACGAATGGATTGCTCGATTCCGTCGTGCCCCAGTCTCCGTTATTTTTGAAGATGGTGCGTTTATCCTCCACGCCGCGCAGGAATGCGTCGCTGTCGCCGCCCTCGTGGTATTTCCCCTCGCCGAGCGCTACGGTCTGCACGTTCTTGAAGTCCGCCTTTGCCGCGTCGCGCAGCGCCTTGTCGACGGTGAACGACTTGGTGCGCTCAAACTTCCCGCCGCTCGCATGATAGGCGATGGATTCGAGGGCAGTGGCGATACCGTCCTTGGCGCGCTGTACCGCCTGCATACCGACGTTACCGACGATATTTCGGCCCTGCGTCTTGAAGTTGCCGAGCATATTCACATACCGCCACGCCGTCCACTTGTCAAGCAGGGTGGAGGGGATCTGATCGGCGACGTCCTGCTGGATATCTTCGATGATCTTGTCGCGCGCTGCGTCGTCCTGCGCGTCAAGATACCGCTGCGCAAGCTCCTTGTCAAGATGCAGCCCGTCCGTAATGCCAAGCCGTTCGGCAAGATTGCGAATGTTCTGTTCCATCATGTAAAGGCGGTTCGATGGGGTCAGCGTTTTCATGATGCGCGCCGCCTGCAAGCCGCGCGCACTGTTGCGCACCGCTGTCGCATAGTCGGAAAGCACGCTGAGGGCAAGCCCTGTGTCGCCGGAATTGACGGCATAGTTATAGAGCAGCGCGCCCGTTGCGGTGATGCTGTCTCCGGCCTTGCCCGCGCGCACGTCGCTTGTCCAGTCGGCAAGCGCCCGCGACCATCCCTTTTCAGAGATACGCGCGGTCGCCCGCTGCGTCACGTCGTTGTTGCTGACGGGAATAAACGAAAACCCGCCCTTCATCGTCTCGTTTTCGATCAGCGGGACGAATTCGTCCGGCGTGACCTGTGCGCCCTTTGCCGTCACAACGGTCTGCGAAACGCGGCCTTCGCCGTTGGTCGAGCGCGGGGCATTGTCCGGGCGAACAGGATTCTCGCCACCCGGCAGCGTGCCGTACTCATTTTGCGCCGCTGTAAACGGGTCGAATCCGGCGTCAGCCGCACCCAATCCGTCATTCGGCGCATAATTCCCACCGCGCTGCATATCCTCTCCCTTGACACCACCGTTCCCCTGTGTTACAGTGGGGGTCAAGAGATACTGGTGCTTGCACCGTATCCGTTGAAGCGTCTCCGCTTGCTACGTGGTCGAGGTCACCCGAAAGGGCAGAAGTCCCGTCTGATGCAAGCGAGGGCGCTTCTTTGCTTTCAAAGAGCACATTCCCGTTCGCGTCCACGACCTCATGCACATAATACCGGCTGCTCGCGCTGTCCTTCGTCACGATCACGCCGAGATAATCCGTCGCGCCCTTGTAGTCAATGGGCGCGGCGAAAATATAGGTGTCGTAGTTGCGGCCCTTCCAGTTGGCTTCATGCGCGATTTCCTGACCGTTTCGGATGACATCGGGGACGGCGGCAAAGGCGTCGATTTTCGCCTGACCGATGCCGTGACCGATCATGCTGTTTTTGATGCGGCTCTTGGAAAAGAGCACGTCGCCAAAGCCCGGGCGGTTGACCTTGTTGCCGAACGAGTTTGCAAAAGCCTGCAAGCGCTCGACAATCTTGCCGCCGACCGGGATCTCTGCGCCCGTGATGCGCGCGACCGGCTGCTCATCGCGCAGCACAGAAAGGGAATCCCTCATCCTGCCGACGAGACCATTCCCCTGATTATCCGCCGCAGGCGCGCTCTGCGTCCCCTCCGCGGAGCTTTCCACCTCTGGCGTGAAATTACCCTCCACCTCCGCCTGACGCGCTCCTGCGTCAACGTTCGGCGTTTCCGTGCCGTTTCTGTTCTGCACCATCCCCACGCCGCTGCCGATAAGACCGAGTGCGCCGCCGACAAGACCGTCATACAGCACTTCGGACAGTTCCAGTTCGCTGTAGTTCATCAGTGCGTCAGATCGTCCGGCAAACATGGCGATCCCTCCGTTTTTCTCCCTTATATGACAGCTATTCGCACGCGACAACGTTTTTTGGCATACCTTATGCCATGATTTTGGCACGGTCATTTTGGCATATCCTATTGAATCCCTTTGTTTTCACGGTAGAATGGAACCGTAACGGGTCGGGAAACCGAACATTCAAGAGGACACCCCCTTGGTTCCTCTCTTGGAGGAACCGAATGACTTTCATCAAGGAGGGAAATTTAAGTAAGCCTCCTCGTAGTTTGGCGTGTCGGGACACGCTTCTAACTACAAAGGCCATTTTGCTAACCGAAGTTAGCAAAATGGCCGCACGAAATGATGCTTTTGTCAAGCCCTGTTTTGAATTTTTACGAAAAAAATCCTCCTACCCTCTCATTTCTGAGGGTAGGAGGATTTGTCAGCTTAACTTACTGACATTGGGGAAGTTCCCTCGACTTATTCTTGTTGGTTTTGGGAGCCACCGGCTATGCCGTTGGCTTCCCCATACACTTGGAATGAACAGGTTAAAACTATCCGGCTACGCTCCGGCGCGATCAGCCGCACGGATGAGAACAGCAGCCAACTTCAAATGGTTCTTTTCAGGCGCGCAGCGGAACTGAATATGCTACTTACTGTACACCCGGAAGAGGAACGCGGCGATCTGCGCTCTCGTGCAGTCGTTGGCGGAACCGAACAGCCCACCGCCGATGCCGTCGGTGATGCCGTGCTCCTTGGCCCACGCCACAGCCTGCGCATAGTAAGCGTCCGCCGCTACGTCGCTGAACCCGGAGCTGCCGCCCACGGCGGGGCTGCCCGCCGCGCGCTACAGGAACGCCGCACTCTGGGCGCGGGTGCAGGCGGCGTTGGGGCTGAACAGGCCGTTGCCTGTACCGTCGGTGATGCTGTTTTCAACGGCCCACGCCACCGCCTTGGCGTAGTAGCTGCCTGCGGAAACATCCGCAAAGCTGACCGTGCCCTTCGATTCGGGAGAACCGGCGGCACGCCACAGGAAGGTGACGATCTGGGCGCGGGTGCAGTTCAGGTTGGGACTGAAGGTGGTGTCCGTAGTGCCCTGGGTGACCTTGCGCTTGAGCATCCACTCCACTGCGCGGACATAGTAGGCGTTGTTTGCCACGTCCGCAAAGGGATTCACCCAGGAGAAGGATGCCTCCACCGTGACCTTGTCGCCCTTGGACGCGCTGGTCTTGGAGAGGGAAACGGAGCCGTCGGGGTCTTTACTCACCTCTGCCTTGACGGGATGGGTGGCGGAACTGTCGGCGGTATCCCGGTCGGAGGAAGAACCGCCCACAGGACCGCCGGAGTTGCCTCCGGGTGTCGTCTCCTTCTCACTTGTCGGATCGAGTGAACCACGCACACGGCAAGTTCTCCACACTTAACACGCTCGGTAACAGCCACTCACGATTCAACCCGTCCGCATACTGATAGCGTAGAAATGATAGATATGTGGAAACGTGAAGGTTGCTGTCAGCCTTTTATATGCTCTTTTGCAGGAGCTTCGTCACCAGCGGGAGCGCAGGGTTGTTGTTGCCACGATTCCAAAACAGCGAGATGTGATTGGAAAAAAAATATGTGCCATCGGGCTTGACTAAATCAACAAAGCAGAAGGATTCGCTACATGGGAGATATATTTCAGTAGAGTGAAGCACAGCGATGCCTGCGCCTGCGGCGACCTTGGCGAACAGCTCCTGCTTGTTTGCGAATTCGCCAACAATCTGAGGATACACAGCGTTCTTCCAGCATCCTTTCATGAACTTTTCATTATAATCAGGGAGCATTCCCCTCTCCCACAGAAAAATCCTCTCATCCTTCATCGCAGTTATGGGTATGGCACTTTGACTTGCAAGAGGATGATCTCTCGTAAGTACTACCTGAAGATGAGACTCCTGAACTGGATAGTGATCCAATACCTCATCCCCGCCATATCGATAGCCGTTGTGGGTAAAGCAGCAGTCGATTTCGCGGCTCAGCAGTTTTTTTACCATATCTGAAATGGAATAATACTTAGGCGTATTGATCTGCATCTCGGGATATTTCAGGTGGATCTTTCGTATGAGATCGTAAAAGGAGGAATTTTCACAGCCGCAGCAACCAATCGTGATTATGCTGTTATAACCGGACTCAAAGCCTTGCTCAACGCTGTGCATATCCTCCATCAGATAAAGAATCTGCTTTGCAATTGGAAGGATCACCTTCCCCTGTGGCGTAAGCTGAAGGTTCATCGTTGACCGTTCAAACAGCCTAATACCCAATTCTTCCTCCAACTTTTGAATGCTGCGGCTCAATGCAGGCTGTGTGATATAGAATTCAGCTGCCGCTTCGTGAACGGTCTTGCCTTCGGCTATCGCTACAAAATATCGCAACGTCTGAATTTTCATGCATCTACCTCCGTGCCACATTATCATTCAAAATTAACCACAACAGATTAAATATATACCACGAAATACCGAAAATCAAGCGTTTACAACAAAAAACATCACGCTATTAACTTGATACAATAATTGCATTTGCTGGTAAGGAATGACGTTGTTATAATAAAGATGCTATCAAAATAGCGCGATCAAAGTGAAAGGGGTTTTATAAATGAGTGTGAAATACGGAGAGATCGCAACAGTCGGCAAGGTGAAAGCAGAGATTCGAGAGCGCGTTGCTGTCGTTACACTGGCAGACCCGCCTGGAAACGGCGTAGGCCTTCAGGTGACGAACCGCATCCTTGAGTTGCTGGATGAATACGAGCAGAACGAGACCGTCCGCTGTGTCCTGTTCACGCACGAAGGAGACGATTTTTCAAAATCCGGCGCAGGCGCGGAGGAATTTACTCTCATTGATCAGGGGAAGTCCATGGTCGAGGTTAGCGGTACGTTCCGTCCGTCCGGATTGAAGTTGGTGGAGCGGATTGACACATATCCTAAGCCGACAATTGCTGTCGGAAAAGGCTTGTGCCTCGGCGCTGCGTATTCGTTGTTCTCCTGCTGTGACATTCGTATCGCGGGAAGTTCTTTGCGTCTGTATAACCCTGATTTTTACATGGGTATTGCCAGTGACTGGGGACTTACAGGTTCTAGACTGCCAATCTGGTTGGGAAGAAATCGGATGATGGACCTCACCTACTTTGGCGAAGAGATGAGCGCGGAAGAACTCTATCATATTGGCGCAGTCACCAAGGTCGTGCCGGATGAACAGTTGTCAGAGCTTGGTTGGGCGGCGGCAAAGAAGATGTCAACCGCATCGCCGACGGTCGTAAAGTATTTTAAGCAGGCGCTGCGGCGTGCCATCTACAATAACCTCGAAGAAAACGTGGCGAAAGAAGTGGAAGATGCTGATATCGTTCTCGCAATGGACGACTCCAAATACGGCTCGCAAGCGTTTTCTCGTGGAGAGCTGTACGACTGGCAGTGCAAATAACGAACGAGATCAAAGAAAGATCATAAATGCAAAAATAATTTTGGAAAGGGGAAAACATGGCTATCATTACAAATCCGGTATTTGCATCCGTTGTCATTATGCTCGTTTTGTGCGTGCTGCACGTTAATGTGTATCTTGCCATCATTATTGCGGCAGTGATTTGCGGTTTGATGGGCGGCGCGCCCTTGACAGAGATCATCAGCCTGTTTGCCAGTGGTATCAGCAGTCACGGCGAAAATGCGATCATCTTCATCATTCTTGCAGCAATCGCTTCCGCGATTGTGGCAAGCGGAATGAGCGACGCAATGGCACCTCGCGTTTCAAAAATCCTTGGTCAGCGTCCATGGCTTCTGTTGGTCGGCCTTATCATTATTGCCGCTCTGTGTGAAACAGTTATCACATTCGGCGCAACGTTCGTCTTCATCATCATTCCTCCCTTGCTGACCGTATTCAATCGGTATTCGGTTGACCGCCGCAAAGTCGCTACCGCGATTATGTGCGGCCTGCAGATTGGTTACGTCTGCATTCCAATCGGTTACGGCGCGGTATTCCAGGACATGGTTGCAGGTGTTATGAGTGACTGTGGCATTGAGATCACCTATCTGGAGGTTGCAGTCACGACATGGCCTATTTTCCTTGCTATGGTCGTCGCAGCTGTCGTTGTTGCTGTGATCTATCGCAAGCCTCGTACTTACACGCCCGTCCCCGGCATTACGGCACCTGCTGAGACGGACGGTGCACAGACGGATGAACTGCCGCCATGGGAGTTTAAGCACACAATGGGGATCGTTGCCGCTTTCGCAACTCCAGTCGTCCAGCTCATTACAGGATCAATCGTTCTCGGCGGTCTAACGGCGCTTGCGCTTATTTTGATTTTCCGCGTCGCTTCCATTAAGTCTCTGGACGAACATATCTACAAGGGCATGAAGGACGTTGCCGCGGTCGTTTTCGTTATGGCAGCGGGAACCGGTTATGCCAATGTCAGCAACGCTTACGGCGACGTTAACGGCCTTGTCAACAGCATTGTGAATATGCTCGGCTCCTCCAAGCTCGTCGGCGCTTTTGCAATGCTCGTTCTTGGGCTGATTGTCACTTTGGGCATCGGTACTTCGTGGGGCACGGTTCCAATCGTCGGCATCATCATGGTTCCCATGGGACTTCAGATGGGTTTCAGCGTTCCGGCGATCTCCATGCTCATCTGCGCGGCAGCTGTATTGGGTGACGCAGGATCTCCTGCCTCTGACCAAGCTCTGCTGCCGACCGCAACGCTGAATCTTGATGGGCAACACGACCATATCTGGGATACCTGCGTTCCCTCGTTTATCTGCTGTAATGTTCCCATTATCGTGCTGGGCACCATCTGCGCCTGCATCATGTAAGGGTGAAATGTATCTCTCTCATAAAAGTCTGTGAGGAGCACAGAGATCTCACACTTTCTGCGTTCCTCCGCTCAACCTCCCTGCCTCGGCATCACGGCAGGGAGGTTTCCTTTTTTGCTTGCTTCTGTTCTCGGTCATGCTCTCGACAGCGTTTGGGAGCTTAAAAATGCCGCTGACGTCAATGTTCGACAATGTACCTTCCTGCCATTGGAGATAAGGATAGCCATCGTTTGTGTCAGCGGTTATAGACCAAATAGTGTCAAAATTCCAGTCAGGATAGTTGTTTTTATCTTTCAACTGAGTAGCGGCCTTTTTTCAACTGCATCACTGACATCAGCAGTATTTCCGCAATAATAATTGTAATGCTCTTCACCTTTCCCCGAAATGCTATCAGTATGCTTTCGATCTGTCGTTCCTGTACTTCAATCTCCTGCTGCAAGGTGATCGCTTCCACTTCCAACTGTTTCTGCTCCGCTTCATAGGTCCGGCTCAGCATATCATAGGCTGCTTCGTCTTTCCGACAATAGACACAACAAAAGCGACCAACCATTTGCGGTTGATCGCCTTTGTTGTGCCGATCACTTTCGGAAGACATACCTATTTATGCTATTATTATACCTCTTACTATCTATATTACAATATCAGTTTGATTTTAGACCTCTCTACTTTTATTCTTAGCGAAACGGGGTTTCGCCTGACTTTACCAAGGGATACGGCTCACTATTTTTCCCCGATTCGCTCCGAAAATCGTAAAAAATAATGGAAAACGGATCCCCCTTTTTTCGCGCGAGGGGAGAACCAACAGAGAAATTCTTTTTTCGCAGGTGCTTATTCAAATAGAAACAGATCCACAGTGCTCGTCTGATTATACCGCAGGCAGCTACTCCTGCTGTATAACCATTTTCAAGGAAAGACCTGCAAGAAAAGTCAAGTAGGAATTTCAAGGTAATGCGGTATGCAAAAAGGCCGCGCCAAACCAAGCCGCTTCGCATCTCAGAAATGAAACGGCGGCCAGCCGATGCTTTATGGCGAGATCAGGCGGTGTGTTCCAGTGACTCCAGATAGGCTTTCACGGTGGCGTAGTAGATCCGCAGAAACTTGTTGGCAGAGGCCATCATGTAGACGCGGTAGGGCTTACCCTCGGCGCGTTTCTTGTCCATGAACTGGTAGACCGGCTCATCCAGAGGAGCGTTCTGCAAATAGACACTCATGACAAGGAACAGCGTTCGCCGCAGAGACGACGCGCCAACTTTGCTCATGCTCTTGTGTCTGCCGGTCACATCACCGGAATCGTTTGGTGGAGCATCCAGTCCAGCGTAGGCCACGAGCGCTTTCTTGGAATAAAAGCGGCGTACATCTCCGATTTCAGCCATGAGCTGCGGGCCGAGAGTCGGGCCTACGCCGAACATGTCCATGACAACGGGATATTCCGGCAGCATGGAAGCCAATGCTTGCATTTTGTGTTTGAGCGCAGCAAGCGCTGCAGAGGTCGCTCTGAGCTGCGCAACCGCCTGTTCCACGAGCAGCTTCGTCGTTTCAGATTTCGGCATGACACCAATGTGCCCGCTTGCCTCGGCGTAAATCGCGCAAGCCTTTTCCTCACCAAAGTTGTAGCCATGCTTTTTGCACCACTTTTGGTACTTGCTGACAAACGCCTTTTCCGAGCGTTCACAAATGCACCCACAGTGCCAAAATTCAGCTACGAAGTCCACCCATTTCTCGCTCCCATCTGCACGGGCGGGACTGCTGAACAAACGGTTTACATTAGGAAACACCGTATCCAGCAACGAGATCAGGTTGTTCTTCAAAACCGTCTGCACCTTGGAATACTGCCGATACTGGCGGTAGCAGTTCTTCAGCAACAGCCGGGTACTTTTATATGGAAGTGTCTATTGGGTTTTAATATTGACCTCATTATATGTCATTGGGGATATGTCTTGGAACGACTTTGCCGGGCAATGACCGAAACAGCGGAAAGGGCGCAATATGCCGGCTCTCCCCTCTTTATACTGGTTTCCGGTCGGACGCTTCCGTCACATAGGGGCAATAAGGGCAGGCAGCGAGAAATTGCAAAAAATGGTCAAAAGGATTCCTTCGTTTTTTACACAGTACAGATGCCGAAACAATAGAGGGTGAAATCCTCCCTTTGCGGGGCTTCACTTGAATCGTTGAGCCTTAGCTGAAATCATTTGTCGAATTTTGTATTTTATCAGTTATAACTTATACTTTTGTAATTTCTCCATTGAGTTTCAATCGTAAATGTGATATACTGTGGTCAGCCACGGAAGGAGGTCGAGGTTTTATGATCAAACGCGAACTGTATATGAGCCGTATCCGCCCGTTCATCGGGACGGAGTTGATCAAGGTCATGACCGGTATCCGCCGCTGCGGAAAGTCGGTCATGTTGGAGCTGATTCAGCAGGAACTCACGGAGTCCGGCGTCAGCTCGGCGCAGTTTATCGCCATCAATTTTGAGGATATGAGCTATTCCCACCTGCAAACCGCGCAGGCGCTGCACGATGAAATCACCAAGCGCGCCAAGGAGATTGGCGGCAAGATCTACCTCTTTTTCGATGAGATCCAGGAGGTCAAGGGCTGGGAGAAGTGCATCAACTCTCTCCGCGTCTCGCTGGATTGCGACATCTACATCACCGGCTCCAATGCAAAGCTGCTGTCCGGTGAGCTTGCGACCTATTTAGGTGGACGCTATGTGGAGTTTGTGATCTATCCGTTCTCCTTCGGGGAGTTCATGGAGCTGTACCGTTCGATTGCGCCTGATGCGTCCATCCAGCAGTGTTTCCAAAAGTACCTGCTTGCCGGAGGGATGCCCTATCTTGCAAATCTCCGCTATGCGGATGCGCCGTCCAAGCAATATCTTCACGATCTGTTCAACTCTGTCCAGCTCAAGGACATCGTGAAGCGGAATAAAATCCGGGATGTAGATTTGCTGGAACGGATCATTGCCTATGTGATCGCCAATGTGGGAACGACCTTCTCGGCGACCTCTCTTGCAAAGTTCCTGAAAAACGAGCAGCGCACCGTTGCCCCGGAAACAATTCTGAACTATATCAAATACTGCTGCGAGGCGTACCTGTTCTATCAGGTGAAGCGGGAGGACTTGCAGGGCAAACAGATCCTTGCCTCCAATGAGAAGTATTATATTGCCGATCACGGCATCCGCGAGGCTGTTTTCGGCGGCAATATGCGGGACATCAACCTCATTTTGGAGAATATCGTGTATCTGGAGCTGCTGCGCCGGGGCTATGAAGTGACTGTTGGCAGAACTGGCGATAAGGAAATTGACTTTGTATGCGACAAGCGCGGCGAAAAGCTGTACGTTCAGGTCACTTACCTGCTGGCATCGGAAGAAACGGTCAACCGTGAGTTTGGCGCGTATGACGCTATCCGCGACAACTTCCCGAAGTACGTTGTTTCTCTCGATGAGTTCGACATGAGCCGAAACGGGATCAAGCACCGGAATATTCGGGACTTTCTCTTAGCGGAGGAATGGAACTGAAGAAGAAACCCGGGGCCCAAGTGACCTCCTCGGTTCCTCTTAGAACAATGACGCAAGATGTGCCAAACCGCAAAACCTGCTAACAAAAAGCAAGGGAGAAATTCAGAAACTTGAGCAAGGAGATAAGATTATTTTTCAGCATGGTCTGCACCTTGGAATACTGCTGGTACTGCCTGTAGCAGTTCTTGAGCATCAATCGGGTATCTTCTTCCGGAACGTACCGTGGCAAGGTAAGCCAGTGGTCAAGGCCGTAGTTTGCCAGCTTGATGGCGTCCTTCTTGTCGGTCTTAGCGCGCCGCAAGCTATTGTTCCGGTAATCATGCACCAACATTGCGTTGACTACCGAAACATAAAAGCCGGAGTCGTTCAGCAGCCAAGCTACTGGAAAATGGTAATTACCCGTGGCTTCCATAACGACACGGGTCTCACCAGGTAGGCTTCTAAGCAGCTTTGCCAGTTCGCACAGTTCGCTGTCCGTGTGATAGATTTCAAAGGGTGGGAACACCAGTTCTCCAAAGGGACGCATGACGGCAATCATACTCTTGCCTTTGGAAACATCAATGCCAACAGAGTTCATTCGCATTCCTCCTATGCAGTATTTGTAATCAGAGAGCATCCTTCTCTCATTGCCGATTCAAGCTACTCCGTGACACGGGCAATGAACCCAACCTGCTTAATCGAACGCTACAATGAGGGATGGGTAACAGTCTTACGTGTGGACATGGGAAGCCCAAGCGTCAAAGCGCCACCCGATTACTCCCTCATTGTAGCTTAGGCATGAGAACGAATAAAGCACGCCTGGTTGACGGGCTTTACCCGGCAATTATATTGTAGTAGCGTCAAACCTAACCACGCATAAAAGGCCGCCATCTCAAGGAGCTGTTGCTCACCGAGATGGCGGTCTTCTATTGTTGCGGCGTATAGGCATATGCAGTTAGATCTTGCGCTTGCTTTTTAAGCGTGTATCCGTGGGGGGTGGGGGCTTGTGGGGGACGGTTTATTTCTATTGGGTGAACAGCTGGTCTAAGATCGGGGAAATGTT
>OIZE01000166.1_pt1 | contig 64593 bp, 54 predicted proteins | sample 1588421 | NCBI WGS metagenome assembly OIZE01 (sample SAMN03283251) | human gut metagenome | biome: human-associated habitat; material: feces | host: Homo sapiens | place: USA | collected 2013 | reverse complement strand
GAACATCATCTCCGTTCTTGAAGGTTACAGTGTAGGACTTGATTGACCACTGAGCGGTGAATTTAACCGTCTTAGTGTAATCCCAATTGAACTGAGCATCTGTGTTATATGTAGCACCGTCAGCGTCACATACCCAGCCCGTGAAGGTGTATCCCTCTCTTGTCGGCTCTGCAATTGTTGTTCCGTCAACCGAACCGACGGAATACTTTGACTGATAATATGCCGAAGTGTTTGTAACTGTCGAAGAACCGTTAAAGCTGCCGCCGTTCGGGTCATAGCTTGCTGTATATGAATTAGGCATATAAACGAATTTCCATTGAAGATTACTGCCGCCGGCACACTTTACAAAATAGTTTTTATCGGCTTTCACGGTTCCTGTTGAAATTACTCCTGTTTCATCGGAAACAGTATAGCCGCTCAGGGTATAGCCCGTAATATCATTATACGGAACAGAAACATCTTCGCCGCCTGTGAAGCTCTTAACGTTCGAACTTGTGCCGATGATCGGAGATTCGGAATTTCCGTTATAGTCCGCTCCGCCTGCCGCATCACGAATATACGAGGTTGTAACCGTGCCGGACACTCTTTCAAGTTTACTTCTGTCGGTGTTTCCTGTTGTAACAGAGCTTGCCGGATTTTCAAGATGAATTGCCATTGCAAGAATTGAGTTCTGATATACGTCATATCCCGCAGCAAACCAATTCTCCTGCAAGGCATTGGAAACAGCAACATTAACCTTTGCTCTCAAAAGGGCCTTGTTGACAACCGTTACTTCAAGAGGAACGATTCCGGCGCAGTTTACGTTACCGTTGTTGTCTTCAATAATGGAATCTCTTTTTGTGCCGAAACGCGCCGCACCTTTGACCCGTACGGTCTGTGATGAGGTTACTTCTTTATTCCAGACGTCGTTATAGACAAGTCTCGGTCTGCAATATTCTCTGTCAACCTTTTCGGTCGTAGTTTCATATTTCGTGTCGCTTACAATATACGTTCCTCTGTTTTCGGTGTAAGCTTTTAGATCCTTTCCGTTATTCTCGGACGCAGGCTCATAAGAAATATTTGAAACATCGGAGAAATAGTATCCGAAGCGTCTTTCCTTACAAGAGTTGCTTCCTTCCCAGGAGTATGAAATCAAATAACCTATTTTAAGATTCGGAACATATTTCAGATTGCTGAACCTTGTGGAATCAAGAACAAGAGATCCTTTCGGCGCAACAGCCTGAGCCTGAGCGTTAACCTCGCCGTTGCTGTAATCTGTAAGGAATGAGGTTCCGGAGGTGCCGCTGAAATAAACGTTGCCCGTTACTTTGGTTCCGCCGTTATTTGTTGCGTTTGTCGGAGTGCTGATAACACCCTTCAACGGATCAAAGCCGGTTGTGTTGTTGGTTCTGTTGCCGTCACCCGAACTTCCTGTAATGCCCGAGATCCATGCAATCTGATGAAGCTCATGGTTGATGCCTCTGTTTGTATATGCTCTTGAAGCCGCCGCTGCAGGCTTATCGTACGGAGCATAGCACAATGAATATGCGTAAGCTTCAAGAGTAAAACCGTCAACGACATAATGAGCTGTCCATTTTAGGAATCTATATCCGCCGGCGGGAACAGCCGAATTCATCTTACCGCCCGTACACTGAATGTTAACGGGAAAAGTCGAATACGTATTGCCTGTTGTTGAAGCGGCCGCACCCGAATTGGTCGTTCCACCGTATGTAACCGAGCTGAGGTTGCCGCTCGCTGTTGATTTCCAATCGGTCGCGTTATTTGACGAGGCTTCAACGGTAATCTTTACGCTTGTAGGCGTACAGTTCGTTACGTCAAAATAAACCATTGCACCTTTTGCGGCATCTGCTGTTGATGTATTTTTTACCGGTTTCCCGTTTGTATCAACGCCGTAGAAATACCGGAATGACTGATTGTCGTTAGGATCGAGATAAACTGTTTCCGGAACATAGAAGGTGACCTTCGGGGTATCGGAATCATCTATATTTTCCGCCAGCTCATCCATAGCCTCTTTTATGGCTTTTTCGGCAGCGTCGATTTTAGTCTGATCGTAAACAGAGCTGTAAGCGTCGGTGCCGGCTCTGAAATTATCATAGGCATTTGTGATTTGCTCAGCTGCGGCAAGAGCTGTTTTCAGCGAAGCCTTTGATTCTTCTATTAAAGAGGTGTTTGCAATCGCAGTCGCAGCCGTTTCCATAGCAGAACGAAGCTTTGTTGTATCAACCTGCGGAAGGCGCTTAAGATGCGTGTAGATATAGTCTCCGCCGGCATCCTTATTGGCATCGGCTATCACATTAAAGTTAGCACTTTCAAGATATTTTACAGTTTCATATCCGGAGATATATGTGTTTGTATCTATTTTAATTTCAACGATGGGATCTCCTGCCAAAACATTTTTCGTTGCAAAATAATAAAGATAAGCTCCGCCGGCTTTCAAATTAAGGTCAACAACACCGTCACCGAGCTTACCTGCCTCCGAAATCGGAGTTTTTCCGACAGCCGTATATGTAGCTTTGTTTTCGGGAGCGGTATAATTATCTTGATTGTTACTGTTTCTGATTCTGAGATCTTTAATTGAATTTGTCGGATCGGTATCTGCAAGGTATCCGAGGAAAATATAACGTCCTCCCGCGTTGTCGTTAAGATCCTTGTCTATAGCTGTGTATTTTGAACCTAAACGGGTAATAACAGCTTTGGCTTTAGCGGCATTATCTTTGCTGTAGCCAAGAACCAAATATGTGATGAACTTCGTACCCGGAGCATAGTAATACTCCTTCTCATGCTTCTTTGTATACGAAGCGGCAGAAGCCTGTGTACTGAACAAATTCAAATTAAATACCGGTGCACAAGACAGAAGAATAGCAGCGCATAAAATTGCGCTGATAATACTTTTTGCCTTTTTCATCTTAATCAACTCCTATAGTAATCCATTAGAACACATTATACTACTTTTAATAATTATTTCAATAGACATTATGTTGAAATATAGCGAATAAAATTTTATAAATTGTTCAAAAGGGCTTGATTTTCTTGCAACATTACTGTATAATAAACAGCGTTATGTGCCGGTGTGATGGAATTGGCAGACGTGCCGGACTCAAAATCCGGTGGTAGCGATACCGTACCGGTTCGACCCCGGTCACCGGCACCATACATAATAATGTAACAATAAAGAAAAGCCACACTTTTGTGTGGTTTTTTCTATTTAGATTATAGAATTTTGTGTTAGAAGCTCCATGAGATTTTTCTGCAAAGCTTTTACATCGCCGAGCTTAGGTGCAACTTTTTCAAAAAAGTTAATTATTATTTTCAGATATAACAGTGTAGCTAAAAAGAGGGCCTGTGCGATTGAACACAGACCCATATTTTTTTACTTTAAGTCGGCACCTGTACTGCCCGTTGCAATCAAAAGGACGATGCGTGCGTCGTTTGCATTTATAATGCCGCTTCTGTCAAGGTCGCCGGCTTTGAGCTGGTTGGCATTGAAATTAACGATGCCTACCGAATAGCGGAGGATTTCAAGTGCATCCGAGGAATTGACCTTTCCGTCGGAATTAACGTCTCCGAGCTTATATGAAGGAGCCGGAGTCGGTTTAACTTCATTAGGCATTTTATAATTCTTGAATTCGGGCCAGTAGGTATTCTGCGCCTTATATCCCCTGCTCTCCGACTTTGCAGCCTTGTTAGCCGGTCTCTCGAAATAGTAACACCAGTCATAGCCTGCGGTATATGCGCCGCTTGCGGTGTTTGAAACATTCTTGAGTTTATCAAGAATATAGCCTGTGTCGCTCTTATTGTAGGTAAGCTCATATTTAAGGAAATAAAGCTGACCGTTGAGCGTTTTCCAGTTGTATCCGTTCTTGTTGCAGAAGCTTATGAGATTATCAAATCTTGAAAGGTTCCACTGACATATGCCGTAGCTGTCACCGCCGTCACCGTAAAGGTTCGGGTTAAAGTTTGACTCTGCCTCGATATTTGCAAGAACGCCGCATGCGCCTGCGTTATTGAGCTTAAGCTCCTTTATGCAAAATTCGTAAATGGTTTTTGCGTTTGCCGAAGCTGCCGAAGCAGAAAACGGAATACAGCATACAACCATAACAACGCTGAGAAAAACAAGTGTAATCCTCTTTATCAAAGTGGTTTTTTTCATAAAATACCTTCCTTACAGAATTTTTCAACACTTATTCTTATACCACGAAAATGTTGTGCAAATATGTCTTTTTTGTTAACGTTGTAACCTTTTGTAACTAATTGATATAATTATTTGCCTGTATATTCTTATTAAGAATTTTTCTCTATGCTTAAATGATTTAATCTTAGCTCTTTCCGAGGAGGGTTTATGCTCAATGCTTTTTTTTCGCACATCTTTTGAATATCACTTTTTCAGCCAATAGCCCGATGCGATGCAAACCGACACCGTAATAGCCCGATTTTCGATAAAAAATCATGCCTCCCCTGCAGAAAATAAGAGGAGACATGAAGCTTTTTAAATTTTCATATTACTTTATAATCACGTTTAAAGATGCAATTTATCTTTTTATAATAAGCGGTGTCAACAGCGTCAACAGTTTCGGCTGTCGTTCTGAAGCGCCAGTTCTTTTCCGCAACACCCGGAATATTCATTCTCGCGTCGCTTCCGAAGCCGCAAAGATCCTGGAAAGAAATAATTGCAGTGTTTGAGACGGATTTCCACACCGTTTCGATTATTGCACGGCAGCTTTCCGATTTGTAGCCGCCCTCACCCCAATTTTCACCCTTGAAGCCGCAATAGTCAAGCGCAAAACGGCGCGAGGCTTCGTTTGCCTCCCAGAGCCAGCCCAAAAGAGTATTATTATCATGTGTACCGACGTAGTTGACCGAATTTCTGACGGCATTGTGCGGAAGATGTGAGGAATCCGAGCTTTCGTCAAAGCCGAACTGAATGACCTTCATTCCCGGAAAACCGGTATCCTCAAGAAGCTTCACAACATCATCACCGAAAACTCCGAGATCCTCGGCAATAATCGGCGTGTCGGGATATTTCTCAAAAACCTTGTCGAAAAGCTTCATTCCCGGTCCTTTTGCCCATTCGCCTATTCTTGCCGTCTCACTCTCGGCAGGAACCTGCCAAAAGCTCGCAAACGCTCTGAAATGGTCAATGCGAACAACATCATAGGTGCTTATCGCCGATCCTATCCGATCGAGCCACCACGAGTAGCCGTCTTTCTCCATCGCTTTCCAATCGTAAAGAGGATTGCCCCAAAGCTGACCGTCCTTTGAAAAATAATCGGGCGGAACTCCGGCTATTTTCTGCGGTTTGAGCGTTTTATCGTCAATAAGGAACATTCCGCGGTTTGTCCACACGTCGGCGCTGTCCAATGAAACATAAATAGGCATATCTCCGATTACGGCAATTCCTTTTGAATTGATATATTTCTTCACGTCATACCACTGTGAATAGAAAATATACTGAACGAAGCGCCAGAATGCCGAACGCTCCTCAAAATCGTACCTGTGCTTCTGCATGAAAATCTCATACCTCGCCTGCTCAGGCTCCCATTGCCACCACGGTTTCATGCCGTTTGCTTCTTTGAGTGCCATATAAAGAGAAAAATCCGTAAGCCACTGATTTTCCTTTTCGAAAGACTTTATATTCTGCGCCGTCTCGGGAGTGATACGCAGAAAAGCCTCTTTTAAAAGGGCGAGTCTTTTCTCTGCGGCAAATTCATAGTCCGCCGTATACGGACTGCCGCCGTAAATATTACTTTCAAACTCCTCTTTTGTACAAAGTCCGTCGGAATAAAGCTTTTCAGGGTCAATAAACATAAAATTGCCTGCGAAAGCGGATGAGGAACAATACGGCGAATTCGACCCGTCAACCGGATTGAACGGCAACACCTGCCAATAGCCGAAATTCATCTGACTGAGCCTGTCGGCAAAATGCCTGCAATTATCATCAAAAACGCCTATTCCGTACCGTGACGGAAGAGAAGAAATATGCATCAAAACTCCCGATGCTCTTTCCTTTAACATTTACTCACCTTCTTACAAATTACCGCTCGATTATATCATAAATACATATTTATATCAAGACGCACTGAATCAAAATCGACATTTTTTGATACTGTATATAGACAAAAAAATTTTTTATGTTATAATAAAATCAATTACAGACGGTCAAGGCTTATTTGCCGTCAAAAAAATAAAGGAGAATCAGTATGAAAACAACAAAAAAGATTTTGGCAATTCTCATTGCCGTCATAACCGTTTTCGGTATAATGAGCGTTGCCGTATCGGCTGACGACAAACCCGTTTACGTTATTGCAGGCAATATTGACATCATAATCAACACTCCGATTGCCGGTCAGAAGCCGAGCATAGACTACGTTGCAAGCAGCGAAAACGTCACCGTAACGGCTTTCACATGGTATGATACCAAGACAAACGGAATTGTTTCGGCCGCGGATTCGGACTATGTCTACGAGGACGGCAGAGAATACACGGCAAAAATCTCAATAGCACCTAAGGACGGTTACAAGCTTGACGATTCTCTCACGGTAACGGTCAACGGTCAAAATCCGTCAAGCGTTCGTATTCAGGACGGTACATTAACGGTTGAAATGACATTCAGCTGTGACAAGGGATCAAGCAGTAATTCCTTCTTTGCGGGATTCAAGACCGTTCTTCTCAACCTGCTTAAAATTATTCGCGACATTATAAGCCACATTATCGGCTTCTGAGTCTCACAAAAAATAATAACGACGGTATCTTAACTGATGAGTTTTGATACCGTCCTTTTTTATATATTTCGATTCATCTTTATGATTCTTGCCGGAACTCCGACAGCCGTACAATCCTGCGGAATATTCTTTATAACGACCGCACCTGCACCGATGATGGAGTTCATTCCTATCGAAAGACCTTGAATAACTTTTGACCCTGTTCCTATTTCACACCCGGAACCGAGATACGTGCTTCCGGAAACATTTGCTCCGGGATAGACTGTAACAAAATCGTCAATTCTCGAATCATGGCCTACCGTTGAATTTGCGCCGATATAAACATGACTGCCGATTTTGATATCAAGCGTAATATAAGTATTGGCGCAAATAATACAGCCCTCGCCTATCTGCACTCTGTCCTTGCCGAACACGGCGGCAGGGTCAATAAGCGTTGCAAACTTCACATCGGCAATGCTCTTTATTTTTTTTATGATTCTGTTTCTTATCTTGGCACTTCCGACAGCGCAAACATAGTACGCATCCGGATATTTAACCGCCGCGGCAGTCGTTCCGATGACCCTGTATCCGTCGATAAGCTTACCCTGTACCTGAATATTATCGTCAATAAATCCGAGAATATTCCATTCGGGATTGACGGCGTTAATTCTCTCAGCCGTCCATACGCTCTCTCGTCCGAGACCGCCCGAGCCGATAATTATAAGGTCTTTCATAAAGAACATTCCTTTCGTGATGAAATTATTCGGGATGTGGTTATTGATTTATTTACCGACTTGCATGCTCAGTCACGGACAAGCCGTGACAGCTCCGCCGGAGGATGAGCTCATATACCTTTAGCCCTTCTTTAGTCTCTCCCTTATCATCGGGGCAAGCTCGTTGAAAAGCGTTGCGGCAAGGATAAGAACCGTGCCGACTATCTGAACGGCATCCAGTCTTTCTCCGAGGAAGGCGGCGGAAATGATAATCGCCGTTACGGGGTCTATGTAGCTGAAAACAGCGGTAGTCTGTGCAGGGATTTTCTGCACGGACGAAAAATAAATCACATAAGCAAATCCGGTGTGGAACAAGCCGATAATCAAGGTAAGTATAACCGACTTCGTATCAAAGCTGAAGCCTGTCACATCCTCGGTCAGCAGGACGTACGGAATCATCGTGACTGCGGCGACCGAAAGCTGAACGAAAGTCGTTTCAACGGGCGAAAGCTCTCGAACGAACTTGTTTATAACAATAACCGTGCTGTATAAAGCAGCGGCGGCAAGCCCGAAAAGAATTCCCTTGAAGCTTTTTGTTGCGCCCGTAACAATTCCCGATATGAGCACCGCTCCGATAACCGCAACAGCGACACTTAAGCCCTTTACGGCCGTCAGACGTTCCTTGAGAATAAAAGGCGATGCCGCAACAACAATTACAGGCGCCATATAATAGCACAGCGTTGCGACCGTTACGCCCGTAAATCTATAGGCTTCAAAAAGGCAAATCCAGTTAAAAGCCATAGCTATTCCCGACGGAATCAACAGCTTCAAATTTTTCACTATCGCCTTTCCGTCAAAGCCGTGACCGCTGACAGCCATAAAAATTCCGATGAAAAGACTTCCTATAATCGCCCTCGCAAAGGAAATGAAAGACGAAGGAAAGCTTATATTGTTTATGAATGGTCCTAAGGTGCCGAAAACAAGCATTGTGAACGCCATGAATAATTTATCTCTGCTATTTGAGTGTGACAATGCTTACTCCGTCCTCTCCTTCTCCGAACGTGCCGAGACGTGAAGTTTTAACATACTTTGATTTTTTCAGATAATCCCTGACCGCCGAGCGCAGAACACCTGTACCCTTGCCGTGAATTACCGTGAATTCATTTATTCCCATTCTCAACGCATGGTCAATGTAGCGGTCAAGCTCCAATATGCCCTCCTCGACCGTCATCCCCCGAAGGTCAACGCTGGTCTGAGCCTTCATATTCATGCGGCTTTCCATTCTGCCCGTGGCAACGGTACGTTTCTTTTCAGCGCTCTTTTTCTTCTCGATAAGCCGCAGATTTTCTTCCTTGACTCTTGTTTTCATCGTTCCCATCTGAACGGTTACAAGTCCTTTTTTATCCTTGAGAGTAACAACGGTCGCTTCATTTCCGATATTTGCAATTATTACCGTATCGCCGATTTTCAGCGGTCTGGGCAAAACATAGTCCTCGTCATTGCCGAGAGAAACTATCGGATCGGAGGCAGTGTCTATTGCATTGAGATCCTTTTTTATAACTGCCCTTGCACGGCGAGCCATCTCGGCGGCGTTTTTCTCCTTTGCCTGCTGTTTTTTTAGCATCTCAAGATCGTTAAGCAGTTGATAAGCTTCACGCTTAGCCTGTTCTGTTATTCTTACCGCCCGACTCTTTGCGTCATCAAGCTCCTTTTGCCTGAGCGTTTCGATATCCGCCTTCAGCTTCTGAGCCTTTTCCAACTCACGGTTGGCTTCTTCGCGGATTTTTTCGGCTTCCTCACGCTCTTTTTCCATCTTTGCACGGCTCTGTTCAAGCCTGTCCACAACGTCCTCAAAGCGAACATTTTCATTTGAAACAAGTTCTTGGGCGTGCTCGATTATTTCGTCACTTATCCCGAGCCTTTTTGAAATCGCAAAAGCATTTGACCTGCCGGGAATACCGATAAGAAGCCTGTAGGTAGGCTTGAGTGACTGAACGTCAAACTCACAGCTTCCGTTGATAACGCCCGAGGTCTGCAAGGCATAGGATTTAAGCTCGGCGTAGTGAGTTGTCGCCGCAATCTTTGCGCCTTGCTTACGAAGCTGTTCAAGAATCGAAACAGCAAGCGCCGCACCCTCGATCGGGTCTGTACCCGCTCCGAGCTCGTCGATAAGCACAAGGCTCTTATCATCGGCAAGCTCAAGTATTTTAACTATCTTAGTCATGTGCGACGAGAAGGTTGAAAGCGACTGCTCAATGCTCTGCTCGTCGCCGATATCGGCAAGCACATGGTCAAAGACCGATATTCTGCTTCTGTCGTCAACAGGGAGCATGAGTCCGCACATCGCCATCAGCGACATAAGACCGATCGTCTTTATCGAAACGGTTTTACCGCCCGTGTTCGGACCGGTGATTACTATCGTATCAAAGTCCGTGCCGAGACTGATATCAACCGGCACAACCTTATTTTTTTCAATCAGCGGATGTCTTGCACGTCTTAATTCGATTATGCCCTCGTTATTGAGCTGAGGAACGCTTGCTCTCATGGCATAGGCAAGCTGAGCCTTTGCAAAAATAAGGTTCAGCTCGACAGCACATTCGTAGCTATTCTTAATCGAATCCGCGAAGCTGCCGACGTTGGCCGAAAGCTCGGCAAGAATACGGTCAATCTCGTCCTCCTCCTTATTTTTAAGGAGCTTAATCTGGTTATTCGCCTCAACAATCGGCATCGGCTCAATGAAAACCGTTGCACCGCTCGACGAGGTGTCATGCACAAGACCGGGCACCTCTCCCCTGTACTCGTTCCTGACGGGGATAACGTAGCGGCCGTTTCTCATTGTTATGATATTATCCTGAAGATACTTCGAGAAATTTGAATTGTGCGTATATTTACCGAGCTGATCTCTGACCTTGGATTCCTGCACACGAATCTTTCTTCTGATATCGGCAAGTGTCGGCGAAGCGTTGTCGGCAATCTCCTCCTCGGAGATGATCGCCGTCGTAATTGAATCCTCAAGGAATCTGTTCGGCATGAGTGCGTTGAAATACACGTCAAGCACAGTTGCAACGCCTTCGTTGGTGCTTCTCCACTGCGAAATCGTTCTTATAACATGAAGCACGGACGCAACGTTGAGAAGCTCCTTGAGGCTGAGCGTGCTTCCCGCATCGGCACGGTAAAGTGCGTTATTAACATTTATAAGACCGCCGAATGCGGGACCGCCGAAGCGTGCAAGGAGCATATGTGCGTCCCTCGTCTGATTCATAAGTGCCTGCGCCGACGCAAGGTCGGTCTGCGGTTCAAGGTTCAGAGCAGCAAGCCGAGCATCCTCGCATGAGGTATGCTGAGCCAGTAGCTCAAGCACCTTATCCAGCTCAAGTGCCGGATACTGTCGGTTCATTTTGCTCATCCTTTCTTAAGGCAACACCTTAATTTTGCGATATTGCCATTGCTTTATAAAAATCAAGTGTTTTAAACTTTTTCGATGTCTGCGTCAGCAGAAATCTTTCCGTCACCTCGCCGAGCATCTTCATGCTATCCTCGCCGAGGGTGAAAGAAAACAGCTTTTCGTCCTCGCTGTAGCAAATGTGTCTCATTGCACGGAGTACTCCCGGCGTAAGCATTACACCCGAGTGCTTGTGTCTGCATTTTTCGCAGAAGATAAGACCTTCAACGGGGCTGAAAAGAAAATTGCCGTCGTATTCCTCGCCGCACTCGCCGCAAACAACGAGATCCGGCATGTAACCCGAAAGGCAGAGTAGCCTCAATTCAACAACGGCTTTGAGCTGAGCCTGCGGTCTTTTTTTGTTCATCAGCATATGTAGGGCGTTGAGGATGAGCCGCAAAAATTCGTCGGCGTCGTCCTCAACCGGAGCAAGCTCCCCCGCCAGCTCGCAGAAATACTGCGCCAGTGCGAGAGCTTCAATGTTGTTTCTTAAATCAAAAAATATCTCCTTCGGCTGAGCCTCATCGACCGAATAGGCGTCCCTGCCCCTGTAAATAGAATAGCTTCCGTAGGCAAAAAGTCCGGTTGCGCTCTGCGACCTGCTTTTTATCCTCTTGGCTCCTCTTACAAAGGCTCTGATAACGCCGTGGTCACGGGTAAGCAGAGTCACCAGACGGTCATCTTCTCCCGTCTGCTGCTCCCTGATTATCAGTCCTTCCGTCCGAAACTTCATCCTTGTTCTCCTGTGTTGAAATATGCTTGTATTGAAGATAGTCGCAAATCTTTCCGCTCGATGCGAATTTATCCCATGCGGCAAGATCCTTAAAGCTGTTATTCATATAAAATCCCTCCAAATAAAATTATTTGCAGGGATCAGATGTTTATTTATTTTTCACGGCGGTAAAAAAATCCACCGTCATTTTGATGCCCGTTTTTTATCAGTCAAGTCCGAAATTATGAATAAGCCCCTCTCTGTTGCGCCAGCCTTCCTTGACCTTGACCCAACATCTCAGGTTGATGTGACACTGGAAAAACTTTTCCATGTCCTCTCTCGCTCTTGTGGAAATGCGCTTGAGCATTGCTCCGTTCTTGCCGATTATTATTCCTTTATGGCTGTCCTTTTCGCAATAAATAACCGCCTCGATATCCATGATGTCAGAGTCCTCACGTTCACGCATTTTTTCAATGCTGACCGCAACGCCGTGCGGAATCTCTCTGTCAAGATTTCTCAAAAGCTTTTCACGGATGATCTCCGCCGCAATAACACGCTCGGGCTGATCCGTCAAAGTGTCCTCCGGGAAGAAGAACACGCTTTCCTCGGCAAGCTTTTTCATTTCCGAAAGAAGCTCGTCCATGTTTATTCCCCTGAGAGCGGAAACGGGAACGACCGCTTCAAAATCGTAGGTTTTGGAAATTTCAAGAATTCTCGCCATCAAAACTTCCTTATCGGGAAGCGTGTCAACCTTGTTTATCGCAAGGATAACAGGCATTTTCAGCTTCTTGAATTTTTCTATAAGCTCAAGCTCGGCAGGTCTCAGCTCACCCTCCGGTTCAACGACAAAAAGGCAGGCGTCAACGCCGGAAACACTGTCCGAAACAGCCTGAACCATTTTTTCACCGAGCTTCGTCCTCGGTCTGTGGAAGCCGGGAGTATCGGTGAAAACAAGCTGAGTGTCGCCCTCGGTCAGAACGCCCATAATTTTGGTTCTCGTAGTCTGCGGCTTGTCCGAAACAATGGCAATTTTCTGACCGAGCAGACGGTTAAGAATCGACGATTTTCCGACATTCGGGCAGCCGACAATGGCAATAAATGCGGTTTTTGTCATCAGTTGTCCTCCGAATAGTAGCTGTCGTTTCTTTTAAGTCCGAGCTGAGTGAGAACAGCCTCTTCCTTTTCACGCATACGGACTCTTTCAAGTCCCTCGGCCTCGTGGTCGTAGCCGAGAAGGTGAAGCATTGAATGTACAGTAAGGAAAGCAATTTCACGCTGAAGCGAGTGACCGTAAAGGTCGGCCTGCATAACGGCATGCTGCATTGAAATCACGATATCGCCGAGGATTTTTGCGCCCGTGTCATGGTTGATGTCGTAAACGCCGTTCTCGCCGAGCGGGAAAGAGAGCACGTCCGTGCTTCTGTCAACGTGTCTGTACTCACGGTTAAGCTCATGGATGATCTCGTCATCGACAAATCGAACGCTTATCTCCGCCGAGCCTTCAAAATTCTCGTTAACAAGCACCGCATTGCAGCAGCGGCGAATCAACATTCTGACACCTGTGGGTATCTTAATTTCCTTCTGATCGTTTGTGATAATAACCTTAATCTTATCGCTCATCGTCTTTTCTTTGCCTCCTCATACTTTTCGTACGCCTTGATGATATCCTGCACCAGCTTATGGCGTACAACATCCTTCTCTGAAAATTTAACGGTTTTTATATCCTCAATATTTTTGAGTATTTTGGTTATCTCGACCAGTCCCGAACGCTTTCCGTCGGGCAGATCGATCTGTGTTATGTCTCCCGTAACGACCATTTTCGAGTTGAAGCCGAGACGGGTCAGGAACATTTTCATCTGCTCCGTCGTCGTGTTCTGCGCCTCATCAAGAATAATAAAGCTGTCGTCAAGGGTTCGTCCCCTCATGTATGCAAGCGGTGCAACCTCGATATTTCCCTTTTCCTGATATCGCTGAAAATTCTCGGCGCCGAGCATATCGAAAAGCGCATCGTAAAGCGGTCTTAAATACGGGTCAACCTTCTGCTGCAAATCACCCGGGAGAAATCCAAGCTTTTCGCCGGCTTCGACCGCGGGACGTGTCAGGATAATTCTGTTGACCTCCTTGGCTCTGAATGCGCTGACCGCCATCGCAACGGCAAGATATGTTTTACCCGTACCGGCAGGGCCTACGCCGATAACTATCGTGTTGTCACGGATCGCCTGAACGTATTTCTCCTGGCCGAGCGTTTTCGGCTTAACGGGTTTACCCTTCGTCGTCATGCAGATGCAGTTGCCGTTCATGCTTTTGAGCTGATCCTCGCCGCCCTCGTCAACGAGAGAGGTAACGTATCTGACATTCTGCTCATTGAGCGACTCACCCTTATTGATTAAATCAAGCAAGCCGTTCACCGCTCTGACGGCAAGAGAGACATTCTCGGCTTCGCCGCTTATCTTCATTTCCGCACCTCGGCACACGACCGATACGGAATATTTCTTTTCTATGTACTTTATGTTTTCGTCGAAGCTGCCGAAAAGACTGACAGCCTGTTCCATTCTTTCAAAATTTATAATCTGCTCAAACAACCGATTACCTCCGACTTCCGACTGATATTTTATTGAAAGTAAATAAAATTTATTCAGTCCCTTAGTATTATAACACAGTTTTATAAAAAAGTCACAGATTTAATTCTTAAAGTTAAACATAATTTAAAGCTAAAATTTGTGCAATTTGTACACCTTGTCAATTGTAAAAGAACCTTGACGAAAAGCGGAATTTTTGATATCATTTTATAGACAGGAGTGATAAATGTTGAGCGATAACAACAAGAAGAAACCGGACTCTGGATTTTTCACTGAAAAGATAACCGTTCCGTGGCTTATAGTCACAATCTTTTCAATGATTTCCTTTCTCGCTTTTCTTATCTCAATGTTTTTCGGAAAATTCACTTCAATCTTTTTCGGAGTTTTTATTCTTGCAATCGCCTCCGTGGTGTTGCTTGACGGAATCCACAAAAAGAAAGAAAACTACATTTCCGGAAATCTCAATTTCATAATGTTTGTTCTGTGCATCATCTGTGCGGTCATAGTTATGAATATGTAATGCAGCTTTTTAGCGTAAGCTAAAAATAAAAAATGGGGGTTACAAAAACATGAAAGAAACCATCATCAAATCGGTGACAGCCGTTATCTGCGTTATTGCAGTCTGTGTTTCTTCCGTGCTTGCCATCGGCAAATACGGTGACGCTATGGTTGAAACGGCAAAAAACACACCTGCATCCGCAAGCACATCCGGCGGCGGAAGCTCAGCGACCGGCGGCACCTCGGGCGGTTCAACGGTTGACCCGTCGGCAACACCCGACGCAACAGCACCGGATGCCGGCACAACGGACGCGGCAACACCTGACGCAAGCACACCGAGTTCGGGCTCTTCGGCAGGTACATCAACCGGCGGCTCTGCCTCATCGGGCGGCAGCTCAGCAAAGTCAACAGACCCGACGAAGTATTCCAAGGAGCAGATAGTTGCTTACTACAACAATTCTATCAAGTCCACAGCCAAGGCTCCGAAGCTTACTGTTACGAAGAAGGAAAACATTACAATCAAGGTTGACACAATGAAGCCGGACAGCGATATAATTATGAACTTCGTAAACAAATACGTTCTTGAGAAGTATGCAAAGCCGTCAACCGAAAGCAAGTCCTTTGTCAACGGCGTTTCCTCAGACAAAACAAAGGCAAGCGACTATCTCCCGAAGTCACAGCTTCAGGCGGCAGGAGCTAAGTCGGCAAGCATTACTAAGAGCGGTTCAAATTATGTTGTTACTATCGTAACAGTTGCCGAAAAGGCTACGCTCCAGAACCCGAAGCCTAAGTATGCTTCACAGTGCGCCGCTCCCCTTGACATCGGCAATGTTGACCTCGGACCTATCGCTATCACAAGAGCCGATATCGAATATCCGGGTATCACACTCAAGGCTACAGTCGGTGCAAACGGAATGCTCGTAAACAGCTCGATCGACCAGCCGCTTAAAGGCGCAGGAACAGCCGACATCAAGGTTTACAAGCCCGAAGCAACCTGCCACGGCGCATGGACTCAGCAGAATACATACAAATATTGATTGTTTTAATTCAATAAAAATATCCGACCTTTGAATTTCAAGGGTCGGAATTTTTTGTTATTTTATTAGATTTCCTTTGCTCGTCGTTTAATAGTCAATGAATAAAAGCGTTCAAAAACACAAATTTAATGAAATAATAACGTATCGGCAGACTTAATCTCGCCGGTGGAGCATCGAGGAAATCAGAGCATTATATCACGGTGCTGCAAAAGTTATTGTTAAACGAATTCAGCCGTTGATTTCAGCTCTTTGTAAACTGTTTTTCTGACAAAAATATAATAAACAAGCTGCATCAGGATCGTTGCTATCCATGAAACGGGATAGGAGATGAATAAATAACCAAGTGTTCTGTTATGAGGGAAGAAGCAGTATATCCATATTATTCTCACTCCGACCGTTCCGAGCAGGCAAAGAATCATCGGCACGGTTGAACGTCCCACACCTCTGAGAACTCCGGGGAATGTATCCATAAATCCGCAGAGAAAATACGGCACGGTCGTCAGCGCCAGTATTTCGACAGAGCATTTTATTACGTTCGCATTGTCGGTGTAAATGCTCGATACCTGATTACCGAAAACATAAGCCAAAACGCCGAGCGACAGACAAATAACAACCTGAAGTATCAGGCCGTCAAGCAGAACCCTATCCATTCGCTTCGGCTTTCTCGCTCCGTAATTCTGACTGGTGAAGCTCATGCACGCCTGTGTGATTGAGTTTGCGCCCATGTAAAGAAAGCTGAGAATGTTGTTCGCCGCCGTGTAGCCTGCCATTGCAATTGAGCCGAAGGAATTGACCGAGGACTGCAAAAGAACGTTTGAAAAGCTGATAAGTGTGCTTTGAATTCCGGCAGGGATACCTATTCTGAAAATCTGACCAAGGTAAACCCACTTTATTCTCAGCTTTTTAAATCGAAGCTGATAAACCGCATCGGTTTTGTAAAGGCATATAATTACAAGCACGCAGGAAATCATCTGCGAAATAACCGTTGCAATCGCAACTCCCGCAACGTCCATATTAAATTTAATAACAAGCAGAAGATTGAGACAGGCATTAACAACGCCCGAAACAATGAGAAAAATAAGCGGCCTTTTGGTATCGCCGACCGCACGAAGTATCGCCGCTCCGTAGTTATAGAGCATAAAAAACGGCATGCCGACAAAATAAATTCGCATATAAAGCGTCGCAAGCTCAATAACATCGGAAGGCGTATCCATAAGCTCAAGTGCCGGACGCGAAAAGAAAATGCCGACAAAAATCATTAAAACTCCGCTGATAAATGCAGTCAAGATTGAGGTGTGCACGGTCTCCGACATCTCTTTATGCTTACCGGCGGCATAGAAGCGTGCGGCAAGGACATTGGCACCGAGCGAAATTCCGATAAAAAGATTTGTCAACATATTTATGAGTGACGACGTTGAGCCGACTGCGGCAAGCGACTGACTTCCGCTGAAGCGGCCGACAACTATAATATCAACGGCGTTGAACAACAACTGCAAGATTCCGGACAGCATGAGCGGAATGGCAAACGAAATCATTTTGTTCATGATCGTACCGTTGATCATATCAATTTCAAATTTATTCTTTGCCAATTATGATATCTCCTTACATTTTTGTAGAGAAATATTATAATACAGCCTTATATAAAATTCAATAACTTTTGACGAAAATTAAAAAGATTAAATAATTAAAAAAAGAACGTATTATCCCTCGAAAAGAGATAATACGTACAATTTTTATGCCGCACACGGCTGCGAAATTCGCGGTCGGATAAAGTCGATTTACGTAACCGTGTACGGTTTTGACACTATGTCCGCGTGGGAACATAAGACATAGTTATCATTTATACTGTGATTAAGCAACAAAATATATTTCATCTTCAAAGACCTTCGATGACAAGCCGTGCATCGAAAAGGGTCAATCAATTAAAGATAAAGAACCGAATCCGATCTTTTTTGCCCAAAACAGTAAAGTCATATATATATGAACATTTTACCGCTTTGTGACAAAAAAATCGTAGAATTTTTTCGCTTCTCCGATTTGTACAAATAAGAAGCTGCGTTTTTGTTAATCATTACTAACCGAGGTTGCTATTTTCAACAAAAGCTGACTTGAAACATTGCCGCTTACAATATACTTATATCCGTCCTCTTCCCAAACAACACCCTGACCGTGTTCGGATTCGCCGAATTCGATATAGTCTATACCGCCTACCGTTTGAACCTTGGCACCTTTGTATTCCGTGTTTATATCAATTTCGTTTATGTTAGACTGTTTAGTAACTAAAAAGAATCCGCTTTCGCTTGTATATTCCCTTGAGTGTTCATATTTGTTATCGCTCTCATAATTCAACGTGAACCCGTCGGGAATATAACTTAAAGTGAAATCGCCTACCCTCTTATTACGAGAATTGTCAAACAATACGGTTGAATGATCGGAAAAATTAAAAATATTGTACTTATACTGCGAATATCCAAGTGAGCCTATCGCAAGAAGTATTGCTATTATTGCCGCAATCAGAAGTATCTTTATTTTCTTTGTCAGCTTTGTAACGGATTTTTGTTTTTTACGGAATAATGAGTCGATTGATTCCTTCATTTCCGACTCCGTAATCATATAACGGTCAGTTTTCTCCATTCTCAAAAGGCCGTCGCAGCAAGCCATAACCAGTCGGTCATCAATACGTGACACATCTTTTGCGAGTTCAACGTCAATTATTCTGTTTAATTCTTTCTCCAAAGATTCGATATTTTCTTTCATTTTTAACCTCCGCAAGCACCTGTTTCTTTGTCAAACTCAGTGAAAAATTTTGAAAGAAAACACAAGCGCAAAGAAATACAGATATCTAACCGACTTTGTCACCTTTCTTTTGAGCCGACTTTTTCTTGTTCGGAAATTATCATATGTAATATCCATCTCTTTGGTAATCAAATTAACTTCTTTCTTTTCTATATAAAGCTTTATAAAAAGCGCTTTTTCTTTATCGTTTAATATATTCAATATTTTTTTCTGAACATCATCAAATATCTCGTCAACATCTATGTCTTTTTCGTCAACATCAAACCCGTTGTCTACGGGAACATCAACATCGTCTGCGCAAACATAATTATTTTCAATGTTGATTGTTCTGAAATATTCATAAAGCTTGTTGTTTGCAACAGAGAAAAGCCATGAACGGATATTGTTCTCCGTCAGCCCGTCGATTTTGTTTATAAGAAACAGGAATGTCTCCTGCGTTATATCCTGTGCGGCGTCTGCATTTCTGCACCTTGAACAACAGAATTTATAAACGTCATGATAATATTTTTCCGCTATCTGCTCAGCCGATAACGACATTATTCATCAGTCCTTATTTTTTATTGACCTTTTACTCGGCTTCAAACGAAAGAGCTTGTAATAAGCCGGGGTTTTATTAAATCCGAAATATTGATTATAAACTGTGTAAAAGGAATTACTTAGAATATAATATCATTTTTTGCCGAAAATAACAAGTCAAAATAATGATTTTTTATAAATATATCCGTTAAACGCCCGTTCGTTCGTACCTGTTGAAATCAGCCGTGCATTATGATATAATGATTTTGAAAATGCTCCGTGAAAAATGAGGTATGCCGTATGACTGAAAGGAAAAAGAAAACTATGACGATAGTCGGAACTGTCGTGCTTGCGGTTGCAGTTGCATATACTTTTCGTCTCATCGGAAACGGCAATTATTATTTTGTTCTTTTCCCCTATCTGCGCAGCTTTATTTATATCGGTCTTTTTATCGCGTGGGGTATTTCCATACGCCGCCGTATTGTTCAAAACCAGGTTGCGCAATATTTGACGGGCATATCCGTACTTCTTATTCTGTGGTTCACTTTCCGCTGCGCAAAATATTTTATTTTTTGGCAGCCGACCGCTATAAGATATCTATGGTATCTTTACTATTTGCCAATGCTTTTTATTCCGATACTTGCTCTGCTCGTTGCACTGTCTCTCGGAAAGCCTGATGATTACCGTCTGCCGAAAGCAACTTGTGCACTGTGGATAATCTCCGGAGCATTGCTTCTCCTGGTGCTAACGAATGACCTGCATCAGCTTGTTTTCACTTTCCCCGATGATGCGGAAGTGTGGTCCGACAAATCCAACGGATACGGCATCGGCAGCTTTATTGTGATCGGCTGGCAGATCTTTTGCATGATATCGGCACTCGTTGTTATGATTATAAAATGCAGACTGAAAAACGGCAGACGTCAACTGTGGACGGTAATACCTATGGTTGTGTCACTTGTCTATCTTGGCCTTAATTATATGGATGTGCAATGGTTTAAATTGTTTTTCGGTGATATAACCGCCTTCCAAAGCCTTATGTATATGCTCTGTTTTGAAGGCTGCATCACCTGCGGCTTTATCCACTCAAACAGCCGTCATTTTGACTTGTTCTCGTCCTCGATCGGCACATCTGCGGTGATAACCGATAAGGATTTCAATGTTCGGTATGCCGCACTGAACGCACGTCGGATTCCGAGAATAGATATGATGAAGGCGGAGCACAGCCCCCTGACGGTTGAAAACGGCTTGACGGTTCACTCCATTCCCGTGAACGGAGGATATGCCGTTTGGACAGAGGATATGTCTGCCCTGCTCAAAATCAAAGAGCAATCCGAAAGCCTTGCCGAGGAATTGAACGAACGTAACAATCTGCTGCGTTATGAATATAAACGTGAGGCAAAAAGGCAAAAGATTGAGGAACAAAACCGATTGTATGATTTGCTTCGCAGTGCAACTCAAACTCAAATCAACAAGATCTCGGTGCTTACAAAGGAATATCAAAAAATAAACAAAACAGATCCGACAAGGGCAAAAGCTTTACTTGCCGAAATTGCCGTTCTTTGCAGCTATATCAAACGTCGTAAACATTTAACGTTGTTGACCGACCGTGACTATAAGGTTGCGATAACCGAACTGGTAAGAGCCTTCACCGAGTCGCTTCAAACGCTGAAGCTGCTAAACGTGCGCAGCACATTCTTTGCCGACAGCGAGCTTTCCATGCTCCCGGGAAAATCGGCTGCGGCGATATTTGATTTTTACGAACAAGTGATTGAATCGGACCTCGAAAACATATCCGGCATACAAGTAAGTCTTTCTGATGTTGAAGGGCTGCGTTTATCAATAAATATATGCTGCAAAACCGACCTGTCCTCACTTGCTTGCAAGGGTAACGTACGGTATGAAACGGACGGTGACGAAGGATATCAGCATCTTGTATTCCTTCTCGAAGGAGGTGTCGCCGTATGAGTGCCTTTTCTTCGCTCCCGGAATTTTTGCAGACCTTAATACCGCTTCTGCTTTTCTTGGAAGCCGTGCTTGAATTGGGACTTTTTATTTATCAATTCTCTCACCGCTCCAAATCGCTCGGCAATTTACCGAGTCTCGTTATTTTTGCGTTTTTGCTTACACTTTTACTCTCGGTGACTCAGGGAGACCCGTTTAAAGGCAAGGATGCGTTCTTATTAGATGCTCCTTGGCAGATTTTCATTGCGGTAATTTTACTTGTTATTGTTCATTTCGCCTTTGCCCTGCCGAGAGAGTACCGCCGCCGAAAAAATATGCTCTCCCCGTTCTCCGTTAAAGACGCCACCGACAAGCTGCCCATGGGTTTATGCTATGCCGACCCGAACGGGCGTATTATTCTTTGCAATGACCGTATGCGCCGTCTGTCGTTTGCGCTGAGCGGCCATGAGCTTCAAATCACCGAAGATCTTGAAAAAGCGCTGGAACAACCCGACAAAAGCATTACCGTTAACAGCGACTGTTACATTCTGCCCGATAAAACAGTTTGGCAATTCCGAAAGCAGAACATCACCGTTGACAATGACGGCAACTGGCTTCAAATGACAGCACATAACGTCACTGAGCTTTATAACGGCAACGTTCGTCAAGCCGTTATCAACGACGAGCTGAAGGAGGTCAACCGCAAGCTTCAAAAAATGTATGAACGAATGGCCGACGATATAAAAGAAAAAGAAAGTCTTGACCTGAAAATACATATACATGACACAATCGGAAGAAGTTTGCTGACGATTCGTGACATAATCGAAAGCGATGAAAACACCGATAAAAAGCTTGAAGCTTTACAAGAAGCCACCGCAGTGCTGACAAGCGACCGTGTAACAGCCGGCGGGACAATGGACGAGGTTATTCAGACGTCGAAAATCCTCGGCGTAACGGTAACGGTGAACGGATACCTTCCCGCCGATTCTCTTGCCGAAGAGCTTACCGTTGCCGCGGCGAAAGAATGTGTAACAAACTGTATCAGGCATGCCGGCGGCAATGAAGTATATATCTGCATATTTGAGCGAAACGACTTGTTTGATATTACGATAACGAACAACGGCGCTGCCCCGTCGGAGCCCATTAAGGAGGGCAGCGGACTTTCTTCGCTTCGCCGCAGCATAGAATCCTCCGGCGGCGAAATGCACACGGCATACAAGCCACACTTCGCATTACTGCTTACTCTTCCGGAAAAGGAGAACAACATATGATAAATACAATACTGGTTGAAGATGATTTATATATTCAAAAGCATTTTGCCGAGCGGCTGAAATCAAACGAAGTTTTTCGCCTTGTCGGCGTATATCGTGACGCTTTTGAGGCGGAGAAAAACTGCAACGGATCGGTACAGCTTATTCTTATGGATGTACAAACTCAGCACAAGCACTCCGGCCTCGCCGCCGCAGAGCGAATTAAGAAGGTTTTTCCTGATATAAAAATAGTGGCAGTCACGTCCTTGGTCGATCCGGAAGTCCTTTCCAAGGCGAAAAACGGTGCCGCCGACAGCCTGTGGTATAAGGACCACGGAACGGAGGAGCTTTTGAATGTAATAAAAAGAACCCTTGACGGAGAAAAAGTTTTCCCTTCCTCATCTCCGTCGGTCGAAATGGAAAAAGCCATGTCAAAAGACTTCTCGCCACGTCAGCTTGACATTTTGCGTTTGTATATTCGCGGACTGACATATCAGGAAATCGCCGATAAAATCGGAATATCGAAAAACGGTGTGCGATGGAATCTGGACGACATGGTGGAAAAAGGTGAATTTGAAAGCCGTGAAGCGCTGGTTGCCACTGCAATTGAAAACAAGCTGATGGTCACAACATTAAAAGATGAATAATATAAAAACATATATCCTCGGTTTCAAAAACCGAGGATTTTTTTGTGCTGTTTGACAGATATTTTTGAAAAACAATTATTTTTTGTACGTTTACTGGCACAAATGCCAGTGACAAACGTAAAAAAATAAGTACAATTATAAGTGAAAAAGAAAATGAATAATAAGGCGGTGGTGGGAATGAGAAAAATTGTATTGGATATTCAAAGTGCTCTTCACGCACACAATATGGAAAGAATGCTTATGCAGGAATTGGAAGATTGCCAGGTCATTGTTTCCGAATCTCCCGATTCAACTGCCGAATGGTGCAAGCTTCATAATGCCGATGTGCTTTTAATGGAGGTTAAAGCTTACTCACCCTGGATGTTCCCGGAACGAATGATAATAACAAAAAAAGTCAGGAAAAGCACTCCGGAATGTCGCATTATTTTTTTCGTAAACGACGAGAACGACATAGAGCTTTCGGAAAATGTTCGGCAGGCAAAGCGTGACGGCTTTATCGACGCTTTTCTGTTCGGTTCGGTTTCCGAAAACTACTTCGCTTCGGTTATCGACAGTATATAAACGAAACGATAAAAACTGTAGGCTTAAAGAAAGGCGGATGACATAATGAAAATAAATAAATATATTATAACCTTACTTATTGCTTTAATTATGCTTGCCTCGGCTTCCGGATGCAGAGCAAAACCGACAGATAATCCTGATTTGACCGAAAGCCAAACAACCGTCACCTCCCCTGCGACGACCGTGCAAAACGACACCGATTTATCAAAGCTTCAAAAAACAATTCTCGATAACAAAGAAGCCGTCGGAATTGCCTATATCGGTTACGTCGGCCATGAGGCGAACGAAAAAGAAGTTCTCAATTTTGTAAAGAACAGTCAGTATGCGGATAAATACGATTTCCTCTGCGAATCTCCCCTTGTCAATGCGGGCGGTGCGGAGCTTTATGCGGTAGTAATTGCCGACGTTAAATACAGTGCATCCGTTTACCGGGCGGAAATAACTGATAACGGTGAATATTCCGTAAAGACCGACAATGCGCTCTATAATTACAGCGGAAACGGAATTGATTATTTTTTACTGCGCTGCAATGAAAGTGAAATACACTCAAATGTATCGCTGTATTTTAAAAAAGGAAACGACTCTTTTTCGGTATTCCCGATGCTGTCCGGAATGGACGGACATCTTGTCGCGGAAGAATTCTATGATTTTTCCGTATACACAGATCACGTCAACAACAGCGAACCCGAGGATAGAAACGTTGAAATTGCCCGTGAGATTCTTTCGGAGTCTCAAGAGGTTCAATACTATATAAATAAAGGTATGAGTGCGCAATATACAGGAGAGATCCGTGAAATTGACGGCCGTCCGTGCTGGATTTTTGCACTCGGCACAGACAGAGACGACCAATTCGTCAGAGAACGTTATTACGGAGTTTGTGACAACCTTATATATTTTTATGATACGTTGAATGACAAATGGGAAGTTCTCGGAAGAGGATAATTCTTTCGAACCTCTCTATAATGTGACTTACCGAGTCATACGCGGCAGCATTCGGATGAGCTTTTAAAAAGCTCTGTTCCCCGAGTGCGATTATCCGTTGATGATAAATACAAAAAAGAATAAAAGGTGATTTATTATGAAAAAACTAAAAATAATGTCGGCAATTCTTGCTGTGATTATGACATTCGGGCTTTGTGCCTGCGGCAAAGACGGAGGAAATTCCCCTTCCGATGCCCCGACAACTTCGGCAACAACCGTTGCTCCTACCGATACGGCTACAACAACAGCGGCGGCAGCAGCCGACGAGTTTATCACTACCGGCAAGAGCGTAAAAATTACAATTCCCAAGCTTGAAAATACCGTCAAAATTGATAATGCAAAATTTGAAAGCTCCGTTGTTCCTGACGGAAAATACGATTCCTTCAACTCGACAATTACCGTCGAGGGAAATGACAGAAAATTCAATATCACCATTAAAGACGGATCTATCATGGGTAAAACAAGCCTTGAGGTTGCCGAAAAGTTGAATAAAGGTGAAGAAGATGATGATAAAAAGTATAAAGCTTGCGAAATTGCCGGTTTTAAGGGCATTTTAAAAGTCAATACATATTCCGGAAATTCAAAAACGCAGCATATATATTACCTTGATGTTCCTTGCGGCGATGAAACATATGTCGTTAACTTCAGACTTGAAAAATTATATGACGACGACGTTTCCGAAATGAAAACAATCGAAGAAGCTATATTAAAGAGCATTAAGGTAGAAAAAAGTAATTAAGCGCATTTAAAGGGAGGAACATTTTATGGGATTGTTTGATAAAAAATTCTGCGACATTTGCGGTGAAAAAGTTAACATGCTTACTCAAAAAAAGCTTTCCGACGGTCAGCTTTGCTCCGACTGTAAGCACAAGTTAGGCTCGTTCACAAGCGGCTGGAAGCAGAGAACCGTTCAGGACGTTAAAAATCACCTTGAACAAAGAGAGCAGAACAAGCAGAAGTATCAGCAGTTTAACTGCACTGCAACAGCGGGCGGAAGATACAGTTCGCTTCAAGTCGATTTCAATCACCGCTGGTTTATCTTTGCTATTGATAACAGAGATTTTAAAAGCGGCAATCCTCAGGTGTTTGAGTTTTCTCAGCTTCAGGATTTCTGGATCGAACCGGAATACAGAACGCTTGACGATTCGGACAACGGCGGTATCCCCGACAACAGGGATAATTTTGACAACAGACAGCTTAACAATTCTAACAGCTTCGGCGGAAATATGAACAGAATGAATAACATGATGAATTCATCAATGCTCAATATTCCGCTTGCCGCTCAGCCGTTTGTACGTAATTCAAGCTCATACTCTTCGCCAAACGAAATACGCGAGGTGTGCAATGTGGGAGTATACTTCCGCGTTACAGATCAGTTTATAACGAACCCGATCGGTTTTGATGTAACGTCGGGAATTTCCTCAGGAAATCAAATGGAGCTTATGAATGCTTATGAGACTGCTGTCCAGGTCATGCAGCTTTGCCAGCAAATCAAGCAAGGCGGAGCTCCCGTTAACCAAGGCTTCAATCAAATGAATCAGGGCTACGGTCAGCCGCAGCAAAACATGGGCGGATTTACAGGAAGCCCGGTTCAAAATGCCGCCTACGCCGCTGCTTCCGCTCAGGTTCAAAGCAACGCCTATAATAAGGCTGCACCCGTTACACCGCAAACAGTTGACGCTTCCTGGATTTGCTCATCCTGCGGCACACGCAACGAAGGCAAATTCTGCCAAGGCTGCGGCTGTGCAAAGCCTGCCGCAATGCCTTCACGCTGCCCGAGCTGCGGATGGACCCCGGCAAACGGTCAGCCTATGCCGAAATTCTGCCCCGAATGCGGAGCACGCTTATAATTTGAAGCGAGCAGACTGCATTAAAAAAGCGAGCTTATTTTTGCTTATGCTGTTATTACCTATAGGTCTTTTCGGCTGCGGAGCAAAGAAAAAATACGCTGCGGCGGATGTGAGTGTAATCAGTTTTTCCTGTTCGTCAATGAGCTACACGGATTCTTATGTTTATTCTCTCAAAAAAGAAAATGAAGAATGTTTTTTTGATGCAAACTATTCCTACGACTATGAAAATCCAAGGGTCGAATTTGAGAATAAAAAAGTAAGCGCACAGGATGCCGCGGCAATACTTGACGTTGTGAAGGAGCAGGACCTTATTTTACAGGCTCAGAAGTATAAACCTCCGCGAATCAAAGCCTTTGTTCTCGACGGCGGCGGATACTATCTTTATTTTAAGATGAACGACGGCAAAGAAATCAATGCGGAAATATATAACGAAGATTTGGTAAATGAATTACACACTTTGGCAGAAAAGTGCCGAAAATCATAACCTACCGTGTAAACTAAAGCACGGAATAATATATTGGAGGAAAAAACTATGGCAGACATTAAATCAATTGCAACGGCAACAGCCCCGAGAGAGTTTGAACTCTCTTATTCAACCACCGTTGAAGAGGTATACGAAAAGCTCAGCGCACGTGCTTCGGCTTTTAAAATGCCCTTCAAAATCAAAGAAGGAATCCCCGGAAAGCGCATTTCTTTTGAGAAAGAACCGAACCTCGATGTTACGATTTGGGTCTTTGTCAAGGACGGCAACAAAATCAAGGTCATGGCAAACATTCAGGAGAACAAAACGACTGTCAACGGTATGCGCGTTGACAAAAACAGCGTAATGCAAAAAGGCATAAAAGGTGTAGCTAATCTTCCTATTGAAAGAGGCGAGTATCTTGACGAAGTGACCGAAAAGGTTAAAAAGATACTCAACGGCGAGCAGGTTGAAGATTATGTAGCACCCGTTGGTGCCAATGGCGGACAGGCCGAAAAAGATTGGCTTGTAGCTCTTCTTCTCTGCCTTTTCCTCGGCGGAATCGGTGCGCACCGTTTCTATGCAGGTAAAGTAGGATCGGGTATTCTTTATATTCTCACCGCCGGCGTTTTCGGCATCGGTGTTCTTGTTGACCTGATAAAAATCATTACCGGCAAATTCACCGACAAAGACGGCAATCCCATTCAAAAAAAATAAAAAATTAAAAAAAGAGAGAGGGTCGATTAACATGAAAAAAATCCTTGCATTACTCATGATTTTTGCTGTTTCGCTCAGTCTTTTTGCTTGCGGAAAGGCTGACGGCGACGGTAAGGAAAACACAACAGGAAATACCCCCGCAGTTGATAAGACCGAAGGCACGACAGCCGAAGTAACAACAGCGGCAGGAATGAAGAAGGGTGACGAAGGCAACGGACCTGCAGATATCAACGCAGAGTTTATCACTCTCAAGCTTCCGTCCGGCTACAAATATGAGGTTGATTCTTTCAGTAAAGATTCAAAAAATCCGCTCAAGGGCAATGTTACTCTGTTTATTTATAAGGATGGCTCATACTCATCTATTGCGACTCTTACCGCTACAGCCCGAAACATGGTTCGCAGCCAGGAAGAGGCTGTTGAAAACACGATAAAGCTTTGCAACCTTCAGACCTATAAAAACGGAAAATCTGAAATCGGCAAAGATGCTAAATACGGTGAAAACACCTATTCGACTATTCATGTTTCAACAGACTACTATGAGAAGGACTTCTTTGTTACATATGCAAACAGAGGTACATCGGATACAACGGGACTTCTTGTCAAGCTTGAAATCAATAATAAGAATATCAAAGCTGACGACCCGTTTATTAAAGAGCTTCTTGACAGCCTTAAGATAGTTATGGCTTAAAAATTCGGGGACTGTGCCTGAGCATTTTCGGGTACAGTCCTGCTTGCAAAAAGGAGATCTTGTTATGAGTAAATTAAAAGGAAAAAAAGATATTAAAATGACTATATTTATTATAGTCGTCGGCGTCAGCTTGATAGTTGCCGGCATTTACGGAGTTGTTTCGAGCAGAGTTGAAAGCAGAGATTATAAAAACGCAACCGATATTCGAAAACTTTCCGCAGTTATTGATGACTTTTCAACCAGCGACACTAAAGATGATTTAGGCGATGTTAAGTATACAACATATAAATTTAAAGTTTCATATGTTGTTGACGGAAAAACCTATAAGGGAAAATATGAAGAGCGTGCCTGGTCAAGCAACCCCACAAAAATGTACACCTATGATAAATTAAGAAAAGGTGATAAAATCCTTGTCGAGGTTTACAAAAATTCCAAAGGACAATACAAACTTGCCCCGGAGGGAAATCCTGTTGATTTTCTTCTCTATTGTGCGGCAATCCCTGTCGGTATGTTCCTTGTTTTTATAATGGTATACGAACTTGTGAACGATGACCGAAAAAAGAAAAATGAAAATGAAATGATCGACAAGCAATAAATCAGAGGTAATTTTATGGGTTTATCAGTATCACTGTTAATTGCGGCTTCCTTTGCAATATTATGTACATACTATATCGGCGATAAAATTCTTGTTATAGATTTTTCGGCATACCGTCCGCAGAATTTAAAAAAGGCCAAGCTTGAAAGATTGCTTGCGAAAAAGGACACTCCCCTTCGGAATTCAAAAATCCGAAATGATATAAAAAAAGCCTTTGAAAGAATTCTGATACCGCTCGGAAAAGCGGATCAAGACCTTCTTCCGGCAAGAATGGATATGGCATTCCGAAAAAAAATCGTCAGCCAAATCAACAGACTTAACAGGAATAAGCTTTGCCGCAAAATTTACGTTACTGATGTTGTCCCCGTTCCTAAAAATGACTTTGAAACATGGAACGATGATGGCAGAGAATGGCGTGAATCGGTTTTAAAGTGCAGCACACTGGAGCGTTTCGAGTCAACCAAAGACAACACGGTTCAGCATGAGATATACCGTAAAAACTCATATCTCAGAATACTCCAGTCAAGACACGTTCGCCTCGCCGATCAAAAAGAAAAAAAGAAAAGCTATTATAACGATAAGTTAAGAATAACCTGCCCGTCCTGCGGTGCAAGTGTCAAGCTTGACAGTCAGCAGGTTACCTGCGAATACTGCGGCGCCGTTATTAAAAACGAGTTTTACGATTGGCAGACCGAGTCGTTCGAGATCTATGAATCTATCAGTACAAACCTGAAAAGATTTTTACAGCTTATCGTGTCCGGCTCCATACTTTTCGTATGTGTCTTTCTTTGCTTATATTTAATCGAGGACACCGAGATTTCCCTTGCGGCCGGCGTCGGTGCAGCGATTCTTGCTTTGGGAGTGATTGTCTCGCCTATTATCTACGGAAAAGTTAAGCAAGACAACCTTTCCAAAAAAATCGTAGGATATTCAGAGAATTACCTCCGAGCCTGCTTAAACGAATACTTTTTGAAAAATGAAAGCGACAAGGATATGCTTGATTTCAGCGTTGACACAATCAAGCTTTTAAAGGTTGCGAATACAGACGATATAACAAAAGTTACGGCTGAAATTCACGGAACCAAAACATTCCTTCCCGAAAATCAAAAGCCGTTTACAAAAAAAAATAAAAAGAAATTGACCCTGCAAAGAGCAAGAAATCCGGAAAAAAGAAAGACTGACGGTGATTTCTTTACCGAAAAAGAATGTCCGAGCTGCGGAGCGAACTTCCTTCCTGATGAAAACGGATGCTGTTCTTATTGCGGTTATACACTTCACGAAGATAGCATAAAGTGGAAAATAAAAAGCTGACTCTTGTTAAAATTCTTCAATGCCGATTAAGGGTATGAAGGAAAACAGATTGGAGGATACAATGGGAATTTTTGATAAATTAAAAAACACAGCACAGCAGGCAGTTGTTTCTGCCGTACAATCCGCGGGTAACAAAAGGGAAACATTTACATTTTCCGCATTGCCCGAAAGCCTTGCCGAAATGCAGGCACTCCCCGAGGCAAGCCTTGATACTCCGTTTCAAGCCGCCGCTCTCACCGTGCTGGCACTGTGTGCATACGCCGCCGACAAAAACATCGGAACAGAAATGCTAAATTGGCTCAGAGGTCCACGTCCGCTGAACGGAATGGAAATTTCCTTTTTGAACGACCGTTTCCGTGACGGAAAGACCTATCTTCCGTTTACTTATTTTGCGGGTTCGACACCCGAGAATAACTACACTCCTTCCGAGCCATATACAATAGTCGTCGAAAGCAATCATGTTTCGGCAGAGGAGCAGGGATATATGAAGCTCTTTATACCGTGCGGCGGTGCAGATGACCCGCGTCCGATAAAACTTCGTCAACGCGGAAGCGACGGAAAATGGTTCTTATGGGAGCAGTACCTACTTACAGGTGTGCGTACTCCCAAAGCAGCCGATCCGTGGGCATAAGATCTGTAAGATCTATAAAAGACAGTTTTACGACAAAAACTTAAACCGCCTCCCCTCTTCGACGTATGAATACAATCTTAAGTTCATACATTGAAAGCTTTAAAAAAGCAACATAAAACTTAGAAGAGAAATCCTGAAACGATGTCAAGATTTCTCTTCTTTTTCTTTTCCGATTTTAAATATATTGAAAAAATCTTTATGAAAATTCACACCTCAAAAAAATCAAAAGAAACACAGGCTTCTGCTAAAAAGATTCATTTCGGCAAAAGTCTGTTCATGTTTTTTAATACTTTATTGTATAGCTGTTCTCACAGGCAAGGGCAAATTTAACGTTCAAATTGCTGCCGGCGACCTTAACTCCGAGGTTGAGCACATCGGTGTTGGTGTAAATCGCCTTGGTAACATGACCTGTTGCTTTATCGATTGTACACTGGATTTTTCCGTTTATTCCGTTGATTTTTACGCTTTCAAACTTTGTTCCTGGTACGTTAATTTCCTCAAAGGTTGACGCTGAAACGGTATTGAATACTCCTGCATAGCCTGTTCCCTTTTTCGGGCTTGTAAGCTTATCGTTATAAAGAACGAATGTGATTTCATAAGTTTTTCCCGTGTCCTTAAACGAGGTGCTTTTTACCATATCCGAGGTCAAATGCGAAGTATAGCTTTCACCGCTTATCGGGAAATATGCCATTATCTCATCCTTGCTTGTAAAGGTTGCCGGTTCATCGGAGCCTTTAACAAACTTTTCAATCGCCCATTTTCCGAGGCTGTTGATAGCCGACGGGAGTTGAAGATATTCTGGTAAGCTTTGCATTTTAGAATAATTTCTTGTGATTGATTTTGCATTTGATTTAATCTTGTTTGCCGCAGTATTATAAATATTTACCGCTTCGGCAGTGGTTTTTGTCGCTGACGAGGTTTTGTTCTCGGTTTTATTGCTTGATGAGCTCGACGGATTTGAGCTGACGGTTCCTCCGCCGTTGTTCGACGAAGCAACAATCGCAGACGGGTTACCGTCATTCGATGTGTCTGCCGAAACATTCTCCGATGCAATTCCCGTACCTGTGTCAGCCGCGAAGGAGTTACCGCCCTCCAAGACACCTGCGTTATCGGATACTGCGATTGATCCGCCCGCCTTTGCTGCTTCAACCTTCGCATCGCAGACCTTTCCGATGACGCTGTTTGCCGTAGCCGAGACTGCAATGACACAGATGAATGCCGTTAAAGATGTCATCCATGTTTTTTTGATTTCCGGTGTCATCGGAGTTTTTTCTTTTTTTACTTTTTCCTTTTTCATACTGTTTCTCCTTTAAATAACGGATTTAATATTGCTTGACTTTTCAGCGGATTTATAATACACTATTATTATATCAACAGGTTGTTGAGTTTACAATCATCAGTTTGGCTTATGATTGCCATTAGTCAAACATATATTAAATGAATTGGCGGTTTAATTATGAATACAAAAAACAATCAACGTACAAGACTTTCTAAAATGCTTTTAAAAAACGCACTTATGGATTTGCTCAAAGAGAATGGCTCCGTTGAAAAGATATCCGTTCGTGAGCTTTGCTCTGTTGCCGAACTTAACAGGTCAACTTTTTATGCTCATTATAACGAGCCGAAGGATTTGCTCAATGAAATCGAGAATGAGCTTTTAGATTCCACCGAACAGCATCTTGAACGAATCGGACAAGAGGACGATATGGGAGCGCACAGATATATTCTTTCATTCCTAAAGTATATCAAGTCAAACGACAAACAATTCCGAACCCTTCTCATTGACTCGGCCGATCCGGAGTTTCGTTCAAAATTCATGCAGCAATCAATCATTCAGTTCATTGTCAACCTTCAAATCGAATTACCCCATGAGCTTGAACAATATATATTCTCATATATTCTAAACGGCAGCACCGGAATAATAATCCAATGGATTCGTTCGGACTATTCGGCAGATGAAAACATGATTGTTGATCTGCTCTTTTCAATCAACCAAAGCGCTCTCACAAATCTAAACGTGAAAAAAAGAAATTAGAACTCATGTTTTCCTGCATGAACGCTATGCTTTTCACCGTTTGGTAAAATCACCTCGGCGGTACAGTTTGACGGTATTTCAACCTCAAATTTGTATTCGCCGTTTTCTTTTTTCCAGCCGGATTTTACTTCGCCGAAGACACTCTTGTAGCTTGCTTTGGCAAATGAAAAATGACCGCCGGGCATGGGTTTGATTACAAAACGGTTTTCGCCGTCAATATTTATTCCGCACATTGACCTGAAAAGCCATTCACAAACAGCACCCTTGGAGTAATGGTTAAGAGAGCCTATACCGCCCTGAGCCTCGGTCCCCTCCCATGATTCCCATATTGTTGTGGCACCCATCTTTGTCATAAAAAGCCAGCCGGGCATTTTTTCGTTTTCAAGAAGCTTGTAGGCATAATCAATGTTAATATCCGCAAGTACATCAAGAATGAGCGGAGTTGAAAGAAATCCCGTGCCGAGCCGCCAGCCGTAATTTTCAAGCGCAACAACAAGTCTTTTTTTCGCATATTCCGTTTGTTTTTCGTCCAGAAGATTAAAGTAAATTCCACGCACAAGCTGAGCCTGTCTGTCGGTATCGAGCGAATACTGTTTCGATCTCATAAGAGCTCTGTAACTTTCTTTGTTTCCATTTAAAAAAGCCTTATAATCCTTTGCGTCGTCCGCTTTCCCGAGCGCATCGGCTATCTCTGCCATACATTCCATAACATAGCTTGTATAAGCCGTTGCGGTTTCGGGGTGAGTAATTACACAAGTTTTCCACGTCTGCGGATTGACATCCTTCGGCTCAGCCCACTCGCCGTAGGCCTGTCCGAAATTATTAAGATATTTTCTGTTTTTGAGCGGAATTGAAACATGCTTTGCGGTCGGATACGGCTTGCCGCAGTGACTTTTCATAAACTCGGCATATTTTTTCATTCCCGAATAGTATTTTTCGAGTATTCTTTTGTCACCGTACTGCTTCCAAAAGCGGTAAGGAATCAAAACTCCGGCATCCGCCCAGCCTACACAGCCGTCCATTGCGGACATATAAAAATCCACACCGCCCGGCGGAACTATTTGCGGAAGCTTTCCGTTTTTCTTCTGCCAATCGTAAATATCGTTAACGTATTTTTCGGAAAAAGCAGCGTAATCAAAAAGGAATGCCGCCGTTGTGAAAAATATCTGTGCGTCTCCCGTCCAACCGTGGCGCTCTCTCGTCGGGCAATCCGTCGGTAAATCCACACTGTTACTTTTCGTTGACCATTTTGTTGCATCAACGAGTTTGTTCAAAAGCTCATTTGAACTGTCAAAGAATCCCGTTTCCTCCATGTTTGAATAAACGGCTATGGCCGTAAATTCGGCATCGGTGAGATCAATATCAGTTTCTATCTCGACATATTTAAAGCCGAAAATCGCGAACTTCGTTTTGTAATTATTCTCGCCGTCCTTGCAGATGTACTCGATCTTTTGAAGGGGCGTTGTTTTCTTTTTGCTTGAGCATTGAATATTTTTCAGCGTCAGCTCGCCGTTTTTATCGAGCATTTCGCCGAAACGCATTTTTATTTTTTCTCCGGCATTTGCACTCAGAGAAAATGAAATATATCCGGCAAGATTATTCGGAAATTCAAGAAGAGTCTTTCCGCTCGGCGTTTTTGAGACTGTCGGTTTAAATCTTTCCTTCTCTGCGATAGGCACATTGTTTGAACATACGGGAACAACATTATTATTTGTAACCTTGGCAAATTTTCCGTAGCTCGGCGTCATTCGTGCGTCGACAATTTCTCCGTCCTTATTGTCGGCAAATCGAATTTCACCGTCGTTGCTCCAGTTCCATGTTCCGTCCGTAACGATTTTCTTAACCTCTCCGTCGGCATAGAATATCTCAAGCTCAGCAATGAATTTCGTCTGCGTTCCGTACTGATTCGTAATTCCCCATGCTCCGGTTGAACCTCGATACCAACCGTCGGCAAGCTGAATTTCAAGAGTGTTCATGTGCTTTAGCATAGAAGTGATGTCATATGTCTGATACTGAATTCTCTTGTTATAGTCGGTGATTCCCGGTGCAAGCGGCATTGAAAATCTCTCGCCGTTAAGCGTTGCACAGTATATTCCGCAAGCGGTAATATAAAGTCTCGCTTTCACGACTTCTTTTTTAACAGCAAATTTTTTCAGGAAGCAATCGACGGGATAACGCTTGCTTTTATCAACGGTATAATTGCCCGTTATCCATTCTCCCGACCAATTTTTGATTCCGTATTCAAAAAAGCATTCTTCGCTCCACTCGCCTTCGCAGTCTTTTTCGTCCCAAAGCTTAATCTTAAAATTAACTCTTTTACCTCTTTTAAAGACTACTGGGACTGTGCCGTGCATTGAGCTTGATTTAACCTTGCCGCTATCCCATTCATCGGTTGCAATTCTGTATGCGGTCTGAGTGATTCCCCCCTCGCAGTTCCACATTATTCGAGGGTTGTCTATATCAATACACAATGGATTTTTCAGGTATTCCGTTTTAATGTTAATTGCTTTCATCAGCTTTGTCCTCTTCCTTTCTCGCCTTAATCTCTTCTTGCTCCTTGTTAATATATTTTTCGACATTTATAAATGCAAGAATTACAATAAGAATTACGGCGGTAATTGTTTCAAGTCCTACAAAAGAGAACGTAATAGCATTTTTTGTCGCTGCATTCTGAACTGCGGCAACGGTTTCTCCGTTTATAATTGAAGGTGCAATGTATCCGCTTTTTGACAGAAGTCCGTTAAAAGCTCCCGTAACTATACCCACACTTGTTACGGCAATAATATTGTAAATCGACATTGCAATTCCGTCGCAGCGGAAGTTGTGTTTCCATTCCAAATGGTCAAGAACATCGGCAAAAAGCGCCATAAATACATATGAGCACGGAAGTCCGCCGATATTTTTGATGAACTGTCCGATGAGAACTACCACCATATTGGTCGGACAAATCCAGCATATTGCACTGCCTATTGAATAAAGAGCAAATCCTGCCAATGTAAGGTTTCTCTTTCCGAATTTCTTGGCAAGCGGCCATACGGCAAATATGCCGATACCCATCGGTATTCCACCGATGACAGAGATAAGAGTTTGTGTTTTTCCGTCGTTATATGTGCCGAGAACATAGTTACAGAAATAAACCAAGCCGAGATTTTTAAACTGCGTACCGATAGTATAAATCAGGAAATAAAGCAGAATAAGTATCATATATTTGTCGGTAAAAATTGCTTTTAAAAGATTTTTATACGGCAGGCTTTCCTCTTGCGGTTTGTCAATATCTTCAAGAGTAACCCTTTCTTTTGTAAAATAATATTCCATAAGGGTAAGCGGCAATGCAATTACAGAAAGAGCACCCATTACAACTATCCATTTTGCCTTGTCCACGCCGAGCATCGGCATAACAACCATCGGAAATACAAGAGCAACGATAATTCCGCTCATCATGATTGTTGAAATCTGATTAAAAACCGAAAGTGAGCCTCTCTGCTCCGTATTTCTTGTTGAAAGAGGAACCATAAGATTGTGACTCATGTTGTAAATTGTATATGAGAACGAATAGAAAAGGTTATATGAGAGCATGACCCAAATGACCTGCACGGTTTGACTGCTCTGCGGCACGGTAAAAAGAAGAATACCGCTGATTAAAATTAAAGGCGCGGAAAGCAGCAGCCACGGCCTTGCTTTTCCCTGTGCTGTCCTTGTGTGGTCAATTATATAACCCATAATCACATTTGTAATTGCATCAATTATCTTTGAAACAACCGGGAATACAGTCAGAAAGGCTCCGCCCCAAACCGTTGTCAGCTTTAAAACATCGGTGTAATAGACATTAAGATAGGTAGCGAGCACTGCGTTAAGCAACAGCGCACCCGACGGTCCTAAAAGATATCCAAGCCACTTTTCTTTCGCTTTTACTTCATCGCTTTTAATCCGACTCGCAAAAAGCGGAGAGTTTAACTTCTTTGTCATAATTTATCTGCTCCTTAATCAAATAATTTCGCCGTTGGACTTGATCACTTCTTTATAGAAATATTCCGAATCCTTAATTGTGCGCTTTTGTGTTTTATAATCTATATGTATAATTCCGAATCTCGGCTTGTAGCCCAGTGCCCACTCAGAATTATCCACAAGCGACAGGTACTGACAGCCCCAAACCTCTGTACCCTGATTATTCATACACACCTCATAATGATTATCTATTATTTACATTCTTATTATAACAACACATTGTCGAGATTACAATCATCAGTTTATGTATTAGTGGCTTTTGAGACAACATATTTGACATATTTTGTTGCTTTAATAATAATTCGGCATAAAAAAACGAAAAAATTGCTAACAGGAAAAAGAAATTAAAGCTTGTATTCATTTTTATCACATTAAGATTGATACGATAATTTTTACATCAAATTCAAAAATTGCCGCTACTCTTTCAAGTAACGGCTATGTAATAGATTTAGGCAATAAAAAAAGACCGATAATCTAACTCGAGAATCGATCTTTTATACTTGTTGCATACACGTCGGTTTAATAAAATTTTAGTAATCGTTTACTGTGCCGCTATTATCTTTATACCTTATTCCCGACGGATTTCCGTCCGCATCGTAGAAATACCACAAAGCACTGCTTCCACCGAGTGTTTCGTACTGCAAGCGGTTGCCGACATAGTAATACTTGTGCTCCAAGCCAACATTTGGAATAGTTTTCGATGTTCTCAGTCCGTCAACATCGTAAGTAAAGCCGATGTTGATCGCGCCGTATTTCATTGACGCAAGCTGTCTGCCGTTCTGCCAGGTGAGCGTGTAACCCCGGTATGTCAGCGGATTTCCTATCGCATCGTAGGTTATCGGCGTGTCGCCGTATGCCGTCAGCTTGTCCTTCCAGTTGCTGTCGCCGTAGGTATATGTAGTCGTGTCTGTAGCTGTAACGCCGCTCAGACTGCCCCACGTCAGCGGATATACCGTCGTTGACAGAATATTGCCGCCGTTGTCATAAGTATACACCTCCGTGCGATTTTTTGCAAGGTCATCGGCACGGATAAGCTGATTTAATTCATCATAAGCGAACTGCTGTTGAGGTTCATACGCCGAGTTTGCAACGGTCTTATCCCTGCGGGTTATCTTCGTTATGTTGCCGTTTGCATCATATGTATATCCGTAAATATAATTACCTATATGTTCCCAGCCGATTTTAGTTGACTTGACGGTATTGCCTCGAGCCGAAGCGAGATATGCATACTGATGGTCGATATTGACACTCGTATTTGTCAATGCCTTGATTCGTCTCATAAGCCCGTCATATGTATAGGTCGTTGTCTTGCCGGACGGGTAGGTGTACTTTGAAGCAAGATTATCCTTGCCGTACTCAAAGTTTTCGGTCACGCTCACGCCGCCCGCCGACGAAGTGAACCTTGAAACGTTGTTGTTGAGGTCATAGCCGTACTGCGAACTGTAAATATTCTTTTTGCTGTTATCCAGAACCTGCCGGCGGACAAGCCTGCCTGTTGAATCGTATGTATAAACGAAGCGCTGATTGTTGACTAAGTCTTCGTGAGAGTACAGATTTCCTGTTGAGTCATACTGCCATGTGAAATTCTTCGTTCCGTTCTGCGAAATTGCGGAAATGTTGCCGTAATCATCGTAGGTGTAGTCAACATAATCGTTATTACCGTACTTGACTTGCTTCAAATCGCCGTTGTTTGTGCACGCAGATGACGGCAAAAAATCCGAAGGCAACATATGCGTGCGTAAACTACGGCGATGCGGTTTGTCCCTCGGAAATCGAAAAGCAGGCAATCTGCATCGAATCGGATATAAAAAAGGTTATTGATATTCTTTAACAATAAATTAAGGCACATCAGTTCACAAATTCTGCTGTGCCTTATTCGTTATGATATTGTTTCAAACCTGTCATTGACCTTCTTCGCAACAACAACCATGCGTCCGTTTTGCCTTGAAAACTCGCAGGTTGAGAGCGTTATGAGCTTGTCGCCGTATTTGGCGGTCACGCCCGTATCATAGAACGACAGCTTCTTGCACTTGGCAACGTATTCGTCAAAATCTTCCTTTCGCTCGGCTCGGACAAAGCGATCGTATCTAAACCCATCATCGGAGTAAGCCACCGTCTTGAAGGCGGCAATGACCTCGTATTCACCGAAGCCCTCCATGGTGTCAAAGCGAATGTACTTATGATCACGGTAAAAGTCCTCGTCAATATACTTGCAAAGATCGGTGAACATACTGCCGTTATACATATTATGGCCGTACATTATCAGGTTATCGGAGGTCGCAACATCGCAGTTTTCCTGCATGAACGGCACTCCGAATTTGCTGTACGCCTTTTCAAAGTCATGGTACAAATAGAAATTCGGATTGTTCTTTGACTGCATAACAGGGTAGTTGATTCGGGTATCCGGAACCGTGATCCAGCCGATAAAATCGTTGTTTTGAGCGTATACCTTCGAATATTTATTGTAAGCGGCGGCTTTTTTCGCATCCTGCTCCGAGTCGTTCGCCGCCGAGTCGTTTTCACCGTCGGTTTCAACCAGACTTGCAACCCTTTCAAAGGCTTCGGCTCTTCTTTTTTGGTCGATGTATTCCCGAGCAAGTATTACACCCGAGAAAACAAACACGGCAGCGCAGAGGATAATCCCCGCTGTCATCAGCCTTTTTTTCTTTTTAATGTCCATTTTTCACCCCTGCCTTTGACAGCTCTGTATGCAAAATCATTGCCTTTTCAACAGCATTTTCACTATCGAGCTTATATTCGCAAAGAATATCTTCGGATTCAAGGATTTCAATATAAGCCTGTTGTTCGGCCTTAACGGTCTTAAGATGAAGCCTAAGATGAAATTCGTGAAAAGCTGAGTAAAGAACGACGCTATTGCGGCACCTATCGCATCAAAATGAGGAATCAAAATGAAGTTGAGGATCGCACTGAACGCCGCACCCATCAGGTTTATTCCCCACAGGTACTTCTGCTTGTCCTCTGCCAAAATCCAGACGTTTCGAACCGTGCCGATAATGGAAAAGGTAAAATACCAAATCAGGATTTGCAGTATCTTCACGGTGGGCATGAAATCCTTGCCGTACATGACATAGACAATCGGCTTTGCAAACACGGTGAAAGCCACGCTCTGAAGCAATGACAGATATATAACTATACTGTAAAGAGAAATAAGCGATGTTTCGTATTCTTTTTCGTCCTCTTTCTTCTGCTTCAAAATTTCCGGTCTGAACGAGTCTATGATAGCCGTAAATACAAACTGCGTTATCACCGTGCAGGTTACTGCGGCGGAATAATAGCCCGTTGATTCGGTACCCGACAGCTCGGTAAGCAGGAGCTTGTCAATATTCTGAAAAACAACAACCAATATCGACGCAAAAATGTAATATTTACTTTTATAAAACATGTCCTTTGCAAGACTGAACGAGAAAACCAGCTTATCACCGCTTTTTCTGAAATACAGTAATATAAGACAAAATGCGATCAAGCCGTATTCGATCGAATGAGAAAAAGCAAACCAAACTACGTTCTTTTGCGTTACGAGCAGGAATATCTTATAAGCCGAAACGGCAACATAGGAAATAAGCATAACCACAGACGAATACTTGGAAAGCAATTTATACTGGAACCAGTATTCAATCATTTCCAGCGCCGCAAAGAAAACCGAGAGACTATATACAACGCAGACAATGAGAGTTTGTCGGTCGTCGGGGTTAGCCAAATAAGCAAAAAACGAAACGCCGATTATGCTCAAAAACGAGGATATAACATTCATGCCCAACGATGTGCCGAGCACCCTGCCCTCTTGCTTCGGATTTTTTACCAATTCAAAGACAAGCGTTGCGTCAAGTCCCATTTTCATAATCGGCATTGCAAAAGCGGTTATTGAGGCGGCATAGTTAATCAAGCCGTAGTTAGACGGGCCCAGATAACGGGCGCTTAACATACCGACCAAAAGCTGCAAAACCGACTGAATGATTTTGCAAATTATAATCCACTTTGCATTTGTAAATACCTTGGCATTCTTCATTAAAATCAATCTTCCAAAATTATTTTTACGCTTTTTGCTTTAGAATACTCCAATAGGGCTGTCGTATTTAGATGCAGAAACCGTTTTGCTCTGCGCTAAATGCGACAGCCCCATTTCATGATTATTTCACCAGCTTACCGGTTTCGTCAAATGTATAGTTCATACAAATTGAGTAACCGTTGGTTTCCCATACATAGTAAGTACCGTTAGTATACAGCTTACCGTAATAGCCGACAAAGTAGTAATCACCGTCAATCAGGTTCAAACCGACTCTGCCGTATTTACCTGTATCGTAATAGTAAATACCGTCGTCCCTTGTGACAAAGCCGTTGAGCATCTTGCCGTCGGCACCGAACTCGTAGTTATCCTCGGGCAATAAGCCGTTGCTCTGCCATACATACTGCTTTTTGTTAACGGTAATTTCACCGTTAGCACCGCCTGCGAAATAGTAGTCGCCGTCGATTTGGATAAGGCCTGCGGTTTTGGTTTTACCCATTTCGTAGTAATAAAGCGTGCCGTCCTTTTCGACAATACCGTTGAGCATCTTGCCGTCTGCGCCGAATTCATATGTTCCGTTCGGAAGCGACGTGCTGTTTGCCCATGTGTATTGCTTTACATTGACCAGTATTTCACCGTTTTCGCCGCCGGCGAAGTAGTAGTCGCCGTCAACCTCAACAAGTCCTGCCGCCTTCGGTCTGCCCATTTCGTAGTAATAAAGCTTACCGTCTCTTTCGATAATGCCGTTAAGTATCTTACCGTCGGCACCGAATTCGCAGTTCGGGTTTGAAAGGCTGATACCGTTGGCTTTCCAAACATTCTGAACCTTGCTTACGGCAAGCTCGCCGTTTGCTCCGCCTGCGAAGTAGTAATCGCCGTCAATTTCGATAAGTCCTGCCATCTTCGGTCTGCCCATTACATAGTAGTAGAGCGTGCCGTTCTTATTCACGATACCGTCAAGCATTTTGCCGTCGGCACCGAACTCGCAGTTGGGATTTTCGAGCTTGATTCCGTTATCCTGCCATACATACTGGACTTTGTTTACCGAAATCTCGCCATTTGCTCCGCCTGCGAAGTAATAAGCGCCGTCAACCTCGATAAGTCCTGCCATCTTCGGTCTGCCCATTACATAGTAGTAGAGCGTACCGTTCTTGTTTACGATACCGTCAAGCATCTTGCCGTCGGCACCGAACTCGCAGTTGGGATTTTCGAGCTTGATTCCGTTATCCTGCCATACATACTGAACCTTGTTTACCGAAACCTCGCCGTTTGCACCGCCTGCAAAGTAGTAAGCGCCGTCAACCATGACAAGACCTGCCATCTTCGGCTTTCCTGTTTCGTAGTAGTAGAGAGTTCCGTCCTTTTCGACAATGCCGTTGAGCATCTTGCCGTCGGGGCCGAATTCGTAGGTTCCGTTCGGAATCGAAGTGGTGTTCGCCCATGTGTACTGCTTTTTGTTGATGGAAACTTCACCGTTTGCACCGCCTGCGAAGTAGTAGTCGCCGTCAACCTCAACAAGACCTACCATTGCCGGACGACCGTTTCTGTAATAAACCAAGTCGCCATTCTGATTCTTTGCAATGCCGTTAACAGCCTTGTAATCGTCGCCGAAGTAATAATTGCCGGGATTCAGATCACAGTGCGATTCGCCCACGTTGACGAAGCCCTTTCTTGCATAACCGTAATAATCGAAGCAGTAGTAACTGCCGTCAATCTTATAAAGGCCGTATACACCAATGCCGTCGATTACATAGCTGAGACCCTTTTCGTCCTCATAGAAGCCTGTGGGAACAACCTCATCCTTGCAAATACCGTCATCACCGAAATCGTACCAATAACGTACATTTGCCTTGAATATCATGCGGTAGCCTTCGTAGCGGTAACCGTTCTCGAAGTAATACCTGTTGCCGTCGATTGTAGCCCAGCCCCTGTTGTAGCAACCCGGGCCGTAATAATACTTTGTACCGAAAACAGTCTTTGCCCAAACGCCGTGCTTCAGGCGTCCGTTATCCTCAAATTCATAAGTTACACTGCCGAATGCCTTTGAGCCGGTCTGTGCGTTATATGAATTGTCGAAGTTGTACCAGCTGTTGTCTATCATTACCCAGCCCTTTTGAAGCTCTCCGTGACGGGCATAGCGGTAAGCCTTTGCGGTATTGTCATAGAAAAGACCTGTCAGCTTGCCTGTGCAAGCGCCGTCGTTATCGAAGCTGTAATAATAGCTCTTGTCCGAACCGTCCTGATCGGGTGCGCAGTAAATACCCGTGACCTTTTTGTTGTTCACATAGTAATAGAACTGTTCACCGTTCGGGCTTATCCAACCGTTGAGGGGCTTTTCGTCAAGTGAGAAGTGATCCTCAAACGTAACATATGTGTCGGAGAAGTGTCCGCCTGCGTCCTCCGGATCATTCGGATTGATATACTCATAAATGCCGTATTTCTTCTGATTTTCCGGATCCTTTGCGAACTTGTAAAGCTGTGTTGTATCAAGATAAATATCGTAAGAGACATTACCCGTTACATCAATATTGATCAATCCGTCCTTATCCTTTTGGGCGTTCTTCTTCGGTGTAATCTTAACACCGGAGAGAATACCGATCGAGTTTGCCGTTGACGGATCGATACCCTCAGTCTGTCTTGTCCACTTGCATACGATTGTAAGCGTATGCGTGGCTTCGTCGTATTTGTATGACGAGATCTTGAAGAAGTCGTTTACAAACCTCAGATTTTCAACATCGACATCTACTCCCTCGGGGAATTTCGCCGTAACGGTAACATTTGTAAGGTCGCTTACACGTCCGCCCAAAGCGAGAAGATAATCCCATGGGGTAGCATTTTCACCGACGTTGCCAGCAAAGCCGTTGAGATATTCCATCAAGGGCTGTAAGCGTGCAGGTGCGGTAATCGATTTCATATCAATGGCAAATACATACGAAGCGACAGAATCCTTGTTTGTATCTACCTTATAGTAAAGCTTGTTGTCGATTGTATAAGAGTTCGAAACAGATCTGTTCCATGCGAGGGACTCGTTACCTGCCGTTGCCTTTTCGAAATCGAAAATGCTTTCGTCTGCCTTGTAAAGGCGCAGGGAAATATTGGCGCTAACATTGACATCGGTCTTGACCTTAGCGGTTACGGTAACGTTACGAACGCCCGAAGCTTCGTTACCGGTGAACGAGAAGCCGTTCATTACACCTGCCAGATCATTGGTCATTTCAAAGATGATATCGTTCGTGTTGAACGTTACGGGATTGTTCTTGTATGTTGCAACAAGCGGAAGCTCTTCAGCAACGCCGTAAATCACGTTGATATTATCCTTTGTAAAGCTGAGAGCCGTGGGTCTTGTGATAACCTCGATTGTTTTGCTTCCGACAACCTTTCCGTCAACCACAACCTGAATATCGACCTTGCCCTTTGCAACGGCGGTAAATTTATTACCGTTGAGAGTGCCGACTGTTTCATCGGAAAGTCGGAGTGTTGCGTTCTTCGGAATCTCGGTCATATTTCCTGCCGCACCGACGCCTGTCAGCGAAACATCGAAGGAAGAACCTACGGTCAGGTAGTCAGTTGCGGTGTTAACGATAGCGTGGTCAAATTCCTTTGAAGTTACAGCCGTGGAAACGATTACAAGTGATGAGCTTACGGAACGCTCCACGCTGTCGCACGGGCGGTTAACAACGGTTACCTCGTCCGAGCCCTCCTGCTTTGCGTCATAGGTTGCGGATCCGCCGCCGTCAAGCTCCATAGCGTCCACACAGCCTGCGTCAATGAGAATCTGTGCAACCTCATAATACGTTGCGCCGACCGAATACGGATACTGACGTCCGTCAAGTACAAGATTTATAATCTGTCCGTCCGCCGTAATACCGACGCAGCATCTCGGCATCTTTTCGCTTGTTTTGCCGATGAACTGATTTACACCGTCCTTAACAAGGATTTCCGCACCGCCGACAGCCTCCTGAATATTGTTCTTGTATTTGTTATATTCCGAGGCTTCTCCGATAACCGGTGTGCCGTCCTTGAGGATAGCAAAGAAATTATATTCTCTTTCCTTCGTGTAAATGGGGGTATACTCTTTGCCGTTCATAACAAGCAAGCCGAGCGGCTGACCTGTACCCATGTTGAAGAAGTTGGCGTTTGTGCCGACAACCGCATTGTAATTTTCAATATAGTTATCGGGGTCGTTGGGGTTGGAATGCTTTTTCTGAGCGGCGGCCATCTGCTCGCTGACAGTTGACAATGCCCATGAAGAAGCGTCATTGTTTGCATAGTTTGCGTAGATATTGACATCGCTTCTGTTGATGTCCGACTTTGACATATAGTATACCATCTGCTCGCCGTTCGAATCGACAGCATAGCTGATGTTCTGCGTTATACCCGGAGCAAGCATCGAATCCTTCGAAGAGAATACGCTGTAAATATCCGGCTTGTTCGGGTCATCTGTCGGCTTATCGGGTTTCTCGGGAGCTACCAGATCGTCCTTTGCCAGATTATAAAGATAATCGGCAAATGCGTAACAGCAAGCCTCTCTGAGGGTATCAAGGCCCGAAAGTCCCCTGCCCGATTCAAGAAGCTGAATCAAAAGGTGATCTCTGTAAGTCGTGAAAATCGACTGACGAACCTCGGCATTTGTCAGGCTGCCCGGGAAGCGGTTGTTCAGGAAGAACGCCGCTCTTGAACGCATCGAAAGCTCCTCGTTATAGTAGCTTTCAAAAATCTCGCTGAGCGATGAAGCGCCCGATGTGATTTGGTAAACGATATAGAAGGCATCAAGGTCGGTTCTGATATCGTCATAGCCGAAGCCGCTTTCCTCAACATCGTCAACGCCGAAATATTTTGTTTTGATTTCTTCGGTCATTGCGTCAAGCTCTGTTGCTTTTACTCTCGGATTTGAATATTCCATCAAGTCGCAAATATCGCCTGCCCAGCTGCCGAAGTCTGTGTTTGACTGAGTATAGTTCTTATTGCTTGAAATATTCAACGAACCGAACAGATGGTCGAACACCATTTTTTCGCCGTTCGGCATTGTTATTTCAAGATAATCGATCTCACGAAGCGCATAAGCGATAGTGCCGTTGATTTCGTCCTTTGCGATAACCTCGTTGACGAAAACGGTTTCCTCGGCACCTGCCATTGTTACCCAATCGTCATCGTTGTAACGGTCGATACCGGTACGGATGAAGTTGAGCATAAGCTTTGTGGGATCCTTGCCAGGGTTGTTCTTGGCGTAGTCGCTCGCATAGCCCTCAAGCTGAGACATTGCAAGCTTAAAGGTATCCCAGTTAAGCTTGAGCTTGGCAACAACCTCTTGCTTTTTAAGGATTTCGTTACAGCTTGAGCAATGACTGCCCTCTGTAAGTCCTGTTGATGAATATGTCGGAGCTACCGCCGCATCAATTACCGGAGTATGCGGAAGCATTGCAAGCTCTCTTGTTTCTCTGATACCGCAAACGGTGCAATAACGTTCCTCTTCACCCTTTTCGGTACAGGTTGCCACCTTGGATACAGTCCATTTTCCGAAGGAATGTCCGAGTGCCGCAACCGTCTGACGTTCAACGATAATTTCGCCGCAAACGGAGCAGTGACTACCCTCGGTAAGTCCCGATTCGGTGCAGGTAGGTGCAACGGCGGGATCAATTACAAGCTTATGTCCGCTTGCGTCCGTATAGTCGGATACATAGCTGTGACCGCAGTGACAGGTATAGGTTGTATATCCTCTTTCGGTGCAGGTCGGTTCCGTAACAACCGCCGTATAGCTGTGGCCGGTAGCCGGAATAACCTCTGTTTCATAGCGGTCACCGCGAATACAGGTTCTCTTCTTAAGTCCGTTCTCGGTGCAGGTTGCATTCTTGACGATTACCCAATCGCCGAATTCACAGCCGAGAGCTTCGACAAAGTTGCCCTGATATGTGTGTCCGCATTTTTTACAAGTATAGGTCGTGTAACCGCGCTCATGACAGGTCGGAGCGGTTACAACGCCCCCGTCATAGCTGTGATTTGTCGCCGGGATAATCTCGGTGTAGCTGTCGCCGCAATGACAGGTGTATGTCATGACACCGTTTTCGGTGCAGGTTGCCGGAGTTGTTACAACACCGACGTATTTGTGTCCGAGTGCCGGTACATACGACTCCTCGGGAATTTCCGTATGGTTACAACGTTTACATGTGAGCGTTGTATATCCCTTTTCGGTACAGGTCGGCTCGGTTACAACCGAGGTAAAGTCATGACCCAAGGCGTCAACCTTATCGACCGTGTCGCTGTATCCGCAAACCGTACATTTGCGAACCGTATAACCGCCCGTTGTGCAGGTCGGCTCAACAACCTCGTATGTAAACTTGTGGCCGTATGCCGGAACGATCGTGTCCTCCAGCTTCAACTCATGTCCGCAAATTGAACATATTTTAACGGTGTAGCCGTCCTCGGTACAGGTCGGCTCGTAAACCTTTGTTGAATCGTAGCTGTGCTCGGTGCCCGTGCTGTCAACGTGCGAATCAACATAGCTGTCATGACAGCGTGAGCAGGTGTGTGTCGTGTAGCCGTCCTGTGTGCATGTCGGAGGCGTTACAACCGCAACATAATCATGTCCGAGCGCCTTAACAACCTTCTGCGCAACGATAACCTCGTTACAGGTTTTGCAGTGACGACCCTCTGTAAGACCGTCCTTGGTGCAGGTAGGCTCAACCGCCGCATCAATCACCTCATCGTGACCCTTGGCAGGAATAACCGCACCCTTTTTAACGGCGCCGCACTTTGCGCATTTAAGATCCGCTTTCTTTCCATCCTCGGTACAGGTCGGAGCCTTGTATGTGCCGTCCACCGTGATTGTATAGCTGTGTCCCGTTGCTTTAACGATATTGTCAACATAGCTGTAACCGCAGGCACAGGTATGGGTGGTGTATCCGTCCTCTTCGCAAGTCGGAGCGGTAACAACCGTCGTATAGGTATGGCCGGTAGCCGGAATAATCTCCTGCTTTTCTATAACGGCACCGCAGACCGAGCAAACCTTGCCGGCGGTCAGGCCGTTCTCCGTACAGGTCGGAGCTTTTCCGGGAACGGTTTTTTCGGAATGGCCGTGTGCCTTAATGACCTCCTGAGCGACGATGATCTCACCGCAAACAGAGCACTTCTTGCCCTCGGTCAAGCCGTTTTCCGTACATGTGGCCTCTTTTCCGGGGATAATCTCCTCCTTGTGTCCCGTTGCCGGAACACTTACCGAGGGGCTTACGACCGTGCCGCAGACCGAGCATTTTTCTTCGGCCGTATAGCCGCCGTTAAGACAGTCGGGAGCCTTTGCCGGAACAGAAACAACCGGATTATGCTGTTTTGCGACGATCGTAACATTGCTGTTAATCTCGGTCAATGTATATTTATTGCCGCTTACGGCAACCTTAGCGTTTGTGGGAAGCGTAACGCACGGCTGTTCGGTTGTAAGAACGAGCGTAACGGTTGCGTCCTTTGTGTCGGCAACATAAACGTTTACGCCGTCCTGAACGCCGCCCGAAACGACAGTAAAGCCGTTAGCCGTAACTGCTCTCTGATACCAGCAGTTTCCGTTCAACGAGCGGTATGTGCCGATAGCAAAGCTGTTGTATCCACTGTGTCCTGCGATCGTGCCCCTGACGGGAACGCAGGCGATGGTTTTAAGCGTGGTGTTCGAGCCGGTGACCTCTTTAAGGTCTGTCGAGCCGTGAACATTCGAAACATACACGCCCTTACCCTTGATAACGGCATCGCCGCCGTTTGTGACGGATTTGGTTGAATATATCGGGCCGTTTGCGGTCAACGTTCCGTCAACCCTGAGAACGGAATTTTCCTTTACACTGCGAGTTACGGGAGCGCCCTTTTTCGCAAATACATAGGGTAACTGGAAAATGTTCTTATTGTAAGTGTATGTGCCCGACATCCAGTCGTCAACGTCATAGAGGTAAACTGCGCCGCCCGAGGAAACGATTGCCGTCGCACCCTCTTCAACATTGATAGCCGTACCGGGAAGAAGCTTAAACTTCTGAGCAAATGTAACATTACTGCCCGATTTAATATTTATGGTATAGTTCATCGGAAGAGCGAGAATGTAATCGGCGGTATTCATTGACGAAGAAACAATAGTGAGCTTAATCGACATACTGATAGCGTCCGTTACAAGGTCACCGTAGAAATCGAGCGTCATTCTGTCTGTCGTTGCGTCATACTTCATTGTGGCATAACCGCTTGTGATATGGAACATACCCTCATCCTTGCCGACGATTGCGGCGCAGGCCTGGCTCGGTGATTTCGAGCTGCCCAAGCCTGCGGCGATTGCGGCGGTACCGTACATGGTGCAACCGCTGTCTATACGAAGCTCGGCCTCAACGTTCTGAAGATAATACTGAGAGAAAAGGAACGAGTTGTTTTTCAATGAAGAAAGCAATGAAGAGGAATCGTTACCTCCTCGCCAGTCCTCAATCTGCATGAACTGATATATCTTGCTTCCGCTTTCGCCCCAAACAAGTCCTTCGCCGCCGATGTAGCCGTAGGCATAGAGTGCCGAACCGCTCTTCAGTTTAATCTGAGAGCCGGAGGTCATCTGAATTGCACCGTAAGCGCCGCAGACTCTGCCTGCGGTTCTTGTTGACGAAGCAAGCTGGGTTGCGTTGACATTGATATTACCGTAGCAGTTGATAACCGCACCGTCCGCCATGGTAAGACATGAGTACATGGTCGGGGCAGCATATGTCATTGTGCATTCTGGCTCGTCGCCGAAGGTGGCCGTATTGGCAGAATCGAAGGGAATCAACAGATTAACTCCCTTTGAAATCTTGTATGTGCCGGCGTCAAGAATACCGCTGTGCGAGAGCACAATCTGCTTGCTCGAATCCGCCTCTGCGGCGGCATTTGCCTTATTCAAATCGGTGTAAAGATTGAAGCCGACCTGAAATACAGCCATTGACGAGCTGACAAAAACAGGGTAAACAACGGTATCGCTTTCAACATTCAGAGTTGTTGTACTGTTGTAATCGAAATATCCGTTGATTGCCGAGCTGTACCAACCGATAAAGTTATAACCCGTTGCAGGCTTTGCAACAAGCTTATATGCTACCGTTGAGGACTGCGTTTTGGCTGTGTCCTTTGTGATAGACTCACCGTTGACGGTATAGGAACCGTTGATCGGTGCTTTAAAGGTGGTCGTGGCACTGACGTCAACAACAAGATTGATATTCGTAAGCTCAATCGACGTTGTTTTGTCGTTACCCTTACCGGATTTGATAACAACCTGAACCGTTTCACCGCTGCCCAAAGCTGCGGACGGCGCATAAGAGCCGCTGCCCGTAACGGTATTACCGGCAATGGTAACCGATCCGGTGTTCTCTGTGATTTTGTAATCAAAAGAAATATATCCGGCTTGACTTCTGGTGTTAGTGAAGGTAAGAGAGCCGCTCTGCGACTGCTTGAAAAGCGAGCCCTTACCGGTAACAGTGCCGTGCGCCACATTTCCGCCGCCGGTCCATGTGCCGTCACCCGCATAAGTTGCGGTAAGTCCTTCGGCGGTCATGTCCAGCGAACCCGACGCGGCACTTGCCAAAACAGTACCGGCAGGTATCATGGCGAGAAGCATCACTAATACCAAAAAGAGAGATATAATTCTTTTTGACACTCTTCTCATCGTTTTTGCCTCCTTTGTTTGCATTTTTCCAAACGATTATATATAAACATCATCACTTTCTCTTTGCTCATTGGCGGAAATAATCGGCAATGCCAAAACAAAGAACAGCATAAATCCGATCTCCATGCGCAAAGAGGAATTGTAAACCAAAAGTATCAGGCTTATCACCGAAAGTATAATGCTCATCTGACAAGCAAATTCGTCTGCCATTTCCAGCTTTTTCAGCTTTCTTGAAACGAAAAACGAAGCGACGAAAAACGAAGCATACAATGCCAGTCCGACAAAGCCTGTTTCCAAGAACAAAAATGCATACGAAAAATACGAATAGTGAACCGTTTGATGAGATTCGAAAAACGGCGTATTGAACATACTGAGCGACGAGCTGTCGCAGTTACCGAGGCCTAAGCCGAACAGCTTTCTGAAAAAGCCGGGCAAAAATCTCTGCGAGATAACGGGCAGGGCGGTAAATCTGCCAATGTCCTCATCGGTCGCATATCCCGTGTCGGTCAACGCCTTTATCAGGCTGTCAAAGGAAAGAAAATCCGTAAAGTCCTTATAAAGGACGGTAAGCAGTGTACCGAAAAGCACAACCAACACCGCACCGAACGCAAAGAACAATGTCTTTTTTATCGAATGCGCCGTCATGAAGCTTGCCATAAAAAGGATTAAAATAAACAAAATGAAGAACATCTTCAGCTCGGACAAGGTCGAAACAAGCAGTGACGCAACCGAAACAAATATGCATTTGCTCATCTTTTCCTCACCTCTCATAAAGGAAAGGATCGTTTTCGCAAAGACGATGCAAAGGAAAATCAGCAGGCTTCCGTTACAGCCCTTTGACGTGCCGAAAATTCCGCCGATATAGTCCTGACCGTAGCCTGAAAAATATTGAAGAATTACAACCGCAAAGTTTATGACAAATAAAACATCTAAAGCTTTGATCCAGCCCTTTGCGTCCTCCCAATCCGCAAGATATGCGAACGCAAAGAATGCAACGAACATTCTGATATTATTCCTCAATCCCCATAAATAGTAAAACACCGATTGATAATTAAACAAATACCCGACGAGGGTAATGAAGAAGAACAGACCCACAATAACGACGAACGGCATTGAATAATTGTCTATCTTCGTGAAGCGTTGCGAAAACAGCTTCAGCAACAGCAAAACCAAGAAGACGTCGCATAGGAACTTGATCGCATCGGGTATCGGCAACAGCTCCGTCAAAAAGGCCTGCGCAGCGGGGAAGAAAAAGATGAATAGCATCATCCACTCCGAGACGGTTCTCTTTTTTATATATAATTTTCCTGCTGAACTCTTATCCACAGAAAATCGTTCTCCTTAATACTAATTTCGTTTTAAAAATAAAATTATTTTGCAGGCAAAATAGCATTTGTGCTTTAGCAGTGTATAAAACAGGCCGAGCCTTTTATTATGAAGCTTTATAACGTCGGCCGTTAGGCTTTTCCTGAGCACATAGCTTTTAAAAATCTTGTTTAACTCAGTCTGCTTTTCTTTCAAGGGTAATTCGGCGGCAACGATTTGCTTCATCGCCGTTATCGAATACATATGATACCTTGCGGTAACGTGATTTATAACCTGACGCGAAAGATTGTTTTGTCGGGCAAGCTCGACGCACTTTATAAGAAAAACATCGTTCTGCTTTTGCCTGTCCGCCTTATAGGTGCGAGTGAGCGAATTGCTCCGCTTATAATAATAATACAGACTCTCTTTTATAATCGAAACGCTCTTTATTTGAGAGAAAAGCTCCAAAATAAAATAGGCGTCCTCGGAAATAATCTCTTTTTCGGATTTAAATTTCAGGTTTAATTCTTTAATTTTTGATAAACGGTACATCTTTCCGCACGAGCTTATTCCGAAGCCCATCGAATAGGTAAACATTCCGGGCAAGACCTCGTTTTGAACCTCGTCGCCGACAAAAAACGTTTTATCGGTTACAATCTCTTTTTCTGAGGTTCTGCCGTCGTCATACACGTCGCACAGGGCGTAAATCACAGCGTCGCTGTCATTTTTTTCGGCTGTCGAGACGCATTTTTCGACCGTTTTTGTATCAACGGAGTCGTCGCTGTCGAAAAAGAATATGTATTTTCCGCCTGCCGAGTCCATACCGCTGTTCCTCGCCATGCCCAGACCTGCGTTCTTTTTATGAATTACTTTAATTCTGCCGTCGGAGCTTGCCCAATTGTCACAAATCACCGCACTGCCGTCGGTTGAGCCGTCGTCCACCAGAATAATCTCAAGATTATCATATGTTTGACCGACAACAGACTGCACACACCTGTCCAAATATTTTTCAACATTATATACAGGCACAACAACAGAAACTAAGGGCATATCCGTCATAACAAAACTCCTACAATATATTACGAAAAGTCACCGATGCAATTATCCCAATCGTATGGAAGCACGGCTTCTCTCGTTGAACAATGCTCATCCTCCGTTGCGGATTTTATGAGCTTGTTCAATCCGTTTTCGTCAGCGCCGTTCATACGGTAAAATCCGGGCTTATTAATAAATTCCTTCATCTCGCCGAAGTCGGTTGTAATAACCGGCAGGTCGCACGACGCCGCCTCCAAACAGGAAAGCGGAACATCTATGCAATGTCCGTCCTCCGTCACGGGGAAAAGATACACGTCGCTCATTTGATATATCTCCTCAATTTCGGGGATATACGAATCGAATATTTTTATATTGGATTTTTTGAGCAGTTTTTCTCTCAATTCCGAATTCTGTTCGTCCTTCGTCAATGTGCTCACTACCAAAAGCACCTGATATTCGGAATCTATATTCAACAGGGTCTGAATGTTCCTGCCCTCGTTCAGATGTCCTACATGAAGAACCAGCGGCTTTTCGGGATCTAACCCGTATTTTAGTTTTAACCGTCTTTTTTCGTCCGAGGTTACAGGCACGAATTTTTTCGTATCGACGCCGGTTTTTATGTATCTGATTCTGCCTTTGGGTACGATGCTTTTATAAAAATTTTCGGACTGCTTTGAAAAAACAATCAGGTCGGCTTTACTCAGTCTTATTAAAAGCTTCGATATACCTTCGGCATTGATTTTCATCGGCAGAATTACGTCCAAGCCGTTTCGGCACATTAAGGACATAACAAAAATCCTTATCGCCGTTGCAATCGGCTTCGCCGGGAACGGCACATACAAGACCTTTTCTTTTTTTTGCTTTATTATCGAACGAAGCTCGCCGTTTAACATGAGCTTATTCAATTCCATATGCCTGTCCGAAAGCTCGGATTTTCGCTCATATGTTATAACGAAAGCGCCGCCATGCGATTTTTTTAATCTTTTAATAAGATTATAGGTCACTTTTAAACAGCCTTCATCAACCTTTTCGGTCAATGAGTTTGAAATAATCAACATATTAACCTCAATCTATCTCTGCACAGCTTTTGTTCTTTCCGCACCCCTCGCAGGTCGAAAGAGCGTCAAGCTCCTCCTTGGACACCTTGCCGTCACGGAAATCCCGAACGATTTTATTCTCATACATCGAATACTTTTTCTTCTTGAAAAAGCGTAGAAATTTATGCTTAATAACCCAAGCGGCCGGCTTATAAATATACTTGTGCATGGCGGGCGAAACAGAGCCTATCATCCAGCAGTTGCGGTCGCAGTTTCTTACAAAGCTTCTCACCTTTTCCGCCTGCTCGCTGTTCCAAAGCTCCTCCCAACTCTGCCTGTTCAGGTTTCCCATAACCTGCTTTTCCTTCGTACCGTTGCACGGCATGACATCGCCGTAAGGGTCGATAAAGAATGTGTCAAAGCTCATATCGCAGGGCAACAAGCGTTTTTGAGAGAAAATATAATTGATAAGTCCGTGATTGAAATACGCTCTGAACCACTTTTTGGGACTGTTGGAATCAAGCAAGCGATTAACGAGATCCTCGAAATTCTGCGCAACCGTGAGGCGATCCTTGATTATATTATTAGACTCAACAAAATAGAAGCTGTTGTGAAGCGACGCTGTTGCAAACTCCATACCGAGCTCGTCGGAAATATTGTAAAGCGGAACCAAATCCGCGGCGTTTCTGTCCTGAACGGTCATGCCGAAGCCAACGTCCTTCATGCCCATATCAACGAGCTTTTTGAGGGTTGTGTAGCCTCGGTTAAAGCCGTCGTCAAGGCCTCGGATTTCATTGTTCGTCTTTTCAAGACCCTCAATAGAAATCCTGATTCCGACCTGCGGAAATTCCTTGCAAAGCTCCACAATTCTGTCGGTGAAAAATCCGTTTGTGGATATTACAATTCGGTCGCTCTTTTTCAAAAGCTCACGAACAATATCTTTTAAATCATCACGAATAAAAGGTTCGCCGCCCGTGATATTGGTGAAATACATTTCGGGAAGCTTTTTAATCGTTTCAATTGAAATTTCTTCCTCGGGCTTCGACGGGGCCTTATATCGGTTGCACATAGTGCATTTTGCATTACAGCGGTATGTTACAATTACCGTGCCGTTTAATTTTTTCGACATTCAATTCACCTTTTAAAATTATCATAGTAATCCTGAGCGACCTTTGACCATGTGAAATTGTCGACCGCATTTTCCCTCGCCTTCTGCTTCATATCCTTCAGATAGTCTGAGTCATTCAAAAGGCGTGTAATTTGAGCAACAGCATCGTCCTTTACGGCATATATGCTTCCGTCGCCGAAGGATGATAAAGACTCGGAACAAAGCACTACCGGAACTCCGGAGGAAATTGACTCAATACACACAAGACCAAAGCTCTCGTACAAAGAATTAAAAATTGTTGTATCCGCAATATTGTAGATCTCGTTCATTTCCTCTCCGGGACTGAATGTGCCTAAATAAACAACCTGCTTTTCAACATTTTCTTCCTTCGCTGTGTTTAAAACTTCATGATAGTATTCCGGCGAAACAATATCTCCGGCGAAGACAAACACGATATTGCTGTTTTTCTTTAATAAAGGCGCAATTATTTTTACGGTTCTGCCCTGCCCTTTATTTTCATTGACGGAGCCAACCTGTAAAATCACCTTTTTATCTTTCAAGCCGAACTTTTCTTTAACCGTGTCAATTTGCTCACTATTCAGCGGAGTATAAATATCGGTATTAACACCGTTATTGATTTGAACGACCTTATTCTCTTCAATGCCAAGATTTTTGACGATATTCTTTTTCATTTTAGGATTCAAAACGAAGATTAAATCGGCGTTCCTCATTCCCTCGATTTCCTGAAAATAGCGTGCTTTCAAGGTGCTTTCGGCTTCTTCAAACGGCAACGACCATACGCCGTTGTGATTGGTGTACGCTATAACCGCCCTGTCCCGAAGCTCCTTTTTAACAAGCTTTAAGAAGAAAAAGATATTGTACTGATTATGAAAATGAAAAACCGTTTTTTGATCGGTATTCTTCAATATTTTCTTTAATTTTAAGGCAAGTGCAACGGAATAAACCACTCTTTTAACCTTATGCATAACGCCTAAGCTGACATCCGATTTAGAGAAAACCGACGGCACCTTAACCTCGGTTATCGGCAAGCTGTTCGGTGCTCTATCCTCGGCGGAAATATCTACTGCCTCGACATCAATATTCATTTGCAAAAAGGCCTTCGTCAGCTCCTCAACCACGCTTTCGGTTGCCGCCGCAACCTTGGCAGGTATCGGTGTGTAGCCTGTGCCGAGTTCGTAAATCTTCATGTCATTCTCCGTAAATTTTAAATAGCTTTTGATAATATGTCTTAGGTGTTTCAAATTCAACAGATTTGCAATTTTCGGTGTAATAATCCGCATTTCGGATTACGGAATACAGCTTATCGGAAAGCTGTGTTCGGTTGCCGGATTCAAACAGCTCACCCGTTTCACCCGGCCGAATAAGCTCGGGAATGCCGCCAATATCGGCACCGACAACAGGTGTTCCAAGCAGCAGAGACTCCATAACGGAATACGGACAATTTTCATACCATTCGGAGGGACAAACGGTAACGGTCGCATTTGCAATGAGCCTGTTCAGCTCCTCCCCCGTTTTGAAGCCGATGTATTCGGCATTGGGCACTTTTTCGATCTCTTCAACCGCCTTGCCGAAGCCTGCGAAAACGAACTTAATCTCGGGCATTTGCCGAGCGGCCTCAAGCAAGGTCAAGGTGCCTTTATCCTTAGACAGATGACCGAATTCCAAAACATAGCCGCCCTTATTTGCGGAACATATCTCCCGCTTTTCGATAAAATTATGAATCACAACCGTTTTCTCTTTAAAACGGGGCTGTGTATCAAGCTTGCTTTTCAAAAAATACGACGGACAAATAATAGTATCGACATAGGAATACGCCGTGCTCAGCTTCCAAAAATAAGCGTCCGCCGTTGCCAAAATGCTCTTCGGCAGTGAATTCTTCATACACCTTGATTTGACGCAGTTCATATAGTTGCCCGTCATGCATTTTTCGCAAACATTTATATTTGAATCGAACAAGCCGTGGCTCGGACACACAAGCTGATAGTCATGCGCCGTGTAAATTATCTTTACCTTTTTGCCGACGGTTTTTCTGTATTTTTCAATCTCAAGAATAATGCTCGGTGTGAGATAAAACTGAATATTGTTAAGGTGAACAACGTCGGGCTTAAAGCTTTCCAAAACCTTTTTTATCTGCCGCCTTGCCTGACGTGAATAAATAATCTTAAACGGTGCCAAAAGGTTTTCGGAAATACCTGCGGTCAAATCCATATCGGGAGCATAAGCATTCGCACTGTTTCCGACAATGTTTTTTTCGTTTTCCAGTCCGAAATATTCGACCTCATGGCCGTTATCCTTCAAGGCTTCGCCGAGCTTGAAAACATAGGTTTCTGCGCCGCCCTTCGGGTACAAAAATTTATTAACAAGTAAAACCTTCATATTTATTCACCGTAATACAGCTCGAGCGTTCTCCGAGTAACCTCGTCCCAATTAAACCTGTTGCAGACATAATCGGACGAAACGGATTTGTATTTTTCAACGGCCTCGGAATCGTTCAAAAGCCGTTGAAGCTTTTCTTTCAGGTCGCCGACATCGCCCTTTTTAAAGGTAACGCCGCACTCTCCGATAACACTTTTACATTCATGAATATCGGAGGTGACGCAACAGTTTCCGTAGCTCATCGCTTCAAGTAAGCTCAGCGGCATCCCCTCCAAATCGGAGGGCAAAACATAGATGTATGCGTTCGAATAAAGCTCCTCCAGCAATCCGCCCTTTACAAAATCGGTGAAAATTATATTGTCGCAGGCGGATTTTTTCAGCTCGTCGGCATATTCCGTGCTGTCGGATGCGCCGCCCGCAATGACAAGCTTCTTATCCGTATCAATTTCTTTAAAGGCTTCAATCAGATAATGTATTCCCTTTTCGGGAACAAGTCTGCCTAAATATAAGATGTAGCCGTCCTTTTCAAGGCCGAATCTTTCGGTTATTTCCTCGGCCGGCTTCAAAGCGTTTTTACTCACCCCGTTGGGTATAAAAACGGTTTTTCTTGAATATGTGTCCTCAAAATACTTTTGTGTATTCTCGCTCAGGACAATGATTTCATCGGCAAATTTTACCGCACATTTTTCACCGGCAAAAATGTAAAACGAGGCGAATTTACCCCATTTTGCACGTTGATGGTCAAGGCCGTGAACGGTTGCGACGCACCTTTTGCCGAACAATTTCGGAATCCAAAGCATGGCGCACGGACCCTCGGCATGAAAATGAACAACGTCGAATTTGCCGAAAGCGGCCTTCACGGCGGCAAAAAAGGACGAGGTCACAGCCGCCAATCCCTTTGCATCAACCGTAAAAACACGCTTTAGCTTTACTCCCTTATATTCGGTCATCGCCTTTTCGTCAAAATCGACTCCGCTGACATGGTGTCCTCCCCTGTTAAAGCAGGTAACATCGTGACCCATAGCAGCCATACGGGTAGCCAATTCGCCGACAACGATCTCGACCCCGCCCTCTCTGGACGGAATTCGTTTGTGACCCAACATGGCAATATGCAATTTTTCGTCCTTGCGCTGAGGCATTTACACACCCTCCATGTTCAAGACGGCACCGACGGTTTTAAATATAATCATCAAATCGGTTTTTACGTTTCTCTCTTCGATATACTTTAAATCCAGTTCGAGCCATTTATCAAAGGTCAGGCTGTTTCTGTTTGGCTGAATTTGCCAATAACAGGTGAGCCCCGGCACAACGCTCAAGCGGTTCCGCTGAAAATCGTTGTACTGCTCAACTTCCCTCGGAAGCGGCGGACGTGGGCCGACGAAGCTCATATCACCCTTTAGGATATTCCAAAGCTGAGGCAATTCGTCAATACAGGTTTTTCTGATCACCCGACCGACCCGTGTGATACGGGGATCGTTCGAAATCTTGAATGCCGGACCTTCCATTTCATTTTGATCAAGCAACGAATCCAACATTTGATCCGCTTCGGGCACCATTGAACGTAATTTATAAAACTTGAATACCCTGCCGTTTTTGCCAACTCTGTATTGGGTATAAATAGGAGACGCTCCCGGACTGTCGATAACGATCAAAAGCATTACAAACAGAATTGGAATTGTAAAAACAATTATACAAAGCAAAGAAAAAACAATATCAAAGCATCTTTTGACTGCGAGATAGACAGGCTTTTCATATATTGTAATTTCGGGCTCGGTGCTTTCGCTTTGTGAGCCGGAGGAAATGATATAACTGTTCTTGCCTTCCATACGCTCCTCCTGTTCTTTTTACTTCTTCTTGTAAAACAATTCAAAAACAATCTTATCAATCGAATCGGCGTCGGGGCGAAACTCCATCAAGCCGTCCTTGACGACCGACTCGCCCTCAAGGGTTTCGATTTCGGTAAATTTATACTGCGACAGCTTTTTCGCAATTTCCTGAAGCTGATTGACCGAGCGATCGGACACGATATAATCGGCAAGCTTTGAAGATGCTTCAATAACAAAATTGTCATCGTTTTCGATTTTGAGCATAGCCTTATCGTAAACTGCGGTCATATACTGTCTTTGACGCACCATACGGGTGCTGTTTGAGCTGTCCTCAAGTCCGTAACGTTCGCGCACATAGGTGAGCGCATGATCGCCGTGAAGCGTAACCGTTTCACCCTTTATGAGTGTGTCGTCAATACCGCTGAAATCGTCCAAAACGGTGACCTCAACGCCGCCCAAAAGGTCGTTCAAAATCGGCACGGCGTCCATGGTTATTGAAAGGTAGTGATTTACCTTAACGCCGTTCAAAAGCTCGGAAACAGCGTCGGCGGTGTTGCGACAGCTGACATCCCTGCCGTTGCCGTAGGTATGAGCCAAGGCGAGCTGTTTGTTGACCGTGCCAATCTTCTGACCGGCAACGCCCAAAACGTTCATATTAACCATTGTGTCACGGTTAAGGTGAACCGCCGTGAACTTTTTCTCACTGTTGTCAAAGACCAACAGCATCAAGAAGTCCGCCCGCTGATCGTTATTGTAAGAATCGTTATTAATTGCGTCCTCAAACTTATCAAGGCCGAGGATCAAAAACGATTCAACATCTTCGTTTTTCACATACTCGACACCGTTATATTCATAAACGGTATTCTCGGTTTTTTGCTCGGGGAAAATGCTTTGACGCTTTTCCCATAATTCCAAAAGCAAAAAAGCACCTGTTAAAAGAAACACTGCCAAAAGAGCGACGGCTAAGCCACGCATCAGCTTTCTTTTATCGTTCCGTTTTTTTCCCATAAAGACTCCTCTTTTTAAGCGGCCTGTTTCTTAGATTTCTTCCAAAGGACAACACCGGCAACCAGGGAAACGCACATTACTCCTGCCAATACGCCGATTTTGATTCCGTCCTCGATGTTACCCGTTGCGGGATTTTCCGCTGTGCCCGTATCGTCGGCAACATCGGAATTATCGACAACAATTGCAAAAGGAGAGAACTCCTTGATGGTAAATTCAAGATATTCGCCGTTGATTTTTGCGTTGTCAATCAGCTCCCACTCGCCGTTGTAATAGTGCAGGAGCGCAACAAATCTGTTTGCGTTGTCGTCCTTGAGCTTGATTCTGAAGCTGCCGTGCGGCTCATGGTGGGCGCAGTTCTCATAGTGAAGATCGAACAAATCGCAGACTGCCAAATTCCTGGTTGCGATGCCCTTACTCTGAGCGACGGTTGCCAGATCCTTGTTCAACTCGGTGAGATCACCTGCGGAACGGATTTCGTTATACGCTTTTACTATCATCGACTTGAGGTCGTTGTTCAGATCGTCACGGTGAGAATACGGTGTGATAACCAGTCTCGCCTTGCACTCCGGAGATTCCGATTCGTATTCAATGAGCTCGGGAGCGGATGCGGAACCCGGGCTTTTGATGAACGGTGCGGCAAATACGCCTACCGTAAGGATTGACGCTATTAAAATTGCAGTTAAAAAGGTTGATAATTTTTTCATAATAAAAATCCTTTCAAATAAATTTTTATTCAAAGAGTAATGAATAACCATACTCATTAAACTGTGTAACGAACTCATCGCCGAGCTTTTTGCGAATTAGCTCATATGCCTTACCCAAGCGTGGCGGACGGTTGCGAAGGTTGTGACAATCGGAGCCGATCGCATGAATGCCGCCCCGAGCGAGCATATCCGTCGCCTTTTTCTTTGTGAAAAGCTCATTGAAGAAGGATGCGTTCACCTGCATCAGGATTCCGCTTTCGTGAAGACGTTCCCACACGGAATCGCTTTCAAGCTTTAAGTATCTGTCGATGTGAGCCAGAATTACCCTCACCCTGTGAGTCACGGCAATTTCGGTCAATTCACGGACCGTATATTCCGTCCATTTACCCATCGGCATTTCAAGCAAAATCAGATTGCTTTCACCGATGCAGAGCTTGCTCAACGACTCCAATTTTCCGATACCCGGATAATATTTGACCTCGGCACCGCAGATTATACGGGGAATTTCGTCCCGAGCCGCTGAAAGCAGACTGTCGAGACTTTCCTGCCTGCGGGCTAAGAATTCATCAACCGTTTCATCGTCGGCGAAAAAATGAGGAGTTGCGATTACGGTATCCGCTCCCTGTTCACGCTGCATTTTCAAAAGCGCAAGGCTTTCTTCGATACTGCCGCTTCCGTCGTCGATGCCGGGCAAAATATGAGAATGCCAATCAATCATTTTCTATCACTCTTCGAGGAACCTTGATAGTATTTGTAGTATTTATAATACTTGTGCTTTCTGTATTTCTTGTAAGATCCGCCGTCGTTCTTCGATTCGTTCAAAATGCAGCCGAGAACATTGACGTTAGAAAGCTGAAGCTGTCTGAAGCAACGCTCCAATTCCTTCTTTTCGGTGTAGTCCTCACGAACGACGACTACCATACCGTCAATAAGTGAGGCTATCGACAATGCGTCCGAAACGATGTTGACGGGCGGCAAATCAATGATGATATAATCGAAGCTTTCACGAAGCCTGTCGAGGATAAATTCCATTCTGCGAGAGCCGAGAAGCTCCGACGGGTTCGGCGGAATTTCTCCCGAGGGCAATATGTACCAGTTCTTCAGCAATGCCGAACGGAAATCCGGCATATGAGCACCGTGACCCATCAAAAGGTCGGTAAGACCCGGTGTGGATTCAAGGTTCATTTTCTTTGCGATTGAAGGAATTCTCAGGTCGCCGTCAATAAGAAGAACCGGATCGCCCTTTTCGGCGAGAACATATGAAAGATTGACTGCGGTCGTGCTTTTTCCCTCTCCTCTCATCGAGCTTGTTACGCCGATAATCGGACACTTAACGTCCTCGGGCAGGGTAAAATCAAGGTTTGTTCTGAGAATTTTATACTGTTCAATGGCTGTAAATTCAAGGTTCTTGTGCAGAGTCTTTCTTGAATCCTTTTCGGTAAAAACAGCGCTTGTTTTATTATTTTTAAATAATCCCATGTCTATATACCGTCCTTATGAATTCTTCGAGGTTTTCTTTTGGGCGCTGTAGTAGCCGTACTTTTTCTTGTCCGAGCCTAAAAGATCGGGAACCTTCGCCAAAATCGGGTAGTCATAAGTCTGTAAGATGTACTCTTCGTCGTGGATAGTGTCATCCATCAAGGCTCCGACGGCAATCGCCAATGCCGAAAGCAACACTCCCAAAATCAGACCGACGGCGGTATATTGAGTTATGCTCGGTGAAACCTTTTCAAGGTTCGGCACTGCGGCATCGACAACCTCCATGGAGGCGCCGTCAATAATCTCCGATATTCTTACGGGAAGAACCTCTGCGATACAGTTTGCAATCTTTGCGGCCTCGTAAGGGTCGTTGGTTGTAACGTCAACCCTCATGATTTCGGTATTGTTCGACTGGCCGGACTGAATTTTTTTGCTCATCTGCTTATACGAATACGGAACATCGGCCTTTTCAATAACACGCTCAAGGGTCGAGCGGTTGTTGAGAATCTCGCCGTATGTTTTAACAAGGCTCTGTGCGGCGGTGATTTCGGAGGAGCTGATGCTGAAGCTCGTGTTGCCCAACGAAAACGAGCTGTTGTTGACATAAAGCATTATTGATGAGGAATACTCCGGCTTGATTAAAAATGCCGACACGGAAAATCCGATTCCTGCGGCAATTATGCCTGCCAAGACAATCAGCCATATTCTCTGCCAAAGGGTTTTAAAAATATGTACTAAGTCGATAGTATAGTATTCCCTGACCGGTTTGTTGTTTTTCTTCATATAAAATTCTCCTTGATTACCCAAAGCTTATTTCAAAATGTAAATTTTTTGTAAACCTATAGTTAACGGCTGCATGCTTTCGGTGGCATCGATCACAAAAACGATATCAACATTTGTATCGATCATTTGACCGTCGCTGCCTAGCATATCCTGAAACAAACTGCCCATGTTTGTCACACTCCTTATTCTTTGTTTATCAAATCGCAGTTTTCTGGGTTTTCCCAACTGTTTTTGAAAATCTTTTGCTTACTGAATTACTCCATAGAGGAACTTTCGAGATCATCAAGATGTTGAAGTTCATTTCGAATCCTTGTTTTTCCTAGGAAAAAAGTGATAGCATTTACCGCTCCAATAATCAAGAACACAATGCCAACAACTGAGGATACTTCACCACCTGTAAACAGTAACATAGCAACGATAATAAAAAAGATTGTTAACACAAGGTTGACTTTCACAGCTTGCTCTTTTTTCTTTATTTCTTCGTGCCAATCTTCTGTGTTTCTGAATTTATATCCGCAATCATTGCAAATCCAATAATTTCGATTTTGAGTTTCAATTATTGTTCTTTGCCGCTGTCCCAACGCCCCAAGAAGCCATCCCCCGGATCCAAACAGCAAGGAACCTAAACAACCTTTTGCGGAAGAATAACCATTTCCTATTGTTCTTGCAGAGGTTGCTGTCTCCACTATAGCCTGCAAATGATTTGATTTGCATTTTGGGCAACATAACCGTTTTTGTTTTGGAGAGGCTACGACTTCATCATAATGCATCATCGCATCTGCGATTGGATTAAATGATTCAACCTCATTTTCGTTAAACGCTCTACCGCATTTACAACAAAACAATGCAAAATCTTTCTGCCATTCAAATTATTCAAAAAAACAACAAATATAACCTCCTATTCCTCCTAATAAAATATACATTATCAAACATATTTTGTCAATATATATTTTCAGCAAATATATAATTTATATAATTAATACATATACTAAAAACAAGAATACAAAATATTTTAAAAATAAATAAACTCCTGTTTTTTTCAGCAATTCAATAAAAATTTACGGTTGCAAACACGCACAACCTTAAAAAGAATGTCTCAAAATGTTTTGAATAACAATTATCTTATCAGCTATAAACAGTTGCAATAAATTATTTTTAAATAAAAAAAGAATTAGTCAAAAATTTCTTTACACAAATATAAAACAATATCTATATCTAAAAACTTCATTCTACAGAATTGCTGGTTTTCCACAACCATTACCCCATCTTTCACACGATTACTGCTTCTTACGCACGATTACCGCTTCTTACGCACGATTACCGCTTCTTACGCACGATTACAAATGCAATATATAATCTAATAAAGAATAAAATCCTCGATAGAACAAATCTCTATCGAAGGTGTTAATTCAGTAATCGTGTGAATGTTGTCAAAAATGTCCATATATCAAGGGCTTCGGCAGCCAGGGGTGTTGAATATAAACAAAGAAGAGTAACCTTGATATTGTATCAAAAATACCCTTCTTTTATGGCGCCTCAAACAGGGCTCGAACCTGTGACACCGCGGTTAACAGCCGCGTGCTC
>OIZE01000163.1_pt1 | contig 65131 bp, 69 predicted proteins | sample 1588421 | NCBI WGS metagenome assembly OIZE01 (sample SAMN03283251) | human gut metagenome | biome: human-associated habitat; material: feces | host: Homo sapiens | place: USA | collected 2013 | reverse complement strand
TAAAGCAATCCGGTAAATTTGAAGGCACCAAGGTTCAAATGTCTAAGCGTGGTTCCGCCATCGCCAGACGTGTGATTCACACGTTAACCCTACAAAGCATCAGTATCTCACGTAATGGAAAAGCTAAAAATCCAGTCCTTCGTGAATACTATATCAAGAAGTGTGATTCAAAACCAAAACTCGTAGCAATGGGAGCTGTTTCACATAAAGTATGCAACATGATATTTGCAATACTCAGAGACAACAAACCATTTAAAATCATTGCTCCTCAGGAGCATATCAAACAATACAATGCTGCCAAATGCGACATAGCTGCATAAAATACTGTAAATCCAAAGAATCAATATCTTTTAAAAAAAGATATTTTCACCAAGGGGAAGGTCTGCCCTTTTTTAGTCAGAAAACAAAATAAATTTTTTCTCATTTAATTATTGACATTTATTAGCTGGACTTAAATAGATTAAGAAAATCTATTATTTCATTTCCTAAATCTATTTCTTCATCGTTTCCTACCGGTTCCAACATATCTGGAGAAAATACAAAGGGTTGAGTTGAACCGTTAGTAAAAAAGACTCTAGTATAGCCAACAAACAGCATGTCTTTAAGACGAGCAACCTCGTATTCTTTACCACAAAATTTTTTCATCTCTGGGACAAACGTTCCCTTGCACGGAATTACTATTCTATCGTCGTCATCGAATCTGTTTTCACGAGTTCCGAACTCTTGTATCATATCATCCCATTGACGAATTCTCACTATTTCACCAATACTAGGAATATATCCCATCCTAAAGCCTCCTTTTGATTCTATTTTTCATCAGCAGCACACACGGCATTAATAATTAAATCATTTCTACTAACACTTCTGTCTTTTGCTATAACTGTATCAACTGCTTTTCTACATGCTTCAACAGCATCGTTAGCACGAATCTCAACGACTCTTGTCTTTTTGTTGGATATGTCCCTCATTACAACTGTGTAACGTACAAGTTTAACCCTGAATGATTTAGAAAATTTTTCAAACATATCAGCCATTTCTGCCTGAGTGGCTTTATATTCATTTACAGCTTTACTCAAAGCCTCATTCTGCTCCTGCAAACTTATCATCAAATCTACAAGGTATGACTGCGGCAATGTCGATAAATAAGCTTTATATTGTATTTTATCCATCATTTTATCACCTCTCTAATAGCAATGCCTCATTGGCATATTATGTATTTTTTTATAATTATTAGTCATTTCCGGGCACTCTCTGTAATAAGCCCATTCGGTATAACGGGTCGCAATTCTTAATTCACGTATCCGTCCTTTCTTAGAACGCACTCTTTTCATTTAGTTTCTCCTAATACTGTCATACTGTTAAGAAAATCAGAGATAGCTGATGAATCGAAAACAACGTTAGGAGAATCTACCTTATCAATAGATTCTATCATATCAGATGATATCGTATATCTAGAAGTACATCCACTTACTAAACGATATTCGTCACCATATCTATTTTTGCGTCCTATATTCGACACAGCCGTCACTGTAAATTCTTTACCGCATAGGTACTTCATCTCATTTACGAAAAAGGCACCGCAAAGTATGCTTACGCCATCGAAACCATATTGCTCCGCCATATCATCCCATTGGCGTATTCGAACCTTTTCTCCCACACTAGGAATATATCCCATATTATCTACCTCCGAACAGTTTTAGAAAATTATTTAACTCAGACGAATCGGCTACAGTATCGTCTATTAGCTCAACCATTTTTGATGTAATAGTCCAATGTGTCATATGTCCATACAAAACATATCCGATTACATCCTTAACTATGAATGTCTGCCCGCATAAATCCGCCATTGCTCGATTAAATGAGATGTCGCATCCGTTCATCTTATCCTCATACTCTGGACATATATAGCCACTAGGAGAAAGCCCATATTCAGCAGCCATATCATCCCATTGACGTATTCGTACAGTGTCTCCTATCTTTGGTATATCATTCATATTAACACCTCTTTAAAATGGAAGTTCGTCCTCTATTCCGTCCGGTATATTCATAAAATCATTATCATCACCCGGAGCTGGAACAAACATTGGTTCCGAATTGGTACCTGATGAGCTACCTTGTGAAGCAGCTTTACTTTCAGCAAATTCTACGTTCTCAGTAATTACATCAGTTGTGTAAACTTTTTGTCCGTCCTTGTTTGTATAGCTGCCTGTTTGGATTCGTCCTTCTATAACGAACTTCGTTCCCTTGCGACCAAATCTCTCAAGAAATTCAGCGGTCTTGCCAAAAGCTACACAACCTATAAAATCAGCCTTTTGTGCATCATCATCTTTCGCAAACCTTCTATCTACCGCTAAGTTAAATCGAGCAATAGTTGTATTCGCTCCTGCTTTGATTTCTGCATCACGAGTCAAACGACCCATTAAAATTACTTTATTCATATTGATCTCCTTTTTTACTAAAAAGGCTCTTAATTCGCCACACGAGGTGGCGAGATTAAAGAGCCAAGATTTTAAACTACATTATATAAATTGAGAAGGGGGCGCACACCGCTGGAGGAAGAAGCCCCATAGTTGCCCGCATAGCCAAGGCTACCGACATAGCAGAAGCCGGAAGCCGACCGCACGGATTTATTTTTTAGCCAATACCAGGTAGTAGCGCCTGTGAGTCCTAGAAGTGCAATCCTGTTCTTAGTTTGCTTCATAATATCCCATTGTTCTATATTGTCATCCGTTATAGGCTCTCCGTATATGTTCTTTCCAAATATCTGTTCCTCTGTCGGGATACTTAAATAATCGCCATTATAAAATGGAAACATCTTATCATAAATTTCTCTTGGAAAAGTTTGTATTATTTCCTCGTTAAGAATTCTCCTTAAAAGAGACTCCTCGAAACCGCCTTCATTCGTATCTCTTGAATTCATTTGATAGCGTGCAGACAGACATTCTGCAAAACAAAATTCCATTATATCTCTTTTTTGATTAACTGCTATCATCCGAACTTTTTCTCCAGTAGTAAGCTCAAACTCCACTACATCTCCTACTTTATATATTATGTCATATATCTCCGCAGTTCTTATAATCTTCATTTCAGCACCTCTTTTGATTCCTATATTTTCATATTAATATAATCTTATCCTGCCATATTATTCTCCCAACTCTTCTAGTGCATTAACAAGTTCAGCGAGCCTTGGGTTTTCAGGATGCTCCTTTGCCATCTTTTTATATAAAGCAATATTATTCATCTTTTCAATCTCATACTTTAGCTCCTTCTCAATAGAAGCTTTCTTCTTTGCAATTTCTTTCTGACGATTTTCCTCATCAATTCTTGCATTGTATGCGTTCATATTAACTACACCGACAACCTGAGCTGTCACACCCTTACCATACTCTTCGACTGTCTTAATTTCTTTTAGAGTTCCAAGAACTCTGTTGTCTTTCCCTCTTGCATTTACAACCAGATATAACGGATGATTGGTATCATACTTAACAATTTCATTAATATCTTTATCATATAAAGCAAATCCATAATCCTTCTTATTGCAATCATCTACCAAATTTACAATCGCCACTTTACTAAATCCTGTCATTTTATTATCCTCACTTTTAACTTTTCTACTGATAAAACGTTATATCCTTGTTTTCTGTTCTTCAATTGAACCATAACATATTTCTGTGTACCCACATTATATGTATCTATAACAAATCCAGTTTGTCCCTACTATTACAAGAACTTTTTATTATCACTTTATCATTTATTTGAATGTTCCTCATAGGCTGTACCTCCTATTATTTTATTCTCCAACTAAAATCCACAGTCTTCTTTTTCTACTAACTTTCAAGTTATCAATAAAATCAACATTATCTAAACTTACCATAAGATTAGACTTATTTCGTCTAATCTCACTGATTGACGGATAAATGCCTAATTCCACAAGAATTCTAGGAAGAAATCTTTCACTGGTATAATAAGTCTTTTCCTGCTCAATTCTGTTCCAATCATTTTCATCTAATGCAAATATCTGTTGTGGTTCTGCTATTGGTTTTCCTATTACAATATTCTCTATATAAGCCATAATTTACCTCCTAAAAATCCTCAAGAAATCTATGTTTCTTGTGATTCTCTTTTGTGCCATTCATCAAGAACTTTTAATAATCTTTCACCATCTTCTGTAAGCCAACAACCACCAATACTTCCACCATGTTCTGTAAAATCATGTGAATCTAATACATAAGCAAGAAATTGTAGCAAACCGGCCTGTAACGAGTCTTGTGTGTCAATGTGAAGATCATTTTTATATCTTTCAAGAACCTCTTCATATAACATATCCTTTGTAAACCAGTCTTTTCTAATATGTAAATATAATCTGATTATCTCATAGGTCTGCTCGGGAACCCCACATCCACATAAATCCATTTCTTCATGCATATAAAAAGTTAAAAGTGGATCAATAAGACTTTCTTCGTACCAACCATCTCTGCATCCTTTAATAACTTCATGATTATGCGCTATACAACTATCTGGATAATTGTCTATAACAAATTCTGCTATTTCTGATAATATCATTTTAGTATCTCCTTTCTTGTTTTGTAATCTGTATGCCGAAGTTCTTTCGAAACTTTTGGTATATACTCAGGTGCCGCTTTAAACGACGTTCTCGAAATAATTAGTGAGTTCAAAGGAGGTGGATGAAACGGAGTGAAATCCCCTCTCTTTTGAATTCCCTAATTATTTTGTGCACGTTCGTTTAAAGTGCAGCTAACAAGGTGATACTTTCGCTGACAGCGGAAGCAATTATCATATATGTATTAGTTTTACTCATGGTATTTCTATAAGCGATAATTAATCTGCATTACAAAACATCAATTTAGTTAATTATTTCCGGATACCATTTTCTTAAGTACCATATATCCCATATCGGGGTTATTGTAGAGCATATCTAAAACCTCAGGTATACAATCTTCGGTTTCTTTATAGATATCTCGAAAATAATTCTTAAGCATAACAGAACCGCCTCTGTTTTCCATATCTTTCTCAAAATCATAGCAGTCGTAATAGATATAGTCGATATCGCCCTCGGAGATATCCGCTTCTGTTAAGTCATCTCCATTGCCCTCAGCAATTCTTATTACAGCATTCTTGTCAGGAACAAAGATTACAATTGGCGCATACTTATCATTATCACACATTAATAATGGGTTGCATGAATAAGGTTCGTTATACTCAATTTGCACTTTTGCGTCTGGCTTCGCCACACTTAAAGCCGTCGTTACATCTCCGACATTTAGGTGATTGGTCAAACCATCATCATTTTGCGAGCATATACACACAGTATTTTCCTGAAATGCATAATAAACGCGTGTCACATACGTTCTCAATTTTCTCACCTCACTAAATATTACTTACTGTATTATTTAACCCTTATATTTTCTAAGAAACGAGTCAATGCTTCAAATTGTTGTGGATTATCTTCATCTGAAGAAAGGTCAATAAGCTCTAAGACGTCAGAGCCTAAAGCCCATCCGGTATCATGTCCTTTAACTTCTCCGTTTGGAGAGATATCTGTTACGATAAACGTTTTGCCACATAATTCATTTGCCATAAAAGAAGTAAATGAAAACCACGTGTGCGCTATAACATTTCCGTCAAAGGTGTCTTTATGCACACCGAATTCACGTTTTATAGCATCCCAATCTTTAACTCTAACAAGGTCTCCCACATGAATTGTCTCGGTCATTCTATTTTTCCTCCGGGAGTATAAGCAATCCAGATATAACATCTCTGGATACCTTATACTTACTTGCTTTATTGCTGCAGATTACATCAACTATCTCTACCCCAGCTTGCCCTCTACTTGTATCTACTAATGCATATCCACCCTTTACTAATAACTCAGGATTTTTTGTTTCATTTGTTACTCTCCAAGTTCTGACCTTGTGCCCTGCTTCATTCGGATGAATTGCTGTAATAAATATATCCTTACATTTATAGACAACTGGAACTTCAAGAAATCCAGCTTCTTTCAAAATTAAAAAGCTTATATATCCATCTACAATCTGATTTTCATGCGTAAGGACAATTTCACCGTGTATATGTCCAGTTTCTTCATACTCTTTTCTATATGCTTCGAGTTTTTCTTTGCTCGGACATGTCATTAAATCGGTTTTTATTTTACTAATTTCAATATTGTTTTTTAATCGCATAGTTTTCTCCTTTTTGAGATAATATAAATTACAATCTATTGTGTGTGCTGTACTTTTGAATCCTGATTCTCATCTTCGTTCTGGGAAGTGAAAGGTGCGTCATCTGGAGGTAAAGCATTGATAATCAATGGATTTGTGTTTCGGGAAGATGGAACGACCTGTATTTCACGGTTGCTCAGTCGAGAAGCTGCTGGTAAGACGCCACCTGTATGACGTCTTGGATTGGCTCCAGGAGGTGTCTTTCCTAATCTAATTGTTACTTTCGCTAACAGCGGAAGCTATCTCTTAGAGATAAATCTTCATTGTAATATATATCACTGAATAATTGTTACTGTTTGTAAAATATAGCCCTTAATTAATCACTTTCCTTTTTGAATAAACTCAAGAAATTATCTACATCACTTGTTTCATACTCATCTTCAGATAGCTCTTCAGATGGTTCTACCATAAATTGAGTTATAATAAAAGTAGTTATGTCCTCAAGAGGGTGTATACGCGCAACTGTTCCCACCCCGTTTTCATCTACCCCGTCAACTGCTTCAACTGCTCCGACTGTAAATTCTTTACCGCAAAGCGGTTTCATATCCGAAAGAAATGCAATATAGGGAGTACCTATCCAATCCTGGGTTGGAAATTCCCGTTTGTACTCCGCTCGCATATCATCCCATTCTCTAATCTTTACCCTATCCCCTACTGCCGGAATCTTGTGCATAATATCCTCCTAACGAAGACTTTGTAAGTCTTCTTTTATTGCTTTTCGTATATTTATATCAAATTTATTACTGATATGAGTCACGATTTCGTCAATATTTTCTCGCTCAACCATGCGGTAATAGTTTCTGTACCCTTCAAGAGTTTGAATATCTGAAATATCCCACGGTTTATTGTTCTTTCTGTCCAAAGCATATGAAGTTAGCATTGCTTTAAACTGACGCTTTCTCTTATGACCAACTGTTATCTGATTGTCTTTGTTGAGCATCAATCCTAAATTCCAATTTCTTCCGGAGGTAGAGCCATATCTTGTCTTTTTCTGATTCAGGGTAAATGGAGCGCCAAACTCCTCACAGACAGATATTATAAGATTTTCAGTCTCTTTATAATCAAAACTATATCTTGACGAAATCTGAAAATCATCAGCATATCTTGTATATACGAAGTTTTGGTCTTTAAACCTATCATCGGTACGGAGTTTTTTGGAAATAGTGAAATCAATTGGAATCATCATAACATTTGTAATAATCGGAGATATTGGAGTCCCCTGCGGAAGTCCACCATCAAGAAAAGCTAACTCTAAAGCCTTTTCGAGTTGCTTCTTACCATCCTCATCCCTTATTACTTCACAAAACGGAAAAATCATTCCAAACATTTTCATTACAAACTCAAGTGTTGTACTTCCAAAGAAATTATGAAGGTCTGCTTTTGCCATCCACTTGCTGTTATTGTTCTGATGTCTCTTTAATAAATCAATAGTGCTACGATGCTTTATATATGCAAAAGCGTTTGTGTGATACAAAGCACCAAAATCTGTTTCAAAAATTGTTTTCAGATTTCGAAGAGCTGTCATCAGCTCAGGATTTGGTGCGTTTATTTGACGTAACCCTCCACTTTTTTTAGGGATAGAGAAGCTATTATACAAGGACTCTCTCGGGGATTCTCTAAGGAACTCCGTGCTTTTATTGAAATCGGTTAATTTGCCAATTAATTCATCAGTTTTAGATAAGCTTTTAAACCTTGAATTAATTTTTTCCGTTTCATAAGTCCTTGTGTTTGTCTGATTATGAGAAATAACATAATCAACAACAGGGCTTCCAAAAAGAAATTCCTCCAATGTCATCTGATGATACATCGGAGGCTGCTTAACTGTTATGTAATACATATAACTCTCCTTTTTCTTATGCAATCTATATAATATTCGTCGCGAAGGCCATCCGGAGGCGGGTAGATTCTGCGTTGTCTGGTTTTCTTTATCGGGGTTGATAACTGTTAATTGATTGATTATCAATGGTCGTTGGAGTGACAACTTCATGTACTTCAATAAGATGACCGGGGAATCCAGGAAGAATGCGTCTTCAGGATGCTGGGTTGACCTCCATTTCCTAATCTAATTGTTACTTTCGCTGACAGCGGAAGCTATCTCTAAGAGATAAATCTTCATTGCATATCAAAGGCTGAGCCATAAGCTCAGCCAATTTACTAAAAAGCCATCAAATCAAAGGTAAATCCATTGACTATGATCAGCTTTTTTATACCATTTCCTTTTACAAAGTTAATATAGTTATTAACTCCAAGGGCGGATATTAACCTAACCGTTGTAGCTACTCCTAACGTGATACCGCACGCTGACACAGGTGTTTCATCCTTTGCTTCCTCGTGTGAGAACTGCATTGAATTAAGGAAATCCTGCTTCATTTTCCTGTCAGACCAATCAGCAGCATAATGCTGAGCCTCTTCAAGAAGCGTTCTAAAGTCAAACATCGCTTTGATGTATGGACTGTCAAAATGCTTTTCGACAATTTCCTTTCTTAATTCTATGTTATCTACACATAGGAATACATATCCTGATAGCATCTTACCTTTCCAGCCCTCTGCGTGGATTTCAAGAGTATCTTTTAAATCTGGATTAATATCTGTAAGTATATCTCTTAATGCATCAACTTTAAGCATTCCTACATGATTCTCATTGAACATTTGATTTACGATATTATGCGGCTCGACCTTATCAAAATCCCATAATGTCATATTCTTTACTCCGCAACGAGCCAGATTCTCTGCAACTGTCGAGCCAACAGATCCACATCCTATGATGTGGATTGTTGTTTTATCTTTCTCTGGCTGAAAAAATTCATATGATTTTGTTAAATTCATATTGCCCCTCCTTAAGCTTTTCTGGCAAATCTTGCATTGTACATCTGATCATAAAATTCGTCGTCATCATCGTATATATTACACCCACGACGACCCGTAAACATTTCTTTTTCCTCTTTTGTTTTTGACTGACATTTTACTGTTGATGTTGGTGAAGTCCCGGTGCTTTTTGCTGCAGTAGATACACTTGTTGTACTGGAAGTAACTGCGCTAGAAGTAGTTGCTTTACCTGTGTATCCGCTATAGTAAGGTGGATAATATGACTGAACAACAGGTTTCTCCTCTACCACTAGTTTCTTTGCATCCTCTACAAATTTCATAACTCCATCCGGAGCCATTAGGACTTTTGTTTCAACATCCGCCGTCTCATAGGCGATATTGTCTCGGAAATCATATATTTTTATTGTTTTCTCGTTTCTCTTATTTATAATAAGGAAAATATAGAACATATCATCAGTAAGCTGGCTGATTATCTGATCATACAGTGTCAGGTCTACTGTTGATGGAGATGTTGACATATTCACATGTGAGTGACCCTGCATTCTTATGTTATTAAATTCATCATCATCTCTATCCATCAGCCATGTCTGATACTCTACTTGGTCGGTTGTAACTGTAGCCCCAGTAACTTTCTGTGGATATACGAGGATATCCTCGATGATATAAGCAGCATTCTCGCCATCGTTATCATATCGCTTAGCAATTCCATGCCACGCAACTTCCTTATCTATCTCATCAACAAGACATGTCATTTTTTGCCATGCCTTTTCCTTGAAATATAGTGTTGCTTTGTTCTTGCATGTCTCGAATTTTTTGGAAAACTTGATCTCACCTTCGGGAAAAGTTCCAGCAGCTAAGATATCTGCGAACTCTCTTTTAAATGCTTCTGCCTGTTCAATGGACAACTTTATAGGTCTACTCATTTTCTTTTCCTTCCTCAACTGTTTCAGTTGCTTTCTCTTCTTTTTCTTCATCTTTTTCATCTTGTTCTTTCATCCATGCAATAGCTTGTACAATATCAACAGTTCTACCATCCGGAAGCTCAATGCATTTATCATAGTCGTATTCATCATCAGGATTGTATAACCTAGACATAAAAACTTCCATAACTGTAGAATCTCCAAAGTTCAGAGACTTGCAGCTTGCAACACACTGTTCTATTGCTCCAATTGTATCATTCCTGCTGAGACAATCATTAATCTCACCAAGATAAGTTCCCAAACATTCATATCTATCCGTATGTGGATTTGGCATACAATCGTTATAGGCAACCCCGTAATGGTAGCCTCTTAAGGCTCGAACACCCTCACCTAGACTAATTGTATATGCTGCGCAGAATTTAATATGCAATGACTGGTCTATAAAAATAGCTGTCATAAGCTTTTTCATATCCTCGGGAGCTACAATTTCTGATACATCCGAATCACAACCAGGATCATATACATAGCTGTATTCATTATCAAGCACAGATTCAACCATATCCTCATCAAAATATGTTACATAATCCTTAACTACAAAGGTTATTTCATCCCCTGCAACATTAACTAACTCTATTTTTTTATTACAGAGAAAATAGTCAATAAGCTCCGATTCCGCATTTTCTTCTTTCATTTTTGTCTTAATTCCTATTTGGTCAATTAGGAGCTCATTTCTGCTCGCGAGGAGATGACGAATAGAATCGTTATAACCTGTAATATCTTTCTCCACCTGATGTATCTTATGCTCGACTCTTTCTAAGCGTTGCGCCCACGAACGTTTTTCTATTTCTGATAAGCTTGATTTTATATATGCCTCTCTGAAATCGAAATCATCAGCTATCTCTTTTAAGATATTGATATAAGCAGCAGCATCGCCATCTTTAAGTGCTTCTATTAAAGCCATCTCGCTCTTTGTTACTCCTTCGGTCGGGTCGAAATACCAAGGCATCATGGCAAATATACCACACTGTAAATAATGCAATCTTTTCGCCGTTAAATTTTCAACAAACAGCATAACAGTGTAGTCCCGCTGATTTATGAAACACTCAACAGCAAATGATTTACGATAGAATAATGATACTTTTTCTACCCGGGTAAACTCATTCTTACATGATGTAAATTTTTCCCTCAAGATTCTAAATTGCTGGCATATTTCCTCTTCGGTTCCTCTGATATCATGAATGTTGAATTCTCCTTTGTCGAGGCTTGCCCAACGAGATAATGCTCTTGCGATATCTGTATCAGAATTATGCGCCAAGGTGCCACTAGAATAATTCGAATCGCTATATGATAGCCGTATTGTAGGGTCTTCCTGCTTTTTCCTTTTTGCAAGAAGAGCTCTTAAGGTTGAGAGAAATGTTGCATCGCTTCCTCTCCAATACTCTCCCTGAACTACACTATTGAAATAGACATTTGCCTGAGACGAAGTAAAAGGCGTCTCAGAGATTATATCTCTAAACATAATAATTCCTCCTTAACTATATTTTTAGGGAAGGGAAGACCGGGAATCGAACCCGATTAGATAGCAATGGGATTAAATGTTTAAAAAGAGATACTATGTATGTAAAACCATACCAACCATGTCAAAAGAGTTTATTGTTTATTTTACAAGCTATCTAATATACCTAGCGCCGCAGTGCGCTTATCTTCCCAAAATCCCCGCCGAAGCGGGGTTTGTTTCCATATGAAATTGTATTGCAGCTTATCCTATCTTGCGTTATCAGCCTTAACAACATTAAGAAGGAATGCCTTATCCTTAATGCCAAAATCAGCGAATGACTTATCAAGGTCTCCCGGCTGGAGTGACGAACCATCTAAGTGCATTGTTCCTCTTGTGTAATCTACGCCTGCATCCTCAAGCGCTGTACGAAGTGTTGTTGCCTCATCAATGATAACTGACTCTCTCTTTACGTTGTTTCCGATTGTAACTTTGATCATAATAATATTTTCCTTTCGTTCTACATATGTATTGTTAATTAATTGGTACCGTATTAAATTGTAAGGGCGGTAATTGATTTACCGCCCGGGGAATCTTCAAGACCAAGACTATGCAATCTCGATTGAAGATACGATTGCTTCGCGCTCAGCCTTAACCTCTGCAAGGATTGTTGGAACAGTCTTCTCAAGCTTCTCAAGCTGAGTGATTGTAGAACCGAGCTGGTCTGCAATAAAGCCCTTGATATCCTCGCCCTCGTAGTTGAGTGAGAGAGTTAAGATAGCCTGCTTAGCCTCGTCTCTTGTTGCCCCCTCAAATGTAATTCCGTACTCGTTTGCGCTAGGTGTTCCGCTAGCTCCTACTCTGAAGATAATCTCCTTGTTATCCTCGCCACCCTTAAGTGCTAAAGCATCCTTACGATACTTCTCAAGGAACTTGATATCCTCGAACTTAAGTGTTGAAACTACTACTACTGCGTCTCCTAATGTTTTGATCTTTGCCATAATTTTAATCTCCTTTTCTTCTATGTATTTACTCCATTAGCGTTATCCGCTTGCACTTGGGCTGGCATTCCCGGAAGTTGAGCATTGGCAAGCATACCAGCTTTATTCAGCTGGCTTATAGAGCGGATTATCAGGGTCACTCCATACAATATCTTCGTATGGATGCCGCGTAAAATAAGATTCCCCCGTATCTGCGTCCTTGAGCTTCATCGGACGAAATATATCCGTGTGTTCCCATTTTCTTGCTAAGTACTCAAGGAAATGGTTTGTGCAGTCTTCTAATTCTTCATCAGAAATCATCGTTACAGAAAGCCCTGTTACATATGAGATGAAGCTGCGGGTTGTATCCCTTATATCATCTTCTGTAACTTCAATTTCTAAATCATTATCAATTTCTGAATCATTATCTGCATAATCCTCATCATCCACAGAATCCGCTTCTTCCTCATCCATAGCATCGAGAATTGCCTTAGATGTCAAATAATCATCCGACATTCTCCGCAGAGTATCGCTAGCATCTTTTGCATTGAAGCAGTACTCTTCACATACTTCCTCTTCATCCTGCTCGACAATCAACTTTGGATAGTCATCGAAGCCAGCGAGAATTTGAATACCATACTCCATGCGCTCAGCAACGGTTAACTTTGCCCCGCTCCGCAATGCCTCGATGTTTTCCTCAAAGAATTGCCAGACTCCATCTGGCTCAACTAGCATTGACATACTATGCTCCTTTCTCTATTCTCTCCTTTAGTGCCTTACATGGCTGAAATTTAGGTGCCATGTGTTCAGGAATTATTATTTCCTCATTTGCATGAATGTTTCTTGCTTTCTTGGCTTCCCGCTTCACAGCCGAAAACGTTCCAAATCCTCGGATTGTTACTCTTTCACCACGCGTCATTGCCGCAGCAATTTCCTCTGTAAAATACGTAACTATTTCTTCTACATCCTGTCTCATAAGCAGATTTTCTCTGCTTATTTTTGCGCATAACTCTTCCTTTGTCATAAGTCCTCCTAATCTATAAACAACGGGTATGCCACCAACAGGCATTTTTTAGAATGCCTCAATTTCCTAATAAATGCTCTACATCTAAAATCACTGTCAAACGTTTTGCTTACCCTTACACCAGATTCCTTCACGATATAAGTTACAGTTAACATATATTATTCCTCCAAATCCCATAACACGAGATGCCTTGAGAATAGACACATTAATGCCGGAACGATAATAACAAACACGAAGCTAATATCCTCGCTCGGGAAATATTTCATCATTCCCCATACAATCACCATAGCAATTGCCAGCATGATTCCTCCAGCAATCCTCTGGAGTTTAAGTCTGTGTCTTTTCTCTCTGATACTCATGTCTCATACCTCTCAATTTCTTTAAGTAGCTCATGCCATTCTGACTCGCTTAGAGCCGTAGATTCCGGAACACTACAATCTCCTCGAAATGAAATTCCGAGGAGAAAAAGCACCGCTATAATTCCTGTGATAATCATAATAAAATCCTCGTTTTACCACTGTAAGATAGTCTCAAAGTAGCTTTTAAGCTCATCAGATATATCCGCTTTGTCATTCCCGTATAGATAAGACAGAGCCTCTTTACCTTCCTTGATTGATTTCCCCTCATAAATAGGTAATCCGCATTTCTGATAAATAGTCGTCTTTACCGAACCATCGTGGGAATACTCGATATATAGTTTAAATTCCACATCCGGTTCCATGCGTTTCCATGCGAAAACCATTTTAAATGCCTCTATATGTCCGATATGTATACCATCTTTTCTCATATCTCTGACCTTTTGCCAGCACCAACCCGGGCATACTACAGCTTGCAATAGCTCGCGAAAATCTTTAATAACAAAACCCGAGTAGGGATTTTCCCATCTCGTATAATACCCCGCATCTTTTCTCATGCTGCTACCTCACCTACTGATTATCCAGTCATCGCCGGATTCTGTGTGTAGCGTTAATATTCCGTCGTGCTCGTCATACCCAGTTACGGTTGACAGGTCGAAATAAGCATCATGCATATCCTCGGTTATATCCGGTATTCCCTTTTCTCTCAGATAGTCGATATACTTCGGATTCCCCGGATCACCGTTAACATTCTGCACATCACAAAGCTCTAATGTGATGTATCCGTAGGAATTGATATAATAATCCGCGATATCATCTGTCGGGATTCCCGACATTTCAGGTTCCGGAGTCTCGGAAACCTCAGTAATTTCCGAAGTCGGAGCTTTAGATACCTCAGAACCCGGATTTCCAATGTTCCTTGATTCACCATTATGGATTGAACTTCCAGTAAAAAAGGCGCCCACCATGAGCGCCCCAGTAATAACTATGTAAATAATCTCTCTTTTCATACTGCACCTCTTATAATTCCGCTACGGAAGCGTGATTTCCGTGGCTACCCCATCGGACAGATACCTTAAAGCTCATCGAGTTCCCGATGATTTTTACACCATCAGAACAGTTTGCATAATAGCGACCTCTTTCCCAGTCTACGTTGAAGCAAACTGAAATTCCGCCACCTGCCTTGGCGATAAGAGCGCTCACACGCTTCTTAAATTCACCATATGACATATGAACTTCACCCGATACCGCTGTCATAAGCCAATCAAGAGCCTCGTCGATATCCCGGGTGACTATCTCGTCTCCGCGGGATTTCCCATCATATTCACAGTCGAAGATAAAATCCCCATCTGTGTATGTAGAAATCATAGCCATATTAGTTCCGTCCGGAGTTTCTGCGCCTATCCAGCGCATTGTTTCCTCAGTCATATATTTCTTTGCTGAGGAAATCCATTTCTGACCCTCTGGGGTATTTAATTTCCCCTTTGAGAGATTTCCAATCCATTCCATAGTGATTCCTTTCTGCTTTGCATAAGCTTTGCATTTACGATACCGCATATTTAGTGCGTATATATGCCATGTATTCCTCTGCGTTCATTGAGAACGTATCAAGATATTCCTTCATTTCCGGATTTATATTAACATTCGGATTCCCAGACAAATACCCGACAATGCTGTCTATGTCTTTTTTATCATCAGGTGTAATTGCAACTTCTGCATTTCCGTAGATATATTCCTTAATAGCAACGGCTTTTTCATAAGCGTCTTTTGGATTTCCCATCCATATTGCACTCTTACCCATTACTGTCTTAACCCATACCATAGGAACCGGGTCATCATTGATTGTGTCATACCCCATGCCACAAGTTACAATTAATTCCATATCAATTTCCTCGCTTTACATAAAGTTTTGCGTAAAAGAGGAATGCCTCAAGCGATAGCATTCCTCAAACTTCCGGATTTCCCTGGATTACTTACTTTCCTTTTTAAACTGGACATCATAGCTTTCGCCGGATACGATACGGTGACAGATTTCCATGATATAATTCCTCATATATCGGTGATTTGCACAAGTGACGCTCAGAGCCTTGCGATTCTTCTTTGCAAATATCGTCATAAGGTAGTTCACATCATGCGATACCGGCTTATATTCCTCACCAATCATAGCCTGTACTACGCTTTGAAGCGTAGCAAGGATTTTTGTTTTCGATGTTGGGTTCTTACCCATGTCGATTTCCTTGCTGATTTTCTGCATAGTCATGCAGTCATAGACCTCTTTAGGGTCTTGACCTAAGTCGATACACTTCTGAGCCGTCAGAAGCATATTAAACTTCTCGATTTTATACATCCACTGCTTATCAGCTCCGATTCCGCCCTTGACTGAATTGTGAAGCCTCAATACGTCGATAGGTTTCTCTACCTCTTCGATAGTACGCACAGGGATTTTGTCATCACCCTGTTTGATATCCTTTATACGAATAGTCGTAAAGGTGAGACGCTTCACAGCCTCGAGCATAGGGTCATCATAAGTCTTGATTTCATTGAAACAATCTTCACGAGCCTGCGCTGTGTACTGATTCACGAGCTTGGTCATATTTTCCTCGATACCTGAAGCTACATCATACTTCTTTTCCTGAAAAGCCTCATTGTAAGAAGCGCAAAGCTCCTCTACAGCTTTTCTGATATCCTCTTTTGAAAGCTTTTTGCTCTCAAGTGATTCTAATACTTCTTTTACGTCTGCCATAACAGATTCCTCCTTATTCGGCTTGATTTAATAATTACATTTACGAGCATAAGCTCATAACAAAGCGCTCAAGACCAATTGCAATAATCAGCCTCAAGCGCTCTATATAAGTTTATATGAAACACCACAGACATGCATCCATAGTGCGTATTATGTAATTTTTCTTCACTCTACTTCTTTCCCTCAAGATTGCGGGCAATAGTCCGACAGTTCATCCTCGGATATAGTCGAGCCACCCTCGGGTGGTGATACTACTACATTAATCGCGCCCTCAAAGAACTTTTTCGAGCTAATCCGTACATTAACGAATACGGCTTACGGCTTGGTTTCACATCTAACTCAGCATAACTCCGACGGATATTAAAATCCGCCCTCACCATTGGGCATAAAGCCCGGCTACGTACATTTTCACTAACATATACGGCGTCGTCGTCTTTTTTATACAGAAGAGGAACTGTTTAGAATTGCCGATACTCACTTATGACCCGCCATCAGGTAGCCCTCACGATTTCTGAAAAATCAGATCTCGGTATAGACACTTATTACCTCAAGGCTTGGTAGCCCTCTCAGCAATTTGATAGACTCAGCCGGATAAATCCGTTGACAGAGCGCACCACGTGAAGGTGTCTATCATGCGCCCCTTCGCACGTGCATATTCAGAAATTACATGATATCACGTGCTATATCATGCTTCCGCCCGCTGCATCTCATGCCGGGAACCTCTTTATGCAGCAATGGACATAAGCCCATAACAAAAAGCTCCTCAAAGAGAAGCCCTTTACTAAAGACTTACCAATAGCTCAGGTTGGATTTACTCCTGCTGACGTATCAACAAGACACCCGTAATTTACGCGCATACCCTGAAATATGCACGCTCAGCGGCTTTACGCTGTACTGCAACGTGCTATAAAAGTTGTATGTTTATATAGCGCGAACAACTTAGAAATCGCGCTTACACTGTATAATCTGTAACCCCCTACCCTGTCCGCCTGTCGGCTTGTGTGGGCTGTGTGGCAAAAAAAATATCCCCTACCTATTTTTTTTAGGTAGGGGATACAATCCAATAAATAGCTATTTAATATTCTTTTTCTTCTCTTCTTCTCTATTTTGTGCATTGCTGATAGCTTTGTTAATAACTACTCTTGACACATTGTATCTATTGGATAGAAAAGTTTTTGAGTTGCCACCATTAAAAAGCAATAGAATATTATCCTCGTCACTGTCTGTTAGTTTCTTTTTGCTGTCGTATTTATATCTATCCATTTTTTTTATTGCTTTTTGGGATATATCCAATTTGTCAATTGCTTTTTTCTGTATTGCTTGTTGGGTTTTTTCTATAGCGTGTAAACTGACCCCTAAATATGAGGCTATTGCAGTATTACCATAGCCCTTTAATCTTAAGTTTAAAACTTGCGCTTGTCTTGCGGTCAACTCTAATTTTTCAATTAGTGTCTCTATATCGTCAATTGTAGAGTTATCCGCTGTATATAGTGGCGTGCAATTAAATATATCGCTTGTAGTATATCCGCCGATATCGCTAAATTTTTCTAATCTTCTATACTGTCTGTCGCTTGCACTATCCGTGTTATCTGTCGATAGTTCAATATATGTATACATATTATGTGGGTCAATTTGTAAACTTTTGTTATCTCTGATATACTGCGACACTTTTCTATATACTTGCTGTATTGGGGTAGTTACAATCTCTTTCTGCGCCTTGCTATCATCCTTTTTTATAACAACCCTTTTTGATAATGTGGCATAACTATAAGGCGCTTCCATAAATCCGACTTGTGTGTCATCTACTTTATCGCTGTGACACTGTTCTAATATTTCAAGTTTTGCAGTTTGCATAAGGTCATATGCGTCGGTTATATTTTCGCTTAATATTTTGGTGAATCCATCGTGTAGGGTTCTATCTGATATTACTTTTTGCACATCCCCCTTTGAGTTAATTATATCTTTTTCACTATTACTTTGCGATGTCTCTATATTATCCAGTATAGAGATGTCGTGATAAAGTGAATTTTTTAACGCTACAACCTGCGTATTATATCCATTGTTTGATACATGCTGGATATTTTGCTTTTTTCTTTGAGGGTCAATAGTTTTGTTGAGCGTGCTATAAACTATCATTTGTGACAAGCTATTTAAAGCGTTGTTATACTCTTTGCAGTTGTGATTGTGACTAATGTGTAGTTTTTCAAACTGTTCGATAACATTAGTTGTGTTGGTTGTGTTTGGTTTGGTTGTGTTTGGTTTAGTCATGTTTTGTCCTCTTTTCTATTGGTGTATGGTTTATTGGTTACAATATATAAAAAATAAACAAAAGTGTATGATTAATTTTGTTTAAATTATATATATTGGAACTATAGAATAACACATCGTTAATTAACTGTCAAGCTAAATCTATATAGCACGAAAACTGTATAATTTGTAACCCCCTACCATACAAAATTCTATGTTACTTTTTACCACAATGTAACATAGCGCCCATAGTTATGGTATTTTTTGCCTAGTGCCCAATACATATTATGGAAGTCGCTCTTTCTCCCACATACAACTCCAAATCCCAAAATCACGCACTTTTAACACATTCGCTTCCGCTTGTTAGTGGGTTTTTATTGGATGAATTAAATGCAAGAGATGAATATCCAAAATAAAAAGACAGTAACAAGCGGATAAATTAACTTAGCACATTCAGTGTCTTTTAGCGCTCATTTTAATAGCAATTATTTTATATGCGCCTAAATATATATTGACATGCGGATAGAAATAATGTATAATAAGCCTAAATTGATATAGCGCATTTCCAAGCAACATTAATTTATTTACTGGATAATAATTAATATAAAGCTAATTCAAACGATGTATAAGCGCTATATATTATTTACCAATACGTCACAGTAATTTACCTATCTAAATCAGGAGGATTAAAAAAATGTTTTCTATTTAGGGCTACCCAAAAACAGCATTGATAGTCAGCGAGTTACAGGCGTAATTTTTAAAAATGAAACCATTTTGGTTTCAAAATACAATTTTACAGGAGGAAAATACATGGTAAAAGTATGTGATGCTATCATGGGAAGTGGCAAAACCAGTGCCGTTATATCATATATTAACGCACACCCAGAAAAGCGCTTCCTATATATCACACCGCTTTTGGATGAAGCCAGCCGGATTAATACTTCTTGTCCTGACGCACATTTTGTTGAGCCAAGCAGTACTAATCCAAAGTATTCATTCAGTAAATCAAAACACACTACCGCCCTCATCGAAGCGGGGCGGAACATAACCAGTACGCATCAAGCAGCATTATATTATACGAAGGAAACCTTGAGGCTCCTAAAAAAGATGAATTACACTATCATAATAGATGAAGAGATAACCGTCTTTGAGCAGGATAACAGTATATCTTATGGAGATGTAATGCTCACAGTTGATTCTGGACATGTCATAGAGGAGAAGCCCGGATACTTTGTGAGGACATCCAAAGAGTATGGCGGAGACAAATTATATAAGATGTTTAGAATGATGGAGTCTCGGCCTCTTATTCGAATCGGGAAAAAGAAAAATGACAAAATGTGGTATTGGGTATACCCAAAGGAATTTTTGGAATCCGCAGATGAGGTCATAGTCCTTACATATTTATTTCATAATTCAGAGATGGATTTGTTCCTGCAGATGAATAACATCGAGTACACATATATCGGGGTGCATAAATCTGAAGATGGAAAATATGAGTTTACGGATCATCCTGATTATATTCCGGATTATGTTAGTACGCTTAAAGACAAGATACATATACTCGAGGATAAGAAGCTTAATGCTATTGGAGATGGAAAGCACGACTTGTCTATGAATTGGTACAAAACACATGAGGATGATGTAGGCAAGCTCAGAGCAAATATATGGAATTATTTTAATCGAAAGACTGACTCGGTTCCCGAGAGAAGGTTGTGCGGAACATATAATAGTTACTGGGGCAAAATCAGAGGCAAAGGGTTTTGGAATAGTGATTTAGCTTTTTCTATAAAGGCTACCAATAAGTATCGAGACAAGAATACGTTGGTATATCCAGTTAATCTATTCCCTAACGGTCATGTCGTTACTTTTTATAAGAACAGCGGATATGATTTCGATAAAGACCGTTATGCCCTATCAATTATGATTCAGTGGATATGGCGGTCGGCAATCCGTGATGGATTGGATATAAATATATACATACCAAGTAAGAGGATGAGAAACTTACTTAAAAACTGGATAAATGATTTATCCAATAAATACGAAGAGAGCAAACAAAAATAAATATATTACCAAAGGAGGAAATTAGAATGGTAAAACGTAAATGTGCAAATTGTCTTTACGCAGATAGCTGCATAGACAGAAAGGTGGCTTGCGGAAGCTTCTACCCAGTCGATGACGAGTTACTTAATGATAAACAGATTAAGAGAATGATTGATGAGGGACTTGAGAACTACCGAGCCGCATATGAAGAATACATAGGTGCTGATGATGAGAACCCGTATGGTTTTTATTTTTAGTATATCAAGCTAAATATATATAGAATTGAGGTGTTAAAAATTAGTAAACAACTAACCTGTCAAAAATTTATCTTTAAAATACATAGCAGTCGCCTTCGTAAGAATCGCTGGCGATTAACTCTTCCAATCGAAGAAGCGCGCAAAAATGACGAAGTAATATCTCTTGCAAGTAGCCAGACTCTTCGTTGGATTGATTCGATAAACGATATCCAAGATGCCGATAGTCAAGCTAAAGCAATCAAGAAAGAAATCAAAACTCTTCGCAATGTAGAAGATAGTGTAAAGAATAGACATGCTATTAAGGAATTGTATAAGCAGCTTGATAAGCTTCAGTTTCAGCCTGACTATATGGCCTTGATTATAGACAAGGAGAAGGATTATTACCGAGCTAGTAAAGGCTTCACCATTAACGGAATAAAATACAAGCGTCTGCTCGGAACTAATGGTGGGATAAAAAATAGCACTATCGTTTTTGTAAGCGAGCGTGTGGTCGATACACTGAAATACCGAATAGCCAACGGTCGTAATCCTGACAAGGAACTTGTAACCGCTAAGCTCGAAGCGTATCAGGCATTGACATGCTCCGCTTCTGTTCCAGTATCTTTCCCGAAAGGTATAGCTGTTGTGAATGACTGCGAGACATCATTCCTATCGGATATTATATATCTCACTGATGAGTGTGAAGGGGAACCAACTATGGAACTGCAGCGTAATCAGAAGGTTGATCTCAATGCTTCAGATGGTTTTGGAATTATGCTTCCAACGCTGGCCGAAAGATGGAGCAAGGAGCTCAAGCTTGATTATGTCATTAGCGGAGCTAACACTCGATTCTCATTTGAAAAAGGAATGGCATTCACATTTGATTTTGTTGAGTTCGCTGAATTGGTAGCTGATGGCAATTATATTATTAAAGATGCATGGGGCAATGATGTAGATGTCCGTGACGTAGAACTCATTTTAACTACGTCAATGGTTAAATTATGGGATAGCTATGATAGCTGCGATGACTATGTTAAAAACTCCCTTGATAATGGATATACGTTTGGAATAGCTAAAACCTGTCCAAAGGAGCTCGAAAATGAACATTCTCTGAATTATCAGTTTATACAGAGCTATGATTTGTCTGATGATGATATAGACGAGCTTATTGCTCCTACCATGAATGAGATTCGTGATGTACTGCATGGAGATTGGAAGAAAACGATACTTTTCCTTAAGGGCACTGGGTTAAATGAGAATAATATTGAGCGTATGGACGATGATTTCATTAAGGCTATTATGATTAATCCAGATATGCTCTATGACCCTTTTATTCAAAATTCAATCTATCAGTTAATTAAGAACAGGATTAACGAGGCTAAAGTAGGGGTACTTAAAGTACATGGTAACTACTCTATCGTTTCCGGAGACCCTTATGCATTATGCCAAAGTATATTTGGGCTTGAGGTAACTGGTCTTCTATCCGCCGGAGAAATATACAACAAATACTGGAGTGATTGCAATGCTGAAAGCTTAGCTTGTTTCAGAGCTCCTATGACTTGTCATAATAATATAAGGCTAGTCCATCCTGTCAGCAATGAGCGTGTAAGCTTTTGGTATAGATATATGAAGACCTGTACTATATTTAATGCATGGGACACTGCAGCGGCCGCACTAAACGGTATGGATAACGATGGAGACTTAGTAATGCTTTCGGATAATCATGTGCTTGTAAGTAAGCTTGAAGTCCTTCCTGCTCTTATGTGTGCTCAGAGAAAGGCTGCCAAAACGATACCGGACGAGCAGGCCTTTATCAAATCAAATATAGAGAGTTTCGGAAACGATATTGGAAAGACTACAAATTACATTACATCAATGTTTGAAGCGCGCTCACACTATCCGAAAGACAGCGAGGAATACAAGGTACTCTCCTATCGAATAAGATGCGGACAGTTATTTCAACAAAATTCAATTGACAAATCCAAAGGAATTATCTGTAAGCCGATGCCAAGATATTGGCATGATAGACATACCGTTAATAAGATGGAGAATGAAGATGTCAGAGATTTTAACCGACGCATATTGGCAGACAAGAAGCCTTATTTTATGCGATACATATATCCTGCTCTTATGAAGCAGTATAACCAATACATAAAGAACACTAACCGAAATTGTCTAAGAGAATTTCAAATGACCGTGGACGAGTTAAAAGCTTTGCCCGAAGAAATGCTTACAGATGCTCAATCAGACTTCTTGAGATATTACGAATACAGGATGCCCGTAGGAACCGGAGACTGTGTAATGAATACCATATGTCGTAGATTTGAACAAGAGTTCGATGGATATATCAAGAAGTATAAATTTAGAGAAAAATTTGATTACACAATTATGAAAAGTGATGTAGCGTATTCTGTTTCACAATATAAGACTATTAAGCATTTATATGATGAATACAATCAGAAGCTTCAAAATTACGCTATATTTGCTCAAAACGAAAAGATAGACAAGTATGAAGCATTTACGGAGTTAAATATGCTTAATGAGGATTTCAGGGCAGCCTGCGATGAGGTCTGTTCTAATAAGGAAGCCCTCTGCAATATTGTTTTAGATTTGTGCTATAAAAAAAGTTCGTCTAAGAGATTTGCATGGAGCATGTGTGGAACAGAGATTATACATAACTTACTCTCCCATAATAACAATATCATATCATTTCCTGTTAAACACACAGATGGAGATATTCAGTACTGTGGTGAGAATTTTACACTTATGATTAAAGATTTAGGAGGAAATGAATGAGTATAGTATTAAAAGAAAATGAATGGGCTGAACAAATGGTTCAGTCCAAATCTCTCGGGAGTAAACCATCGGAAACACTTAAGCGTGTCGCAAGATACTATATAGATAATGGATATTCTAAAAGAGGTGAGCTTAGACAAAAGCTCGAAGTATTTTTGATTCAATGCGACCCTCTCGCTTCTCTTCCAAAATGGGAGGCGGCCATTGAATATGCAATTAATAGCGCTATTAAATATCCAGCAATATACATAGAAAGCATTCATATAACACAAAATGAAATGCAAACAATAAAATCTTTAAACGGCAAGCAGCTGCAGAGATTAGCGTTTACACTCCTTTGCTTAGCTAAATATTGGCATGAGGTATCCCCGGATACCGACTATTGGGTAAATAATAAAGATAATGAAATCATGGCCTTAGCCAATATCAATACATCAATTAAGCGTCAGTGCCAATTCTATGGCGAGCTCAAGGAACTTGGGCTAATACGCTTTTCAAAAAAGATAGATAATACAAATGTGCGTGTTAATTATGTATCAGACGATAAGGTCGTATTAGATATTAATGATTTTAGAAATCTAGGTTATCAATTTTTAAAGTACGAATATCGTAAAAGTAAGCGTAATCCATATTTTGAATGTTGTAACTGCGGTATAACCGTCAAATATACAGACCCGGAGAAAGGCAGAAAGCAGAAATTTTGTAAATCGTGTGCTACTGATATCGCAGTTCAGCAACGAGTAAACTATATTATGCGTCGTCGAAAAAACGCTTAATTTCAAAAATTTTTATACGGATATAAATTTGCTATTGCTCTAACTTGTTGATTATCAATGAGTTAGAGCATTTTGATGAGATTCTTGTATGAAGGGGAATATAGGCACCTTCGTTATGAGCACAAGGAGAAAGGCAGGTATCTGTATTTGAATATTGATAAACAACCACAGGAGACACCGCTAGATTATCATAAAAGGTTAATCTACGGTAAGCTTGTAGACCGGACTCTCTCAGATATAGATTATACCGAATTATCTGAGCGTGTATATGGACAGGCTTATTCAAGCGATGTAGCAAGACGTATGATGTACGGAAGCAAACGTACACTTGAATTACTAGATAACGAGTCTAGGGATAGAATCAAAGACTCTGAAATGTTATCAGAGTTAGATTCAAAATTAATAGACTTAAGGAAAGAGAGTCAACGCTTCTACGATCAGAGGAGAGAATACAATAAGCTAGTAACAATAGATGCTAGGTATGAGCATCTGATATCCGAGCTTTGTAATTCAGCAAAGGCACTTCCTAAGACAATAGGTTGTCTTTACAACAACGACAGCTATATAAATTTTACAGGCGACACATCCGATTCGGAGGCCGTGTTAGTACTCTCAGATTGGCATTATGGACTGAAAACGGACAATGCCTTTAATTCATTCAATACTATGATCTGTAAAGAAAGGGTTATTAATATAGCAGAAAAAGCTGCAAGAAAAATAGCTCTGCATAAATGTAGTAAATTACACATAGTCGTGCTTGGCGATTTAATTCACGGGGCAATTCATACAAGTGCTCGTGTTGCATCAGAAGAGTTAGTATGCGACCAGCTTATGCAAGCCACAGAATTGCTAGCGCAGACGATAGAACGGCTTAGTATATGTGTTCCAGAAACATATGTATACGTCACTTATGGAAATCATGCAAGAACAATTCCAAGTAAAAACGAAAATGTTCACCGCGACAATATGGAGCGGCTTGTACCTTGGTGGCTGACACCAAGATTAAGTATATATGACAACATACATATTATGGATGATACAGGAAATGAGTTTCTGTTTATAGATGCATGTGGACATCAGATTTGTGCAGCGCATGGAGATAACGATAGTGTGAAATCTTCTCCGCGATTGCTTACTACCCTATTCCAAAAAAAGTACGGAAAGAACATCGAATATGTTCTGCTCGGTGATAAGCATCATAGGGAAAGCTTTGAAGAGCTGGGAATTACTTCTATGCTCTGCGGCGCCTTATGCGGTGCTGATGATTATGCAAATGGGAAGAGGCTATACTCAACCCCATCTCAGCTTCTACTTATTATGAATGAAGCTGATGGATTAGACGCGGAATATCGTCTAAAGTGTGATAACTAAGTCGTCATTCTTGACAGGTTATCAGTAAATTTTGGTATTAGTCTGTCGATATTCGACGGGTTAATATAAATTCGCATTACCATTGTTGTAAGAGAGAACCATAAAATAGGGCGCACGGTTCTCTCTTATGGGTGGGTAGCGTAGCGGTAACGCACCGGACTGTAAATCCGGCGCCTAACGGCATCGCTGGTTCGAATCCAGCCCCACCCACTATCCCATTAAAGACATTAAAGACTATGTTCGTCAAGTCTGTATGTATTCAAGCCGCAATGCGACTGGATACTGAGTTTAGAAACGAACAAATAAATTAGAAGGAGGCGCTTGTGATATGGGACGTAAGACTAAAATGAACGCTATAACAAGTCCGGAACTACTAAAGCAAGTAAATCCGGAAAATTTACAACTTCTTGAGGATTTTAAAGACTATTTGAGGTCTGTACAAAGAAGTGAAACTACAATCAATGGATATGAAAACGACATTCAGATAGCATTTGTATGGTGTTTGCAACATAACAATAACACCTTCTTTGTTAACTGGTCAAAAAGGAATGTTGTTGCATATCAAAATTGGCTATTGTCTAACAATGAAAATAGCCCTGCTAGGATAAGAAGGCTTAAAGCTTCTCTCTCATCTCTTAGCAATTTTATAGAAAATGTGCTAGATGACGAGTTTCCTAAATTTAGAAACATAATTAAGAAAGTAGAGAACCCAGTCAATCATCCTGTGCGAGAAAAGACAGTTTGGGAGGACGAAGAATTGGAGCTTCTCTTGGACAATCTTATAAATCGAGAAGACTATGAGAAGGCTTGCTATCTTGCATTAGGTATGTATAGCGGTAGAAGGAAGTCTGAATTATGCCGTTTTAAATTAAGCGACTTTGATGAGAATCGGCTTGTCTGCGACGGAGCTTTATATGAAAGCGCTCCTATTAAAACAAAGGGTCGAGGCGGCGGAAAAATGATTAAGTGCTATACACTAGCGAAGAAATTTAAGCCATATCTCGATGCTTGGATGAATAAGCGCAAAAAAGATGGAATAGAAAGTGAATGGCTGTTCCCTAATAAGACAAATACTTCTGAGCATGTTCAGATATCAACTATTAATAGCTGGTCTAACACATTCTCTCGTCTTGCCGGGAAGCCTGCATATATACATAGTTTAAGACACTATTTTACTACATCTCTAGTGAGGTCTGGTATTCCAGATAGTGTTATCACAGAGATTGTAGGTTGGGAATCATCTGATATGTGCAAAGTCTATACAGATATAGATGCAGTAGAACAAATCGGAATGTATTTTAAAAATGGAGATATTGCAGTTCCAGATCAAAAAGGACTTGGAGATATATAGAGTAAAAGGAGAAATATATGAACAGAAAGGAATTGGTTCGACGCACGGCTACTGTCATGCGGGAAAATAATATTAGAAAACCTATCTCATCACGTAAACAGGTACTCCATATATCTGACGATGAGGGGAATTCTAAAGATTTCGTAGTAAAGAAAACAGATAAAGGGGTAATCTTTACCAATGATGATATAGAAAATGTTGTTGATGCCCTACTTGCCGTAATTATGGATAGTATAAAGAAAGGCGAATCTGTATCTATAAGAGGTTTTGGTACTCTTATGTTAAACTATCGCAAAGCTAGAACCGGTAAACATCCTGTAACTGGAGAAGAGACAGAAATACCGGGGCACTACACTACAAAATTTGAGTCCGGTACAGACTTAAAAAGAAGTGCTAAGCTATACGAGTTATCACTGGCTGACAAATTGTCAGGATTCACTGCTCACACTGATACCGATGAAGATGATATTTTTGATGCCTATGATGACATTGTAGATGGAGAACAGGAATTAGAGGACGGTGAGTATAATGGCTATTGAAGTAGATGCAGATAAAATCGTATGCAATAAATGCGGTACAGGTTATGGTAGAAGGCGCGGTAATTTCTATAAAACATATGGAGAGCTATATAAGGGAGTCGGCTATCTTCCGTATTGCAGCAAGTGCGTAGATGGTTTATACGCAAAATATCTTGCTCAGTCGAATGACTCAAAAGCAGCCGTCAGACAGGTATGTCGTAAGCTAGATTTATATTGGAGCGACACAATATTTGATAGCGTATCCAAAAAAAGCTCCGTTAGGTCTTTAATGGCTCAGTATATTGCACGTATTAATAATACTGCGTGCACAGGAAAGAGCTATGATGATACTTTACTAGATAACGGTAATCTTTGGAATTTTGATTTTTCTAAAGATATTGATAAAGAAGTTGAAGATACAGAGCCGGTGATTATATCACCAGCACAGACTGATGAAAAAGAAATAGAAATCCCACAGGAAGTTGTGGACTTCTGGGGGGCAGGATATAGCCCAGAGATGTACGAGCGGCTTGAACAAAGACGTAAATATTACGCTAAAAATTTTCCTGACGCATTTTCCGGAGACAACAGTTCAGACATTGGTAGCGATGTTCTCATGCGACAACTCTGTAATCTTGAGGTAAGCATATCAAAAGATGTTGCGGCCGAGAAATCTATTGATAAGAGTGTCAATTCTCTTAACACACTTATTGGAAGTTTGAATCTGAAACCTGCTCAGAAAAAGACTACTGAGCCGGATTCAGCTTTTACAAATACTCCACTTGGAGTTTGGCTATATAAATATGAAAATAAAAGACCTCTCCCCGAGATTGATAGTTCTCTTAGGGATGTAAACCACATTAAGAAATATGTGTTTACTTGGATGGGTCACTTATGTAAGATGCTTGGCATAAAGAATGGATATACGAAGCTATATGAAGAAGAGATAAATAGGCTTCGTGTAGAAAAGCCCGAGTATAACGATGATGATGAGGAAACTCTTCTCTCTGAAGTATACTCTGAAGAATCTGAGGAAAATGAGCATAGTGAGTAGACTAGAGTCTATTATGGAAGGAGCTGCCATTTGGGGCTCCTTTTATCGTGCAAATCCAGATAAATTTGCCGAGGATTACTTACATATCCAATTGAGATTGTTTCAAAGAATTTTACTTACGATGATGTTTTGGAGCACTACATTCGTGCTAATCGCATGTCGTGGTCTCGGAAAAACATATATTAGTGCAATTTATTGCGTCGTAAGATGTATCTTATATCCTGGTACGAAAATTTGCATCGCGTCGGGAACTCGAGGACAGGCAATAAATGTACTCGAAAAAATCTTGCTTGAATTAAAACCACAGTCGGAAGAACTGAGGGCTGAAATTGACGATAAGCAATCAAAAATTAACGGAACAAATGCTCAAATTGTATTCTTCAATACCAGTGTAATTAAAGTAGTTACAGCCTCTGACTCTGCGAGAGGTAACAGATGTAATGTGCTACTGCTGGATGAGTATAGACTTATTTCTAAAGATACTATTGATACAGTATTAAAGAAATTCTTGACTCTTAGAAGAATGCCAAAATATCAAGAACTATCAGATGCAGAGAAAAAACGCGAATACGCTAAAGAGAAGAACTTAACCATGTATCTTAGCTCTGCGTATTTTAAGGATCACTGGAGTTACACAAAATGTTTAGATACATTTGAAGTAATGAAAGATGAAAGACGTAGACAATTTGTCTGCGGATTCCCATATGAACTTTCGATAGAAGAAGGATTACTCGACCCTGAGACAGTTGCCGATGATATGTCGGAAAGTGATTTCAGTGAAGTGAAGTGGTCGATGGAGATGGATGCTTTATTCTTTGGTTCAGAAGACGGAGCCTTCTTTGACTTCTCTAATATTTCCAAAAATAGAACAATTAAATATCCTATGTTACCTGATGAGATTGCATCTAAGCTTGGCAATAATCCATTCATCAGAATACAGGAAAAGCACAACGGTGAAATTAGAATCCTATCTGCGGATATCGCTTTGATGTCAAGCCGAAAGAATAATAACGATGCTACCGCTGTCTTTATAAATCAGATGAAACCATCCACTGCCGGACGATATTCTAATAATATCATCTATACTGATACCTACGAGGGAATGCGTACAGACGAGCAGGCCTTAACCATACGAAAGTTATATGAAGAATATAAGTGCGATTATATCGTCCTAGATACAAATGGTCTTGGATTAGGTGTATATGATGCACTTTCAAGAGACATGGTAGACCCTGACACGGGTGAACTTTATCCTGCACTCTCATGCTGCAACAATCCTGAAATGGCTTCAAGGTGTACTACTATTGGAGCGCAGAAAGTAATTTGGTCTATAAAAGCAAGTGCGCAATTTAATTCGGACTGTGCTTTTATGCTAAGAGAAGCATTTAAGAGTGGAAGAATAAGACTTCTTGCTACAGAATACGATGCTGAAAAATATCTATCAGCTTTAAAGGGATATCCGTCTTTGTCTGATTCGGACAAGATGAAAATGCAGTTGCCATATATCCATACCACACTATTAATCGACGAGCTTACAAAACTTCAGTACGAAGAAGCTGGGGGAAGAGTAAAGCTGACAGAGAGGTCTGGTATGCGAAAAGATAGATATTCAAGTTTATCATACAACTATTATGTAGCTATGCAGCTTGAAAATAAAATGTGCAAGCGTCAAAGCATGAGTTTTGACACCACAGATAATTTTATTATTAAAGCTCCAAAATCATTCAACAAAAATAAATACGGAAAGGCGGTGAACGCATTACATGGAAAACCAAAATTCTGGTGACATCAAAGATGTCTCCGGCATGATAGGGATAACGAATAAGTTTGCTGTGTTAAACAAGCTCATTACACGAGACTTAAACAATAATACAACGACTCCTACGTTTTCACTCTATTCAAAAGAAGATATACAGAAATATCTTACTAATCCATATACATACGAAACGCAGATTCGAGATGCTGTTGTTTATATCTATGGTGCGTCATCGCATTTCAGACGTATTATACAATACTTTGCAAGTCTAACAGATTTGTCGTATGTAGTTACACCATATAAGATTGACCCGACATCGGCAAATCCGAAAACTATAAACCGAAATTACAGAAAAGTATTGAACGCTTTATCTGCTATGAACATTAAGACACAGTTTCCTAAAATATTGACGGTGTGTCTTAGGGAAGATACATTTTACGGAACTATGTGGGTAACAAATGACAATATCACAATACAGCAGCTTCCGAGTGATTATTGTGCTATCTCAACAATAGAAGGAAATGTGTTAAACGTAAGTTTCGATTTTTCATACTTTGATTCACACAGTGCTCTACTGGATTTTTATCCGGCAGAGTTTGCAACAAAGTATAAGGCCTATCAAAGGAATCGTACCGCGAGATGGCTGGAGTTAGATTCTCCTACATCGTTCGCAATAAAGGTCAATAACGATATTCTACAATACTCTCTCCCACCATTCATAGGAATTTTAAGAGAATTGTATGACTTAGAGGATTATAGACAATTGAAACTATCGAAAACCGCTTTGGAAAATTATGCAATGATTGTCATGAAGTTGCCGATGGACAAAGACGGCAATTGGGGCATCGACTTTAATAAAGCGAAAGAATTTTGGCAGAATTTGGATGCTGTTCTGCCTGAAGAGATAGGCTCTATACTCTCTCCTATGGAGATAAGCAAGGTAGGTTTTGAGAAATCTAATACCGGTGACACTGACACAATTGCAGATGCCGAGCAGAATGTTTTTACTTCAGCAGGTGTCTCTTCATTATTATTCAATAATGAAAAGGCTTCAGCAAACGCCCTTGCCCTTTCAATTAAAGTGGATCAGGGTATGACATTTGGAATTGTTCGTAGCATCGAGGACGCTATAAATAGATTCATCCAAGCACAAAGCTATGGAAAGAATTTCAAGGTTACATTCCTTGATGTATCGCCTTTTAACAGAAAAGAAATGGGTGACGCATATCTAAAAGCCGCTTCTTATGGATTCCCAACAATCTCTATGTATGCAGCTAGTCAGGGGCTTGGTCAGGCTGAGCTCGATAATATGTCATTCTTAGAGACGAAAGTCATGCAACTTCAGGATATCTTTGTTCCTTTACAAAGTTCAACTCAGATGAGCGGAAAGGTTACAACTGATAGTGAAGCTCCGACTGATGAAGGAGGCCGTCCTCCGTCAGAAGGAACTGAATTAACTGATAGTGGAGAACAATCATCTGAACAACGTGATGATTGGGGATAGGCGGTGAATTATGAAATTCATATATGTTTTTAGTGAGGAAGACAGAGATGAATTATTGTCTCAGGGTTTTTCCTTACTGCAAGAAATAACAAATAAAGATAAAAAAGCATACGTGTTTGAAAATGGAGAGGCTGAAAATTTTAGTCTTGCAATTCAACATGGCGTATTATCAAACACTTTAGTGCTTTAGTTTATAGCTCGCAATTATGCGAGCTATTTTTAATGGAGGTTATTGATGGACTCAGATACTTTAAATCTTACCTTTGCATCATCTTTAACCGACCTGTGTGAAATTAACCCATCATTTGATACGGGAATCCTACGTGTAGCATACCACGGAGCGAATCAAAATAAGAGTTCAATTTCAAAGGAAACTTTTGAGAAATGTCTAAAGACTATCTACAACTGTCCTATTGTCTGTAACTACGACAGAGATACAAACACCCTAGGCGGGCATGATGTAGAGCTTATTTATACAGATGATGGCGACTTAAAGATGGTACAGCTTACACAACCAGTAGGCGTTGTACCAGAGTCGGCTAAAACATTCTGGCAGACAATCACTGAGGAGAACGGTACCGAGCACGAATACCTTTGTGTGGAGGTAATTCTCTGGAAGAGACAGGAAGCTTATCAGTTGATTAAGGAAAACGGTATTACCGCTGAGAGCATGGAAATCAATATCACTGATGGGAAAAAAGTTGATGGTATTTACCAGATTACAGATTTCTACTTTAAAGCTTTAACGCTGATTGGAATTACACCATGCTATGAGTCAGCTGCTCTTACATTCTCAAAGGATGACTTCAAGCAGGAATTTTCACAGATGATGCTTGAGCTAAAGGATACTCTTGAAGATTATAACAAAAAAGTCACTACCTCAAAAGAGGTTGACACTATAAACAAACAAAAATCAATGGAAGGAGGAAATAACGATTTGAGTAAACAGGAATTAATTGAAAAGTACAGTATCAATGTAGACACACTTGATTTTTCTATAGATGATTTCTCGATTGAGGAACTTGAGTTAAAGTTCAAGGCCATTGCTGATAGTAAAACAGAGCCTAATAAAGACGGCAAGTTTGCTTTAGCAAGTGCTGTCACAGAGGAGTTAAATATTCAGCTCTCTGCTATCGAGCAGATACATTGCGACTGGGGTGATTACCCACGTTATTTATATGTAGATCATGACGTAGATACACTGGAGGTGTACTGCTGGGATAGGGTCGATTGGCTGCTTTATGGATTTAAGTATTCAGTTAATGGCGACACAATCACAATCGACGCAGCGAGCAAGACCCGCAAGAAATATTCGATTGTAGATTTTGATGAGGGCGAGCAAATCTCCCCATTTGCAGAGATATTCGATCAGATGAGCAGAACAATCTCTGAAGAGTCTTCTAAGGCTGCCGAATTTGAGGAAAAGTTCCAAGCCGCAACAGACTCGGCAAAATCAATGGAGTTAGAGCTGAATGAACTGAAAGAATTTAAGGCAAGTGCTGAACAGGCTGCTCTTGAAACAGAGCGCAAAACAGGTATTGCAGATATATTCTCTAAGTTCACAGATTTGGAGAATGTTGAGGAGTTTTCATTACTTAAGGATGAGTGCGATAAAGATTGCATGAAATATAAACTCGATGATCTTGAGACACTATGCTACGCAATTAGGGGCAAGCAGGGAGTCCCTTCAAACTTTAGTCTTACAAAGAAGACACCAAAGTTACCTGTAATTCCAAAAGACAATAACAGAACAGACGAGCCTTATGGCGGAGTCTTTGAGGAGTTTGGCTTCTCAACAAAACAGTAATAAGGAGGATAAATATTTATGGCTAAATATGGCGTTGTTAGAACAGACAGCTTAAGCGGTACAACTGACCGCAGTGAACTTGTTTCCGTAAAGTATATGGGAGCAAATGGTACTACACCAACTGCTATTGAGAACGGAAGCGTTTTAAAGGCAGTAAAACTCGCAGATAACGAGAGGGAGGTATTTGTTGGAGAGAATGTAGCAGCGAATACACCTATTACAGATATCGTACTCGTTGCTGCACCAGAGGTTCCTTATGATGAGAGAATCCGTAATTTTGATGAGATTATAAATGATGCTGGAAAGTCCGTTAGAGGTTATAGACTTCCACATGGCAACATCTTTTCAGTAACAAAGGAAGCTCTTGTTGGAGAGGCAACTCCAGCGAAGGGCGATATCGTTGAGCTTGCAGCCGGAACAAAGTTTAGCGTCGCAAAGACTGCAACAGCTAGTTCTACAGCAGTTGGCAAGATTATTGCTATCGAGCAGGCTGGTAGATATACATACTACGTTATTAGGGTAGATTAATTAAAGGAGGATTAAAAGAATGGCTGAAATTAAAGATATCGTAAAACTTGCCGTTGACAGCTACAAGGGCAGGGTTGAGAAATATTCCGTTGCCGATTCACAGAAGCTTTTAAAGGAAGCTCTTATCAAGGCAAATGGTGGAAGTACAATTCTTGATTATAAAAAGATTAGAGATGGTGAGTGTCCAGGACTCTTCTCTCTTGTAGAGCAGATTCTTTCAAACACTGTTGTAGAGGGTCTTCAGGGAGATGAGTATTTCAATGCTCTTTGTGATTTCCGTAATGTAAATGAGGGAGATTTAAACGAGTTTATCGTTAAGGATAAGAATGTATTTGTTGTCTCAGAGGCCGCTGACGGTACACAGGGTGTAAGACGTCAGAGACTTGGAGGCTCTAGCAAGACTTCTATTCCAACAGCTCTTAAGACTGTTCGTATCTATGAGGAGCTTAACAGAGTGCTTGCAGGTCGTGTTGATTTCAACGATTTCATCACTGACGTAGCTAACTCATTCCGTCAGCAGTTACTCAACGATGTATACACTCTTTGGACTGGTGCAACAGCAGATCAGTTTGGCGGTACTGCTTTCTTCCCAACAGCAGGTACATATGATGAGGATGCTCTCTTAGATGTAATTTCTCATGTAGAGGCAGCTGCTAATGGTCAGAAGGCAACTATTATCGGTACAAAGAAAGCTCTGAGACACCTCAAGGATTCAATTCAGAGTGATTCTGCAAAAGAGGATGTTTACAACTTAGGTTATGTAGGCAAGTTCTACGGAACACCTGTTGTAGAGGCTCCTCAGCGTCACAAGGTTGGCTCAACAGAGTTCGTTCTCGACGATAATATGCTTACAATCGTTGCCGGAGACGACAAGCCTATCAAGGTAGTTTACGAGGGAAGTCCTATTGTACTTATGGGAGACCCAATGAAGAACGCTGACTTCACTCAGGAGTATTTCTACGGTGAGAAGTACGGTATGGGTATCGTACTTGCTGGTGGAAATTCTGGCGTTGGTCGCTACGAGATTAGCGAGTAATACACTTTAAATACAACGGGAGCTGAAACATGCTCCCGTTACTATATTGAATAGAAGGAGAAAATATGGAAGGTAATACAATAGATACACAGACAACCGCACAGCCAAATGAGTCAAGCGCAACTAAGAGAAAAACTCGTACAAAGAAAACTGCTACTGTTGCTGCTTCGGCACCTGTAAAAATCGTTCCGAAGGAAATTGACCCAGAACAGTATGTAATAGTTCGTAATGGTTTCCAAGGACAGCTCATTTATAAGAGCAAACGTACTGGAGAGCGTTTTGTGTGGGACGAATTTGGAGCTGAGCAGGAAATACAGCTTCGTGAATTGAGAAATGCAAAGAATTCAAATAAGAGTTTCTTTATAAATAACTGGTTTATGTTTGATGATGAATGGGTTGTAGATTATCTCGGAGTAGGTAGATACTATAAGAACGCTGTCAGAATCGAGGATTTTGATAAGATTTTCGAGAACGACCCAGCTACCCTTGAGAGCATAATTTCAGAGATGACAGATGGTCAGAAGAAATCCTTAGCTTATCGAGCTCAGGTCTTAATTGGCGAAGGCAAGATTGATTCGATTAAGGCTATTTCAGTTTTAGAAAGAACCCTTAATGTTGATTTGATTGAGCATTAGGAGGGATTGATATGAGCGTTTCATATGACGTTTTCATTGGCTCTTTCCTAAGCAAAATAACAGAAAGAGATTTACTCGCTCTTGAGGAAGAAGATAGAGACTCTACTGTTATTGGATATATGAAACGAGCAATCAATGGATTCAAGAAAGCATGTTCGTATGACTTCTCTACCACTGCTAATGACGAGGAGAAAGTTTTCACTGTTGAAGTACCAGACGAAGACATTGACGAAATTGCAGATATCATATCCGAAGGAATGATTGTTCAGTGGTTGAAGCCATATATGTACCGACAAGAGTTACTCGAAAATGCTATCAATACGAGAGATTTTACGACATACTCTCCCGCTGAATTGCTTATGCGTGTAGGGAACGCATACGAGAAAGCTCAAAAAGATTATACCCAGATGATTAGAGAATACTCTTATAATCATGGAGATTTAACGGAGCTACATCTATGAAAGACTATAACACAATATTAGACCAGCCGTTGTCTGGCAATTTAGTCAAGAACTATTTTAATAATCTCGTAAATCGCTATTTTAAGATTCTCCCTATGCGAGAGAATAACGAACCATCGTTATCAAAATATTTGAGAAGTTTAAGAATTGAATTGATAGGTTGTAAGGGAATAATCCCAGAACTTAGAGAAGAGCCAGATTTTCTCACTCTCCTATCAATTTTGGAGTATATCATTGAGAATCCGAACTGTCCTATTGATGATATTCGCAGCGAGGTATTCCATGCTATCTCAATTTGTAAGAGATTACAAAAAAGAGCCAATGAGTAAGAATAAGGAGGTTGACTATGGGAATATGGGACACATATAAGAATAGAATTAACCTCACAGGAGAGACAAAAAGGGACGAACATCTTAATAGGCTAAAACGCCAGTTAAGCAGCAAACTGCCCGACTCACTCTCCTATCATTCCGTGATTGTTGACGGATTAGACCAGATGGCTGTCATTGATGATTCAGATAATTTTAATGAAAAAATAATGTACTCCCTCCCCGGCGAGACATTTTCTTGCGGGGTGCTGGTTGAATGGGCTAATAACTATTGGCTTATTACCGAGAAGGATGCAAATACAGAAGTCCGTACAAAAGTGAAAATGCTTCAGTGCAATTATCTGCTTAAATGGGTTGATGAGGACAATATTATTCACGAGCAATGGTGTATCGTTGAAGACGGTACTAAATATATGACTGGTGAATATGAAGATAGAGATTTCTTCACTACGCGAGGTGATTCAAGAATTGCCATTACCATTGGACGAAACGCTGATACTATAAAACTAGGCAGACAAAATAGATTCTTAGTAGATGACCCAGACTCAAAAATTAAGAACGCTTATGCTCTTACGAAACCACTTAAGGCAGGGCATATCTATAACGGGAATGGGGTCTTCTCGTTTGTTTTACAGGAATGTGTTGCAACTGATAATGACAATTACGAACTGGGAATTGCTGATTACTATTTACACTTTCCTAAAGATAACGATAAAGATACAGACACGGACACTGATAACTCAAACGGTTCTTCCGGTAAAGATGATACAGATGGCACTGAGAATGGAGGATGGTTGTAATGCAGCTAGAAGAATTTTATGACTATAAGAATCAACTAATGGGCGACATCCTTACAGAGGAAAGTATCATTCATCTTATTAATCCAGATATCCCTTTAAAAAAGGCAAAGACTTTGGCTTATAAGCAGGTGTTCCCTTATGAATATCTGCCGGACACAGTTGAGGAAGGAAAGACCTTTGTCTGTTTTGAAGTGGATGTAATAAAGGACAATAATCTTGCGAGAGACTTAATGCGTCCTGTCATATATATATGGGTGTTTTCCCATAAGAGTAATCTCCGGCTTCCTGAAGGTGGTGTTAGGACAGATAAATTATGTTCGGAGATTTGTAAAAAAATAAACGGAAGTATGTTTTACGGGCAAGGTGCTTTAACTCTGGATTCTGCAAAGAGATTCGCTCCTATGACGGATTTCAATGGAAAGGTAATGACTTTCTATGCCAAGGATTTCAGTAAGGTATATAACCCTAAGAAGTCTATTCCGACAAGAAGGAAGAATTAAGAATGGCTACAGAACATCTTCTGTATAAAAACATCTATCCTATTTCTGGTCTGCTTAATCTTTGCATCCCTACAGTGGGCGAAGTAATAGACCATGAAGATGCATATTATGACATAGTTTTAGCTATCACTGCGATGCCTATTGATTTTATGGTACAGCTCGATGACATTGGAATCGACTATACAAAGATTAATGCGTGGCAGCTTTTTTTAATGCTTTTTGACGGTATTAAGAAAATAGATAAAGAAGATACAAAACTAGTATTTGGAAATCTAAATCTTGATAACCTTGAAATAGTCACTAATCCTGAAGATGGAAAATATGTCATTGTGGATAGACGTATTGGAATTGTCATAGACAGAGCTTTACATGCAAGACTTGCTACGGCTCTCAGAAAAATACACCACCTAAAAAAGAATAACAGACGCCCCGCAAATGAAGAGGCGAAAGCATATATGTTGGAAAGAGCTCGTATAAAGCTCAAAAACAGAAGAAATAAAAAAGAGGATTCACAATTAGAACCTCTTATTGTCGCTATGGTCAATACTGAACAGTTTAAATATGATTTTGAGGGGACAAGAGAACTTTCTATTTATCAGTTTAACGAAAGCGTTCAGCAGATAATTAAGAAGACAGATTACGACAATAGAATGTACGGCGTATACGCCGGAACAGTAAATCCAAAAGAATTGAGCAAGGATGATTTAAACTGGCTCATTCACTAATACAACAACAGGAGGAATATTATGAACATTAAAGACATTACAATTACAAGTCTTGAGACCATTACAGCGTTTGACGTAGTTACTGGTAACTATAGATTTACTCTCGACGAGTTACAGAATGCGACTATCGCAAATACACAGGATACTCAGGAAATTACTGGTAAGGGTGGAAGAAAGCTTGCTAATATTAAGCGTAACAAAGCAGTTACTATCAGTGGTACAAGCGGTATGATTTCCGGCGGTCTGCTTGAGGCTCAGACAGGAAGCAAGTTCAATCATGGCACAACAGAGGTGCTTTGGACTGATTATATTACTGTTAGCGGAAATAAAGCAGAGACTTCATTTAAAGCTATTGGAACAACTGGAGCTGAGATTGAGCAGTTATTTATAAGAAATGCAGATGGTACACCGGGTGATGAGCTTAAGCAGGACGCTACAACTTCAACAGGTAAGTTTGCATATGACCCAGCAAAGAAAGCACTCACATTTACTGATGTCCCAGATGGTACTGAGGTAATTGCTTATTACAAGAGAAAGATTGCTGCTGATGTCCTCAATAACGAGAGTGATGTTTACTCAGATAAGTGTACTCTGTACATTGACGCTCTTGGAGAGGATAAGTGCTCTAACGTATATCGTATTCAGTTCTACATTCCAAAGGCTGATTTCTCTGGCGAGTTTTCACTTGAGATGGGCGAGAATCAGGCTACTCACCCATTCGAGGCTGAGTCACTCGCTGGTGCTTGTGGAGCTGGTGGAAAGCTTTGGTCATACACTGTGTTCGGTGTATCCACAGCCGACGCTGTAGCATAACATAAGAGGAGGACGAAGATACCTATGGCTACAAGAATTTGTAAAGTGTGTGGTAAAGAGTATGAATACTGCCACACACAAAGGACTGTGCCGGGCATCTTCCGTTATCAGGATGTTGCTTGTTGCGCTGAGCATGGTAGTATTTACCTTGCTCGCGTGCTAGCAGCGCGATCAGAAGATAATAAGCCCGAGCTTAAGCCTACAAAAAAGGCAGAAGTTGTTGAAGCCGATTCAGATGCATCGGTATTAGACTACGAAGACATTGAAGATATTGACGAAGATATCGACGATGATGATGATTGGTTTGATGACGATGAGGAAGACGAGGACGACAATTAAATAATATATGTGCGACAAGCACAAATCATAGGCTGCATCCTAAGATGTAGCCTATTTTTCAAGAGGTGATAAAAATAGATAGAACAAAATTTAATGTAGATAAAGATACAGCAAAACGAACATGTAACGGTATTGTGTTTGACTCTATATTGGAAATGAAATACTACAGGGATGTTCTCCTTCCAAATGTGGAAAGCGACGTTGTTAAGTATTATGAGTTGCAAAAGAAGTATGTCCTACAGGAAGGTTTTGTACATAATGACAAAAAGGTTCTTCCTATAGTGTATGTAGCAGATTTCTATGTAGAGTATTCAGATGGACATGTTGAGGTAATAGATATAAAAGGATGTCCAGACTCGACGGCAAAAATCAAGCGAAAATTATTTTGGCATACATACCCTGAACTCGACTATCAGTGGATAACATATGTTAAGAAGTTTGGTGGTTGGGGCTCTTATGATGATTTCAATAATATGAGACGCGAGGCCAAAAGAGCTAAGAAGAAACAACAGCAAACAGATTAGAATGAGAGGTAAAATATGAATAATACAACAGAGAATAAGAAAGAGTTTAACACTACTGCCCTTTTAAATGCAGTAGACGGATTTGAAAACACTAAAACAATTAACTGGAATGGTATTCAGTTAAATGTCAAAAGATATATTTCATTGGCTGAGATGTTGGAGTTTGTGGATTATGTTACCAAAATGTGTTTTGGTGATGATAATGAGTACCGTCCGGAACTTAAGGACATGGCAATTAAAATTTGCACTCTTGAGAAGTTTGCAGGGGTTGTTCTGCCAGAGGATGTTTCAAAAACATATGACATTATTTACGGCACTGATATCGTGAAAGCAGTTTGTGATGTTATAGATTCAGAGCAGATTGTAGAAATAGTACATGCAATTGATGTCAAGGTTGCAAATATCGCAAGAGCAAACATTGAACGAGTAAATGCGGAACTGGATAAGATAAACAAAAGGTTTGAGGATATTCAGGCAAGTATTGAGAAGGTATTCTCTAACGTTTCTCCGGAGGATATTACAGCAATGTTAAAATCTATTCCTGATATTGCAAATATAGACGAGGGAGACTTCATACAGAAATACATAGAAAATAATACGAAGGCGGCGAATGCATAATGGCCTATGTAAATATGGAGTCTATTATCGGAAAAGCCCAAAAATACATGGGTAGTTCCAAAGGTGTTGTTAAACAGCAAAGACTTCTCCGAAAAGCAGTTCTCGGTAAAATTAAATTAGATGGTGTTAAAAGCTCTCACACTCCTGCCGAAGCAGCGAAAAAATTTATAGAGGTGCTTGAGTCATCTATAAATGGAGCTTCATTAAGTGATAATGCAAAAAGTGCATTGCTGGGTGGGTTCGATTATAACATTGTATCCGGCGGTAATGACTGTTCGTATATTATCACTATTAACTTCAAAGAGAATTTATCTCGTCCGTCTCTTGATCCGTCTCATTATAAAGATGGCATCAGTAATCTTGCAGCATTATTTAATAATGGTGTAGACCATACGATGAAACAGGTACATGGATACTGGCATGAAAAAGAGACTTGGAGTCGCACTACAATTAGTGGCACAAATTTCATGCAAGAAGCTAGGGATAATTTTATGGGAAACTATGCTGAAGAATACAATGTCTTAAATGTGGAATTAAGTTCTGATTATGAATAAATGAATAAATGACAAATAGTCGAAGGATTGGTAAATGAGCCAATCCTTTTCTTTATATACAAAGGTGGTGATTTTAAATGGCTGATATACTGTTAACCGTCGGTGTGGAACCTTCGTTGAGCTTCACAGAGTTCGAAAAAGGGATAAACGCACTGGTATCTAAACTTAACGCTCATCCGCCAAAAATAAAAGTAGTGCTTGACGATGCTTCGATTAAAAGCATGAAGGCACAAATACTATCATTAAAGCAAGAAGTAACAATGTCCACCAGAACAGATGGATATGCGATAGATAAATCTGGTATTTGGGTAAAAAATACTTCTGCAATCAAAGAAAATACAAAAGCAAAGAAAGAAAATGCTGCTGCTTCTAAGCAGACTGCAAATGTCCAGAATGGCTATGCAAAAACCGATTCCGGGATTTGGCTTAAAAGCACAACGGCCATTAATGAGAATACAAAAGCAAAGCAGAAAAATGCTTCGGCAAACAAACTGGTAGACCGTCAAGGAGATTATTCAAAGACTGAGGCTGGAATTTGGGTTAAAAATACAAGTTCTATCGTAGAAAATACTACAGCAAAAGAAAAGAATGCGCAGATTTCAAAACAAATCATTGCAACAAGTGATGGCTATTCAAAAACAGCATCAGGTATCTGGATAAAGGAAACAGAACAGATAAATGCAAATACTGTTGCTAAACAGAAAAATGCACAGGCGTCAAAAGCATCTACTGCAGGAGTAACTTCTGGAGGATATACTCAGACGGCATCTGGTATATGGATAAAGGAAGCTGCCGCAATAGATAAAAGCACAACTGCAAAAGTAAAAAATACGACCGCTCAAAAGAAAGCTCAAAAAGAAGCTGAAATATTAACTGCAGGAAGTCAGAAACAACAAACTGCAATCCAGCAGATAAACTCGCTTTATGCTCAGACGACCAAGAACATGCGAAATTGGACTGCTGCTCAGAAATCATCTTATGGAGTCACCGGTCATTATAATAATCTTGGAGAGCAGGCTGAACAATTAAAGACACTTAAAGGAAGGCTTGAAGAGGGAAAGATATCTGCAGAGAATTATAGGAAATCTTATAACGGAATCAAGGAATCTATATCTACCTCAAACGAGGCTATAAAAGAAGCCGGAGCTAATACTAAATCGCTTGGTGATAGAGTTGGCAGTTTGTCATCTAAATTTGCTTCTTGGCTCACTATCTCTCAGGTAATCATGGCTGCAGTTAGAACCATGAAAGAGATGGTAAGTGCATCTATCGAAGTTGAGAATGCCATGGCTCAGATTAAGATTGTAACAGGCGCTTCCGAGACTGAGATGAAGAACTTCTTGACTACTTCTATCTCTCTTGCAAAAGAACTTGGTCAGAGTGTTACAGATGTTGCATCTTCAATCGAGACGTTCGCACGACTTGGTTATAACATGGATCAGTCTACTCAGCTTGCCAAGTATGCGAATATCATGTCAAACGTTGGTAATACGGATGTAGGCTCAGCTACTACCGGTATTACTTCAATCATTAAGGGTTATGAGTTAAATCCTAGTGATGCCGAACACGTGTCTGATGTACTCGTAAAGGTTGGTAAGGAATATGCTATTTCCGCTGAGGAGTTAATGGAAGCATTCGAGCGAGGCGGTGCTGCTCTGCACGCTTCGGGCACGGACTTTGAAAAGAGTGCTGCTCTCTTCGCCGCTACTAATGCTTCTTTGCAGAATGCTGAGACCACAGGTACAATGTGGAAGACGGTATCCGCAAGAATCAGAGGCGCAACAACTGAGCTTCAAGAAATGGGTGAAGAAACGGATGGGCTTGCACAGGGACTTTCAAAATATCAAAATGAGATAAAGCAATTATCTGGCGTAGATATTATGAAAGACAAAAATACATATAAGGATATGTATGAAATCTTCGTAGAGCTTGCTCAGGTATGGGATAAGATGCCAGATGTATCACAATCTCGTGTTGCTGAAATTCTTGGTGGTACACGTAATACCTCAGGTATCATGTCTACGATTACTAATATCAAGGACGCAATTGGGGCTTATTCAAGCGCATTAGACTCGGCTGGAACTGCTGAAAAAGCTAATGCTGAATATATGGATACTACCAAAGCAAAGATAGGTGAGTTAAAAGCTGCATTTCAGGAGTTATCATCAACATTCGTTAAGTCTGATTTTCTTAAAATAGGTGTAGACGGATTGAAGGGCTTTATTGAAATGATTGACAAGCTTATAAGCTCTATCGGTTCGCTCAATACTATCCTACTTGGCGTTGGAATTACCAAAGGCATAAAGAACATTTTTGAAGCTAAGAAGGCTGGAACCGCGAACGGCATGTCCGGTACGCTAGCTGCAGCTTTCCCACAAATATCGGAAGGCATATCAGCCGCATCTGCAAAATTTAAAGAACTATCGAAGGCTGGAAGTAGTACATTCGCAGCTTTAAAAGGAGGAGCTTCTGCTTTTCTTGGTTCTATTAATCCGCTTACTGCAGGTATAGCTGCTATCGGTATCGCAATTACCGCGTACTCAGCATATCAGCAACATATAAAGGAACAGGCGCAGGCAGCCACTCAGGCAAGTGAAGCATGGGGAAAAACGCAAGATTCTCTTGCTGACTATAAAACTCAGATCATAGAGCTTCGTAGTCAACTTGCATCAGGTGTTCTTTCAGAAACAGAAGCATATAACACAAAATCTCAATTACTTTCCATTCAGCAAGAACTCACAAAATCATATGGAGATCAAGCATCAGCGATTAATCTAGTCAATGGCGAATTAAGCACACAAACAGATTTAATTGATTCGATAAGTCAAAAAGAGGCGCAAAAATATCTCAATGAAAATGCCTCGGCTATTTCTAAGGCGGAAGAAAAGATGACTACCAAGAAGGATTACTGGTTAGGTTCTTATGACCCTACTAGTAAAAAGGGTAAGCAAATTGCCGCTGCTGTAGAGGAAATGGAAAAGAAATATGGAAAATCCCTCTACGTTACCCCTGAAAGTGGATATGGGGATAGTCCTTTATATACTGTTCGTATAAACGCAGACGTCACTCAGGCTGATGAGGCTATAAATGAATTTATGAGCAAGCTCCGCGATATTGGAGGACAAGACACTAATATTGAGAATGCAAGTGCTGAGCTCGCTAAGGTGAATGAAATAGAGAATGATTACGGTGAGACGTATGAAAAATCTATTAATGCCAGAATTACTGCTGATAAGAAATATTATTCAGATATTAATGGTAATGTAAATACTGCATCTGAATGGCTTAATAAATATTCTGATGCAGTTCAAAAATATAACGATGCTCTTATGGATGGCGATACATCAAAAATATCTGATGCTAAGAAAGAATTTGATGACGTAGGCAATTCAGTTACAAATCTTCTAAAAGGCGACATGAAAGATTACGCTGGAGTGTTTAATGATATTGGTGATAAATTAAACACAGCTACCATAAATGCAAATAGGTTCAAAGATGTTCTTGAAGGAAAAGGGACTTCTAAAGGCAATAGTATTTTTGATGAAAATTACGAAAGATATTCCGATGCATATCAAAATCTCCTTGATGAGCAACAAAAAATTGAAGACTGGGGACTTAGCAGTTTCGGCAATGTGTATGATAAAAGTGGGTATAGTTTTACTCAGACGAAGTTTGGCAATGTCGATATGGATAAAAGGACGATTATAAAATGGTCAGATACGCTAAAGAAAACATATGCCGATGCATTAGCTAGTTGGGATTATGACCCAGAAATAGGTTCAATAGACACTGTATTTGGTGGCTCTGCCCGTTTTGGAGAAGATTTGAATGAGAAGGGATGGGAAATAGCTTTTACACCTATCCTACCGGATGGACAATTTTTATCAAAGGATACAGTATATGAGTATATAAATTCAATTCTCTCTGATGCATATGCGAATGACGGAAAAGTTACAGAGGATGAACTCGCTAATCTTGACGCGCAGGGACGACAAATTGGTAGTCAATTTGTTCACGGTATCTTTGCTGCGGTCGATGATAGTGAAGATTATGATGATAACGGTAACTGGGCAGATACTGTCGGAAGGCTCATGCATTTCTCAGGAGATTTTGGAGCTATTTCGTTAGCATATGATGACATCGCTAAAGCTGCAAAAGAAGCTGGAATGTCTACGGAGGAGTTTATTTCTAAGTTTTCCAAAACATCCGATGCTGTAAATTCAGTCAAAGATGCTGCAGATGAACTAAAAGATTTAAAACTTGACGATAAAGACTTTATTGGCGCATTTGAAACAGACGGTGTACAGAAGGGCGAAGAACAAATTCAGGCGCTCGTTCAGGCCGCACTAGATGCTGGCGTTATTAGCGATACCTCATCTGAAAGCATAGCTATGCTGGCTTCACAATTGGTTTCGTTAGGTTACTTATCAGGAGAGCCTGTTGAAGGACTTAATGACACAACTAATGCAATAGCAACTCTTACTACTGCCCTCACTGACTTACAAAAAATCCAGACTAATGTCCAGCAGGCGTTACAAGACTCAATGTCTGGGACAGGTCTTACTGCTGAAGATATTACTAACGTAACAAATGCATATAAAGACCTCGAGAGTTATAACCCATATAAACTATTTGAGGAGACAGCCAACGGAGTTCATCTCAATCGTGATGAGTTAGCTAGACTTAATGATGAGCTCACGAATAGTAAGCTATCAGATTTTAATAATCAGATTGAAGATTTAAGAAATCAGATATATGAAGCTAGAGCCGAGGGTAAGGATACATCAGGGCTTGAAGACCAGCTCACAAATGCGAAACTTCTTAAGAGTGAGTTGGAGGGAGCTACTTCTGCGTACAATCAGCTTATGCAAGCCATGAGCGGAAGTAACGAAAGAGACTCTTACTCTACTATCGGTGAGTCATACGAGAAGATGAAAACTACTCTTGATGAGGGTTGGTACGGTGATTCTTCTCTTAACAAGTATCTTGATTTGCTGTTATCCGCAGACCAGCGTACTAACGATACTCAGAAGGATTTCGAGAAGCTTACTAAGACAATCGAGGGTACAAGCCATAACATCATGGATTACTGGCAGTATGACGATGACGGTAATCTGGTAACTGATGGTCTATATGACTTTATGGATGATGTCAATAAGAAGCTCGGTAATACGTTCTCACAGAAAAATAGTGACGGACTGTATCAGTTCGATTTTGATAAAGAGAAGCTTCAGGAAGTCGCAGACGCTTTCGGTATGTCTACAGAGGCCGTTGAGCTTTTTGAACGGGCTATGATTGATGCCGGAATGGCAGTCGATATGAGCGATTTCGATTACGCCGGACAGCTTGATAAAGCCATAGAAAAATTGAAAGAGCTTCAGGGGCTAGGTCAATTTTCAAATAAAATTGACTTGGATTTCGATGTAGACGATAGCTCTATAGAGCAGATTCGTTCATACATAGATAGTCTTAACGGCGAGCGAGTAAACATTGACGCAGAGACAAACCCTGATGCTGCCGCCGCACTTGATGAGCTTATAGCAAAATGTAATCAAACTTACTATGCAAAAATCAATGCCGAATATGATGGAAGTCTTGATACTGCTGTCGGACTTGTAGAACAATTACAACAGCTTACAGCAACCCCTATTAGCGTAGAGGCTAAGATGTCTAATGCTGATCAAATTCACGACCTTGCTGTACAGTTGGCAGCTCTGCCTAAGGATGTGCAGATTGCTGTAGGTGTGAAGGCTGAAAATGCCGGAGACACAAACTCAATTATCAATCAGCTTAATCATAATCCTTCTAGCATTAAGGTTCCGGTAGATTATGAGAAAGGCAAGGAACCGGAGGGTGTAAAGGACGCAAAAGGCAAGGCAAACTATGATGTAGGTCTTTATCCTAAGACTATCCCAGACGCATCAGCAAAGGTAAACTACAAGCTTGGAAGTTATCCTACTTCTCTCCCATCACTCACCCAGACTATATACCAGACGATAGTCGGAGGTAGCAGTGGCTCAAGTGGTGGCGGTAAAAAACTTGATAATAAGAGTAAAAAGAAAAGTTCAAAAGCTTATGGTACCGCATATGCAGCAGGACACGATTGGGCTTTATTCAGCGACGAAGACGCTCTTGTAAATGAGCTTGGAACGGAATCTATCGTTAGAGACGGAAAATGGTTCCCTATTCCGGGAGGTGCTCATGTAGAGCAGCTCAAGAAGGGTGATATCGTATTCTCTGCAGAGCAGACAAGAGAACTTATTAAGACTGGACGAGTAATTTCGGGTGGCGGTCACGGACAAGTAGCTCTTGCCAGTGGTACAGCTTACAACACATTGAATGCTTATGAAAGCGGTTCAAAGGGTAAGCGTAGGTCTAAAAGGGGCAAAACAACCTCCGCTTCCAAGAGAACCACTAAGAAGAAATCCTCTAGCAAAAGTAAAGGTAGCTCAAATAGTAAATCTTCTTCAAGTAAGGCAACAAAAGAAGCTAAGGAATTTGAGGAGCAGATTGACTGGATTGAGATAGCTATTACTCGCGCAACGGAAGCAATCAACAGATTAAAGACTGTTGCGGAAAGTACCTTCCAGACTCTGACTACTAGAAATAATGCACTCGGAAGTGAAGTATCTGCTATTAGTAATAAAATTGGTGTAGAGACTCAGGCATACAATGCATATATGGCTCAAGCTAATGCGGTTGGTTTGGATGAATCATATGCAAGTAGAGTCCGTAATGGACAGATGGATATCTCTACAATCACTGATGAGGACTTATCTAAGAAAATCAAAAAGTACCAGGATTACTATAACAACGCTATACAGGCGCGAGATGCAATTGCTGAACTCCATGAGGAAATAGCAAATCTGTATAAGGCCAAGTTCGACAACGTATCAAAGAATTTTGAGTCACAGATAAAATTGATTGAGCAAGAAAAAGGCTTATACAGCACATTTATAGATGAGGTAGAAACGTCGGGACACTTTGCAAGTACAAAATATTATGACTATCTCATCTCTACAGAGCAGAAAAATATAGACGCTCTTAAGAAAGAGTATTCAGCTCTCTCTGACGCATTTACCGCGGCTGCAGCTAGCGGTGAAATCAAAGAAGGTTCGGAAGCATGGAACGATATGTACCTCAGTGTATTGGATGTTCAGACTGCTCTTGAGGACGCAAACAAATCACTCGCTGAGTATCAAAAGAATATGCGTCAGCTTAAGTGGGATATATTCGATAAACAGGAGGAATATATTTCACAGATTCAGGAAGAGTCGGATTTCTTAGTCGATTTAATGAGCAATCGACAATTATACGACAAAGATACCGGAAAAGATACAAAGTATGCTACAGCATCGAAAGGTCTCCATGCAGTTAATATGAATGCATATATGTCTCAGGCTAATGACTACGGGAAAGAGGTATTAAAGATTGATAAGGAGATTGCGAATGACCCTTATAATACCGATTTGATAGACCGTAGGAATGAGCTATTAAAATCTCAGCGAGAGGCTATCAAAAATGCCGAAGACGAAAAGCAAAAAATAAAAGAACTTGTAAAGGATGGCTATGATGCTCAGCTAGAAGCTCTTCAGAAACTTGTCGATAAGCAGAAGGAAAACCTAAATGCTCAAAAGGATGCATATGAATATCAGCAAAATATACAGGAGAAAACCAAAAACATTGCTGCACTTCAGAAGCAACTTCAAGCTATGAAAGGCGATACATCTGAGGAAACTCAAGCTACTATTCAAAAGACTCAGGTCTCTCTTCAGGAGGCTCAAAAAGACCTTAAGGATACTGAATATCAGCAATGGGTTAACGATCAGGAATCCCTGCTTGATTCGGTTGTAAATCAGGTTCAAGAATGGCAGAACAGTCGTTTGGACGACTTAGATGGTCTTATTTCTCAAGAAATAGACAGCATAAACTCTCGTGCCGGAGAAATCGCTGACACAATTTCAAGAGAAGCTGGAAACGTCGGAACAACTCTTTCTACTCAAATGAGTAACATCTGGAATAGCTCTGACGGTCTCGCAGGAGTTATATCAGGTTATTGTAACGGATTCCAGACAAATGCAACCTCTACTCTCACAACGATTCAAGCAATTAGAGATTATGTTGCCAATCTTTCGAAGAAGGCGGATGCGGAAGCAGCAGAAAAAGCTAGACAAGCGGAAGCTCAACGTCAGGCGGCAGCTGCTAGAGCGCAGCAGGCGGCACAGGCGGCTTCTACCCCATCTCCTGCCCCTGCTCCTGCACAACCAGCACAGCCATCAGCTCCTTCTTGGGGAAGCTGGTTTGTAAGTAAAAGAGATAGTTACCCGAAAGGAAGATTAAATCAAAACTATATCGTGGATAGACTTAAGTATCGAAATATAGACTCATCCTTCTCAGCAAGAGCTGGATACTATTCAGCTATGGGCGGTTCAGGCAGATATACCGGTTCATCTAGGCAAAATAGCTGGATGGTAAGTCAGATGAAAGCTCACGGATACGCTAGGGGTACCAAAAATGCAACTGCCGGTTGGCATCTTGTCAACGAGGCTGGTAATGAATTAGGCGTTAAAAGTGGTCATCTTGAGAACTTTGGCGATGGCGATATTGTATTTAATGGCTCTCAGACTGATAAGCTTTGGAATTTCTCGCGTGACCCTGAAGCATTTATGCAAAATCTTGCTAGTGCAAAAATAAGTCCTATAATTGGTTCTCGAACATCTAATGCACAAATAGATGTTGGTGGAATTAATATTGAGATGAACGGGGTAAACAATCCACAGCAGTTTAGTCAGAATCTAAGAGACGAGTTAGCAAGAAGCCCAAAGACTCAAAACATGATTAAGTCAATGCTTTATGAAAAAGGCGATAATTTCAAAAGATTTAAAAATTAATAGATATTAGCGGGGTTATACCCCGCTTTATCTATGTCAAGAATTAAAGGAGAAATAATATGTCAAGAAAACAAGAAGAGATTATTAAGAAACAGGCTGAAATAATTAAGAGCTTACAAGAGCAGCTTAAAAAAGCAGAGTCTGATTTAGCTATAAAAGACATGTTTTGTGATGAGGCGAATGCCACATCAAAAGACTTTCTAGAACATCTTCGTATGTTTCAGGTAATATTCGATGAGGAAATCAACAAAGCAAAAGAGGCGCGTGAAAAATACGAGGAAGCCCTCTCGGAAGTAAAACCTCTTATTAAGAAATACAAACGGGAACTTAATGATTTGAATGCTTCTATAAAACTAGAGAAACAAATGAAGAGGCTCCCGTCAAAACTATAAATAAATAGAAAGGCGGTAATCGTATGAAAATACAAGAGATAACAGTTAAAGATGCAAATGGCGAAAATATTACTGCCGGATACTTTAAATCGTCATATGAAACTCATCTACAAATTAGGAATAACCAGCTCGTTGTCGGAAAGACTCATATACTTCACGGATTTGTAAAGGCCAGCGCCGCTGCTACTATCTCATGCCTTACCGCATCTGCTCCGGTAACAACATCATGGAATGAAGTCTCCTTACTTATTACTCCAACAAGTAAGATGATTGATATAGTATTCTCCCCGGGTGAGTACTGGATTTACAATTGGAAGCTTGAGGTCGGTACAATCCCGTCATTATGGTCTCCGTCATCATTAGATGCAAAAGAAGATTTAAAATCGGTATGGTCACAGTATCAGCAATTAAGCAACAAGTTCGATTGGATTGTAAAAGGTGATAGTGAATCACATATGGAGCTTACAGATAAAATATATAGATTGATCGCTGAGAATATTAATCTCAGCGGAAAAGTCACGTTTAGCTCCTTTAGTGCTGGGTTACAGGAACAAATAACGGGGATTAATAGTAATGCGAATCAAGCTGCTGAAAATGCAAACAGTGCTTTGGATAAAATTAATGGTGTTACAACTATTGATAAAGGAAAGACTGTAATAGATGGCGGTAAAATTGCCACTGGCACTATCCTATCGGATAGTATAGCAGCTAATTCAATAAAAGCTGATAGATTAGATGTTACAGACCTTTCAGCTCTTGGAGCGACCATTGGCGGATGGACAATTACGGATACAGGAATTTCTAATGATTTTTGGAATGAATATGACAGAATTTCATACACTATAAGTTTAAATACTCCTGATGCAGCAGACTCAAAGGTTATAGATTTAACTAAAAATAATGATAGTCAGTTTTATATTATGCAGAGCGGTAAAATGTATGCAAAAAATGCCGATATTTCTGGAAAAATAACAGCTTCTAGTGGAAAAATTGGTGGCTACACAATTAGTGATTATGAACTTATTGGTAGTTCTGTGGGCATTAGCAGTTTAACTGGGCACGGCTGGGCTTTTTGGGCTGGCAATGATGATAGTAGCAAAGCTCCGTTTAGAGTAGGTCACGATGGACATCTATATGCTACTAATGCTGATATTTCGGGTACTATAACAAGCGCAAGTATTAATAACGGTAATGGGGCTTTTACAGTTGATAAAGATGGAAAAGTAACTGCTTCTAATATAAATATCTCCGGTGGAAGTATTGCACTGAACGGAAATTTGAGTAATTCAACGATTGATTTAACGGCTGTTGACAATTCAGGAAACAATTATGAACTTTGGATGAATGGCGCAGTTTTGCGAATTGTCAAAAATGACGAGAACTTGATTACACTCTACGGAGCCACAGGTTCCATAGGCGCACAAACAATGTATGCTCAAGAGATAAGCTCTGATAAAATTAGAGAAACCGCTAGAGGATATGCTATGTGTGGCGATGACACAGGGCATAAATACCATTGCTATTGGAATGGCAGCGCCTTAAGTTTCCAAGTAGATGTAACGTGGGTATGGAGTTCATCAGATAAGCGCTTAAAAAAGAATATTAAAGCAATTAATCAAGATTACATTGATGCAGTAGGCTCGGTTGACTTATTTCAGTATAACCTTAATAGACAAGGATATTCAGATAAGCCATTATATTTCGGTGCAATGGCACAGGATATAATCGAAAAACTTAAAAATAAAGGATATGCTGATGAAAACCTTAATATGATTTTCAAGAATAAAGCCACATCAGATGATGATACATTGTACTATGGCATGAATTATGAACAATTCCTCATCCTAAGGCTTGCTGGAGATGAACAACGAATAGCGGCATTAGAACAGCAGATATCTAAATTAAAGGAACAAATATGAAAAAATATATAGCTAGATTTATACTAATTATTTACATTCTTATGTTGTCTTTAATATTTATTATTCCATTCCGCTATAAAAAAGGTGACACAAATTTAGATAATAGAATTAATGCTTTAGATTGTATTGTTATTAATAATATTATTAATGATAATACTCGATACAATCTTACACAAATAAGCAATGCCGATATTGACTGTAATGGAAAAATAGATTTAAAAGATATACAAATTTTATCCAATGAAATTATACAAAAATATAAACAAAATAATCTGAATTAAAGGAGGACATACATATGTCAGAAACAACTAATACAATACAGAAACCATTAGCAATTTTACTTAGAGAAACAAAGCAGAAACTTGTAACTTCAATTAATTCTGCTATACAAGAAAGCGGTCTCCCGCTCTTCTTATTGGAGCCAATGTTTAAAGAGGTATATGTCGATGTTGTAAATTCAACTGAGGCTGAATATAAAAGTATTGAGCAGCAATACAATCAGGAACTGGCTAAAGCTGCAGAACAGTCGAACGAAGACTCGACGGAACAGAAAACAGAATAAATATTCACAGAGTCATCTCTTCGGAGGTGGCTCTTTTTAAAATCACAGAAAGGATGTGAGAAACATGGAATTAACAGATTTCGAGTATGCCGGAGAAAAGTTATCCGCAAAAGGATGTGTAGTATGCGCTTTTGGAGGAAGCGATATGGAAACAATATCGTTAGGTAGCAATCTCACATTCACTACAACAAGAGACAATAATTCTTCTGAGCAGCGAAAAATATCAACCACATATGATGTTTACGCTCCAGAAGTTATACAAATAATGAAATACGACTGCAAGACATTATCATATAAATCTTTTACTCAGGACGAGGTAAGCGACTTTATGATGTGGCTCAATCGTAAATCGTATAAAAAATTTAGACCAATATATGATGACAATGTATATACAGGTATATATTTTTATGGAAGTTTTAATGTGCAGGCAAAGGACTTGGATGGGGATATTATCGGGCTGGAGCTTACATTTAATACAAATTCACCATATGGATATAAGGAAATATCCCCTATACAGAAAACTGTCGGTGCAAATAGCTCTATAACCATTAAAACGGACTCAGACGAAGAAGGTATTATTTACCCTACTGTATCAGTTAAATGTACATCCGGTGGGTTATTGAAGATTATCAACTCAAAAGATTCAACGAGCACAATTGTGCAGAATTGTGTAGCTGGCGAAACTATTACATTTGATGGCAAGACACGCCAGATAACATCTTCCGCAACCTCGCATGTTACTCTTGCGGCTGATTACAATTACCATGCGCCTAGGTTACTCACAAAACGTGGTGACGATACAAATGTTCTTACATTCTCACTGCCTTGTACTGTCGATATTCGTTTCAGTCCGATTAGAAAGGTGGGAATATAATGATAAAAGCATATATTAAATCGTCAAAAGGAAATCTGCTGACTCAAGATGAAACTACCACTCTGAGTGTAATCCTAAAAGATGGCGATATTCCTCTCCCACTCGATAATTATGATATAGCTTGGTATCGTGTAAAGGATGGCAATTATCTTGAGAGGAAAACAGGAACATATATTACGATATCGGCAAATGATATAGATTCTGCGACTCAATATGTTTGTAATATCTGTAACACGGTCAATCTTACAGATGCAACAGGGAACAATCTTTTGGACAAAAACAATAATGTACTGACAGCAGATATAGTGTTATACACTTCGGAATCTGAACTATTCAAGGCAGTCGATGAAGATTCAAGTATTCCGCTTAATCCTGAGGACTATACATTTGTTTTAGCTAACCGCAGTGAGAAGTTATTAGGACAAATTATCAACATTGATTACACATCAGTTGATATTCATACTAACTTAAATTCAGCCGACCAGATTACATTTAAAATTCAGAAGACGCTTGACGACATTGAGGAACCCCTGTGGGATAGCATTGTTGACTTGAAACTTATTTATGTAGTGGAACTGAAGGAGTTCTTTGAAATTAAGGTACAGCTTGATGATACATCAACTGAGGTTTCAAAGACAATTACTGCAGAAGGGCTCTGCGAATCGGAACTCTCTCAGGTATTACTTCACAACATTGAAATTAATACTACGGATGATATAGCTCGCGATGATTATGTAGTCACGACATTTTATAATCGTGCAAACAAGAAAGGATCTTTGCTAGATAGGGTCATGGAGAAAGTTCCCAACTACTCTATTGGACATATTGATGATACTCTCTGCGGCCTGCAGCGCAGCTTTTCAATAAATGGAAAATCTCTGTATGACTTTTTAACTGGGGAATGTTCTGAACAGTTCAACTGCATGTTTATATTTGATTCAATAAATAGAACAATAAATGCATACGACCTATATACAAAATGCTTGAATGCACAATGTGGTTACAGAGGGGATTTCAATGATACTTGCCCTAAATGCCACGGCACTGCTCTATCATACTTTGGCGAAGATACAACTATATATATTGACAAAGAAAATCTAACAGATGGGATATCTTTTTCGACAGATACAGATAGTGTAAAGAACTGTTTTAAGATAGAAGGCGGTGATGATGTCGTTAAGGCCGCAATCAGAAGCGTTATGCCTAATGGCTCGGATTACATTTATTATCTATCAGATGAGCAGCGAGCAGATATGAGTTCTGAGCTTGTAGCAAAATATGATGCATATGTAAAGGCTTGTAACGATGCAAGCGCTGATTACACGACAGCAAATAATAACCTATATGAATGTATGGATAAGGTGCTGTATTATACCTCTGAACTGATGCCTACTTCGACACAACAGCCCGAGACATTGGCAAGCGAAGAAATTAAGAAGCTTACGGTTGCTAATCTCAGCCCTCTCGGACTTGCATCTGTAGATAAGTACACCTCTGTTGCCACGGTAAACTCAGCCCTTAAAAATTACGCAAGAGTATATGTAAATACAAGCCTATTTAAAATTGATGTAGATGATACCGCAGAAAATGCTGTTACTTTTACATTCAACGGCAAAAACGATAAAGATGGATATAGCTACGGTGTGTGGACTGGAAAGTTAAAACTCACCAGTTATTCAGATGAAAAAGATGTTGCTTATACAGGCCGGATGAATATTACAGTCTATGATAACTATGGCAAATTTTTAGAGCAGAAAATTACCAAAAGCATGGCTAAAAGTAATGATGATGCAAACACATTTGATGTTTTAGCAATTAAAGACCCTACTAAATTCAAGAATCAATTGATGAGCGACCCGCAGACTCCTAGATATTGTCTTAATAGGCTTACGTCTTTTTATGATGCAATACAGGGAGCAATAGATATTCTTGTTGAGGAAGATCAAGCTAATGAGGGTGCCGACTGGTATAAAGACATTTATCTCCCATACTACAATAAACTCACATATTGTCAGTCGGCAATAGATGCGGTTACAGGAATTATCAAAGACTGGGAAAATAAGCAGGCTAAATACGAGAAGCAGATTGCTGATATCCAGAATAAATTAGATATGAAATCCTACTTTGGTGATAGGCTGTATAAAGAGTTCTGCTTATATCGCAGGGAAGATGTCTATACAAATAACAACTTTATCTCTGACGGGTTAGAGAATAAAGAACTTTTGGAAAAGGTTAAGGAACTTGTAGAGGACGCTTCAGAGGAGCTGTATAAATCAGCCCAGAGAAAGCACAGCATCTCTTCTACTCTGTATAATCTTTTGGTTATGCCAGAATTTGCACCTATCATGAATCATTTTAAGCTTGGAAACCGGATACGAATTAACGTAGATGGAATTATCTATAGGCTGCGTCTAATATCCTGCGAAATCAGTTTTGGTAGTCTTGAGAATATCAATGTAGAATTTTCTGATTTAACAAGAACGAAACTTGGATACACAGATATAGAGAGTATTCAGAGGCAGGCATCGTCTCTTGCGACGAGCGTCTCTACCGTTAGCAAACAAGCAAAGCAAGGTGAAGAGGCTGGCAAAGCTATCACAAGTGTGCTGACTAATGGCCTGAACACGGCTGCTACATCAATAAAGAATGCCGACTCAGAGGATATTGTCTGGGGAAAGAATGGTATACGATTAAGAAAATATGACGACATCACAGGAGTATATGATTTAAAACAAGCTGCTCTTGTCCATAACATGTTTGCATTTACAAGAGATGGTTGGAAGACAGCGGAAACAGCTATCGGAAATATAACATATGAGCTAAACGGGGAAAAGGTTGAGGATTACGGCGTAATATCTAAATCCCTTGTTTCCGGAATCATGATGGCCGGGCATATCTATTCGGCTAACTTCTTGGATAAGGATGGAAAACATGAGGGCACACATTTTGACCTTAATACAGGCTCTTTCTCTGTCGCTGGCGATAGAATAAAGTATACACGTGGCGCTAACGTAATAACGCTAAAAGATGTTGCAGTAGAGTTTATAACATCAGATGGCAAAGCTGACCAAAGAGAATTATCAAAGGTTGTTACAGGCCTAGATAGCGTTGTTTTGAAAGTTAATACCGTAATTGCAGACTATATGAAGGTAGATAGCTTCTATGCGCGGTTTGCAGAAATTGACTATGCACATATTAAGGATCTATACGCAGACAAAGCTCTTGTTAAATCATTAACTGCTGAATTTGCAACTATCAAGACGCTCGAGTCCGATTATATTACTGCCAAGAATATACAGGCTAATTATTTACAGACAAATAATTTGAAAGCGAATATAGCGAACATAAACCTGCTTACAGCTACAGAATTTTCAAGTAAGAGCGCATTTATAAATTCATTGAATACAATGACCCATACATCTATTACCGGAGTTTTCGGTACACAGTTTGTGGAAAATCTTGCGGCAAATAAGGCTATTGTAACCGATTTATTTGGAACAAACTTTACACTCGCCGCAGATGGAAATAAGACTGCTGTAATGAACGGTTCTGCGCTTCAGTTCAAGGATGGAGATAATGTTTATATTCAGCTTGGAACTGATGCCACGGGCGATGCTTCTTTCTTCATCAAGAGCAAGAAAGGCGCAGTTATCATCAACGGAGATGGCATTACAAAAGATGCTATCGCGGATGGGCTTATCGTTAATAACATGATTAAGAAGAAAGATACAACCTATACCGGCATTGAGGGTGATAGACTAAACATTGATTCTGTTATCTCAAGTATAAATGGTGGTACCCAGACAATAAATGTTTCGAGACTCTATTATGATGAGGGAAAGCAATCCCTTAATACTCTTCTCGGTACAATGCAAAAAAGTACCACAGACTTATCTGACAAGGTAGCGCAGAATGAAACTTTTCAAGCTCGTATAGAGACTTCAAACGGAAAGGTTCTCGCTACTTCAAACTCTACAACTTTAACCTGTATCTTACAAAAGGGCAAGGAAGTTATAGATACAAATGGCTCTCAGTATAAGTATTCTTGGCATAGAAAAACAGCTTCGGGCGGAAGAATAGACTTATCTTTCAACAAATCCGCAAAGTCAATCACTGTATCATATAACGATATTGCAGAGGACTATATCTATTACTGCGATGTTGAAGATACATACTTTATCTTGGACGCAAGCGGTAATCAGCTCACTGACGCTTCCAGAAACGCTTTGACAGCCTACTTCCCTATCATCACTGCAGAAGTCACTATCGCAAAAAATATCACAGAGATTCTTCAAACTGAATATTATACTCGCGAAGAGACTAAAAGCAGCGTCACAACGATACTGGCCAAGACAAGCATTGAATCGTTTAACGGTGTTGAAACAGGAAGCATTTTGGAAACTGTAAATACTACAAAGCAGACTGTAGATGGATTCCAAAATACAATTAAAAATTCTGGATATAGCAGCACAGGAGATTTCGTTACACAGATTCATGATGTAACGTCGACATATAGTGGATATACCAGCAAGGTTTCAGCTACCGAGGAGAAAGCAGACAAAGCACTTTTAAATGCTAAAGGTTCTGAAAATCTACTCAGACATTCTGACACACTCGATTTTCCAGGCTATGATTTTGGAAATTATCTCATGGATGCAAGTAGCGCTTTCCTCACCGATGCGTCGGGAAATATCCTTATGGTATAAAACTCTAATTTTGTATCGAATCTAGCTCCCGGGCAGACTTTAAGAATTTATACCCCAAATGGGTATTTAACAACAATCAATAGAAACTTATTAACAAGCCGACCATTGTGTCGGCTATTTTAAATTGGTAAATGAAAGGATTAATTTGATATGGCAACACAAACTGGAAAACCTATTACGGGCGTCACGGCTATAACGTCGATGGCGACAACTGATAAATTATTTGTAAATAACGGCGGAGACATTAAGCAGATAGCGCTTGATAAAGCCGTGAACTGCTCGGCAAGTTTCAATAATATAAAAAATGTGTTGAACTACAATAATGCTGGAATGCATAACGCAATCTATCGAGGTAAGAACTTAGGTACATCTTTTACAGCGGATCAGTCAGCAGCAATAAGAAATGGTACATTTGCAGACATATTTGTAGGCGATTATTGGACGATTAATGGCACTACTTATTATGTAGCAGACTGTGACTATATGCTTAGGTGCGGAGATACTGACCTAACCACCCACCACGCATTAATTATCCCCTCCGAAAATTTATATAACGCTGTAATGAATGATTCAAATACAACTACAGGCGCATATGTTGGTTCAAAAATGTACACATCAGGACTTGATGCAGCTCTTGCAAAATTCAAGAAAGACTTCGGAGAGGCTCATATTCTTGGATATAAGAACCTGCTTGCTAATGCTACCGCCAATGGTACGCCTAGCAATTGGGCTTGGTACACAAGATATTGTGACTTAATGAATGAAGAAATGGCATACGGCTGCAGAGCATGGTCTCAGACAAGCCAGAATGGTTATGAAACTGGATACCAAAAATCGCAATTATCACTCTTTAAGCATAGACATGACCTCATACATGTTAGAAAAATGTGGTGTTGGTTACGATCCGTGCGGTCGGCTTCCGGCTTCTGCTTTGTCGATACCTATGGCGGTGCGGGCTACAAGGGGGCTTCTGCCTCCGGCGGTGTGCGCCCCTTCTTCTTAATTTACTAACCGGTAAATTACCAAATCTTGGCTCTTAATTTAAAGGACAAATACAAACAGGGATGAAAGGAGAAATAATTGTATGAGCGGAGTGCTCGCTAAAGATAGAAAAATAAATAAGGATTTTGAAACTATTATACATGCGCAAGAAATGAGGTTATCAATGACTTCTCTCCTCTTCAGGGATTTTGGCACGCATAATAAGAAAGATGTGATACGACAAAAATATAAGGTGCATATGTATGAGGATTCCCCAGAAGAAGAATACAGATGGTTACTCGACGAAGAAAGAGAAAAGATATCTGTATTGCTCGGGCAACTATGTAGCAATTTAACAGGTGCTAATTCTATATTCCCTACGAATCGTTCAGAGCTTCAGATGAGGCGTTCTCTTCAAGACAAAGCAATATGCAATTGCTTTCAGATAAAAGCTGAACTGCAATACATCGTTACAGTATTTAACGTAAATGTAGATAAATTCATTCCTTATTCCGATAGGATTGATTACGAAATAGCTTTGATTAAAGGATGGAGACAATCCAATAAGAAATTCACGCCTACGATTCGTAAAAATGAGGAAAATAAGAAACGAGAAGAATTAAAACTTGATGAGCAATTACAGAACGAACTCAAGGAAGAAATACTCCAAAAACTATTAGAAGAGTTAAATAAGGATAACGAATAGGATTACTAAATATACACCAAAAAATTTTATATAAATAAAAGATACGAAAGGATAACTTATAGGGCAGAACTTGTATCCGTGCAGTCGGCTTCCGACTTCTGCAATGTCAATAACAATGGCAATGCGAACAACAATGGGGCTTCTAACTCCAACGGTGTGCGCCCCTATTTTCATTTACATTATAGAGGAACCATGTATTTTGGGTGTGTAAATTGAGAAGGAAGTTCTGTCCTTGCTGAAAAGCTAAATTAGTAAGGCGAGGTTGATGCTTTGTGGTTACGACTACATAGCTATTACAGCGAGGCCTGAATTAATAAAAAATATGAACAATTATGAAAGTATTGTCACAAGTGGTGACGCATTATATCAGGCTTATCTTGATTCGTGTAAGGCAAGTAAATGGAAAGCCGAAACTATGCAGTGTAGTATGAATTTTCTATCCGTGATTTCTAAAAAACAAAAGGAGTTAAAAAATCGTGCATATAAAACGGAAAGACAAAGAGAATTTATAGCAAATGAAAGAGGCAAAGAAAGAGCCATTACTAGTACAAGAATCGAAGACAGAATTGTAAGACATTCGATATGTGATAATGTGCTTGTGCCGGAGCTTACACCTAAACTGATATATGATAATGGGGCTTCGGTGCGAGATAAGGGAGTAGATTTCACGCGAAAAGAGTTCGAGAAGCATCTGCATATGCTATTTAACGAGAATAAACACAACGATGGCTGGATTTTATTCGGAGATTTCTCGAAGTATTACGACAATATCCCTCACGACCAGCTTATCTCTGATGTCGGAAACGTAATTTCTGATGAATTTAGCATGTGGCTATATTCTGTTATCGTAGATGCAAGTAAAGTGGATGTCTCAGGACTTACCGATGAAGAAGTTCAGGGACTTATGAATGGTGTTTTTAATTCAATTGACTATAGAAAGGCTGATTTTGAGCGTAAGGGAGAAAAGTATATTACAAAATCTCTTGATATCGGTGATCAGGCTAGTCAGATAAGCGGCGTATTCTACCCCACTCCTATTGATAACTATGTCAAAATTGTGAGACAGCACAAAATGTATGACCGCTATATGGATGATTTTGCAATTATGCATAAGGATAAAGAGTATCTCCTTGAAACACTTGAGGGAATATATAAAATCGCTGATTCTAAAGGAATACACATAAATAAAAAGAAAACTTATATTGTCAAGGCATCCTCTGTGTATACCTTTCTTCAAATGAAATACTCATTGGGTAAGACAGGACATGTTACAAGGAAGATGCAGAATAAAAAGACAACAAAGCAATGTGATAAGCTTAGAGCATTGCAAAAGAAATTTCTCGCAGGCGAGATTACATACAAAGATGTAGAACAAAATTATAAATCATGGTTCAAGAGCCATATAAAATATCTTACAAAGAAACAACGTAGAAAACTTAATAATGTATATAATGATTTATTTATAAAAAATTTTGCAGGAGGTACAAATTATGAATATAACATTGAAACTGCTAAACGGCGAGACAATAGAAAATCTTGAGGTCAATGGAAATTGTTTGATATCGGAAGTAGATATACCTGATGAAAAGTTAACAGACATTATGTTGTCTAAAATAACAATAAATGATGTTATTTATGAGAACATCACACTTGTATCAAAATGGATTGATGATGGCAAATACTGGCTTGCATTACGTCAGAAGACAGATATGGAAATCAGAGAAGCTGAAATCAATTCAAAACTTGAGTATATTGCAATGATGTCAAATGTAGATATGGAGGCATAAACTATGGCTAAAACAAAACATTCAAAAAATTATGAAAAAGTCAGAACTGCTTATCTGACTGGATTATGGTGCAAAACATGGTTCGATAATTCCGTCGGCAAGTGGCTCACACAGGAAGAACACGACGAGATAGAAAAAGAAAAAGAGAATTTGGTTCCTAAGGGCTAGTCTTTACTAGCTCTTTTATAATGCATAAATTTATGAAAGGAGTATTCAATATGAACATCTTATCAAACACATCAATCAATGATATTAAAAAATTCATTACTGCTATAACGGCACTGCTCTCCTCTTTACTTGGAGTATTGTATGTCCCGGTACTGCTGATGATTGCATGTAATATCATTGACTACATTACTGGCCTTATGGCCGCAAAAAATAGACCGGGCGGAGGCATAAGCTCTTATCGGAGTATTAAAGGTATTCAAAAGAAGATTTGCATGTGGTTGCTTGTTGTCGTAGGCGCGATTTTAGACCAGTTGCTTAAATATGCTGCTACTACTGCAGGAATCAATTTGCCAATAACTTTTCTTGTAGCCTGCATAGTAGCAATCTGGATTATATGTAACGAGGTGATTTCTATACTCGAAAATATTGTAGACATCGGAGTAGATATACCTTCATTCTTAATGCCGATTGTGAAGCATATTAAGAGCCAGACTGAACAGATTGGTAACTCAGCGACAGATAAAAGCGACGATAAAGAAAACTAAATAACTTATTAAAACACGAGGAGGCGGTAAGCCTCCTCTTTTGTATTTAACGGAGGAAACGATAGATATGGGAAGAATAATTTCAAATGGGTTAATAACAGAAAGTATTCATGGACTCAATATTAATACATCATTGTTATGCAACTCAAGTAACTATAACAGTGCTTCAAGCAGACAGATTGATTATCTGATTATACACTATACCGGTAATCAGAAAGATTCAGCCAAAGCAAACTGCAATTACTTTCACACTGGAAGCAGAAAGGCTAGCGCTCATATATTCGTAGATGAAAATTCTATATGGCAGTCTGTTAAATTAAAGGATACTGCATGGTCTATAGGATGCAAGCAAGGATATAAAACAAATGCTCGCAATGCTAATTCTATAAGCGTAGAAATGTGTACTTCAGGTAATTATATTGTTTCAGAAGTAACGCAGCTTAACGCAGCCTATGTCATGGCTTACTTATGTAAGCTCGTTGGAATATCTGCTGATCAGGTGGATAATTATGTCTTAAGGCATTATGACGCAGTAAGGTCAAATAAATCTTGTCCTGCACAGTTTATATCAGACCCGGGACAATTTGCCCGATTTAAGACATGGATAAAGAACATCTTAAATACAGGCTCTCATATGCCTGCATCATCTCCTGCTTCAACTGCATCACCTGTGCTCTATAGAGTGCGTAAATCATGGGCGGATGCAAAGTCTCAGATTGGTGCATATAATCATCTTGAGTACGCAAAAGAGGCATGTAAAGAAGGTTATTCAGTATATGATAATAATGGTAATGCTGTATATTCAAACGGACATGCCGCTACTCCTGCTCCACAGCCTGCACCAACCCCTAAGCCTACGCAGACGACATATCCGCGTAAGCAGTTTGTAAGGGATATACAGCGTGCAATCGGAGCAAAAGTTGATGGTATCCCGGGGCGCGAGACAATAAGCAAGACACCGACTCTCTCTAAGAGTGTGAACAGAAGGCATCCTGCTGTAATATATGTGCAAAGATACCTTAACTCTATTGGATATAATTGTGGAGATGCCGATGGTATTACAGGCAAGAAGTTTGATGCTGCGGTTAAGAAATATCAGACATGGATGCATCATCCGGACGGTGAAATTACGGCCGGAGGCAAAACATGGAAGCATTTGCTTGGAATGCTGTAATATATATAATGGGTACTTAGCTTAGATAATGGGCGGTACCCATTTTTTTAGCGCATAGTAGTATAAAATCTAAGTTTTATATTCAAAAACCCTATTGACTATCAATGAGTTATGGCTCTAAATATTCATCAACTTTTTAAAGAGCCAGTAATAGGTATCCGCAGGAGATTTTAGGCAAAAAAATAGGACAGACCAGCTTTTATACTGACTGTCCTATTATAATGCATGTGTGTAAATTGATACTGTAACCTTAGTAATCTTGCGTCAACTTCTCCGAAGGGAGTTGCTTAAAATCTTACGCAATTTTGTACTCAACTTTTACGCAAATCATGGTGATAAGCTATGCTATTTTATGATATTTTACGATAGTTTTATTACAGTACGCAATAGACGATAAATTGCTATAGATGCTTGATAATCAAGTATCTATGAGCATTTTGATGAATGTCTCGAAACAAGACTTACATTCTCATCTGGGCAGCAACCTCAGCAGCGAAATCTTCCTGCTTCTTCTCCATACCCTCA
>OIZE01000160.1_pt1 | contig 66870 bp, 56 predicted proteins | sample 1588421 | NCBI WGS metagenome assembly OIZE01 (sample SAMN03283251) | human gut metagenome | biome: human-associated habitat; material: feces | host: Homo sapiens | place: USA | collected 2013 | reverse complement strand
AGTATAGCATACAGCTATGAATTTTTCTATTGCGTTCCCCTGACTTCGGAATAGTAGCAGGGCTGGCTGTCTTTGTTTTGCTTTGTGCTTCTCTACCGTACATGAGCATTCGAGACGGGCATGAAATTCCATCAGTCCGCAAGGGAGATGCAGCAGGTCAAGGACTACTGCAGCCACCTCTGTCGGGAGTACGGTTTGTCCGTCACGGAGTCCAAAGCTGACCCGTTCCGCATTCCGACGTGGAAGAGGCGGCTGACGGATCATATCAAAGAGGCTATGGAGCAGAGCCGCACGCAGCAGGAGTTCGTTGCGTATATGAATGCCTATGGCTACGATGTGAAATGGGAGCCGCATCAGAAATACATCACCTACACCACGCCGGAGAACATCCGCTGCCGGGACAGCAAGCTGTTCGACCAGACGCTGAAGCGCGAGAATATGGAGCTGTACTTCCGGCTGGGCGGTGCGGATTATCTGCAAGCCTGCCGGGAAATTGCCTATGACCATCGTGAGCCGACACCTACGCTGGAGGATGCCGTCTGCGGCATGGCGGGTACAGTGGCCGCCATCTGCGCCCTCTGCGAGGACGAGGACAGCGAGGTCAGTGACCTTGCCCGTGAGCTGTATTACAGCAGCCTCTTGCTGCAGGAGCTGGTGGAGTGGTATCAGTCCCGCCGTCAGGAACGGGAAAATTACGAGGAAGAATATGAGCAGTATCACGGTTTCGATATGACCATGATGTAAGGAGGAGCGAATGAACGAATGTACCTATAAGAATTACGACGAGCTGCCCCTGACGCTGAACGTCGTGCAGGTGGCGTCGGTGCTGGGCATCTCCCGTGCCGGAGCGTATGAATTGGTTCACAGCGAGGGTTTCCCTGCACTGAAGATCGGCAGCCGCATCGTAGTGCCGAAGGACAAGCTGCGGGAGTGGATCGACGCCAACACAACACAAAAATGACCACGCTGTAACCAAAGAAAACCCCCCGCTGTGCAATTGATAACTTTCTCTTAACTCTGCCTATCTCCGATAGCTATTAAGGTCGGCTTGTGGTATGTATGTTGGCTACCAGGAAAAGGAGTTGATACCATGCCGAAGAAACGAGCTAACGGAGAAGGCAGCATCCGCAAACGGAAGGATGGCCGCTGGGAGGGCCGCTACACCGCAGGCAATAATCCCACCACCGGCAAGCCCATCCACAAGAGCGTCCTCGCCAAGACGCAGGCAGAAGCTAAGGGAAAGCTCAAGCAGGCTATCGCGGAGGCTGAAAAGCTGGACATGAGCCGCGCCAAGTCCTACACGCTGGGCGCATGGATCAAGCTGTGGTATGAGGTCTACGCCGAGCCGCGCCTGCGGGAGAAAACCAAGGACTACTACCTCAACTACATCGACAACCACATCATCCCCGAATTGGGCAACACACCGCTGGAAAAGCTGGCCACCATCCAGATCCAAAAATTCTACAACGACCTGCAAAAATCCGGCCGCATCCAACGGTATACCCACATCAAGCTGAAGGACAAGGGTCTCAGCACCCGCGTGGTACGGGGCATCCACACGCTGCTGAACAACTGCCTGGAGCAGGCGGTAGCGGAGCGGCTGCTCCTCGCCAATCCCGCCAAAGGCTGCCGCCTGCCGAAGCTGGAAAAGCGAGAGATGAAGATACTGCCGGAGGACAAGATCGGCCCATATCTTGCCGAAGCGGAACGGCGCGGTCTGCTGGCGGCCTTCTATCTGGAGCTGACCACCGGCCTGCGGCGGGGTGAGCTGCTGGCTCTGCTGTGGACGGACTTGGATGTGAAGAACATGACCATCTCTGTCAGCAAGCAGGTGAACCGTCTCAACGGTGAACTGATGGTCAGCCAGCCCAAGACGCCCAACTCCATCCGCAAGCTGGCCATCCCGCAGCGGGCGGTGGAGCTGCTGGTAGAGGAGCACGCAAAGCACCCACACAGTCCCCACCTGTTCGTATCGCCCAAGACCGGCACCATGTTCGACCCAGACTCCTTCCGCCATACGCACGAGAAAATTCTAAAGGCCATCGGCGCGGAGCACATCAGATTTCACGACCTCAGACACACCTTCGCCACGCTGTCCCTCAAGTACGGCGTGGATGTCAAGACGCTGTCTGGTGCGCTGGGCCACTACGACGCGGGCTTTACCCTCAGCACCTACACCCACGCCACGGAGGGGATGAAGCGCTCCGCCGCCGACACCATCGGCAACGTCATCAGCCAGACCATGTAGCCCACAAAAAACAGCCGGAGAGGGACGGATGATGCCATCCGCCCCTCTCCGGTGCTTTCCTGACCGCTCGGCTTTTGGGTCACGGTTTGGGTCAAGCGAAAAACGCCAAAATGCCGCGTCACTATTTGAGGACATAAACAGAAAAAAGTTCCTGATTTCTTGTGAAATCAGGAACTTTTTGGTGGAGACTGCTGGACTCGAACCAGTGACCTCCTGCGTGTGAAGCAGGCGCTCTAACCAGCTGAGCTAAGCCTCCGAATTGTCGGCGACCCTCGGGGTGCCGACATGGTGACCCGTACGGGAATCGAACCCATGTTACAGCCGTGAAAGGGCCGTGTCTTAACCTCTTGACCAACGGGCCGTCTTTCGAGGGGTATACCGGAGAGATGCTGACGCATCTCTCCGGTGTGGTAGCGGCGACTGGATTTGAACCGGTGACACTGCGGGTATGAACCGCATGCTCTAGCCAACTGAGCTACGCCGCCATGTCATCCTCGACAGGCACGAGTTACTATACCATATTTCAGCTCCCTTTGTCAACAGCTTTTTTGCAAAACCGGGAGAAAATACGGGGGACGCGGCTGGCGCCGTGTCCCCCGTGCGTCAATTTATTAATACATCCCCATGCCGCCCATGTCGGGTGCGGGGGCTGCCGGTACGGGGGGCTGGGGCTTGTCGGCCACCAGAGACTCGGTGGTCAGCACCATGCCGGACACACTGGCGGCATTCTCCAGGGCGCTGCGGGTGACCTTGGCGGGATCCACGATGCCGCTGGCGATCATATCGCAGTACTCCTCCTTATAGGCGTCGAAGCCGTAGCCGTTCTTGCCGGCGGAGCGCACCTTCTCCAGCACCACGGAGCCGTCGATGCCGGCATTGGCCGCGATCTGGCGGATGGGGGCCTCCAGGGCCTTGGCTACCAGGGACACGCCCACACGCTCGTCGCCCTCGGTGCTGTTCAGCAGCGCGGTAACAGCGGGGATCACGTTCACATAGATGGTGCCGCCGCCGGCCACGATACCCTCTTCCACAGCGGCCTTGGTGGCGTTCAGGGCGTCCTCGATACGCAGCTTCTTCTCCTTCATCTCGGTCTCGGTGGCCGCGCCGACCTTGATGACCGCCACGCCGCCGGCCAGCTTGGCCAGACGCTCCTGCAGCTTCTCCTTGTCGTACTCGCTGGTGGTCACACCGATCTGCGCGCGAATCTGGGCCACGCGGTCCTTGATGGCCTGCTGGTCGCCCATACCGTCCACGATGATGGTGTTCTCCTTGGTCACCTTGATCTGGCGGGCACGGCCCAGCATATCAATGGTGGCATCCTTCAGCGTCAGGCCCAGCTCCTCGCTGATGACCTGGCCGCCGGTCAGGATGGCGATATCCTGCAGCATCTCCTTGCGGCGGTCACCGAAGCCGGGGGCCTTGACGCACACCACGTTCAGAACGCCCTTCAGCCGGTTCACCAGCAGGGTGGACAGGGCCTCACCCTCCACGTCCTCGGCGATGATAAACAGCTTCTTGCCGCTCTGCAGCATCTGCTCCAGCAGGGGCAGGATGTCGGAGATCACGGAGATCTTCTTATCGGTGATGAGGATGTAGGGATCGTCCACGACGGCCTCCATCTTCTCCATATCGGTGGCCATATAGGGGGTGATGTAGCCGCGGTCGAACATCATGCCCTCCACGACCTCGCTGTACGTCTCAGCGGTCTTGGACTCCTCGATGGTGATCACGCCGTCGGCGCTGACCTTCTCCATAGCCTCGGCGATCAGCTTGCCGATGGTCTCGTCGCCGGAGGACACGGTGCCCACGCGGGCGATATCAGCGGTGCCATTGACCTTCTGGCTCTGCTCCTTGATGGCGCCCACAGCGGCCTCCACGGCCTTGGCCATGCCCTTCTTCATCACGATGGGGTTGGCGCCGGCGGCCAGGTTACGCAGGCCCTCGCGGATCATGGCCTGTGCCAGCAGCGTAGCGGTCGTCGTGCCGTCGCCGGCCACGTCATTGGTCTTGGTGGACACCTCGCGCACCAGCTGCGCGCCCATGTTCTCGAACGGATCGTCCAGCTCGATCTCCTTGGCGATGGAAACGCCATCGTTGGTGATAAGGGGTGTGCCGAACTTCTTATCCAACACCACGTTGCGGCCCTTGGGGCCCAGGGTGACCTTTACGGTATCCGCCAGCTGGTTGACGCCGGCTTCCAGCGCCTTGCGGGCCTCGTCGCCGCGCTTGATGATCTTTGCCATATCTAATGCCTCCAAAATTGAGAATGATTTACAAGAGAACACGCAAACTTAAAGCATTTGCCGCGGCGTGTACACGGCAAAGCACATCACTCCACGATAGCCAGGATGTCGCTCTGCTTGACGATGATATATTCCACGTCCTCCAGCGTCACCTTGGTGCCGGCATACTTATCGGTGATGACCTTGTCGCCGGCCTTCACGGACATGACCACGGTCTTCCCGTCCACGGTGCCGCCGGGGCCCACGGAAATGACCTCAGCCACAGAGGGCTTCTCCTTGGCGGAGCCGGTCAGGATAATGCCGCCCTTGGTGGTCTCCTCCGGCTCGGTCATCTTCAGCACCACGCGGTCAGCAAGCGGTGTCAGCTTCATAGTTGGTTCCTCCTTGTATTTCTATTTTTGATAAAACAGTTTCAGCGTTAGCACTCAAAACTCCTGAGTGCTAACGCTGATTATCATACCACACTATGCGGGATTTGCAAGGGGGAAACGGAGAAATTTTGAAAAATTCACAAAATGTTCAAGCGCTGTCCTCAGCCGCGGGCCGTCCGGTTGCAGGAGCAGCCCTCCGGGCCGAAGAAGTTCAGCTTTTTGTCGTGCAGCTTAATGGTCACATCGCTGTTGACCACGCTCTCGCCGTCCAGGCAGGTGACGATGTCCGGCTTCTCCGAGTGGATATGTACCACCTTGGGACAGGAGCAGTGCGCGTATTCCGGAAACTTGGCGTACTCGCCCCTGGAGTACGGCCCCACAAATTTCAGGAACGTGCGGCGGTTGACCTCTCTGACCACCAGGGTGTTCAGCACGCCGTCATCCATCCGGGCCTCGGCCACAGGCATAAAGCCGCCGCCGTAGTACCGGCCGTTGCACACAGATACCAGCGACCAGTCGCCCTCCGTGGTCACATCGTCCAGGGTGATGGTCCAGTGGGTGCCGATGCCCTTGAACAGGAAATTCACCGCCAGAGAGTAGATATAGCTGCCCTTGCCGTCCAGCAGCGGGCTCTCGCTGTATTTATGTACGTCCCGGGCCACCCGCGCGTCGATGCCGGAGCAGGCGATGGTCAGCGCCACGCGGCCGTTGACGTCGATGGCGTCCATAGGAAACTGCGGGCCGTCCCACAGGTTTTCGGCGTCCCGGAACTTCTCCATATCATCGCCGAAGTTCTTTAGGAAATCGTTGCCGGTGCCCACGGGGATCACGGTCATGGCGGCGTTGTCATAGCCGATAATGCCGTTGGCCACCTCGTTGACGGTCCCGTCGCCGCCGCAGGCGTAAAACCGCAGCGCCTCGCCCGTCTCGCAGAGCTTTTTCGCCAGCTCCGTGGCGTGGCCCTGCTTTTTCGTCAGGATGCACTGCACGTCCAGCCCGTGCTTCTGCCGCAGCGACTCCGCCATGTCGTAGATCTTCTGCCGGCTGTCGGTCTTGCCCGCCGTGGGATTGATGATAAAAATATGCTTCATCGAGGCTCTCCTCCTCATCAACATATTAGAATTTCGTTGAATTTATTTCGAAAGCATACGGGTAATTGTATCATGTTTCTGCAAAAGAAAGTGAACAAATTGAAAATAAAGTCATATGCCGGGGATTTATTAAGGCAGGGCGGAAAAGATGTCCCCCCTAACGGCTCAGATTTTTCGCTGAGGCGCGGCGCGGCAGCGTAGGCGTACTTTGTGTACGGCAAGCCGCCGCAACAAAGCATCAGCGGAAAAGATGGCCGTCAGACATTGCCGTACATAAACACATCACACTTGATCATGCCGTTGTACAGCTTGCGCTTTTTGTCCGCCGGCTTGCCGAAGCAGCGCTCGAACTCCGTATGGCTGCTGAGCACCAGTGTGCGCCAGCCTGCGGGCAGCGTGCGCCACGCCTTGCCGAAGGCGCGGTACAGCGCCTCAGCCTCCTGCCTCTCCAGCAGACGCTCGCCGTAGGGCGGGTTGGTCACCAGCTGGCCGTAGGTGCTGTCCCGGTGGAATTGGGCCGCGTCGGCCACCTGGAAGCGGACGCAGTCGTCCACGCCGGCCTTGCGGGCGTTGTCCCGGGCGATATCCACGGCGCGGGGGTCGATGTCGCCGCCCCAGATATCGTACTGCCCGTGGAACTCCCTGTCCTGGGCCTCGTCCGCCGCGTCCATCCAGCACGCAGGCGGCAGAAATGCCCACTTCTGGGCGTCAAAGCGCCGGTCCAGACCGGGGGCGCGGTTTTTGGCGATGAGCGCCGCCTCGATGGGGATGGTACCGCTGCCGCAGAAGGGATCGCAGAAGGGGTCGCGGCCCCGGTAGCGGCTGAGGGTCACCAGTGCCGCCGCCAGCGTCTCCCGCAGGGGCGCCTCCACGCCTACGGCGCGGTAGCCCCGCTTGTACAGCCCTTCGCCGCTGGCATCCAGACCGATGGACACCTGATCCTTGAACACGGAAAAGCGTATCTGGTATTTTGTCCCCGTCTCCGGAAACTGATCCATGCCGTAGTGGGCCTTCAGACGCTCTACCACGGCCTTTTTGATGATGCTCTGACAGGCGGGCACGGAGTGCAGCTGGGAGGAGATGGAGTAGCCCTTTACCGGGAAGGCCGCCTCCCGGGGCAGAAACTCCTCCCAGGGGATGGCGCGCACGCCCTGGAACAGCTCCTCGAAGCTCCGCGCCGGGAACTGTCCCAGCAGGGCGATGACCCGGGCGCCGCAGCGCAGATTGATATTCAGCCGGGCGCAGTCCGCCCAGCTGCCCTGACAGAGCACACGGCCGTTTTCCGCACGCACGTCGGCCAGGCCAAGGCGCTTGATCTCGTCGGCCACCAGCTTTTCCAACCCCAGCAGGCAGGGGATCTCGTAAGTTATCATGGGATACACCTCGGTTTCTTGACTACCAAAGAGTATACCGAAAAATATCAGGGCGCGCAACCTAAATTTCCGGTGGCTTTTCGGGGCCGCTTACGCTATAATAGGGAATGTAAACCTGAGGTTGCACCATGCGCGGCACATCGGCAGACAATTTTACGGAAATGCAACCTGAACGTGATAGACTTTTCCGTCGGTGTCCCGTATACTGACGGCACCGAAAGCAAAGGAGGGCACATATGGCATTTGGTGATCGGCTGGCAGCGGTACGGCGCGGCAATGGACTGACACAGGAGCAATTCGCCGAGCAGTTGCAGGTCTCCCGCCAGGCGGTGAGCAAATGGGAAAGCGGACGGGGCTACCCGGAGATGGAGAAGATCCTTTATATCTGCAACCGCTATCAGGTGTCTATCTCCGACCTGTTCGCCGAGGAGGCCCCGGTACCCGCCGCGGCGGTGGAGGCACGCCCCGCGCCGGAGCAGGAGGCCGCCCCCCTGCCCCGCGCCACGCTGGGCAGCGCCGTGGGCGCCTTCCTGACCAACCTGTCCCCCAAAAACAAATGGCTGGCTGGAGCTGTGCTGGTAGGCATCGGCGCGCTGGCCGGGATCATCGGACTCATTTTGAGAGGAGGCGACGCAGACATGGCGACAACGATATGGATCGCCGCCATCATTATTTTCGGCGTGGCGGAGGCCGCCACCGCCGGCCTGACCTCCATCTGGTTCGTGCTTGGCGGCGTGGCCGGATTGATCGCCGCGGTATGCGGCGGGCCTGTGTGGCTGCAGGCGGGGCTGTTCTTCGCGGTGTCCATCGCGGCACTGGCCTTCACCCGGCCGCTGGTGGTCAAGCTGATGAAAAAGGATATCAAGCCCACCAATGCCGACCGGGTACTGAACAATGTGGGCCGCGTGACAGAGCGCATCGACAACGCGCTGCCCTCCGGCGCCGTCTATATAGACGGTAAGACCTGGACGGCGCGCAGCGCCGACGGGGAGGTCATAGAGCCGGACGCCGCCGTGCGTATCCTGCGGATGGAGGGCGTGAAGCTCATCGTACAGAAGGAGCCTTGATATGCCGTATGTTCTGGGCGGATTGGCCGCCATACTGCTGGGCGCAGTCGCCCGCATCATTCACCTCATCCATAAGCATACTACGACTATGAAACAAACAGGAGAATAAGGAGGAACTACTATGCCGACACCGGGAACCATCGCCATCATCATTCTGGTCATTCTCATTCTGGCCGTCATCGTCAGCTGCATCCAGATCGTCCAGCAGTCCAAGGCCTATGTCATCGAGCGCCTGGGCGCGTTCCACAGCGTTTGGGGCGTGGGTATGCACTTCAAGCTACCGTTCATCGAGCGCGTGGTGAAGAAGGTCAGCCTGAAGGAGCAGGTGGCGGACTTCGATCCCCAGCCGGTCATCACAAAAGATAACGTGACCATGCAGATCGACACCGTCATCTATTTCCAGATCACGGACCCCAAGCTGTACACCTACGGCGTGGAGTACCCCATGAGCGCCATTGAGAACCTGACGGCCACCACCCTACGCAACATCATCGGCGAGCTGGAGCTGGACCAGTCCCTGACCAGCCGCGACACCATCAACGCCAAAATGCGCTCCATTCTGGACGAGGCCACCGACCCCTGGGGCATCAAGGTCAACCGCGTGGAGCTGAAGAACATCCTGCCGCCCCGGGAGATCCAGAACGCCATGGAGAAGCAGATGAAGGCCGAGCGCGAGCGCCGGGAGTCCATCCTGCAGGCCGAGGGTGAAAAGGCCAGCAAGGTGCTGATCGCCGAGGGCGAGAAGCAGTCCACCCTGCTGCGGGCCGACGCGGCGAAGCAGGCCAAGATCATGGCCGCCGAGGCCGAGGCGGAGTCCATCCTGAAGGTGCAGCAGGCCATGGCCGACTCCATGCGGATGCTGAACGAGAACGCCCCCAACGACCAGGTCATCAAGCTGAAGGCGCTGGAGGCGCTGGAGAAGGTGGCGGACGGCAAGGCCACGAAGCTCATTATCCCCAGCGAGATCCAGGGGCTGGCCGGTCTGGCCGCCAGCGCGAAAATGCTGGTGGAGAACGACGCGCCCGCCGCGGAGTAAAGCTATGGCAAAGACGGAACGCTTTGAAAAGGTGTACGGACAGGGCGTTTTCACCGGAAATGAGATCTGGGTGGACACCGAGACCGGCGTGCAGTATCTCTATCACTCTGCGGGCAATTCCGGCGGGCTGACGGTACTGGTGGACGCCGAGGGCAAGCCCTTGCTGTACCGCAAGACACCGGACGCACCGGAATTCTGAGCAAAAAAGGAAGCACCCCGCGGGGTGCTTCCTTTTTTGCTTCGCTTTATGACTCCTCCTGGGCAGGCTTGAACACCAGGGCGGCCATATCCGCCAGCGTCTTCTCCGACGCACCGGTGTCCGCGGTCAGACTGTACGCCAGACCGGGAGCGATGTCCCGCCAGATGATGCAGCCGGCGCCGCCCGCGTCCCAGCGAAGGACGGTGGGGCACCAGCGGAGCCTGCCCTCCGCCGTCAGACTGCCGCCGGTGAAGTCGGAGATGTCCGGTATTGTTTCTGAAACGTCCAAAGTGGGCGCCATGCGGTAGTGCCAGGTGACGCCGTCCAGCGTAAAGCTGACCTCCGTGACCGTCGAGCCGTCCAGATCAAAGAGATCGTAGCTCAGCACGTCCGCGCCCTCCGGGGCGGTGGGGACGGTGTAATACTGGGCGTCCATCAGGGTAAAGGCGGTGACCAGCGGCGCGCCGCCGTCCCAGGCCACGCAGTACCACTGGATACCGGCGGACGTGTCGTACCAGCCCACGGCGCCGTCATCGTAGACCAGCAGCGTCAGGCCGTTCACCTGATAGGTGTCTGTCGGGAGGGTACCGTCCGGGGCAGGCAGGGGCTGGCTGGCATATGCCGCGCTGTAGTCGTAGTCATAGCCGTCCAGCAGCACGGTACAGGACACACCGGTGACGGCGCCCTCGCCGTCCTGACGCCACTGGTAGCCGGAGGTCAGAGACGCGCCCTCCGGCAGGGCCAGAGAGGCAGAGAGCAGCTCGGCATCCGACACAGGCGGCATGGCGACGGAAAAGCTCTTGTCCATGGCGCCGAAGTCGGCGTCCGCGCCGGCGGTATTGTCACCGATACCGGCGGACCAGGGCTGCCACAGAGCCAGGGCCAAGGCTGCGGCGCAGAAGCACGCGGCCAGCGCACCCCAGCGGCGCGCCGCACCGCTGCGGGGCAGGGGACGCTGGGCCTCCTCCAGCAGATCGTCATCGATGGCGTCCATCCAGCGCTTCATTCTGTTGTCGTTCACAGCATCCCCTCCTTTTCCAGCACGGTACGCAGACGCTGACGGGTGCGGAAGAGGGAGGATTTGACCTTCTCCTCGCCCGCGCCGCAGCTGTCGGCGATCTCGCGGATGCTCTCGCCATACCAGTAACGGCGGATGAAATACGTCCGGCTCTGCCGGGTCAGCTTACGCAGGAAGCCGTTGAGCACCCGGCGGAACTCCTGCTGCTCCAGGGCGCGGACTGCGCCGTCCTCGGCGGGCAGGCAGCCCTCCAGCTCCTCGAAGGCCACAGTCAGGTCGCTGCGGCGCTGGGCGGCGCGGTTATAGTCGCACTTGTCCAGGGCCAGGCGGCGGGTGACGGTGGTGATATACGCCGCCAGCGAACGGGGGCGCTCCGGCGGAATAGCGTTCCACAGACGGAGCCACACGTCGCTGACGCACTCCTCCGCGTCCCGGGCGTCCGGCAGGATGTGCCGGGCGGCGGCAAGGCAGCGCTTTTCGTATTTCTCCTGCGCGGCGCGGAGGGCCTCCGGGTCGCGGCGGAAAAAATGATCTATGATCTGAGCGTCCTCCATAGGGCACTCCCCTTTCTGTGTGTATCGGTCAGACCATCATAGCACACAGAAAGGGGAAACGCCATAGGAAATCAGAATTTTGCCAGGAATGCGTCGGGTACGGTGCAGCCGTCGGGCAGCACCTCCAGCACCACATAGTTGCCGTTGACGGTAACGGTGGCGTTGTTCTTCCACATACCGGCCTCCTCGGGGTAGGTGGTGTCGTCGGCCATGGCGTCCACGCGGGCCTGGAAGCTCTGGCGGACGATCTCGGCATCAGCGGCGCTCTCCGCCTCCACCATGGACACCTCGCAGGAGGTGGCGGTGGGCGAGATGAAGAACACGGACTGCTTCAGCTTGGCGTTCTCCAGACCGGGGTAGTAGCTGTTCAGGATCTCCACAGCCGTCTCCTCCAGCAGCACAGGCGCGTTGTCGCCCAGCTCCTCCTGCACCTGCTTGATGCCGGCCTCGTACGCCGCCCGCAGGTCAACGGACTGACCGTCGGTCTGCGTCTGGTCATCCTTCGTCTCGCCGCCGATGTTGTCCTCCTTCTGGCCGCAGGCCACCAAAGCCAGCGCCATCACCAGCGCCAGCAGCAATGCAACTGTCTTTTTCATCATGTAAGCACTCCTTTCGGGCGCGGGGCAGGACCCCGCGCACTTTACCGTTTCCGGAAGGACGGGAGCGTCCTCCGGCGGACAGCGAAACGCCGCCCTCTGCCAATACTGACGGTGGAGAACAGCGTTTGGTTTCACTTTTTCGTTTATCGCTCATGGGGCTTGGGGGCGTTCCAGCCCTCGGGGAAATTTTGCAGCACCCAATGGCGGGTGTGGTCGATGAACGCCTGCGTGGAGTGGGAGAGGGCGTTCTTGTCCTTGACACAGATGCCGATGTCCCGGTGGAACACCTTGGGCAGGGTGCTGGCAGCCAGCGGATAGGCGCACTTGTAGAGCATCAGCTCCTCCATGACGCTGATACCCAAGCCGCCGGAGACCATGGCCAGGATCGTCTGGTCCTGCTGGACGGTGTATTGGATCCGGGGCCGGACCTTGTAGTGATCGAAAATGGCCTGGATCTCATAATCGTCGCCCTCATCCAGCAGGATGAGGGGGTACTGCTCCAGCGCCTCCGGTGGGAAAGGCTGGCGGCCCGCCAGTGGGTGGTCGCAGGGCAGGATGACCTTCCACTGGTCCCGCTGGAGCAGCCAGTAATCCAGATACTTCTCCGCCGGGGTAGGCAGGGAGATAAAGCCGCAGTCCGCCTGACCGTGGAGGACCCAGTCGGAGATCTCGTTGTTGAAGTTGGAGGGCAGGAGCTCGAACTCGATGCGGGGGTACTTTTCCTGAAATGTCTTGAGCATACCGGGCAGCCACTTTTCCGATACACTGGTGAAGGTTGCCACGCGGATAAGACCGGTATCCAGCCCCCGCAGGTCCTCGGCGTGCTGCTCCAGACGGTGGGACAGGGCGCACATCTCCTGAAAATACGGTGCCAGTGCGCGGCCATCCGCCGTGGGGGTGACACCGCCGTGGCTGCGAACCAGCAGCGTGACGCCCAGCTCCTCCTCCAGCGAGCCGATGGCGTGGCTGACGCCGGACTGGGTGAAATTCAGGGCGCGGGCGGCGGCGGTAAAGCTGCCCAGCTCCACGGTCTTGAGGTATATCTGGTATTTGGTGACGGACATGGGGACACCTCCTTCAGGTCCAGTATAGCATATCTCGCCATGTGCTGCAAAGTATTTTTCATGGTTTTGATGATAATCATGCGTTTTACAAATTGTTTGTCCTGTGCTATGCTAAAGATACGTTAAGAAGCCCAAACGAAAGGAGGCGCTGAGCATGGTGCTGAACCTCATTCTGGCCGGCCTGGTGGCGGTCCTGGTGGTTACGGGTATCGTGTCCAAGGCAACGGACAAGTAACCCAACACCCTTTGTTTTCTATCCTTAATTTTTCTCCCTATTCCCCTTCAAATTGGTGAATGCCGGCGCGCCCTCCCAACGTGCCGGTGAAAGGACGCCGCCCCCTTCGGGCGGCGCCCTTTTTGCCCCAGACGCAGCACGGGAGGTGATCGCTTCTCCTTGCTATTTCATGCGGCGTATGGTATGATACCGGCGTTAAAGAGAAAGAGGTATTGCCTATGGATCAGAAAAAACTGCATATTCTGTCGCTGCTGGCGGCGCTGACCGCGGCCACCATCTTCGGCATGAGCTTTATGTTCTCAAAAATGGCGCTGGCCACAGCGGCGCCCACAGTGCTGCTGGCCTTCCGATTCACGGTGGCGGTGGCAGCCATGTCGCTGGTCATCGCGCTGAACGCTCTGGTGGGCAAGGTACGCGGAAAGCCGCTGTTCGCCTTCTCTCTGAAGGGAAAGCCGGTGGGAAAGCTGCTTCTGCTGGGCATCGTGCAGCCGGTGGCGTACTTCATCTTCGAAAACTACGGCATTCTGTACACCTCCGCCGCTGTGGCGGGGACCATCATCGCGGCGGTGCCGGTGTGCTGCATCCTGATGGACGTGCTGGTGCTGCACGAACGCGTCACCCGGCGGCAGGTGCTGTGCGCCCTGGGCGCGATCGGCGGCGTAGCGCTGATCTCCGTGGGCGGGGCGGTGATGATCTCGGCGCTGGGCCTGCTGTTCCTGCTGCTGACCATGCTCAGCGACACGGTGTACTACGGGTTGAGCCACGATGCCGCCAAGCGCTTCACCCCCTTTGAGATGACCTATGTGATGTTTGTGGTGGGCATGGCGGTGTTTATCCCGGTGGCGTTGATACAGGCCGGCGGGATAAGCAGCGAGCTGATCACCGCGCCGGCGCAAAGCGGCAGCTTCTGGCTGGCGGTGCTGTATCTGGGCATACTGTCCTCCGGCGTGGCCTACGGACTGCTGAACTTCGCCAACAGTCACCTGACGGTCTCAGAGAGTTCCCTGTTCTCCAACGTGACCACTGTGGTATCGGTGCTGGCGGGCGTGCTCTTCCTGAAGGAGGATTTCAGCCTGTGGCAGGCTCTTGGCGTAGTCATCATTCTGGTGTGCGTGTTCGTGGCCAACGTGTCCGGCGGCGAAAAGAAATAAAAAGATATCCCCCGACCGGGGGAGATCTTTTTATTTGCGGATGAGGGTCCCAGCCTTCACGCCGGTCATTTCTCCGTTCTTCACAGCCAGCCGGCCGGCCACCAGCACGGCGTCCATACCCAGGGCCGTTTGGCAGGGGTCCTGATAGGTACCGCGCTCGGTGAGGGCGGCGGGGTCGAACACACACAAGTCCGCGTCCGCACCCACGGCGATAACGCCCTTACCCGCAAGGCGCAGGGCCTGTGCCGGGGCCTGGGTCAGCTTGTGAACGCCCTGCTCCAGCGTCAGCACACTCTGTTCCCGGACGAAGTGCTGCAGCAGGCGGGTACAGCTGCCGTAGACCCGTGGATGGGGCATCCCCTCGGTGGGGTAGGTAGCGTCAGAGATCAGGCAGCTGAGGGGACTGCGGAGGATGGCGGCGATGTCTTCCTCTGCGGCCATAAAGTCGATCATAGTCACCTGGCAGTGCTCGCGGATCAGCAGGTCGCAGCAGGCGTCCAGCGGGGATTTGTGCTCCATGGCGGCCTCCTGGGCGATGCTCTTGCCCAGCAGCGGCGCATCCTCCGGGCAGTGAAGACTGCTGAGGAAGATTCCGTCCCAGCCGGCCAGCTTGGCAATGTCGTCAAACCCGCTGCCGTCTTCAATACGGTGAGCCAGCGTCTCGCGTTCGTGGGGGGCGGCCAGGCGGCGGACAACGGCGTCCATGCCGCCCTCCAGAAACTCCGGCGGCAGGATATGCAGCAGCTGGGTGGAGCCGGCGGTGTAGGGGTACACGTCGCAGCCCACATCCAGCCCCTCTTCCTTCGCCCGGTGCAGCAGCTCCAGGGCCCGGGGTATTTTTTTGCCCCAGTTGTCCCGGCCCATGGCTTTCAGGTGGCTGATATGCAGAGGGACCCGCAGTTCCCGGGCCACCAGCAGCATCTCCTCGATGGAATCGCAGACGCCCGCGCCCTCCTGCCGCATATGGACGGTGAGGGGGATATCCTGCCCCGCGATGGGTGAGAGCGCACGGATCAGCTCCGCCGTGGTATAGAAGCACTCCGGGGCGTAACCCAGGCCCAGAGAAACGCCCAGCGCGCCGTCGGCCAGAGCCTGCTCCAGGGCGCGGTGCAGGGCGCGGTAGTGGCGGTCCTCCAGGTGCTCCAGCTCATAGCCGGCCGCGTCCGCCCGAAGGACGCCGGCACCGGCCAGCATACCCACATGGACGGGGATATTCGGCACAGAGGCGAAATAGCCGGAGAGGGTTTCCGTCACCAGCTCCGGCGGCAGGGCCCCGGTAATGGGCCGCAGGTAGTCCCGGATGGCGTCACCATGGGCGGGGCCGAAGGGGGCGGCGCTGAGGCCGCAGTTGCCGTTGACGATGGTGGTAAGGCCCTGACACAGCTCCGCCGCGCCGAAACCCGGGCGGAACAGCGCCGCGTCGGCGTGGCGGTGGATATCAATAAAGCCGGGGGTAACGGTCCTGCCGGCGGCGTCGATAACATGAGCGGCGGACGTGGCGGGCAGATCGCCGATGGCGGCGATCCTGCCGCCGGAAACGGCCACATCGGCCGCAAAGGCGGGGCGGCCCGTGCCGTCGATGACGGCGCCGCCCCAGATAAGGGTATCAAACATGGTCTGTGCCTCTCTCCTGCTTCCCTGCCGTCAGGGGCAGGGAGATACTGAAGGTGGTCACGCCGCCGCTGCTGTCACAGCGAAGGACTCCCCGGTGGGCATCCACGATGGCTTTGGCAATGGGCAGGCCCAGGCCAAAGCTGTCGCCGTCGGTACGGGCGTCGTCGGCGCGGTAAAAGCGGTCAAAAATGCGGGGGAGCTTGTCCGAAGGGATATCCGGCCCCTGATCGGTCACGGACACCACAGCGCGGCTGCCCTGCCGGACGGCGGTCAGGCGGATGGGCGTACCGGGTGCGGCGTATTTGACGGCGTTGTCCAGCAGCACCGCCAGGGCCTGGCCCAGCTTGGCGCCGTCGCCCCGGACAGGAAGAGACGGCGCAATATCGTAATCCAGCACATGGCCGGCCTCAAAGGCCACCGGCTCAAACCGCAGGGCGGCAGTCACCGCCGCCTCCGACAGGTCGGTGACGGTGTCCGGCGGGCTGCCGGCGTTCTTCTGGGCGCGGAAGAGGGTGAGCATATCCTCCACCAGGGCCTTCATGCGGCGGCCCTCCGCCCGGATATTGTCCACGTAGACCGCCTGCTCCGGCGAAGCGCTCTGCTCCAGCAGCTCGGCGGAGGAAAGGATGACCGTCAGAGGGGTCTTCAGCTCATGGCTGGCGTCGGAGAGGAACTGCTCCTGCTGGGCCCAGGCGGCACCTACAGGCTTGGTAACCACACCGGAGAGCAGGTAGCTGCACAGAAACAGCACCACCAGTGCGCCGCAGCCCACCAGAGAGCAGGCCTTCAGCAACGTGTGCAGGGAGGTATATTCCAGGTAGGTGTCGGTAAAGGCGATAGCGGTAGTGGTGTAACCCCGCTGGCGCAGGTAGCGCAGATGAAACTCGTCCAACGTGCCGGCGTCCTCGTCCGCCGCCAGGGCGGCAGTGACGATCTCCGCCATGCGGGTCTCGTCGCTGAGGTCATAGTAGCTGTTGCCGGCCACGCGGACGGTGCCGCTGCCATAGACCTCGGCCACAAAGCAGGGGATGCTGTCCATGCCGGGCTGGCTGCGGCCATAGTCGCCCTGCTCCAGCGCCTGGTACAGCTGCTGCTGCACATTCTTGTGATAGTTGCCCCGGGAGATGAAGTACACCGCCGCGAACACCGCCAGCAGCACCAGCGAGATCAGCAGCATATTGGTGGCCACCACCTTCCAGCGAAGGTGCCGGATCATGCCTCCACCTCCAGACAATAACCCACCATACGGAGGGTCTTGATCTTCACAGTGGATTGCAGATGGGTGAGCTTGCGGCGAAGGAAGGAGATATAGACCTCCACGTTGTTGTCCTCGGCGGCGGAGTCGTAGCCCCAGACCTTCAGGATCAGCTGCTCCTTGGAGACGATCTGACTGCCGTTCCGCATCAGCAGCTCCATCAGGTCGTACTCCCGGCGGCTGAGGCGGACGCTTCGCGGGCCGCATTCCAGCAGGAATGTGCCCATGTGCAGCGTCAGGTCGCCGAAGGCCGTCACCTCCGGGTCGGCAGCGGCGTCCTCACCGCCACGGCGCAGCAGGGACCGGATACAGGCAAGCAGCTCCTCCGGCTCGAAGGGCTTGGTCAGGTAATAGTCCGCGCCGGCGTCCAGGCCGCGGACGCGGTCATTCAGCTCGCTGCGGGCGGTGAGCATCAGCACCGGCAGGCGGCTGCCGCCGCCGCGCAGCTGGCGCAGCAGGGTAAAGCCGTCCATGCCGGGAAGCATGGCGTCCAGCACCAGCAGGTCGTAGATATCGCTGCGGGCGTTGTCCAGGCCGGAGATGCCGTCATAACACACGTCGGCGGTATAGCCCTGGCGGCGCAGCAGGTCCTGCAGGGTGCCCGCCAGGCGCTTTTCATCCTCCACGATCAGTATACGCATAGCCGCGCCTCCCTTTTCATGGCTTACAGCCCTGTCTCGGACAGGGTCAGGATCTGGGTCAGGGACGACTCCTCCATCCGGTAGATGGTGGTGTCACCGTCCAGGGCCACATAGCGGCCGCCGTCGCCGGTGGACAGGCCGACAGCAAGGATCAGCGTCCGCTCGGCGCTGTTGTCAGCCAGGTAGTTCACCGTCAGCGTGACCTCCGGCGTGTCCAGGCCGCAGACGGCGGCCGCACCCTCCGCCGGGTCGTAGTCCACGCAGGCGGTGAGCGTCAGGGCAGCGATCTCATCAGCCAGGGCGGCGGTCTTTTCCGTGACGTCCCGGTTGGCGCTGCGGCGGGTACCGTCCTCGGCAGTGTAGAAGGAGACGGCAGCGGTGCCGTCGGCGCGCAGCAGACTTACGCTGACCAGCCTGTCCGGCTCGATGACCGGCAGAACGGGCAGGACCGCCATGGCGTAGATGCTGCGGCTGAGCAGCATCTTATTTTCGTCAGAGGTATAGCGCACCGTACCGGCAGGGGTGAGCACGTACCAACGGCCATCCGCGGCCTGGTCGCCGAGATAATAGACGACGTCCACGCCGTCGGAGGTGACAGTGATATACTTCTTGGGAGCCTCCAGGCCATAGACGGCCAGCTCCTGCACATCGGCCACCGTTTCGCCGCTGTCCAGGGCGGCGGGCAGGGCCAGCAGGTCCTCCAGCGCCGTCTGGTCCAGGGGGAAGGCGGGGTCGTCAAACCAGGTCCAGGCGCCGGTTTCGTCCTTTTCAAAACGGAGGGTCACATCGCCGTCGCACAGGGCCAGGGCGGTGACGCCTTCTACGGGCGGGGCGGTCTGGGTGGAGGCGTCCACCATCTCTTTACCTTTTGTATTGCCGCAGGCGGACAGCAGCAGCGTCAACCCCAGCAAAAACGCCGTCAGGCGCAGAATTCGCTTCATCATGGCTTCGGTTTTCTCCTTTACTTTCGTTTACTTTCCGTTGCTTTTGCTGTATACATTCGCGTTCGCTATATGTTACGTTCGCTTTCAGTATAGCAACTTTTCAGGAAAAAGAAAAGTACATTCCGTGAATTCTCCCGTTCCCGGCGGCGCGGACAGGCGAAGCACAAAAAAGACCGGCCCGCGCCGGTCTTTTTTTGTCGTTACCCACAGAGATGCGGCAGGTGTGCTGTAATGGCCGAGACGGCAGTTCCGCGCCGGTCTTTTTCTTTGCGTTACTTGCAGAGATAGCTGAACCAGCCCTCGCTGCTGCGCTGCTCGAACACATCCCAGCCGTCGGCCTTCAGCTTTTCCAGCACCTCCGCCGCCCGGTCGTCGATGATACCGGAGCAGAGGAACAGGCCGTCGGGCTTCAGGAAGGGACGGACGTGGGGGCTGAGGCCCATGATGACATCCGCCACGATGTTGGCCACCACGATATCATAGCCGGCGCCCATCTCCCGCCGCAGGGCGGCGTCGGTGAGCACATTGCCCCAGCGGACGGTGTAGCGGTCCTTTCCGATACCGTTCAGGGCGGCGTTCTCGTAGGCCACGTCCACGCACTTCTCATCGATGTCGCAGGCGAAGGCGCTCTCCGCGCCCAGGCGCAGGGCGGCGATGGACAGGATGCCGCTGCCGCAGCCCAGGTCCAGGACACGCTCACCGCCGTGGATGTGGGTGTCCAGCGCCTGCAGGCACAGGCGGGTGGTGGCGTGGCTGCCGGTGCCGAAGGTCAGGCCGGGGTTCAGCACCAGCTTCACCCGCGTGGGGTCGGCGGCCTCCTCCCACTCCGGCACCACCAGCAGGCGGCTGCCGATCTCTATGGGCTTGTAAAACTGCTTCCAGTTGTTCTCCCAGTCCTCGTCGGCCACGTCGGCCATGGTCAGCAGCAGGGGCGCGTACTCCGGGTGCTCCTTTTTCAGCGCCGACATGGCCATACGCACGGCGGCCACGGTGCCGTAGGCATCCTCGTTCCGTTCCAGATAGAACGTCACGCGGCTGACGCCCTTCTTCTGCGCCAGCAGGTCGTCATCCACATAATCCCAGTATTGGCGGTTGTTCTCCAGAAAGCTCTGAAAGTCCGCCTCGTCATCGATCATCACGCCGGTGACCCCCTGCTGCTCCAGCATGTCCGTCACCGCGTCCAAGCCCGCGTGGCTCGTGTCGATCTTGAGTTCCAGCCAGTCCATAGGATGACCTCCCGCAAAGTTGAAATGCACCGTACACCGCCAGCGGCGACGGAGCTTGTGTCCTGCCGATGGCAAGCCTCTAACGGCAATGGATCTTGCGCCAGGACGAGGCGCTCCAACGGCGTTGGATTTTGCGTCCTGCCGATGGCAAACCGACGACGGCGTACTTTGTGTACGTCGAGGAGGTTTGACGATGGCAGGGCGCAAAAGACGCGCCGTTATCTCTTGGTGCCTACGAAGAATATGCCCATGGTGTTCGGCCCCGTGTGGCTGCCGATCACAGGCCCGATGTAGTTGATGTAGACCTCCTTGACGCCGTAGCGGGCCTTCATCTCCTCGGCTACGGCGCGGGCCTCCACCTCGCAGTCGGCGTGGCAGATGAACATGACCTGCTCACTGGGCTCGATGCCCAGCTCGGCGATCTTGTCGATGAGGGCCTTCAGGCTGGCCTTGCGGCCGCGGACCTTGCTGACGGGGACCAGCTTGCCCTCGTCGGAGGTGTGCATGACGGGCTTGATGGAGAGCATGGAGCCGAAGAACGCGGCGCCGGCGCTGAGACGGCCGCCCATCTTCAGGTAGTTCAGGTCGTCCACGGTGAACCAGTGGTCGATGTGGAGCTTGTTGTCCTCCACCCACTGCACCAGCTCCTGGGCGGAGAGGCCCTCGCGCTTCTTCTGGACGGTCAGATAGAGCAGCAGGCCCTGGCCCAGAGAGGCGGAGAGAGAGTCCACCACATAGATGTTGGCATCGGGGAACTCCTCCTTCATGTCCTGGGCGGCGATGCACGCACTTTGGTAGGTGGTGGAGAGGGCGCTGGAGAAGTTGATGCTGACGATGTCCTTGCCGGCAGCCAGAATGGGGCGCATGGCCTCCTGAAACTGGCCTACGTTGGCGGCGGAGGTGGTGGCCAGCACGCCGCCGCGGATCTTGCCGTAGAAATCCTCGAAGCTGATGGCGCTGCCGTCCAGCAGGTTGGGGTAATCGTGCCCATCGATGTGGACGGTCAGGGGCACCACGGTCAGCTCCAGCTCCTTGGCCATGTGGTCGGTCAGGTCGCAGCAGCTGTCGGTCATAATGACATATTCGCGCATGGGATAAACCTCCTTGGGAGTGATATTCCCCGCTATCATAGCATGAAAACCGCCGCAGGAAAAGAGCCAAATTGTAAATAATACGGAATATTAGCAGAAATGTAGGCATGTATCGCCTATTTCCCCACGCAGAAGCGGGAGAAGATGGTGTCCACCAGATCGTCGCGGACCTGTTTGCCGTTCAGCTCACCCAGCGCGGCCAGCGCCGCCTCGCAGTCGGTGAGCACCACGTCGGGGGTCATGCCGATACGGAGGGCGCCGCGGGCCTCGGCCACGGCGGAGAGGGCGCGGTTGGCGGCGTCGGCCTGACGGGCGTTGGTCAGCAGCGCACCGCCGGTGCTCTCGCCCGCCGGGAACTGCGCCGCGATGGCGTCGGTCAGCGTGTCCAGTCCCGCGCCGGTGACGGCGGAGACGGAGAGCACGTTGTCGAAGCGGTCCGCCAGGGCGCCGACGTCCAGCGCCCGGGGCAGGTCGGATTTATTGACGGCCACGATCAGGTGGGGGACGGTGTTGGCCAGGGCGATGGCGGCCTCGTCCTCCGCCGTCAGCGCCCGGGAGCCGTCCAGCACCAGCAGGGCCAGAGATGCCTGCTTCGCGGCGGCGCGGCTGCGCTCTACGCCCAGGGTCTCCACAGCGTCGCCGCCGTCGCGGATGCCCGCCGTGTCGATGAGCCGCAGGAGCACGCCGCCCACGGTGACCTTTTCCTCCACCGTGTCGCGGGTGGTGCCGGCGATGTCGGTGACGATGGCCCGGTCATAGCCCAGGAGGGCGTTCAGCAGAGAGGATTTGCCGGCGTTAGGCTTGCCCAGCAGCACCGTGGGCACGCCCAGCTTCAGCAAACGGCCGCGGGAAAACCCGGCCACCAGCGCTTCCAGATCGTTCTGGGCCCGGCGCAGGGTGTCCAGCATCTGCTCGCGTTGGAGATCCTCGATGTCCTCGTCCGGATAGTCCACCACGGCGTAGAACCGGGCGGCCATGTCCATGAGGCCGTCGTAGATACGCGCCACGGTGCGGCTCAGCGCGCCGTCCAGCTGGCAGACAGCGTTGTGGGCCTGCTGGGCCGTCTCGGCGTCGATCAGGTCCGCCACGGACTCCGCCTGGAGCAGGTCCAGCTGCCCGTTGAGAAAGGCCCGCTTGGTAAACTCGCCGGGACCGGCCTGGCGGCAGCCGGCGGCAAACAGGGCGCGGAGGCCCGTGTCCAGCACGATGGGGCTGCCGTGGCAGTGGAGCTCGGCGCAGTCCTCTCCGGTATAGCTGTGGGGCGCGGGGAAACGGACGCACAGCACGCTGTCGATGACCTGCCCCGTCTCGTCCAGCAGCTCGCCCAGCACCATGGTGCGGGGGCGCTGCTGCGCGGCGGGCCTGCCGTTTTTGGCGCGGAACACCGCGTCCAGCGCGGCACAGGTATCCGGGCCGGACAGGCGCAGGATACCGATGGCGCTGGGCTGTCCGGGCGTGGCGATGGCGGCGATGGTGTCGGACATAGGCGGGACCTCCTTGCAGGGTGTTTTTCTCAGTATACCACAGGCGGCGGGAAAAAGAAATATCCCCCGGCGGACCGGGGGATATAAAAAACGATGCTTTACTTGATGGGCTCGCCGGCGGCTTCCTTGGCGGCGATCTCCTTCATGGCGTCCTTGTGGCTCAGGTTCACGCGGCCCTTCTCGTCGATCTCGGTGACCTTGACCCACATCATGTCGCCGATCTTGCAGGCGTCCTCCACCTTCTCGATGCGCTTGTCGGCCAGCTTGGAGATATGGACCAGACCGTCCTTGCCGGGGGCAAGCTCCACGAAGGCGCCGAAGGTCATCAGGCGCACGACGCGGCCGTAGTACAGCTGGCCCACCTCGGGCACGAAGACGATGTCGTCGATGCACTTCTTGGCCTTTTCACAGCTCTCGGCATCGGGGGAGGCGATGTGGATGGTGCCGTCATCGTCGATGTCGATCTTGGCGCCGGACTCGGCCACGATCTTCTGGATGACGGAGCCGCCCTTGCCGATGACGTCGCGGATCTTATCCGGGTCGATGTGCATGGTGACCATCTTGGGGGCGTACTTGCTGACCTCGGGCCGGGGCTCGGCGATGCAGGGCAGCATGACCTGGTCCAGGATCTGGCAGCGGGCGTCATAGGTGATGTCCAGCGCGTTCTTGATGATCTCCATGGTCAGACCGTCGTTCTTCAGGTCCATCTGGATGGCGGTGATGCCCTTCTTGGTGCCGGCCACCTTGAAGTCCATCTCGCCGTGGAAGTCCTCCACGCCCTGGATGTCGATGAAGGTGGTGAAGGAGCCGTCGTCATCCTGGATCAGGCCGCAGGAGATGCCGGCCACAGGGGCCTTGATGGGCACGCCGGCGTCCATGAGGGCCAGGGTGCTGCCGCAGATGGAGCCCTGGGACGTGGAGCCGTTGGAGGACACGACCTCGCTGACCACGCGGATGGCGTAGGGGAACTCCTCCACGGGAGGAATGACGGGCAGCAGGGCGCGCTCGGCCAGCGCACCGTGGCCGATCTCGCGGCGGCCGGGGCTGCGGGCGGGCTTGGCCTCACCCACGGAGTAGCCGGGGAAGTTGTAGTGGTGCATATAGCGCTTCTCGGTCTCCTCCCAGATGGTGTCCAGCTTCTGGTTGGCGGAGAGGGTATCCAGCGTGCAAACGGACAGCACCTGCGTCTGACCGCGGGTGAACAGGCCGGAGCCGTGGACCCGGGGCAGCACGCCCACCTCGGCGTCCAGGGGACGGATCTCGTTCTTCTGGCGGCCATCCACGCGGTGGCCCTCCAGCAGCCACTTCTTGACGATCATCTTCTGGAACTTGTAGGTGATCTCCTCCAGGTACTGGTCCATGTTGGGGTACTCTTCCAGGTACTTCTCGTGCCACTTCTCGATCATGGCGTTCCAGCGCTGCTCGCGGACGTTCTTGTCGTCGGTGTCCATGGCGGCCTTGGCCTCGTCCATGAAGTCGGCGGTGATCTTGTTGAACAGCTCGTAGTTGAAGTCGGCGTGGGGATAGTCGAACTTGGGCTTGCCGATCTCCTGCACCATCTGATTGATGAGGGCGATCTGCTTCTGGTTCTCCTCGTGGGCCTGCTTGATGGCCTCGAACATCACGTCGTTGGGGACCTCGTTGGCGCCGGCCTCGATCATGACGACCTTCTTGCCGGTGGAGACCACGGTCACGTCCAGGTCGCTGACCTTGCGCTGCTCGGCGTCGGGGTTGAAGACCAGCTTGCCGTCCACCAGCCCCACCTTCAGGGCGGCCACGGGGCCGTTCCAGGGAATGTCGGAGATGGCCAGCGCGGCGGAGGTGCCGATCAGCGCGGCGATCTCGGGGGAGCAGTCGTGGTCCACGGCCATGACGGTGCACATGACGGACACATCGTTACGGAAGTCATAGGGGAACAGGGGGCGAATGGGGCGGTCGATGACGCGGGAGGTCAGGATGCCCTTCTCGCCGGGACGGCCCTCGCGGCGGTTGAAGCTGCCGGGAATACGGCCCACGGCGTACATCTTCTCCTCGAAGTCCACGGACAGGGGGAAGAAGTCGATGCCGTCCCGGGGACGGGGGGCGGCGGTGACACAGCAGAGGACGCGGGTGTCGCCATAGCCCACCATGACGGCGGCGTTGGCAAGCTCGGCCAGCTTGCCCACCTCCAGCGTCAGGGGACGGCCGGCCAGGTCCATGGTGTATTTGTGATAGTGGGGGAACTGGCGCTTGGTGATGATCGTTGACATATCGTTTCTCCTTTTTTGTGAAATGGCATTCTGCCCGCGACCTATCGCCGTTAGCACTTGAAAACGCTCCGAAACCCTGAATTTCGGCGCATTTTCAACTGCTAATGGTCAATTTGTACACGGCGCAGAATGTGAAAGAAGGGTGATGCGCAAGCGCACATCACCCTGTTTCAACTTACTTACGCAGACCCAGCTTGGCGATCAGGGCACGATAACGCTCGATGTCCTTCTTGGCCAGGTAGTCCAGCAGACGACGGCGCTTACCGATCATCATCTGCATACCGCGGCGGCTGTGGAAGTCATGGGGATGGACCTTCAGGTGCGCGGTCAGCTGGTTGATACGCTCGGTGAGGATGGCCACCTGGACCTCGGGGGAGCCGGTGTCGGTCTCGTGGGTGCGATTGGCCTCGATGATAGAGGTCTTCTGGTCTTTCAGCATCATGGTTGTGTTTCCACCTTTCTTGAAATACGCCCGCAGCCTGGGCCGTGGGAGAGATGGAACGCTCCGCAGGGCTAAGGCAGGGGTCGGACGCGCTTAGCGCGTACTTTGAGATGATACCACAGAAAATCACCGTTGTAAAGTGGTTTTTGCGGCATTTCCGGGGATTTTTACGCCGTTACCTGAATGGCGGCCACGGGACAGCTGTCCGCCGCCTCCTGCACGCCGATCTTCTGCGCGTCCGGGATAGGGTCCACCGTCACCCGGGCGGGCTCGCCGCTGTTCAGCTCGAACACCTCCGGGCACAGCCCCGCGCACAGTCCGCACTGGATGCACGCCTTCTCCAACACCATTGCCTGCATGGAACACACCTCCTTTTGATTGATGGAAGTATTTTCCCCGGTTTGCGGCGGGGTTATTCAGCTCTCCGCGATGTGCCGGGCGAAGGCCGCCGCCTGCGCCTCGATGCCCGGCAGCTTCACAAGGCTGCCGCGCTCATTGGCCGTTTCCAGCAGGGAGAAGCGGGGCGGAAGGTAGAAGGACTTGTTCATATTCAGGGCGGAGATCAGCTGGCGGGCCAGCAGGTCGCCGCCGGAGTAGCCGGAGACGATCAGGCCGAAGATCCGCTTGTCGTACATACGGGTCTGGCGGAACAGGGCCGTGAGCCGGTTGACACAGGCGGTCAGATTGGCAGCCAGGGCGTCGTTGTAGTTGGCGCAGAGCATCACCAGCGCATCGCAGCGGCGGACGGCGGGATAGACCTCGTCCACCATGGGGCCGCCGTAGAAGCAGCCGCCCTGCTCGCCGAAGTGGAGACAGGCGGTATAGCTGCACCCGTTGCAGTCGGCCATGGTGCCGTTGCGGAGGCAGATCTCCTGCACGCCGAGGTCCGACGGAAGACCGGCCTTCACCAACTCCCACAGGGCCAGGGTGTTGGACGTGGCGCGCTGGGAGGCGTGGAGAGCCAGCACATGGCGGATGGGGGCGGGCTTTTCCCAGCCGTTCAGGCGGGAGAGCAGCTCCGCCACGGCGGCATGGAAGGCCGTGACCTCGTCCGTGCCGCCGATCTGGGCCTGGGTGCGGAAATTCCGCAGGGAACCGGTGGCCTCCACCAGCGGGCGGCCGAGGAAGCCGCAGCCCGCCTGGTTGGCGGCGAAGACCATGTCCCGGGCCACGTCCTTGGTGTAGAACTCGCCCACGCCGGTGACGATGCACGCGCCGATACTGTCGGAGAGCAGGTCTGTGCTGCGGCGCAGGCGGGAGAGCATACGGTAATAGGCCATATTGCAGCCGCCCTCGTCCAGCGCCACAGCGAACAGCAGACGGCGGCCGGCCAGGTCCTCCAGCCCGTCATCGGGGTCGCGGATATCGCTGCCCGGAGGCAGCAGGGGCACCAGCAGGTCCCGCAGGGCGGGGCTGCGGTCGTTTTCGGGGAGCAGAACGGTGAGCATGGCGGATACCTCCGTTTCCGTTATTCTATGGCGTTCAGCTTGGCGCGGGTGTCGTCGATACGCTTTTGCAGGGCGGGCGGCAGGGTCAGCGGCTCCGTCTCGATGCCGGCGGGGGTCAGACGATTGCGGCATCCCATGAACACCTGGCCGTCGTAGACGGAGGAATAATGCCACTGCCCCCGCAGCAGGGCCAGCAGGCTCAGCGCGCCGGAGGACAGGGCCGGGGCCACATAGGGCTTGTAGCCCAGCTTACGCATCTCCAGATTGGCGTGGGCCACCTTCTCCGTCAACTCACGGGAGAGGGCGTCGTCGTAGTGCGCAATGGAGTTGGCCAGCACCAGGTCCTCGCCGTGGGGGCCGAAGGCGCGGCCCTCGGTAAGGTAGGACGCGAAGCGAGGGTCCCTCCGGGCGTAGTACAGGGCGCGGGCGTGCATAACGCCCAGGCCGAAGCCCCGGACCTGGGCCGGGGACAGGCCGCTTTCACGCAGGACGGCACGGCAGAGTGGGTCCACCGGATCGCTGACCACACAGAACAGGCCCCTGTACCGCCTGTCCCGGGCCATGCGGGCGTAGATGGACACCAGCTCCCGGTTCAGGCCGTACTGGGCCATGCGGACATCCCCCGCCGTAACGGAGGTATCCGGGATCATCCGGGAGGCGCAGAACAGGAACACGTCGCCGTCGAACAGCTGCTCCGGCGCGATGATGTCCACCGGGGGCAGCGCCGCACCGTCCGGGGACTGTATCTGGTTCAGCTCGAACTCCCAGCGCTCGGAGACGCCGGGGCGCACGTCGCAGATGCCGACGGAGTCTATCACGTCGCCGCCCATGAGCCGCAGGCCCGTCAGCAGCGTGCTGCCCACATCGCCCAGGGCCAGCAGGGTGACGCGGCACTTAGACGGGATGCGCGGCAGGGCGGTATCGTTGAGATCGATCATAGTAGCTTCTCCTGTTTCTATCTTTTTGCATCCGGCGGGGTGCTGACGCGCAAATTTCACGCCAAGGCAGGCCCCCTGAGGAGCAGAGAATGTGCCGGATCTTGCGTCCTGCCGATGACGAGACGGCGCCGCATAGTCTTGATAAAGGTTCAGATTTTGTGTCAAGACGAGGCGCGGAGGCGCAGGCCCCCCCTTGAGGAATAGAGAATGTGCCGGATCTTGCGTCCTGCCGATGACGAGGCGGCGCCGCACAGTCTTGATAAGGGTTCAGATTTTGTGTCAAGACGAGGCGCGGAGGCGCAGGCCCCCCTTGAGGAATAGAGAATGTGCCGGATTTTGCGTCCTGCCGATGACGAGGCGGCACCGCACAGTCTTGATAAAGGTTCAGATTTTGTGTCAAGACGAGGCGCGGAGGCGCAGGCGTACCGTGTGTACGTCAAGCCGACGCAACGAAGTATTGGCGCAAAAGATGTGCCTTTATCTGGGGCGCATGCGTTTCAGGAGCTCTATATCTCCCTCAAGATACGTGCTGGCGGCGCGGGAGAGATCGTAGGTCATGCAGCCGCCCTTGTCGGGACAGAGGGGCAGGATGACCGCTTCGCCGAGACGGCTGAGGGTGAGGTTGCGGGCGTAGAGGGAACGGAATTCCGTTTCAAGGGCCAGAAGAATGTCGCGGGCATTCTCAAGGCAGCAGAGGGAGAGCTCCCAGGCGGTCTCGTCGTCCATGCCGGTGTATTCGGGGGCGGCGTAGGGCAGGATGCGGTTGACGGCGGGCTGAAGGCCGCCGGGCAGGGCCTCGCTGCGGCGGACGGTATCGCCGCCGATGAAGGGATAGAGCGTGGACTCGACGAAGCGCAGGCGCAGGTTGGGCAGGTAGTAGATGGCGTCCACGTCGTAGCCCAGCTGCTCCATGAGGTCGCGGCCCATGCCGGTGAGGTAGCCCACCAGCACCTGGTCCACGGGGGTGTTCGTCTCGGCGAGCAGCGGGGCCAGGCGGCGGATGCGCTTGCCGTCGTGGAGCATATCGTCCACGAGAATGACGGGGCGGGCAAAGGCGTGGATGGTGCGGACCTGGTCGGGCAGGGGCGAGTAGTCCGGGTAGGCCTCGATGGAATAGGTGCTTAGGTCCGGCTCGTAGACCTTGTCGGTACGCAGGGTCTTGGTGACGGTGTTGGGCACGGCCACGCCGCGGAGGATCTTGCCGTAGGGGACGCAGATATCCGGGCCGAGGACGCGGGGCGTGGTGGGCTCCGCGGGGACGCCGTTGCGGCCGGTGATACGCTGGAGCAGCCGGTGGTAGATGACGCCGGCGGACAGGCTGAGCACCAGAGATCCGGGCTGCAGCTTTGTCAGCGCCGCCTGCAGGCGGCGGTGGGCGGCGGCGATGGCGGCAAGCACCCGGGGCGAGGAGCTGAAGGGCGCCTTCACCGCGGTGTCCACGTTGCGGCTGAGGACGATGGGGCAGCGCATATCCACGGCCAGGGCGTCCGTGCTGTCACCCGCCGGGACGAAGCCCTGGAGCGTCAGCAGCTGGCGGCCGTAGCCGGAGACGGCGCCCTCCAGGGGAAGGTAGAGGGCATAGGTGAACTCACGGCTGAGGGCCAGGGTCAGCACCTCGGTGATGAGCAGCTGGCAGAGGTCGCTCTGGCGCTCGCCCCGGGGCACGAACAGCCCGCTGATGAGCAGGGTGCGGCCGCCGGCGTTCTGGCGGACCAGACCGGAGAGGGCCGGGTCGCCCAGGCGGGCGAAGAGGCGGGCGGAGTCCAGGCAGGCGTAGCTGGCCGCGCCCAGAATGGTGCCGTCGGTGTCCCGGCAGACCATCACGTCGTCGCCGCGGCTCTCGATCTGCGTCCGCAGCGCCGCGGCGGTGGGCACGGAGAGCATGGTGCGGAGGAATTTCTCCGCCGTCTCCGGCGAGGCGGGCAGGAAGCTCAGGTCCTCGGTGCGGAGAACGGGCTTGTCCTGGGGCTCGCGGAGGTACAGGCCGCGGCGATAGATGAACTCCTGCACCGTGGGATCGATGAGGTTGGAGATGTCGCGGTTGGCATCCACCGCCTCGCGGATGCGGGTGGAGCTGATCTCCTCCAGCTGGGGCGGGAGCGTCAGCTCCAGCACCTTGCCGGTGATGCAGCTGTAATCCGCCGGCTCGGCATCCGGCTCGGTGCGGCGGAAGACCACGTGGTCGAAGGTGTGGATGGAGTCCGGCGTGACGGACTTTTTGTAGGACGAGGCGTGGAGCACCACGTCGCTGCCCACCACGATGGACACGCTGCGGCCCGGGAAGGCGGCGCGCAGCTCGTGGAGGTTCTCCGGGTTGGCGATGTTCACCGGGAAGTCCTCCGGAAAAATGCTGACGTGGAACACGTCGGCCACGGCCATGGCGGCGATGCGCCGGCGCAGGCGGTAGGGCTGGGTCTTTTTGGACCAGGAGAACTCGTCAATGGCCAGCAGGACCTCGAAGCCCTGGTCGCGGATGGCCCGGACGATGCCCTTGTGGGACAGGGTGAAGGGGTCGAAGGTGCCGGGGAAGAAGGCCACGGGGCGGGGCGCGCCGAAGTCAAAGCCCTTGTGGAACAGGCGCTCCTCGGTGATGAAGCGGTAGAGCTTGCCCAGCATGGCGGCCCGGTAGTAGAACGTCAGGCCCTCGCCGGGGAATTCGTCCTGGGCGGAGAGCAGCTTGCGCTGGGTGAGCATAAAGGCGCGGCGCTTTTCGTGGCGGCCCAGCTCTCCGGAGCCGAAGACCCGGCGGCCCAGCACGAACAGGGCCTCCTGCCGGGTGGCGCCGTCAATGCCGCTGAGGCCCCGCATCAGCAGGCCCAGCAGCCGTTCACGGCGGCGGCGGTAGGCGTCGTCCGTCTCCGGGAAGCGGGAGCGATAGGCATCGTACGCCTCATAGATGACACCCACGGTATCCAGCACGGAGGCGGTAACGCGGCTGTCGGAGGAGCTGAGGTTCACGCGAAGGTCGTCCAGCACCTCATCCAGCTCCGCCGGGGGCAGCCACAGGGCAAAACGGCCCAGGTAGTCGGGGATATACTTGGTGAACTCCTGCTGGCCCAGCTCCAGGCCGCGGCACAGCTCCACCGCCACCTCGTTGCGCTGGTCGGCCGTCAGGCGGGGCGCCAGGGCCAGCAGGGCGTTGCCGGCGCTGTGGCGGACGGTGACGCGGTCGCTGACCTTGATGAGATTGGACAGGTGGGTGGCGATATGGAGGGCGGGGCTTTTGCCGCTGCGGGCAAAGTCCGTCAGCAGGCGCAGGTTGCCCTGCTTGGTGATCCACGGCGTGGCAGTCTTCAGGTTGTCCAGGAAGATCTCGGAGACCACGTCCTCCGGCAGAAGAAGGGGCGCGCCCTGAGAGAGCACATCCTGCTTGAGATAGCGCAGGGTGCCGCTGTCGCCGTCGGGGACGGCGGTCACGGCCTCCAGCGCGCGGCCGTCCTCCGGGTACAGGCGGGCGAGACGGTCCAGCAGCAGCACGGCGGCCATGCGGATGGTCAGGTCCTTACGCAGGGACAGGGCGGCGGCAAAGTCCATCATCTGCCGGGCACGGCTGGCCGTATAGGCCGTATCCGGCAGAGCGGCGGCGGTATCCAGCAGCTGGAAGGCGGTGTAGTCGTCCAGATCCTCCGGCCTGCGGTAGTAGGCGAACACCGGGGCCAGGAAGCGCTCCTCCCGGCCGGGGCAGTGGCTCAGCAGGGAGCCGACGGCGAATTTCAGGGTATAGCCGATCCAGCGGCGGTGCTGGGGCATGAGCTTATGGTCGGGATACAGTATCTTGTCCAGATAGAGCCTCCACTGGTCCACGTCGGTGATGGCCTTGGGGTCCGGGCGGATGTCGGCGGGGCGCTCCTTGGCGTAGCCGGCGTGGAAGCCGGCGATGATCTCGCCCAGCAGCGCCGCCGCCTGACGGCGGATATCGCCCTCGCGGTGCATCAGCAGCTCGTAGAGGAACGTCAGGGTCTGGACCTTCTGTGGGATATGCAGATAGAGGGAGTAGGACTCCATCACCGCCAGATAAGCGCGGAGACGGCGCCAATCCGTCTCGCCGCGGGCCTCCTCCAGCAGACGGGCGAAGCTGCGCTGATCGGTGAGGCGGTGCATCAGCTCCATATTGTGGCCCACGCAGCGGAGCGTCAGGGCGCGGAGGGCCTCGTCGTCGGTCATGAGGGCGGTGTGCTTCTCCGGCAGAGGGGGCGTATCGCCGCCGGACATGGTGACATCCACGCCGCAGCTGACCATGAACTGCTCAAAGTCCTCCAGCCGGGCGTAGACCCGGGTATAGCGCTTCTGCTTCTCGCCGTCCACGTCGTCCAGCTTGTCCAGGATCACCTGAAAGGCCTCGGCCAGGGTGGAGATACGGGTGATCTCCCGGCCCTGCGCATCGTGGAGCTGCTTGACGCGGAAGTCGGCATAGATCAGCAGCAGCGCCTCCACGGAGAGGTAGTCGGGCTCCAGGTCCCAGACGGAGTGGTTGGCGGCCACATGGCCGATGTCGGTCATCCGGCGGCGGCGGAACCACTGGTCGGTGTAGAAATAGTGCAGGTAGGGCACGCGCTCGCCGGGGCGGCAGCCGAACTTGCCCAGATCGTGGCCGGCGGCGGCGCCGGAGACCAGGGCCACGTCCACGGCCACGCCGCTTTTCCGCAGGGCGCGGGCGGCGGTGACGGCGAGGTGGTGGACACCGGCGATATGCTCAAGGGTGCGGTAGGGCGTGACCTCCAGGCCCAAACGCATCAGCTCATAGACGAACTCCCGCCTCCACAGGCGCAGGAAGCGCTGATAGGACGGGGCACTGGGACTGCCGGCCAGCTCATCATCGGTCAGGAAATCGAAGGTCCAGGCCGGGTCGTGGGGCAGCAGCTCCGCCTCGGCGGCAAACAGCACCTGCAGCACCGACAGCAGGAACACCGCACCGGGGGCGAAGGGCTCCGCATCGGTCTTTTCCGGGTAGAGCAGGCGGCGGGCATAGTCGTAGGCATAGGCCAGCCAGCCCTCGGACGGTTCGCCGGGGCACAGCGTCTCCAGCTCCGGGCGGCAGAGGGCCAGCACGTCGGCGCAGCGGAGGCGCGCGCCGCTGAACAGCACGGCAAAGCGCTGCATATAGCCCTCGGTCTCAATGGCGCGGAGCAGGGCGTTCCCGGGGGCAAAATAGTCCGCGGCGGGACGGTCGGAAAGGCGGCGGCGCAGGGCCAGATCCATCTGGCGGATACGTTTTTTGTTCATGGCAAAACCTCCTGCCGGTGGTATCGTACGCGGGCCGTGTCCGCCGAAAGGCGCCCGTACACCGGTAAGATGTCCGGGATGGACACGGCACACCATAATAATAGGACACTCCCCCGCACGCTGTCAATATTCCGCGGGGCGTTTTGCCACCGTTTTGATACGGAACCTTAGTAAGGTCTTAAGCGTGTGTTCACGATTTGTTCACATTTTGAGGGCCAGGCGCATGATATGATATTGTCGGGGGCAGCGGCGGAACGGAATGACAATTTCTGCCGTCTAAGTAAATAGGCAAATCATCCCGCGGGCGCGCGGGAAGGAAAAAGGAGAACACGACATGAAAAAAGCGGCTTTTGTACTGGCGCTGGTGATGCTGCTGGGCTGTGTGTCCGGCTGCGGCGCAGCGGAGGGCGAGGCCTCCGTGCAGTCGGTGTCCATGATCTGCGGGCTGGGGTCCGTAGGTCTGGCGGACCGGTTCGCAGGCATCGTCAGCCCGCTGGGCGAGACGACCATCAAGAAAAACGACGCCATGACCATCGACACCATCAAGGTAAAGGTGGGCGACAGCGTGAAAAAGGGCGACGTGCTGCTGACCTATGACCTCAGCCAGATCCGCACCGACCTGGAGATGGCCCAGCTGGAGCTGGAGCAGCTGAACGCCACGCTGGAGGACCAGCAGGCGGAGCTGGAGCGTATACAGAAGCTGATGGACAGCACCTATGACGACGCCACCAAGCGGCAGTACGCCCTGGATCTGCGGGAGCAGAACGTGAAGGTGCTGGAGACGAAGGCCAACATCGCCACCAAGAAAAAGGACATTGAGAAGCTGAAGGCCAACACCGCCGACAGCACCGTCAAGTCCCCGGTGGACGGCGAGGTGCAGTCCCTGAACCCGGACGGCGGCACGGACAACTCCGGCAACGCCCTGCCGTTCATGACCATCGTGGAGACGGGCGGCTTCCGCATCAAGGGCTATGTGAATGAAAACAACGCCAGCGTGCTGACCGAGGGCACGGCGGTTGTCATCCGTTCCCGGGTCAGCGACCAGACGTGGAAGGGCAGCATCAGCTCCATCGACTGGAACAACGCCCAGCAGAGCCGCAGCGACTACGGCGACAGCGACACGGCCATGTCCAGCAAGTACCCCTTCTATGTGACGCTGGAGGGCGACGGCGAGGGCCTGCTGATGGGCCAGCACGTGTACATAGAGCCGGACTACGGTCAGGAGGACACCCAGGACGAAAGCCTGATCAACCTGCCCAGCTACTTCATCAACGACGCCGAGGGCAAGCCCTGGGTGTGGGCTCAGAACAGCAAGGGCAAGCTGGAGAAGCGGAGCATCACCCTGGGCGAGTACAACACGGAGACGGACACCTATCCCGTGACGGACGGCCTGACGGCGGAGGACTACATCGCCTATCCCGACGACAGCCTGAAGGCGGGCATGACGTGCATCACCTATGACGACGCCACCTTTGACCCCAGCGCCAGCGGCGGCGAGGTATACCCCGAGGGCGGCGGTGAAAAAATCGACGAAAACGTGCCCATGGACGGCATGGACGGCGGCGATATGCCCGCTGAGAACGACACCGTCACGGACGACGGCAGCACCGTGACCGTGCTGCCCGGCGGCATGGCGGAGGCCACTGCGCCGGTGATCACACCGCCGATGGAGGGCTGACCATGATTTTGGAAATGCGCGATATATGCAAGGACTACCCCATGGGAAAGTCCGTGGCACATATCCTGAAAAACGTGAACCTTGACGTGGAGGAGGGGGAATACCTGGCTATCATGGGTCCCTCCGGCAGCGGCAAGACCACGCTGATGAACCTGATCGGGTGTCTGGACGTGCCCACCAGCGGCAGCTATCTGCTGGGCGGGCGGGACGTGACCACCTGCAACAACAAGCAGCTGGCGGAGGTGCGGAACAAGGAGCTGGGCTTCGTGTTCCAGAGCTTCAACCTGCTGCCGAAGCTGACGGCGCTGGAAAACGTGGCGCTGCCCCTGCTGTACGGCGGGGTGAAGAAGGCGGAACGGCTGGAACGGGCCCGGGCCGCGCTGGAGACGGTGGGGCTTTCCGACCGGGTGGAGCACAGGCCGGACCAGCTGTCCGGCGGACAGTGCCAGCGGGTGGCCATCGCACGGGCCATCGTGGGCAAGCCGAAGCTGCTGCTTGCCGACGAGCCCACCGGTGCGCTGGACAGCGCCAGCGGCGCGGCGGTGATGGAGCTGTTCCAGCAGCTGCATGACAGCGGCTCCACCATCATCATGATCACCCACGACCATTCCATCGCCAACCACGCCGCCAAGGTCATGACCATACGGGACGGCGTACTGTCGGGAGGTGACGACTATGAGTGAGAAGCTGACGCTGCGGGAAAAGCTGCATATCGGCGAAAAGCGCACCGACGGCGAGAAGCCGCGCATGAGCAAAAAGCTGAAAAAGGGCATTATCGCCGCCGCCTGCGTGGTGGGCGTGTGCGGCGCGGTGTGGGGCGGACTGACCATCGCCCGGAACGCCCAGCGGGGCGACGTGAACGTATACGCCGTCAACGAGTGCGCCATGACCGACTACTGGGGGGACACCTCCAACACCAGCGGCATGGTGACCACGGACAAATTGCAGAAGATCTACATCTCCCAGAGCCAGACGGTGAAGAAGGTGTGGGTCAAGGAGGGCGACAGCGTCAAGAAGGGCACGGTGCTGGTGAGCTATGACTCCACCCTGACACAGGCCACCGTGGAGCGCGCCAAGATCGACTATGACCGGCAGACGGAGAACCTGGAGGTCATGAAGAACGAGCTGGAGCTGCTGAAGAAGGCGAAGAACAAGGAGACGCTGCAGGCGGAGTATGATAAGCTGCAGAAGGAGCTGGCGGAGGAGATCGCCAAGCTGGATAAGGAGGGCGGATACAAGCCCGACAAGCCTATCGAGGATGGCAAGCTCGAAGTAAAGGGCGCCACCGGCAACAGCGAAAACGCGCCGCTGTACTACCAGATCAAGTCCACTACGCCGCTGAACGACCAGACACTGAAGGACATCCTGACGGCGCTGAAACGGCCCACGCCGATGGGCACGACCACCACGGTGAGCACCTATGTGGTGCTGGTGTACCGCGAGGGCGACAAGATGGGCGGAGAGCCCATCAGCCGGGGGCTGGTGATCACGGAGGCCTTTACGCCGGACAGCACCGGCGAGACGCCTACCACGCCCGGTGAGGGCGGCGAGACGCCCACCACGCCCGGCGAGGGCGGCAGCGAGAGCGGCTCCGGCACGGTGGAGCTGTCCTTCCGGTTCTGCGACCTGACGGGGTATGTGGACCCGGAGCGCACCTACAGCAGCGACAAGTACAAGGAGCTGACCAGGAAGATCGCCCAGGTGCAGGAGCTGCTGGATACCTCCATGACCCAGCTGGATCTGAACAAGGCCATTCTGGAGAAGGCTCAGGCGGTAAAGGAGCAGGAGGTCAACCTGAAGGTGGCGAAGCTGAAGCTGGACAAGAAGCTGGCGGAGCTTGGCGACGGCAACGTGTACGCGGAGTTCGACGGCACGGTGAAGGCCGTGCGGGACCCGGACGAGGCCTATAACAACAGCGAGGCCGTGGTGGAGCTGTCCGGCGGCGGCGGTTACTACGTCACCGGCACCCTCAGCGAGATGGATCTGGGCAGCGTGCAGGTGGGCGACAGCGTATCCATCAGCAGCTGGATGACCGGAGCGGCCTGCGAGGGCACCATCGTGTCCATCGACGACTATCCCACCAGCAACGGCAACAACTGGGGCGACGGCAACAGTAACGTGTCCTACTACCCCTTCAAGGTGTTTGTCACCGAGGACGCGAATTTGCAGCCCAATGACTATGTGGATATACAGTACCAGAAGGACACCAGCGCGGAAGAAAGCGGCAGCTCACTGTATCTGCAGAGTATGTTCATCCGGACCGACAACGGCAAAAGCTATGTGATGGCCCGGGGCGAGGACGGCAGACTGGAGCAGCGGTGGGTGCAGACCGGCCGGGATCTGTGGGGCAGCTACACCCAGATACGGGGCGGGCTGACCATCGACGACTACGTGGCGTTCCCCTATGGACGCGACGTGGTGGAGGGTGCCCACACCCAGGAGGCCACGACCGACCAGCTGTACAACTACGGCATATAAAGGAGGCGGGATAACCATATGTTGGAAAATATAAATCTCGCCTTTCAGGGCGTGTGGAGCCACAAGCTGCGGTCGTTTCTGACCATGTTGGGCATTATTATCGGTATCGCCGCGATCATCACCATCGTGTCCACCATTCAGGGCACCAACGAGCAGATCAAGCAGAACCTGATCGGCGCGGGCAACAACGTGGTGCGGGTGACCATCGGCGCCACGGACAGCCAAAACTATTTCGACCTGAACTACTCGGCGCTGCCGGAGGGTATCGACCCAGTGACCCGGGAGATGCGGGATGAGATGGAGAAGCTGGGCAGCGTGTCGCTGGTGAGTATGTACTACTCCCGGGATTGGTGCGACAACGTATACGTGGGCAATACGGCGTTCAGCGGGTCGCTGTACGGCGTGGACGACCACTATCTGACGGCCGTGGACTACGCGGTGAACTACGGACGCTCCTTCACGGCGGGGGACTATGAGAACCGGCGGAATGTGGCGCTGATCGACGCGAAGTCGGCAAAGTCGCTGTTCCAGGGCGAGAACCCCATCGGCGGCACCATCGAGATCAACGGGATGCCGTTCACCGTGGTGGGTGTGGTGTCCTCCCGGTCCAGCAGCGGACCGGTGATCAACAACTTTAAGGATTATCAGATGTACGCCGGCAGCACAGCGGGGACCATTTTCATCCCGGACGTGTGCTGGTCGGTGCCGTACCGGTATGATGAGCCCCAGTACGCGGCGGTGCGGGCCACCAGCACCAACGACATGACCGCCGCCGGCGACAATGTGGCCAAGTATCTGAACGAGAACGCCATCCGGACCACGAAGTACAAGTACGAGTCCAAGGACCTTCTGCAGCAGGCCAGCGACCTGCAAAGCCTGTCGGAGTCCACCAACAAGCAGTTGATCTGGATCGCGGCTATCTCGCTGGTAGTGGGCGGCATCGGCGTGATGAACATCATGCTGGTGTCCGTGACAGAGCGCACCCGCGAGATCGGATTGAAGATCGCCATCGGCGCGCAGCAGAGCCGCATCCTCTGGCAATTCCTGACGGAGGCGGCGGTGCTGACCAGCATGGGCGGCATACTGGGCGTGGCCACGGGCATCGGCCTGGCGGAGATGATGTCCCACATCATGGGGACACCGGTGGCCATCAGCGTACCGGCGTGCATCATCGCCGTGGCCTTCTCCATGGTCATCGGCGTGGTGTTCGGCCTGGTGCCGGCCATGAAGGCATCGAAGCTGAACCCCATTGAAGCCCTGCGGAGAGAATGATACGCAGAAAGAAAAGACCGGCTTTCGCCGGTCTTTTTCTCTGTCTGCTCCCGGCGAGGACACAGCGAAAGCAGAAAACAGCCCCCGGCAGGGGGCTGTTTCTTTATTTACTGCGGCAGCTCGCCGGGGGCGACCAGGATGATCTTGTCGGCCCGGTCATAGTCGCTGTACGCCTCCTTGGTACTGCGGAGGAGCGTACCGTCGCCGGCGTAGACGTTGCGGTAGGTCTGGACGGCGTAGCCGTTGTGGCCGTACTGCTCCACCTCGGTGGTGCCGGGGGCCACGGACTCGGACTCCTGATAGACCGTCTTGCGCTCGGAGTAGGAGAGGAACTGGTTGGTCATCTCCACATAGTGGTCGTCGGTCTTGGTGCCCAGCAGGGTGATGGTCAGCTGGTTCGTCTCGTCGTTGTAGCTGGTGGTGATCTTGATGGGGTAGTTGGTGCTGTTGCGGAAGGCAAAGTCCGGGCCGCCCCAGCTGACCGTGGCATCACAGCCCGTGACGGGCATATAGCCGGGGTCGAACATATGGGCGTAGCGCAGGACGATCTGCAGGTCCGCCATGAGGGCGGAATAGTACAGCGTGGAGGACACCTGGCAGATACCGCCGCCGATGGAGGTAACGGTCTTGCCGCCGGAGTAGGCGGCGGCGGGCTGGAAGCCCCGGGCCTCGGTGCGCTGGCCCACAGTGGCGTTGTACCAGAACTCCTCGCCGGGGTTATAGATACGGCCGTTGATGGCGGCGGAGGCCAGCTTGATGTTCTGGCGGCGGCCCCAGGGGCCGGCGCAGGTGGTGGTGCAGGTGCCGATCACGTCCCGGAACATGGCCTGCTCCAGCTCCTCGGTGGCGGCGGGCGGGAACTGCACCTGGGCGTCAGCCAGGAATTCCTCGCCCGGCTGGGCGGCGTCCAGTTGCTTTTGCACCGTCTCCACATCGAACTGTACGCCCACGCGGGACTGGGTGGGCTTGCCGGTGGATTTGTCGCAGATGGCGGCGGCCATGGTGCCGGCGATCTCGTCGTGGAGCGCCTGCACGTCCATGGGCGCGGCGGTGTGGGCCGCGAACACACATTCCACGGACCGGGCTGCCGCGGACAGGTCGCGGCTCTCAAAGCGCTGCGCCAACTCGGCGCGCAGCGCCGCCGCGTCCAGCTTCTCGCCGTCCTTCGGCTTGGTGATGTACAGGCCCTCGCCCTCCGCCAGTCGGTAACCGCCGTCCGTTACGGTGCAGCCCACGGTGTCGGACAGCTGTTCACAGGCGGCGGTAAGCTTCGCCTCGTCCACGTCCAGCTGGGGCGTGACATCCACGGCCCTGAACCAGCTCTCGATAAAGCGCCAGCCGCCGCGGAGGAACGCGGTCACATCGCTGCCCCAGCCCCGGTCCTGCACGTCGCAGCCGGCAGCCTTGGAGACATAGACGGGCAGAACGGTGACGCCCAGGTCGGAAAGGGTGGTGCTGCCGATCTCCTGCCCGTCACGGGTCAGGCGGATGGTCATGCCGTCCAGCAGGGCACTCCCCTGCTCCGTCCAGCGCTGCTCGGCCTCCTGCGCCGACAGGCCGGACATATCCATGCCCAGCACGGAGGTGTTGGGAAACGCCGTGTGGGAATACAGCGCGTTGGCGGCCACACAGCAGCCCGCGTAGGCCAGCACCAGCACCGCCGCGGCGATGCCGATGATCAGTCCGGCTCTTTTGCCGGGGGTCTTGGGAGGTTTTTCTTCCGGGGCCGCGCGCTTGCCGGCCGTCTCCGGCGCGGGATCGGCGGTAACAGAGGACATATTCAACTCGTCGCTCATGGTGTCCCCTCCTTTGTATCATCAGGTTTGGGCAATACCGGCAAAATGCCGTGCCGTTACTGCATTGTATCACGGTTTGTCAAGGAATGGGTTACAAAAGCGTTACGACACATCTTTCTGCGGCTTTGCGCGGGGAATGGTGACGGTGAGGCAGATGGCGTCCTCCGTGTCCCGGCGGGAGACTTTGGCGCCGACGCCGGCGGTCTGCATGAGCCTGACGCCCCGGTCCACGCTGTTGAGAAACAGCCGGACGTCTTTTAGGATATAGGTGCTGCGGCGGCGGGGCTGCGTCGTCTGGTTTTGCGCGACCAGACGGTCTATGTAACCTTCGGCATCGGCGACGTTCAGCTGGTTTTTGCCGATGTGTTCGACGGCGGCAAGGCGCTGCTCCGGGTCCTCCAGACGCAGGAGGGCACGGGCGTGGCGCTCGGTCAGGCCGTAGCGGTGCAGGGCGTCCGCCACCGGCTCCTCCAGCCGCAGCAGGCGTAGCTTGTTGGCCACGGCAGACTGGCTGCGGCCCAGCCTTTCCGCCGCCTGCTGCTGGCTGAGCCCGTAGCGGCGGAGCAGGCGGGCGATGGCGGACGCCTCCTCCATATAATCCAGATCCCGGCGCTGGAGGTTCTCGATCAGGGCCAGCAGGGCGGCGTCCTCCTCATCCACCCGGGCCAGCAGACAGGGCACCTGCCGCAGCCCGGCGATCCGTGCCGCCCGCCAGCGGCGCTCGCCGGCCACCAGCTCGTAGACTGCGCCCTGCTGCCGGACGGTGAGCGGCTGCAGAATGCCGTAGGCGGCGATGCTGGCCGCCAGCTCCTGCAAGCTCTCCGGGTCGAACCGGCGGCGGGGCTGCTGGGGATTGGGACGGATATCGTTGATGGGTATGTATCGCACACGGGCAGAGAGGAAATCGGTCTTCTGGTCTTTTTTCATGGCGGTCGCCTCCTTTTTTCGCCTATTGTACGGCGGGAGGCCTGTCGAAAGCGGGCGAAGACCGTCGGGAAATAAAAAAATGCACCCGCCCCTGTCGGGGCGGGTGCGGCGGTCACTGCTTTGTGCGGATATCCTCGCCGAAGAAGGGCAGGATCTGGTAGGCACCCTCGATACGGGAGAGGATGGGCGCGCCGTAGCGATGGCCCAGCTCCTCCGGGGCCAGGTTGGTGCTGATGATGGTGGACCTGCCGGAGAGCATACGGCCGTTGACGATCTGATAGAGGGCGCTCTGGACAAAGGCGGTGGTCATCTCGGTGCCCAGGTCATCCAGGATCAGCAGGTCGCAGCTCTCACAGCGGCGGACGTCGGCATCGCTGACCTCGTCGGGGCGGAATTTGGCGTCCTCATAGCGGGAGAAAACGCTGATAGCGGTGTCGTAGACCACGGAGAAGCCGGCGTCGCTGACCTCCCGGGCGATGCAGGCGGAGAGGAACGTCTTGCCCAGACCGGTGCCGCCGGAGAGCAGCAGGCTGCCGCTGCCCCGGGAGAACTGGCGGGCAAAGTCCCGGCAGACGTCGAAGTTGCGCTCCATGTTGGCCCGGGGCGAAACGCCGTAGCTGTCCCACACGGCGCTGTCGTACAGGTCGAAGCGGAAGGTGTCGAACCGGGCCTCGCCCAGCGGCAGGAGCCGGGAGAGCTCCGCCAGCTGTTCGCGGGCGTAGTACTGCTTCAGGCAGGCGCAGACGCCGGACCGGGTGTAGCCGGTGTCGCCGCAGAGGGGACAGGCAGGCTTGTCCTCCAGATAGTCGGCGGGATAGCCCATGTCCTCCAGCAGGGCGGCGCGCTCGCGCTGCAGGGAGAGATTTTCGTCCCGCAGGACCCGCAGGGCGGGCAGCGGGTCCTCGCCCTTTTTGGCGGCGGCGGCCACGATGCGGCTCATGGTGGTGCGGAGGGTGCGGTCGATGTCCCGCAGGCGGGGCTGGCGGGCAAAGACCTCCCGGCGGCGCTGGTCCAGCTCGGCCTCCCGGCGCTGGCGGGCCTGGTCAAAGCGGGCAATGGCCCGCTGCATGATGATACCGTCGTATGACATATTCTCACCTCTTGATATAGCGGCGCATCCAGGCGTCCTTGTCCCCGGCGGGGGCAGCGGACTTACCGGCGGCAGCGGGCCGCTTGCCGGCCGCCTCGCCCTCCTCTACCTGGCGGGGCGTATGCCAGCCGGCGTCGTGCCAGCGGCGCAGGATGCCGTTAAGATAGCGCCAGTTCAGGTCCTTCTTGTAGAACACCGTGCGCTCATAGGCCAGAGCCACCGTCTCCGGCGGGAAGCCCATGTCCATCCACTGGTCGATGTAGCGGCGTTCGGCCTCCACCGGCGGCCTGTTAAGAATTCGTAAATTCGACAAATAGGAAGTATACTTCCTGTTGTGCTCTGCCCATTTTTTCAGGTATACCGCGGCAGAATTCTGGTCAAATATGCCAAGCTGTGCCCAGCGATAGCCCTCTTTTTCCACTTGGCGCATGGTTGGTCGTCTACCCTCGCCCCACTGGTTGCGAGCCCGTTCGACACAGTGGCACACCAGGAGATAGATCACGTCGGCGGGCATACCCAAATCATCGTAAAGACCGGCCAATATCTGCAAGTCGGCGGTGCGGAGTTTCTTGCCCAGCTGCTGCTCCGTCTGGGGCACCAGCAGGCGGAAGCCCTCGTTGTCCGTCAGCAGTCCGGCGATGTCCTGGGCGGTGTAGACCGGGCGTTCGTCCGCCGGATCGGGCGGCGTCTGGCGGGCCGGTCGAGGCAGCAGGTCCAGGTCCTGAAGGACCTTCTCCGCCGCGTCGATCCGCAGGCGGCTGATGGGCAGGACCTTTTCCAGCTCCTCCGGCGTGACGCCCCGGCCGAAGCGGCGCAGGGCCAGATACAGCAGGGCGGCGTCGCCCTGCCCGCTTTGCAGCAGCTTGTCGGCCGCATCGGCGGGCAGCGTCAGCTGCTCCTGCCTGTTCCGAAGTATATAGCCGTCCATAGCGATGACCTCCCCTCTCATTCGTGCTCTCCATTCTACACGAAAAAGGGGTCGGCGTAAAGCGGGGCGGGACAACTTTTTACAAATTTCCGCTTTTCGCCAAAATAGACTTTTCTCCGGCGGGTTTTGTGGTATAATGCTATTTGTATAAGTATATATACCCAACGAAATGAATTAAGGAGGGTTTTGGCATGGCGAACCGGGTAACGATGTCTATCTGCGGCACGGAGTATATCCTCGTAGCGGAGGAGGACGCCGCCTACATGGAGAAGATCGGCAACATGGTGGATGCGGAGATGCAGAAGCTGATGGACAGCGCCCACATGAGCCGTGACGCGGCGGCGGTGCTGGCGGCGGTCAATCTGGCAGACCAGCTCACCAAGGCGCAGGAGGGCGCGGAAAATCTGCGCCGGCAGGTAAAGACCTATCTGGACGAGGCCAGCCGCGCCAAGAACGAGGCGGCGGAGCTGCGCCGGAAGCTGCAGAACGCCCAGAACCAGAACAACCGCCGGTGATGATGGAGCTTTTGGCCCCCGCGGGGGGATATGAGGCGCTGACCGCCGCGGTGCAGAACGGCGCGGACGCGGTGTATATGGGCTTCGGTGCGTTCAACGCGCGGCGGAGCGCGAAAAACTTTACCGACGAGGAATTCGCGTCGGCGGTGCGGTATTGCCATCTGCGGGGCGTGCGGGTGTTCCTGACCCTGAACACCCTGCTGACCGACCGGGAGCTGCCCGGGGCGGCCGCGGCGCTGCGGAAGGCCAGCGCCATGGGCGTGGACGCGGTGCTGGTGCAGGACTGGGGCCTGCTGACCCTGGCAAAGGAGATCGTGCCGGACCTGCCTCTTCACGCCAGCACGCAGATGAGCCTGTTCACGCTGGGCGGCGCCAATGCGGCCGCGGCGTTGGGCATGGAGCGCGTGGTGCTGGCCCGGGAGCTGGACCGGGACGAGGTACGGGAAATCTGCGCCGGCTGCGGCGCGGAGATCGAGGTGTTCGGCCACGGGGCGCTGTGTATGTGCTACTCCGGCCAGTGCGAGATGAGCGCCGTGCTGGGACAGCGCAGCGGCAACCGGGGCGCCTGTGCCCAGCCCTGCCGTCTGCCCTACGGCGTGAACGGCCCCTGCCGGGACGCGCATCCCCTGAGCCTGAAGGACGCCAACCTGTCCGCCTATCTGCGGGATATGGCGTCTATGGGCGTGGACTGCCTGAAGCTGGAGGGGCGGCTGAAGCGGCCGGAATACGTGGCCGTGGTAACGGGCATCTACCGCCGCCTGCTGGACGAAAGGCGGCTGCCCACGGCGGAGGAGTCCCGGGCGCTGGAGCAAGCCTTCTCCCGCAGCGGCTTCACCGACGGCTACTGGCTTGGTAAAAAGGGCAAGGCCATGTTCGGCACCCGGCCGGAGAACGTACCGGAGCCGAAGGCGCTGTTCGCCCGCGCCCGCGAGACATACGAAAACGGAAAAGAGAACCGGAAAATACCGGTGAACCTCCGTCTGACAGTACGCCGGGGCGAACCGGTGCGGCTGGGCGGCGCGTGCGCCGTCCCGGGCGGCGTCACCATAGTCATGGCCACGGGCGATATGCCGGAGGAGGCGCGAAACCGCGCCGTGACGGCGGAGGAACTGCGGCAGCGGCTGACCAAGACCGGCGGCACGGTGTTCGCGGCGGATCAGATCGAAATAGAGCTGGACGAGGGGCTGATGGTGTCCGCCAGCGCGGTGAACGCGCTGCGGCGGGAGCTGCTGGACGAGCTGGCGGATCGGCGGATGGACACTCCGAAGCGCCGTGAACTGCCCGCCTCTCCCCTGCCGGAGGCCCCGGCGGGCGCGGCGGAGCTGGACTTTACCGTGTCCATCAGCAGGCCCGATCAGCTGACGGCCGAGCTGCTGGCGGAACGCCCCGCCATCGTGTATATCCCGGCGGAGCTGCTGGATAAGATGGACCTGATGCCCTATATCGGGCAGGCGGAGTTCTGCGCGGTGCTGCCCCGGGTATTCCGCACGGCGGACGAACCGGTGTTCCGGGATATTCTGCAGCGGCACCCGGAGGTCGCCTCCGCGGCCATCGGCAACCTGGGCCATCTGGCCATCGTGAAGGGACTGGGCAAAACGCTCCGCGGCGACTTCGGCCTGAACGTGTACAACAGCCGGGCGGTGCGCTTCTGGCAGGAGCAGGGGCTGTCGTCCGTGACGGCCAGCTTTGAGCTGCGGTGGCAGCAGGTGCGGGACCTGGGAAAATATGCGGACTGCGAGGCCCTTGTCTACGGCCGCCTGCCGCTGATGATCACCGAAAACTGCGTGACGAAGAACAGCGTGGGCTGCGCCCATGGGGCGGGCAGCGTGCTGACCGACCGGCGGGGTGAGCAATTCCCGGTGCTGTGCGCCTATGGGTGCCGGTGCGAGATCGAGAACGGAAAGACGCTGGTGCTGGCGGACAAGCCGGAGGTGTTCCGGTGCGGCCTGCGGTACGGACGCCTGCGGTTTACCACAGAGACGGCGGCGGAGTGCGCGGCGCTTCTCCGTGCCCACAGGGCCGGGACCGTCACCGCCGACGACAACAGCACACGCGGGCTGTTCTACCGGGGCGTAGAGTAAAACAAACGGTATAACACTCGTTATAATTTACAAACCGTATTCAATTTCAGGAGAAAAAGGTGTTACTATGGAGCTGAAGATCAAAGCCCTGTCCCCCAAGATCGGGACGGAGATACCCCTCCCCCGCTTTGCCACCGCCGGCGCGGCCTGCATGGACCTGTGTGCCTGCATCGACGAGGCGGTGACGCTGGCAGCCGAGGAACGGCGGCTGGTGCCCACGGGCATCGCCATCGCCCTGCCGTCGGCGGACTACGCGGCGCTGGTGTTCGCCCGCAGCGGGCTGGGCATCAAGAAGGGCGTGTGCCTTTCCAACGGCGTGGGCGTCATCGACAGCGACTACCGGGGTGAGATCGGCGTGGGGCTGGTAAACCTGGGAAGCGAACCGTACACGGTGCAGCCCGGGGACCGGATCGCCCAGCTGATGGTGGTGCCGGTGGTGCAGCCCATGGTGACGGTGGCGGAGGACCTGGACGAGACGGACCGGGGCGCCGGCGGCTTCGGCTCCACAGGCAGGTGACGTATATGGCAAAGATCGTGCTGGCCTCCGGGTCCCCCCGGCGGCAGGAGCTTTTGCGTCGGATGGGCATCACTGACTTTACCGTCCGGGTGCCGGAGGTGGAGGAATACTTCCCCGCCGGGCTGACGCCGGAGGAGACGGTGTGCTACATCTCCCGGGAGAAATCCCAGGCGGTGGCGTCCGACGCGGACGAGATCGTCATCACGGCGGATACGATGGTGTTTCTGGACGACAAGAAGCTGGGCAAGCCCGCCGACGAGGCGGAGGCCCTGCAAATGCTGACGGCCCTGCAGGGCCGGCGCCACACCGTCTGTACCGGTGTGACGGTGCGGCAGGGGGAGAAAGCCCTGACCCGCGCCCAGCACACGGACGTGTATTTCCGTCCGGCCACACAGCGGGAGCTGAAGGCCTACATCGCCGGGGGCGAGCCCATGGACAAGGCCGGGGCCTACGGCGTACAGGGACAGGGCGCGCTGCTGGTAGAGCGCATCGACGGCGACTTTTTTAACGTGATGGGGCTGCCGGTGGTGCTGCTGGCGGAGATGCTGGGCGAATTCGGGATACAGCTGCTGGGATAATGCCCCTTTCGCTCCCTCTGAGAGGGTGCGCTGCCGCCTCCCCTGCCGGGGGAGACTTCAGAGAGGAACAAACGACACATGAAGCGATTTTTTACGAAAACGGGAATATGGCTGCTGGCCGCGGCGGCCACCATCGCGGTGGTGCTGTGCGTGGTGTCGGCCCTGAGCTCCGGAACGGGGCTGCTGCACAACGCCCTGGGCGTGATCGCCTCGCCCTTCCGGGCGGCGGGTTCCGCCGTGGCGGGCTGGGTCGGCGGCATTAGCCAGCGGTTTGAGGACGTGGAGACTCTACAGCAGGAGAACGACGAGCTGCGGCAGCAGATCGCGGAGCTGGAGGAGCAGCTGCGGCAGATGGAGCCGGCGGCGACCGAGAATAAAGAGCTGCGCCAGCTGCTGGGCCTGCGGCAGCAGCGCAGCGACCTGGTGTTCGAGGCGGCCCGCGTCACCCAGCGCGACGTGTCCAACTGGGCCAGCACGCTGGTGCTGGACCGGGGCAGTCAGCACGGTGTGGCCATAGGCGACTGCGCGGTGGACAGCGCCGGGAACCTGGTGGGTGTGGTCACAGACGTGGGCCTGAACTGGTGCCGGCTGTCCACGGTGTTAGACACGGACTCCCAGTTCGGCGCGCGGGTATTCCGCACCGGCGAGACGGCGGTGGCCGGCGGCGACCTGGCCCTGATGTCCGAAGGCCGGCTGCGGCTGCAATACCTCAGCGACAGCGCGAACCTGATCAAGGGCGATGTGATCGTCACGTCCGGACTGGGCGGCTACTATCCCGCCGGGCTGGTCATCGGCACGGTGGAGTCCGTGCAGACGGATGACGGCGGGCTGGCGCGGTACGCGGTGCTCTCGCCCAAGTGCGATGTGGCGGCGATACAGGAGATGTTTATCATCACGGATTTTGACGTGATCCAATGACGGAGGACGGCTATGACACGGCGGGCGATACTGCTGAAGTGGATATTGTACTGTCTGTGCGCGCTGGCGCTGGCACTGCTGCAGGGGCTGGTGCTGGTATACGTGCGGGTTTGGGGCGTGCACCCTTTCCTGCTGCCGGCCATCGCGGTGATACCGGCCACGCTGGAGCGCAACGAGCAGGCGCTGCTGTATGCGGTATTTTTCGGGCTGGTGTGCGACCTTCTCTCGCCGGTGGCGGGCCTGCCCTGCTTTTACGCGCTGGCGTTCCTGCTTGGCGCGGCGGCAGCGTGGCTGCTGAGCGGGCAGGTCATCATGGCGGGCGTGGTGTGCTCGCTGGTGGTGACAGGCGTATGTATGCTGCTCTGCGGACTGCTGCACATGGCGGTGCTGGCGGGACACAGCGGCGCGGGGCTGACCGCGGCGGGCCTGCTGCTGGGCAGGGAGCTTTTGGTATCGCTGCCCTTCGCGGCGGCGGCGCACCCGCTGTTCCGGTGGGCACAGCGGCGGACACTGAGCGAATGACCATAGGAGAACCGAGCTATGATGAAAAATCCTCACCCCTCCCGGCGGCGGGTATATGTGCTGCTGGGGTTTTTCTGTGCGTTTCTGGTGCTGTTTTTTGCGGTGCTGTATGACGCACAGGTGGTACACGGCAGCGAAAATCGGGCCAGATCCATCACCAGCAACACCGCCAGCGAAACGGTGACCGCCTCCCGGGGCATCATCACCGACCGGAATGGCAAGGTGCTGGTGAGCAATCGGCTGGCCTATACGCTGGTGGTAGACAAGGGCAGCTTCGGCAAGGACGAGGCCGCGCTGAACGACGCCATCTGGCAGCTGATACAGCTGTGTCAGGAGCAGGGCGTCACATGGAACGACACCCTGCCCATGACCACAGGGTCATCTCCCCAGCTGACCAGCAAAAGCCTGACCGAGAGCTTCCGGGAGTATCTGGACGACAACAAGCTGCCCACGGACGGCGGCAGCGCGGAAGTGCTGGCCGCCATGCGGAAGCTCTACAAGGTCGATGACAGCTATACCGACGCGCAGGCGCGTCTGATCGTGGGCGTGCGGTATGAACTGGACGGGCGCAGCAGCTACACCTTTGCCGAGGATGTATCCACGGAGTTGCTGGGCCGCATCACCGACGGAAAGTATCGGGGCGTGACCATCAAGACAGCGGCGGCGCGGGTGTACAACACCAAGCTGGCGGCGCACATTCTGGGCACCGTGGGCGCCATATGGCAGGAGGAGTGGCGCAGCGACGAGAGCACCGGCTATGTGGGCTACGCCGACAAGGGCTACAATATGAATGACCTGGTGGGCAAGGACGGCGTGGAGAAGGCCTTTGAGGAATATCTCCACGGCAAGGACGGCAAGCGGCTCATCACCACCGACGAGAACGGCAAGATCACCGGCGAGCTGTACACCCGGGAGCCCCAGCCCGGCGGCACCGTGGCGCTGACCATCGACATCGACCTGCAGCAGGTGGTGGAGGACACGCTGGCCAGTACCATTCAGGGCATGATCGACAAGGACAGCAACGAGCGCGGCGGCGCGGCGGCGGTCATCCAGGTCGGCACCGGCGAGGTACTGGCCATGGCCAGCTACCCCACCTACGATCTGGAGACGTTCAACCAGGACTATGATGAGCTGGTGAAGGACGAACGCCTGCCCATGTTTAACCGGGCCACCCAGGGCGTGTACGCCCCCGGCTCCACCTTCAAGCTGTGCACGTCCGTGGCGGCGCTGGAGGAGGGCATCATCACCCCCAGCACCATTATCGAAGACAAGGGTATCTACACCTACTATGTGGACCCGCAGCCCATGTGCTGGATCTGGCGGCAGGCCCACACCACCCACGGGCGCATCAACGTCAGTCAGGCCATCGTGGACTCCTGCAACTACTTCTACTACGAGGTGGGCCGGCTGACAGGCATCAAGAAGCTGGACGAGTACGCCACAGCCTTCGGCCTGGGGCAGTCCACGGGCATTGAGATCGGCGACGTCAGCGGCGTGCTGGCCTCCCCGGAGTGGGCGGAGGCCCACGACCGGGAGTGGACCGACGGCCAGACCATCACGGCGGCCATCGGCCAGTCCTACAACCTGTTCACCCCCCTGCAGCTGGCCAACTATGTGGCTACGCTGGTATCCGGCGGTGAGCACTATGAGGCACATCTCCTGAAAAACGTAAAATCTTATGATAATTCACGAGTTATCGACGTATATGGCAAGGGGCCGCTGAACGACCTGAACATCTCGGACAGCACCATGGCGGCGGTGACTAAGGGTATGCACGACCTGACCTATGACTCCCTGCGGAGCGCCTTTTCCCGCTGTGTGGTGGAGGCCGGCGCCAAGACCGGCTCGGCCCAGGTGGGTACGGATATCGCCAACGGCACCTTTGTGGCCTATGCCCCCTATGACGATCCGGAGATCGCCATTGCCATCGTGGTGGAGAAGGGCGGCAGCGGCAGTCTGCTGGCCAATGCGGCCGTGGACATCATCAACGCCTGGTTCACCCGGGATGGCACCGGCGCCACCGCCGCCGGCGAGGACGCGCTGATGCGGTAAATCTGTTATAGAGACAAGAGGCACACATGGGACCCTATTTCAATTCGAGAGACAAACATTATAAAGACCCCTTCGGCGCCGTCCCCTGCGGCGCCGAAGTGCGCTTTGCGCTGGCGGACGACACCTACTACGGCTGCGAGCTGCTGGTGCTCCGGGAGTTCGCAGGCACGGAGGACACGTGCGCCCTGCCGCCGGCGGAGGGCGGCTTCGCCGGCACATACACCGCGCCGGCTGGCGGTGAGCTGTGCTGGTACTGCTTCCGCCTGACGGACGTGGACGGGCGCTGCGTGTGGTACGGCAAAAATGGCGTGCAGGACGCGCCGGAGAAGGCGGCACGCTGGCAGCTGACGGTATACGAGCCCTCCCCCGCCCCGGACTGGTTCGGGCGCGGCGTGACGTACCAGATCTTCCCGGATCGGTTCCGCCGTGTATCCATGCCGGACGTGAGCCATATGCCCGGGCACCGGTGGCTGCACCGCGGCTGGAACGAGCAGCCGGTGTTCCTTCCGGACGAGCACGGGCAGATCACCAACCGCGACTTCTTCGGCGGCTCGCTGCAGGGCATCACGGAGAAGCTGGACTATCTGGCGGGCCTGGGCGTGACGACGCTGTATCTGAACCCCATTTTTGAGGCCGCCAGCAACCACCGCTACGACACCGGCGACTATCGGGCCATCGACCCGCTGCTGGGCACAGAGGCTGACTTCCGCGCCCTGTGCACCGCCGCCCATCAGCGTGGGATGCGTGTGATACTGGACGGCGTGTTCAACCATACCGGCAGCAACAGCCGGTACTTCAACGCCGAGGGCTACTATCCGGAGCCGGGGGCGGCCCAGAGCCAGAATTCAGAGTATTACAACTGGTACAGCTTCCACCCGTGGCCGTCGGACTACGACGCCTGGTGGGGCGTGAAGACCTTGCCCGCCGTCAATGAGGCGCAGCCGGCTTACCGTGACTTCATCTTCGGCGATCAGGACAGCGTGGTCCGGCATTGGCTGCGCTGCGGCGCGGACGGCTGGCGGCTGGATGTGGCCGACGAGCTGCCCGGCGACTTTATCGAGGGCATCCGCTCGGCCATCGACGCGGAAAAGCCCGGAGCTTACCTGCTGGGTGAGGTCTGGGAGGACGGCAGCAACAAGATCGCCTACTCCCAACGGCGCAGATACCTGCTGGGCCGCCAGGTCCACGGCCTGATGAACTACCCCTTCCGCACGGCCCTGCTGAACTGGCTGGCCGGCGGCGACGCCGCGGTCTTCCGCGACAGCATGGAGACAATTCGTGAGAACTACCCGCCCTTCGCCTTCTATGGCGCCATGAACTTCCTGGGCACCCACGACACAGCGCGCATTCTGACGCTGCTGGGCGCGGAGGGCACACCGAAAACCAAGGCGGAGCGTGCGGCGTACCGCCTCTCCCCCACTGAGCTGGCCCGGGGCCTGGCAAAGCTCCGTCTGGCGGGGATGCTGCTCTACAGCTTCCCCGGCTCTCCCACCCTCTTCTACGGCGATGAGGCCGGCGTGCAGGGCTTCGAGGATCCGCTGAACCGGGGCGCCTTCCCCTGGGGCAGTGAGGACGCGGCGCTGACGGACTTCTTCCGCACTCTGGGACAGCTGCGGCGAACACGGGAGAGCCTGCGCTCGGGCTCCCTGCGCTATCTGCTGGCCCGAGGCGGCGCTCTGGTCATCGAGCGTGAGCACGGAGGCGAGCGCACGGTAACGGCGCTGAACGCCGGGGACGCGCCGGCAGACCTGACGCTGGCCTGGGACGCGCCCACCGCGCAGGACGCGATGACCGGACAGCGATTTCTGGTCATCGACGGGAAAGCACATCTGACATTGCCGCCGCTGAACGGCGTGATACTGATATGAGGAATGGGGCGGCTGTTTCACGTGAAACAGCCGCCCTACTTTTGTCCCTTTATGTTTCACGTGAAACAAAAGGGCGAAAATTTGCATTTTCCCTCTTGAAACCCTCCATGCAGGTGGTATATACTATCATAATGAACTCAGACAGAAAGAGGAATTTGCTGTGGCGAAAATCATTGCGATCGTAAATCAGAAGGGTGGCGTGGGCAAGACCACCACCTGCGTAAACCTGGCCGCCGCCGTAAAAGCCGCTGGCAAGCGGGTGCTGCTGTGCGATTTTGACCCCCAGGCCAACGCCACCAGCGGCATGGGCGTGGACAAGACCACCAGCAACGGCGTCTACGATGCGCTCATCAACGGCGCAGAGACGGCCCAGCTGATCGTGACCACGCCCTATGGCGACGTGCTGCCAAGCAGCAAGGCGCTGGCCGGCGCCGGCGTGGAGATGATCAACATGGAGGACCGGCAGTTCCTGCTGAAGGCCGCGTTGCGGCAGGTGGCGGACAGCTATGATTTCATCTTCATCGACTGTCCGCCCTCGCTGGAGCTGCTGACGCTGAACGCACTGTGCGCCGCCAACAGCCTGCTGGTCCCGGTGCAAGGCGAGTACTACGCGTTGGAGGGACTCAGCGACCTGATGAACACCGTGCGTATCGTGCGGCGCAGCATGAACCCGGGGCTGGACATCGAGGGCGTGCTGCTGACCATGTTCGATGGCCGCACCAACCTGTCTATACAGGTAGCCCAGGAGCTGAAGCGGTTTTTCGCCGGGAGGGTGTACAGCACCGTGATCCCGCGGAACGTGCGGCTCAGCGAAGCGCCCAGCCACGGCAAGCCCATCACCGCCTATGACAAGACCTGCCGGGGCGCGGACGCATACACGGCGCTGGCGGCGGAATTTTTGCGGAAGAACAACTGCTGAAAGGAGACGCGGTATGGCGAACACAAAAGGTCTGGGCAAGGGACTGAGCGCACTGCTGGGTGACGACGTCATCGCCGCCAAGGACGAGCGCGCCTCCTCCCTGCTGCTGCCCATCAGCCAGGTGGAGAGCTGCTCCACCCAGCCCAGAAAGAGCTTTGAGCCGGAGGCCCTCAGCGACCTGGCGGACTCCATCCGGATACACGGCATCATCCAGCCGCTGACCGTGCGGAAGCTGCAATCCGGCTACTATCAGATCATCGCCGGTGAACGGCGGTGGCGGGCGGCGCGAATGGCCGGGCTGACACAGGTGCCCGTGGTGGTCATCGAGGCCGACGACCGCAAGGCCATGGAGCTGGCCATGATCGAAAACCTCCAGCGAGAGGATCTGAACCCCATTGAGGAGGCCGAGGGCTACCGGGTGCTGACGGAGCAGTACGGCATGACCCAGGACGAGTGCGCGCAGCGGGTGGGCAAGTCCCGCCCCACAGTGGCCAACGCCCTGCGCCTGCTGGGGCTGACCGAGCCGGTGCGAGCCATGGTGGAGGACGGACGGCTTTCCGCCGGACACGCCCGCGCCCTGTTGACGCTGGGCAACAAGCAGCAGCAGGCCGCCGCGGAGACCGTGGTCAAGGACGCCCTCTCCGTCCGCCAGACGGAGCTGCTGGTGAAAAAACTCACCGCCGAGAAAAAAGAAAAGCCCCAAAAGGACGCGCTTTCCGTCAATTATGTTGAGGAGGCCGCCCGTGAGCTGGGCGAAAAGCTGGGCCGCCCCTGCCGCATCGTCAACGGCAAAAAGAAGGGGCGCATCGAGCTGGAATACTACGGCACCGAGGACCTGAACGCCCTGCTAGAGGCTCTGGAGAAGCTGGGAAAGCGATAAGCGTTTCACGTGAAACATCATCGAATAGAGGTATAGAATATGCTTGACATCAAGTTTATCCGGGAGAACCCGGACCTGGTAAAGGAGAATATCCGCAAGAAGTTCCAGAACGCCAAGCTGCCCCTGGTGGACGAGGTCATCGCCCTGGACAGCGAGCGCCGCGAGGCCATCAACGAGAGCGAGGCCCTGAAAGCCGAGCGCAACAAACTATCCAAGGCCAACAGTCCCCTGTTCGGCAGGCTGAAAAAGTGCGCCGACGAGGCGGAGAAGGCCGCCCTTCAGGCGGAGATCGATGCCAACAACGCCGCCGTAAAGGCCAACGCCGAGCGCATGACCCGTCTGGAGGAGAAGAAGGCCAACGCCGAGGCGGCCATGAACAAGCTGCTGCTGGTCATCCCCCAGATGATCGACGAGTCCGTGCCCATCGGCCCGGACGACAGCTGCAACGTAGAGGTGGAGCGCTTCGGCGAGCCCAAGACCCCGGACTTCCCCATCCCCTACCACACCGAGATCATGGAGCGCTTCGACGGCGTGGATATGGATGCCGCCGCCCGTGTATCCGGCAACGGCTTCTATTACCTGATGGGCGACATCGCCCGGCTGCACTCCGCCGTCACCGCCTATGGCCGTGACTTTATGATCGACAAGGGCTTCACCTACTGCATCCCGCCGTTTATGATCCACGGCAACGTGGTGGAGGGCGTGATGAGCCAGACGGATATGGACGCCATGATGTACAAGATCGAGGGCGAGGACCTGTACCTGATCGGCACCAGCGAGCACTCCATGATCGGCAAGTTCATCGATCAGATCCTGCCGGAGGACAAGCTGCCCCAGACGCTGACCTCCTACTCCCCCTGCTTCCGCAAGGAGAAGGGCGCCCACGGCATCGAGGAGCGTGGCGTGTACCGCATCCACCAGTTCGAAAAGCAGGAGATGATCGTGGTCTGCAAGCCCGAGGACTCCAAGGCCTGGTACGAGAAGATGTGGCGCTGGTCGGTGGAGCTGTTCCGCAGCCTGGATATCCCTGTACGGCAGCTGGAGTGCTGCTCCGGCGACCTGGCGGACCTGAAGTGCAAGTCCTGCGACATCGAGGCCTGGTCCCCCCGGCAGCAAAAGTACTTCGAGGTGTGCTCCTGCTCCAACCTGGGCGACGCCCAGGCCCGCCGCCTGAAGATCCGCGTCCGCGGCGAGGACGGCAAACTGTACCTGCCCCACACCCTGAACAACACCGTGGTGGCCCCGCCCCGTATGCTCATCGCCCTGCTGGAGAACAACCTGCAGGCGGACGGCTCCGTGCTGGTACCCAAGGCACTGCAGCCCTACATGGGCGGCAAGGAGCGCCTGGTACCGCTGCACTGATAGCGTATCGTAATAGTTATCCGTAATTATACTTTTAGTATAGGAGCTTTTACACATGAAGAAATTTTTTGCGGAATTCAAGGAATTCGCCATGCGCGGCAACGTAATGGACATGGCCGTCGGCGTGATCATCGGTACCGCGTTCGGTAAGATCACCACCTCTCTGGTGAACGATGTGTTCATGCCCCTGATCGGCCTGCTCATCGGCGGCGTGGATCTGGGACAGCTGAATATCGTGCTGAAGCCGGAGGTGCTGGACGAGGCAGGCCAGGTGGTCACCGAGGCCGTTACCCTGGGCATCGGCACGTTTCTGAGCACGGTCATTGACTTTGTTCTGGTGGCCTTCGTCATCTTCCTGATGGTCAAGACCATCAACCAGCTGCACAAGCTGGGCAAAAAGGACGAGGAGCCGCAGGAGGAGGAAGAACCGGCTCCCACCAGCGAGGAGCTGCTGACCGAGATCCGCGACCTGCTGAAAGAGCAGCAGAAATGAGGGACCTCCTGACCGCCGGCCTGACGGCCCTGGACCTGGACCCCGCCGCCGCGGACAAGCTGGCGCGCTACGCCGAACTGCTGCTGGAAAAGAACAAGGTCATGAACCTCACGGCCATCACCGCGCCCCGGGACGTTGCCACCCTGCACCTGCTGGACTGCGCGGCGCTGGCGGCGCAGCTGGATCTGTCCGGCAAGCGCGTCATCGACGTAGGCACCGGCGCAGGCTTTCCCGGCATGGTGCTGGCGATCTTGACGCCGGACGCCCGCTTCACGCTGCTGGACAGTCTGGGCAAGCGGGTGGACTTCCTGAAGGAGGTCCAGACAGACCTGGCGCTGAAGAATGTGACCTGCGTCCACGCCCGGGCGGAGGAATTCGCCGCGCAGCACCGGGAGCAGTTCGATCTGGCGGCCTCCCGTGCCGTGGCCCAGCTGAACGTACTGTGCGAGCTGACGCTGCCGCTGGTAAAGGTAGGCGGACAGTTCGCCGCCATGAAATCCGTCTCCACCGACGAGGAAATACGGCAGGCCCACAGCGCCATCGCCCAGTTGGGCGGATGCCTGACAGGCGTCACGGACTACACCGTGCCGGAGACGGACGTGGTGCACCGCATCGTATCCATCGAAAAAACACAGCACACACCGAAGCAATTTCCCCGGGCCTTTGCCCGGATCAAAAAAGCGCCGCTGGTATAGGCGGCCCACGAAAGGAGGAAGTCCATGGGCAAGATCATCGCCGTGGCGTCCGGTAAGGGCGGCACCGGCAAGACCACCTTCACCGCCAACGTGGCACTGGCGCTGGCCCACATGGGGCAGCGGGTGCTGTGCCTGGACTGTGACATCACCCTGCGGAACCTGGATCTGGCACTGGGGCTCAGCGACCGGGCACTGATGGACTTCTCCGACGTGCTGGAGGGCCGCTGCACCCTGCATGAGGCGGCGGTGCCCCATGAGCGATACCCCTCCCTCTCCCTGCTGACCGCACCCATGGCCGACCGCCCGCTGTCCCTGTCGGTGCCGAAGCTGCAGGCGCTGGCGCGTGAGATACGGGAAAGCTACGACTGGTGCCTGATCGACGCGCCCGCCGGACTGGGTCAGGGCTTCCAGATGGCGGCGTGCATGGCCGACCAGGTGATCGTCATCACCACCACGGACGTGTCCGCCATGCGGGACGCCCAGCGCACCGCCGCAGAGCTGTCCGCCTTCCCCAGCGGGACGGTGCATCTGGTGGTGGGGCGCGTGTCCAAAAAGGTGCTGCGTCAGCTGCACACCACCATCGACGACGCCATCGACGCGGCGGGCCTGCCGCTGCTGGGCGTGATACCGGAGGACCCGGACGTCCCCTACTGTCTGAACCGCGGACTGGTGCTGCGGGAGCAGAACTACTACGCCGCCCGGGCCTATGAAAACATTGCGAAACGCATCATGGGGCAGAAAACCCCGCTGATGAAGATATAAGGAAAGGAGCCCTCCATGAATATTGCATTGATGGCACACGACAACCGGAAAGAGCTGATGGTCCAGTTCTGCACCGCCTACTGCGGCATCCTGGCCAAGCACACCCTCTGCGCCACCGCCCGCACCGGCCAGCAGATCGCCGACGCTACCGGGCTGACCATACACCGCTTCCTGTCCTTCGCCCACGGCGGCGGACAGCAGATCGCCGCCCGCATCGCCTATAATGAGATCGATATGGTGCTGTGCTTCGGTGACCCCAACCAGAAAACGCCGGACGCAGACATCACGTATATTTCCCGCCTGTGCGACCAGAACAACGTGCCCTTTGCCAGCAACCTGGCCACCGCCGAAATGCTGGTGCTGGGTCTGGACCGGGGCGACCTGGACTGGCGTGACATCGTCAACCCTAAGAACAAGCCCTTTACGGCTTGACAACCATCGGCAAATCGCATACAATAAGGGATAACCGTGCAGACCTCGCAGGAGTAGCCTGTACACCGCCGCTGCAAGAGAGGTGCGCCATCGGCTGAAAGCGCACCGCGGCAAGGCACAGGTGAAGACAGCGAGTTAGCGGGGATGGAAACATCCACGGCGCGCTCCCCGTAACAGGAGCAAAAAGGGCCGCAAGGCCGAATTTGGGTGGCACCACGAAGTGTTTTACGCTCTCGTCCCAATGCAGGGACGGGAGCGTTTTTTCGTCCGCGCCGCCGACACAAACACAAAGGAGAACGCTATGCAGGCTGTTTTGGACTTCATCAACAACCACGTGCGGGACATCTTCATCCCGCTGACGGCGCTGGCGCTGCTGCGGGTCGGTATGTGCCTGGCGCAGCTGAAGCGCATGGCGCGCCTTCGGGAGAAAAAAGGTGCCTACCACGCCGTCCGGGGCCACTGCGAGGAGCTGGGCGTCTGGTTCGGTGCGCTGGCGGGCCTGCTGCTGCCTGTCATTGTACCGGGTCTGTGGTATGCGGGCCTGGCGCTGGCCATAGTCGGCGGCGTCATCGGCCAGCGCATCGGCATGAAGAAGGGCCGGGCCCTGGATGATATCTACCGCGAGGTCGCCTGGGAGCTGAAGCACGAGGCGGAGGCCGAGGCCGCCCGCGAGGCCGCCGCCCACACGCTAACGCCCGGTGCGGAGGAGCTGCCGGAGACAGGCGAACAAAACGAAACCACCGAAGATAAAGGAGAGACGGAAAATGGCTGAGATGACCCCCCGGACCCTGTCCGGCTTTATGGAGCTGCTGCCCAAGCCGCAGCAGCAGATGGAGCGCATGATGGACATCCTGCGCCGCACCTATTCCCTGTACGGCTTCACCCCGCTGGACACCCCGGTGATCGAGGCGGCGGAGGTGCTGCTGGCCAAGGGCGGCGGCGAGACGGAGAAGCAGATCTACCGCTTCAACAAGGGCGATGCCGACCTGGCCCTGCGGTTTGACCTGACGGTGCCGCTGGCCAAGTATGTGGCCCTGCACTACAACGACCTGTCCTTCCCCTTCCGCCGCTACCAGATCGGCAAGGTCTACCGGGGCGAGCGCGCCCAGCGCGGCCGCTTCCGTGAGTTCTATCAGGCGGATATCGACGTGATCGGCGACGGCAAGCTGGACATCACCAACGAGGCCGAGATGCCCGCCATCATCTACCGTGCGTTCAGTGAGCTGGGGCTCAGGCGCTTCTGCATCCGGGTGAACAACCGCAAGATCCTCAACGGCTTTTATGCCATGCTGGGCCTGACCGACAAGGCCGGCGACATCATGCGTACCGTGGACAAGCTGGACAAGATCGGCGCAGAGAAGGTCCGTACCCTGCTGATCGACGAGGTGGGCGTGTCCGCCGAAAGCGCCGACGAGATCCTGAAATTCATCGCCATCACCGGCAGCAACGATCAGGTACTCTCCGCCCTGGAAGGCTACGCCGGCCGGAACGAGACGTTTGACGAGGGCCTGGACCAGTTGAAAACCGTGGTGAAATACCTGTCCGCCTTCGGCGTGCCGGAGGAGAACTTTGCCGTGGACCTGACCATTGCCCGGGGCCTGGATTACTACACCGGCACCGTGTACGAGACGGCGCTGCTGGACCACCCGGAGATCGGCTCCGTCTGCTCCGGCGGCCGGTATGACAACCTGGCGGAATACTACACCGACAAGCAGCTGCCCGGCGTGGGCATCTCCATCGGCCTGACCCGGCTGTTCTACGTGCTGGGCGAGCAGGGAATGCTCAACGGCGACCTGCCCACCGCCCCGGCGGACGTACTGATCCTGCCCATGACCGAGGACCTGTCCGCCGCCGTCACACTGGCCACAAAGCTGCGGGACGCCGGCGTGCGGACCCAGCTGTACACCGAGCAAAAAAAGTTCAAGGCCAAGATGAATTACGCCGACAAGACCGGCGTGCCCTATGTGGTGTTCCTGGGCGAGGACGAGGTGAAAAACAACGTCATCGCCTGCAAGGATATGACCAGCGGCGAGCAAACCACCCTGGACTTTGCCGCCACCCTGGCGCGGGTGCGCGACGGCCTGGCCGAGAGGAACAAGGGCAAGGTCATCGTGGAGAAGTAAGCGCCTTACCCTACGGCGCAAAGCATTTCCGGCAGACGGGTGTAGGGGGCGGCGTTTTTGATAAACAATCCGTAATAATTCAATAAGGTTATACAAAACACAATCATAAATGGGAGGAAAACAACAATGATGCAGATGCGTACACATACCTGCAATGCGCTGCGGCTGGCCGATGTGGGCAAGTCCGTGAAGATCGTGGGCTGGATGGAGAATGTCCGCGAGGTAGGCGGCAGCCTGGCCTTCGTGGTGCTGCGTGACTTCTACGGCACCACCCAGGTGGTGGTGGAGGACGAGGCCGACCTGAAGATCATCAAGGGCCTGAACAAGGAGTCCACCATCAGCGTGGAGGGCACCGTCCGCGAGCGCGCCAGCAAGAACCCCAAGCTGCCCACCGGCGAGATCGAGGTGGTCCCCACCAAGATCGAGGTGCTGGGCCGCTGCCGCTACAACGCCCTGCCCTTCGAGATCAACCGCAGCCGCGAGGCCGACGAGACCCAGCGGCTGAAGTACCGCTATCTGGACCTGCGTAACCCGGCGGTCAAGCAGAACATCATCCTGCGCTGCCAGGTGGTGGCCGCCCTGCGCGCCGCCATGATGGAGCACGGCTTCCTGGAGATCACCACCCCCATCCTGACCGCCAGCTCCCCCGAGGGCGCCCGCGACTATCTGGTGCCCGCCCGCAAGCACCCCGGCAAGTTCTATGCCCTGCCCCAGGCCCCCCAGCAGTTCAAGCAGCTGCTTATGACCTCCGGCTTCGACCGCTATTTCCAGATCGCCCCCTGCTTCCGCGACGAGGATGCCCGCGGCGACCGCTCCCCCGGCGAGTTCTATCAGCTGGATATGGAGATGGCCTTCGCCACCCAGGACGACATCTTCGCCGTGCTGGAGGACGTGCTGCCCCCCATCTTCGCCAAGTTCGGCACCTATAACGTGGCCTCCTCCGCCCCCTTCCGCCGCATCCCCTACAACACCGCCATGGAGACCTACGGCTCCGATAAGCCCGACCTGCGTATCGACCTGACCTGCAAAAACGTCAGCGAGTTGTTCGTCGCCAGCGAGTTCGAGGCCTTCAAGGGCCAGACTGTAAAGATGGTGCCCATCAGCGACTGCGCCCTGACCCGCAAGCAGGTGGAGAAGCTGCTCACCGACTGCGAGGTCCAGTCCGGCAGCAAGGCCTACTGGTTCAAGGTGGACGAAAACGGCCAGCTGGCCGGCGGCATCGCCAAGTTCGTCGCCCCGGTGGAGGCCGAGCTGGGCAAGATCATCGACCTGAAGCCGGGCACCCTGGTGCTGGCAACCGCAGGCCAATACGCCACCAAGTCCGTGGGCGTGCTCATCAAGACCTTCGGCGCCGCCTGCGAAAACCACTTCGACAAGGAGCGCTATGAGTTCTGCTGGATCGTGGACTTCCCCATGTACGAAATCGGCGACGAGTCCGGCGAGCTGGAGTTCTGCCACAACCCCTTCTCCATGCCCAACGGCGGCATGGATATCCTGCTGAAGGCCGAGCGCGGCGAGATCGACCCGCTGGACATCTACGCCAACCAGTACGACCTGGTGTGCAACGGCGTGGAGCTGTCCTCCGGCGCTGTCCGTAACCACGACCCCGAGATCATGATCAAGGCCTTCGAGCTGGTGCGCCTGGGCGAGGAGGACGTGAAAAAGAAGTTCCCCGCCATGTACAACGCCTTCTGCTACGGTGCGCCTCCCCACGCGGGTATCGCCCCGGGCGTGGACCGCATGGTCATGCTGCTGGCCGGCGAAAGCTCCATCCGCGAGATCATCCCCTTCCCCATGAACAAGAACGCCCAGGACATCATGATGGGCGCGCCGTCCACCGTGGAGCAGAAGCAGCTGGATGAGCTGCACATCGCCATCGTGGGCGAGGTAGAGAAGGACGACTGATGGAGACCGTCAAGCTCTACTACGAAAACGCCTTTCTGCAGGACTTCACCGCCGTGGTGGAGTCCTGCGGGGCTGTGACGGGCGGCTTTGCGGTGGTGCTGGACCGCACCGCCTTCTATCCCGAGGGCGGCGGACAGCCCGCCGACCACGGCACGCTGGGGGATGCCCGGGTGCTGGACGTCCACGAGAAGGACGGCGTCGTCACCCACCTGTGCGACCATGAGCTGCCTGTGGGCGCGGAGGTCAGCGGCCATATCGACTGGGCGCGGCGCTTCGACCATATGCAGCAGCACTCCGGCGAGCACATCGTCTCCGGTATGCTGTGCAGTGCCTTCCACTGCGACAACGTGGGCTTCCACCTGGGCGCGGATACCGTGACCATCGACTACAACGCCGACATCAGCTGGGAGCAGGTACAGGACATCGAACGCCGCGCCAACCGGTACATCTGGGAAAACCACCCCATCCACATCTGGTATCCCTCCCCGGAGGAGCTGGCCGCCCTGCCCTACCGCAGCAAAAAAGCCCTGGAGGGGCCTGTGCGCCTTACGGAGTTTCCCGGCGCGGACCTGTGCGCCTGCTGCGGCACCCATGTGGCCGCCAGCGGCCAGGTGGGCCTGGTGAAGTTCATAGGCTGGCAGAAATTCCGCGATGGCGTGCGGCTGGAGCTGCTGTGCGGCCAGCGAGCGCTGGACCATCTCTCCGCCTGCTGGGAACAATCCCGCCAGATCGGGCAATCGCTGTCGGTAAAGCCGGAGGCATCCTTTGCCGCCGTGGAGCGGATGCAGTCCGAGCTGCTGGCCGCCAGGGAACGCGCCGCCGGATTGGAAGCGCAGGTCTTCGCCCACACAGCGGCGGAATACGCCGGCAAGGGCGACACCGTGCTCATCACCGCTCCGCTGGAGGGCGACGGTGTCCGCCGCCTGTGCGACGCCGTGGCCCAGACGTGCGGCGGCCGCTGCGCCGTGTTCTCCGGAACAGACGGCACGTACCGGTACGCGCTCATCCACGCCGGACAGGATATCCGGCCGCTGGTGAAGGACATGAACGACGCGCTCCATGGCCGGGGCGGCGGCCGCGACGGCTTCGCTCAGGGCAGCGCCGCCTGCACGGCGGAGGAGATCCGGGCCTTTTTCTCACGCCGGTAAACTGCTTCGCTGCGCGAAATAATTTTGCGTTATTTCAACAAAAAGCACCCCCGAAATGTGCAGAAAAAGCGCATTTCGGGGATTTCCTTTTATGGATATACATGATACAATAAGAGACACTGAATATTTCGCACAGAAAAGAGTGATACCTTGCCCGAAGAAAACAAGCTGGGCGTCATGCCCATTTCCAAGCTGATCTGGAATATGTCCCTGCCCATCATCGCGTCCATGCTGGTGCAGGCCCTGTACAACATTGTGGACAGCGTGTTCGTCAGCCGTGTCAGCGAGCAGGCGCTCACCGCCGTTTCGCTGGCCTTCCCCGCCCAGAACCTGATGATCGGTCTGGCCACCGGCACCGCCGTAGGCGTCAACGCCCTGATGGGCCGGGCACTGGGTGCCGGTCAGCGTGAACGCGCCGACAAGGTCGCCAACCACGGCATACTGCTGGCGCTGGTGGGCTTCGTCATCTCCGCCCTTTTGGGTGCCACCTGCTCCGACCTGTTCTTCCGTTCCCAGACCCAGATCGAGAACATCATCCGCATGGGCAACGACTACCTGCGGGTGGTGACCATCGGCTCGCTGGGTATGTTCTGCCAGATCATGTACGAACGGCTGCTCCAGGGCACGGGGCGGTCTATCCTCAGTATGTACACCCAGGGTCTGGGCGCCATCATCAATATCATTCTGGACCCCATCTTCATCTTTACCCTGAACATGGGCGTTACCGGTGCTGCCGTGGCCACCATCATCGGCCAGTTCTGCGGCTGCGCCCTGGCCATATACTTCAACCACAAGAAGAATACCGACATCACCCTCTCCGTCAAGGGCTTCCGCCCGGACTTCCGGCTCATCGGCGAGATCTATGCCATCGGCCTGCCCAGCGTCATTATGATCGCCATCGGTTCGGTGATGACATTCCTGATGAACAAGATACTCATCACCTACCATGCCGCCCACGAGACGGCGGCCACCGCCTTCGGCGCGTACTTCAAGCTGAATTCCTTTATCTTCATGCCCGTCTTCGGTATGAACAACGGCGTGGTGCCCATCGTGGCCTATAATTACGGCGCCCGGAACCGCAAACGCATGGTGGAGACCATCAAGCGCGGTGCGCTATACGCCTCCATCATCATGGTCTTCGGCACCGTCCTCTTCTGGGTCATCCCCGGCCCTCTGCTGAAGATATTTGACGCCACCGACACCATGCTCTCCGTGGGCATACCCGCCCTGCGGATCATCTCCATCAGCTTCTGCATGGCCGGCGCGTGCATCGCCCTGGGTGCCTCCTTCCAGGCGCTGGGCAGATCCCTGTACTCCATGATCACCTCCATCGTCCGCCAGCTGGTGTTCCTGATCCCCATCGCCTACGTGCTGGCCCGGTACGGCGCCTCCGTGGGCAACAGCGACCTGGTGTGGTGGAGCTACCCCATCGCGGAGGTATTCTCCCTGACGCTGACGCTGTTCTTCTTCCGCCATCTGTACAAGACCGTCATCGCCCAGCTGCCCGAGGGCCGCGAATAAGAAAAGCGGAACTAAACCCCGCCGCGCTCCGTCTTAGTGGATAGAGGGCGGATCCATCGCCCTCCCCGCCCCCGGGCGGTGTATATACACAAACAAATAGAGACAGAAAAGGAGGCACGACCCCCATGAAGAAGTTTTTGGCATTTATCCTGGCCCTGGCCTGCGCCCTGTCGCTGATGGCCTGCGGCAAAAAGAACAACGACGACAAGCCCGACCCCGATCCCGCGCCGGCCCCCCAGCCCACCGTCACCACCGCCGAGTTCACCCACGGCTATGTGGACATGGCGCTGGACCTGCCTGAGGGCTGGAGCTGGGAGCAGGTGTCTGATAACGGCACCGACAAGACCGAGGGCATCCGCTTCTACAAGACCGATGACCCCACTGTCAGCTACACGCTGCTGTGCTGGACGGGAGGCTACGGCATCTGCGGCACCGGCGTCACCAGTGAGGAGATCACCCTTGCCAACGGCATGAAGGTCTGGCAGCACACGGAGGAGGACACGGAAAAGGGCACCATGGTCATGGCGGACATTTTCTTTGAGGACGCGCCGGGCAGCTATGTGGCCGCACCCTCCGACACCATGACCACCGAGGTGTGGAACGCCAACCGCGATGCGCTGCTGTCCATTCTGGGCACCGCCCAGATCGGCCGCAAGAGCGTCAGCCAGCAGGCCGCCATCGACGCGGCCAAGGCCCAGTACACCGGCGCGTACGATCAGGTGTACGCCACCTATGACGTCACCTCCGGCGCGTGGACGGTGAGCTTCAGCAAGAGCGCCGCCGGCGCAAAGACCGACCGTCTGGTGGTGGACGCCGCCGGAAAGGTCATGGCCGCCGGAAAGTAACCGAAAACAGCCGAAAACCGCCGCAGCTGCGGCGGTTTTTGCTTTGCGTGCTTGACAACCACCCCGAAACGTGCTATTCTTTTCCTGATACAGGCGATGACGGGCGTGGCGGCCCTGAGCCGCGGGAGGAAATGCCCGCCGGAAGCCCCGTTACCGGCAGAAGAGTGTGGAAGTATCCAAATTCAGGTGGAACCACGGACTATGTTTAGTTCGCCCTGAGCCTTACCGGCTCAGGGCGTTTTTTTGTTGCCAAAACACTTCATATAGGAGGAACCTCACCATGAAAAACACCGAAAAAACGATGGACAAGATCGTCGCCCTCTGCAAAAACCGCGGCATCATCTTCGCCGGCAGCGAAATCTACGGCGGCCTGGCCAACACCTGGGACTACGGCCCCCTGGGCGTGGAGCTGAAGAACAACATCAAGAAGGCCTGGTGGAAGAAATTTGTCCAGGAGAACCCCTACAACGTGGGGCAGGACGCCGCCATCCTCATGAACCCCCAGACCTGGGTGGCCAGCGGCCATCTGGCCGGCTTCTCCGATCCCCTGATGGACTGCAAGGAGTGCAAGGAGCGCTTCCGCGCCGACAAACTCATCGAGGACTGGTGCCACGAGAACGGCTTTGAGCTCAGCAAGCCCATCGACGCCTTCTCCCAGCAGGAGATGAAGGACTTTGTGGAGGAGCACAACCTCCCCTGCCCCTCCTGCGGCAAGCACAACTTCACCGATATCCGCCAGTTCAACCTGATGTTCAAGACGTTCCAGGGCGTCACCGAGGACGCCAAGAACACCGTCTATCTCCGTCCCGAGACGGCCCAGGGCATCTTCACCAACTTTGTGAACACCCAGCGCACCACCCGCCGCAAGCTGCCCTTCGGCGTCTGCCAGATCGGCAAGTCCTTCCGCAACGAGATCACCCCGGGCAACTTCATCTTCCGCGTCCGCGAGTTCGAGCAGATGGAGCTGGAGTTCTTCTGCAAGCCCGGCACCGACCTGGAGTGGTTCAACTACTGGCGTACCTTCTGCCACAACTGGCTGCTGGGCATCGGATTGAAGGACGAGAACCTCCGCCTGCGTGACCACGACCCCGAGGAGCTGTGCTTCTACTCCAAGGCCACCACGGACTTCGAGTTCCTGTTCCCCTTCGGCTGGGGCGAGCTGTGGGGCGTGGCCGACCGCACCGACTACGACCTGACCCAGCACCAGACCGTGTCCGGCAAGGACCTGACCTACTTCGACCCCGAGACCAACGAGCGCTACATCCCCTACGTGGTCGAGCCGTCCCTGGGCGTGGAGCGCAGCGTCCTGGCCGTGCTGGTGGACGCCTACGACGAGGAGGTCGTGGACGCGGAGAAGAACGACGTCCGCGTGGTGCTGCACCTGCACCCGGCCCTGGCGCCCTACAAGGCCGCCATCCTGCCCCTGAGCAAGAAGCTCTCCGAGCCCGCCCGCAAGATCTACGAGGACCTGTCCAAGGAGTGGATGCTGGACTTCGACGAGACCGGCTCCATCGGCAAGCGCTACCGCCGCGAGGACGAGGTGGGCACGCCCTTCTGCATCACCGTGGACTTCGACACCGTGGGCGATGCCGAGCACGCCGGCGACAACTGCGTCACCGTCCGCGAACGCGACACCATGGAGCAGGTGCGTATCCCCATCAGCGAGCTGAAGGCCTATCTGGCCGAGAAGCTGGCCTATTAAGCGTAAATAAATATCCCCCGGCCTAGCCGGGGGTATTTCTTAGACGGGCGAAGCCCTAT